>Ga0070713_100000059_pt1 | contig 69993 bp, 60 predicted proteins | sample LARL82metaG_FD_65465 | JGI IMG/M metagenome (GOLD analysis project Ga0070713, IMG submission 65465) | Corn, switchgrass and miscanthus rhizosphere microbial communities from Kellogg Biological Station, Michigan, USA - LAR L8-2 metaG | ecosystem: Host-associated > Plants > Roots > Rhizosphere ... | reverse complement strand
TGCGGGCGTATTCCATCTCGTCGTAACCCTCGGCTTCGAAGCCGATCGAGTAGGCCTTGACCGGCCTGCCGCGCAGCTTCGTCAACATGCCGGCGACGGTCGAGCTATCCGTACCGCCGCTCAGGAAGCAGGCAGTCGAGGGCTCGTCGGCCTCGTCCTCGACGCATTTCTCGACGATCTGAACGAACTGCTCGATCCGTCCTTTGAGATCGCCGTCCTCGTCCTCGACGAAGATGGGTCGCCAATAGGGCGCCGTGCTGCATGCCGTCCTGGAAGCGGTCACCTGGGATGCAGGCTCGACGCGACGCACGTCGCGGAAGACGGTCTGCGGAGCGGGGATGACGTGAAAATAGAGGTAGTCGTACAGCGATTGCGGATCGATATCGTGCGTCGCCTGAGGAACGTCGAGCGCGGAATCGCTGAAGCCAAAGCGTCCCTCGGTCCAGCGATAGCATGCTGTCTCGATCGAAAAGCGATCGACGAGCAACCTCGCGGTCCGGAGTCCGAAGTCCAGCATCAATACCGCGAACCCTCCGCCCACTTCGTCAGCCATCCTGTCGGCGTAGAGCGCGTAGCGCTCCAGCCAGCGAGCGGCTTCTCCACGGGTTGACGATATTCGCGCTGGCCGCGCGCGACCCCACGCCAGCGCAAGCTTGCCATCGGCGAGCGCGATGTCGGCGAGCGAAGGGTTCCAGTGAATTTCGACGCCAGGCAGCTTCATGACCGCCAGATCGCCTGCCATCTCGACCCGCGGCGTGGTCTTCGGCGGCGCGGCGAGCTTGGCGAAATCGATCAAGCCTTGGCAGCGAAGCATCGGGTTTCCATTGTGTGACCTGACCGAGACCATGAACAGCGATTCCGCGTTTCGAGTGCGACCGGGGCAATGAGGCTACACGAGCACTTCCACGACCGGAGGATGGCTCAGAAACCCCTGCGGGCTCGCAGTAGCGCCATACGCACCGGACTGGAAAACGACGACCAGGTCACCAGGCTGCGCGACGGCGAGCTCCATCTGGTCGGCGAGCGTGTCCAACGGCGTGCACAGCGGGCCGACGACGCTCGCCTTCTCGCGCGGCCCAGCACCCACCCGGTTGCCCACGGCCACGGGATAATTCTTGCGAATCACCTGCCCGAAATTGCCGCTAGCCGCCAGATGGTGGTGCAGTCCGCCGTCGGTGACCAGGAAGACCTGGCCGCGCGAAATCTTTCTGTCCACGACCCGGCACACGTAGATCCCTGCCTCTCCGACGAGATAGCGCCCGAGCTCTATGACGATTTGCGCATTGGGGAGTTCATTGCGCGCGCGTGCGACGATCTTGCGCAGGTTCTCCCCGATGGGCCCCAGATCGAGGGGGGCTTCGCCCGGGAAGTAGGGGATACCGAATCCTCCGCCCAGATTGAGGGCACGAACCGGCGCCGGTGCTGCTGCAGAGAGCTTCAGCGCAAGCGCGTACGATTTATCCTGCGCCTCGCAGATCGATGTGGCGTGTAAATTTTGCGAACCGGCGAAAAGATGAAACCCCTCGAAGGCAAGCTTCAGCTCGCCGATTCGCTGGAGCAGCGCGGGAACCTCTTCGACATCCACACCGAACTGCTTCGCACCTCCGCCCATTTTCATGCCGGAGGTCTTGAGCTCGAAATCGGGGTTGATGCGAACCGACACGCGGGCCGGCAGGGCGAGCTCCCGGGCGATTCCAGCCAGCAGCTCCACCTCGCGTTTCGACTCGACGTTGACCAGAATGCCCGATGCGACCGCCTGGGCGAGTTCTGCCTCCGACTTGCCCGGCCCCGCGAAACTGATTTCGCCAGGATCGGTGCCGACGTCGAGTGCGACGCGCAGTTCCCTGCCTGAAGCGACGTCGACGCCGTCAACGCGGCTTGCCATGTGCGCGACCAGCGCCGGCATCGGGTTGGCCTTCATCGCGTAATGAAGGCGGATCTCGCGCGGGAGCGCCGACCGCAGGTCCCGCACCCGGGCATCCAGCAGCTGGCGATCGTAGGCGTAGAAAGGCGTCTGTCCGACCCTCGCCGCGAGGCGGGGCAGTGCGATCCCTCCGACCACCAGGCAATCATCCTGCACGATGAACTGACTCATCGTGGCGTGGCGCGGAAGCGTCGCATTCATGCTCTGGTCCCGACCGAGTCTTCCTCGTAGCGGCTGGCAAGCGTCTTGCGGTCGATCTTTCCATTGGGGTTGCGGGGGAGGGGAGCCTGACACGCAACTATTCTTGCCGGGACCATGTAGGCCGGCAGACGCTGCCTGCATTCGGCCATCAGCATGTCGACATCGAGCGCATCGCCGCCAAGGGGTGTTGCCATGACGACAATTGACTGTCCGAGCGTGGGATGATCGCTTCCGAACGCAGCGACTTCGCCGACAAGTTTGGTCGCGTAAATGGCTTCCTCGATCTCGGTCGGACTTACGCGATACCCGGAAGTCTTGATCATCTCGTCCTTGCGTCCGACAAAGTACAGAAACCCGTCCTCGTCCATGCGCACCGTGTCGCCCGAAAAGACCGCCAATTCAGGCACGACCATTCCCGGCTTGCGCCCGCCAACGCCGACGGGCAGCGGCTTGTAGCGCTCCGCGGTCTTCTCGGGATCGTTCCAATAACCCATGCCCACCAGAGCGCCTCGATGAACGAGTTCGCCCTGCTCGTTCGGGGCGCATGGAGTGCCGTCTGGACGAAGGACGAGTATCTCGGCGTTGGGAATCGCCTTGCCGATGGAATCGGGACGGCGATCGACGTCTTCCGGCGGCAGGTAGGTGGAACGGAATGCTTCGGTCAGACCGTACATCAGATACGGTTTCGTCGACGGCAGTTTCGATCTCAGCAGCTTGAGCGTTTCCAGCGGCATGCGGCCGCCGGTATTCGCGAAGTAGCGCAATCGCCCTGAGATGGATTGGGGCCACTCGAGCTGCACCAACTGAATGTACAGCGGCGGCACTGCAGTGAGGCCAGTGACACGTTCGTTCACCAGCGCATTGATGACGTCTTTGGGTAGCAAATAGTTGAGCAGGGCGACCTTGGCGCCGGCATGGAATGCCGTGGTGAGCTGACTGAAGCCGGCATCGAAAGAAAGCGGCAGCGCCGCGAGCAGAACGTCATTCGAATCATTTTCCAGATAGGAGGCAACGCTTTTTGCACCCGCCACCATGTTGCGATGGGACAAAACTACGCCCTTCGGCCTGCCGGTGCTGCCCGACGTATATAAGATCGCCGCCATGTCGGTGTCGATGACCCGATGGCCGTGCTGGTCGCTCGCATTACAGACATCGGCCCAACGATGCAGGTGGCCGGTACCGTCGTTGGGCGACGCTGCACTGTTGCCTGTCAGAACTATGTGGCTCAGGTCCTTGCAGGTGGTTAGCACGTCCCGAAGATTCGCATATCGCTCCGTCGAGGTGACCAGGACGGCGATATTGCAGTCTCGCAAGATATAGGCGACCTGTTCAGGTTTGAGCAAGGGGTTTAGCGGGACGAATACGCCTCCCGCAGCCGTGGCTCCAAAGGATGCGATCACCGTCTCGAAGCGTTTATCGAGATAGATTCCGACGCGTTCCGCGCGGCCCAGTCCGAGCGCGAGCAAGCCGCGTGCAAATCCAGCAACTGATTGGTCGAGCGCTTCATAGTCCAGCGTTTCGCCGCCAGATGAGAGTGCGGGGGCTTCAGGATGTCGTTTCGCCGCGAAACTGACCAAGTGGTGCAGGAGAAAGGCTTCACGCATCGTTTGTTTTCAGCGAGCAACCGCGCCGCCGCGCTGATGACCGCTGCGTTTGATGGCGAACAAGGTTGTTACAGGCGTAAAGACGTAGCCGATGAAGCGTGTGAGTGCGGTCGACTTTGCAATCGTCAGCGCGAGCTTGCGAATGCGTGTCAGCGTGGACTCGTCGACCATGGCGAATCGATCGAAGCATTCCATGCCGCGAGTAGACAAATACGCCGAAAGCTGCTCGCTGGTAAACCAGTGAACCGCGGGATACTTTGCATGGTTAACCAGGCCGGGGTGCGTGGTGACGGCGAGATGCTCGATCTTGTGTTTGATGAATGCGGGATACCAGCTGTAGCCCGGTAAGTTGAACTCCTGCTGAATTGGACAAAGCCGGTTGGTAGTGCTCAGATACAGAAGGCCATCGGGTTTCAGCACGCGCACGGCCTCATCAACGCAAGCGTGCCAATCGACGACGTGCTCCAGCAGCTCCGGTAGCAGGCACACGTTCATGGAGGCATTGGCAAATGGCAGATTGGTTGCCGTGCCCAACTCGAAAGTAATCGGAAGCCCCGCCTGAGAAGCGCGTTGCCGGGCGAGTTCGATCAGCGGACCGTTAACGTCGAGTCCATGAACTTGATGTCCATCCTCGGCCCAGAGGCGGCATTGTGTGCCCGCGCCGCAGCCGATATCCAGCACCTGCAGGCCGATGATAGGGATTCTGTTGCGTTCCGCGAGTCCGAGCAATTTTTCACGCGTTCTGCGAAACCTTGCAAGCGTTTCCTCGGAAGCGCTTTCACGTTCGTAATACTCGAAGAAGTCAGGATTGGACTCGTGATCCAATTGGGGCCTTGAGTCAAGGCGGTTATGATTTTCGGACATGCGAGGGCTGGCTATTGGGCTGGCAGTAACGCTCTCGCCACCGTGTGTTCTATCGCCGCAGCCGATGGACATTGTCGAAGCGCTGAAGTATATCAATAGTGGCCCAATATGGATTTAGCTCATTTCTAAGTAGCTTAATTGGAAGGTCGTGTACAACTTGGGAAGTGAAAGGCGTATGCGCTGGCGAATTCACCCGGTTACCAATTTCTTGAACCAGGCGTCCGTTTGGGACGCGTTGAACCTTGGAACAGGGGACCTGCCGTTCCTGCGCACAGATTTCTTGCTGCCCGCGTTGGATGAATTCGGGACCGGCCGAGAGTTTCTGGCCGTGGCGGACGAGGGCGGAACACCGGTCGCCATGGGTATCTTCAGTCGTGTGCGGCAAGGTTTCTGGGAGACGTTCCAGCCGTCGCAACTTCCGCTCGGCGCGTTCGTATCCAAGCGCGGCCTCCGGCTCGATGTGGCGCTCAGCGCACTCGGACAGGCGTTACCAGGTGTGGTGCTTGGTGTGGCATTGACGCAGCAAGATCCCGCGGTCAGCCAAAAGCCGCCGACCAGCGCAACGCTCGAGACTCTCGATTATGTTGATACAGCGTGCATCCGCATAACGGGCACATTCGACGAGTACTGGGCATCGCGCGGCAAGAACCTGCGTCAAAACATCAAGAAACAGGTCGCGAAATTGGCTCAGGACGGCATCGAAGCAAAGCTCGAGCTCGTCGACGATCCGGCTGAAGTTTCCCAGGCCATCGTCCAGTACGGCAAGTTAGAGAGTGCAGGCTGGAAGGCCGAAGGGGGTACCGCTATCAGCCCTGACAATGCGCAGGGGCGCTTCTATCGCGCCGTCTTCGAGTCGTTCTGCAATAAGGGATTGGGAAGAATCTACCGATTCTCCCTCAATGGGCAAGTCGTTGCGATGGATCTTTGTCTCGTCGGCGGCGGCGCACTGGTCATTCTCAAGACGACGTACGACGAGTCTCTGAAATCAATTTCGCCGGCTTTCCTGATGCGACACCGTTACGTGCCGTTGATTTTTGCAGAGAAAGGCATCGATCGCATTGAGTTCTACGGCAAAGTGATGGAGTGGCACCTGCGTTGGACCGAGGAAGTGCGCACCTTGTTCCATGTCAATCACTACCGTTGGCGGTGGGTCGCGGCAGTCCGCAAAGAAGTCCGGCGAGCGCAAGCCAGGTCGATTTCCGTCGCAAGCAAATGCTGAATAGATCTGCCAACGGATCAATCCGACCTGCCGCAGCCCCCCGTCTGTGGCCGCACGTTGTCGTATTCAGTGTGCAGTTCTTGCTCCTGACCATAACACTGCCGTTGAGCGAGATCTGGAGCGATAAACCGCTTTTTCACATCGATGCTGCGTATCACTGGTACAGCATGAAGCTGGCCACGAATCTCGCGGCGACGATGAACGTTGTCGGCTACGACCCATTCTTCGCTGCCGGCGACGTTAACGGCATATTCAGCGATCCCAGTGGAAAAGTACCTGCGCTCCTGGCAGCTATTTTCTCCCCGACAATAGACGAGATCCAACTCTACAAGTTATACGTGCTTGCGTCGTCGGTGATCGCGCCACTCATGATTTCGATTGCTGCCTCGGCACTGCGTCTTTCGCCGCTTGAGGCGTTGGCCGCCGGGATATTGGGGATCCTGCTGTGGTGGGTTTCATATATGCACTGGTACTCCACTGCCGGCTTGGTCGCGTATGCAACGAGCTGCTATCTCGGAGTTCTCTTCGCCGTTCTATTTATCCGATTTCTCGAGGGGGGCGGCGGTAGGTGGGCACTCATCGGACTTGGGCTGCTTGGTGCAGCTGGGTTTTTCTTGCATCCGCTATTCCCAATACCGGTGGCTGTTGTGATCGGTGCATACCTGATGCTGCACTATCGGCTCCTTGGCTCGCCAAGGTCACTGGCGGCGCTGACCGTAGTCTCCGTACTGAGTGTCCTTCCGAACTTGGTATGGCTCTATCCAACATACCGTAACTATAGTTACCCGGTGGACGCTCACGTCCAGGCGCTGGTGGACGCCAATTTGATCTGGCAGGAGCTGTTGGGAAGATTGCACATCGCGCATGGCTCAAAAGTGTATTCGTTGATTTTGGTAGCGTCATTGTGGGCATGCTTTAGGCCGGGCCGTGCGCACAGTCGCCGTTTGTGGCTTGCCTTTCTTTTCGCCGCGATCTCGCTTCAGTTGTTGGCATATTTGGGCGCCGCCATACCATCGCTTGGCAACATTGAGCCAAACAGGTTTGCGGTTGCTGGATATCTCTTGTTGTGTATGCCGGCCGCGAGGGGTTTCACCTCGATGGCATCGGCTTGGACCCGGCCTGGCTACGGGCCGGGGCAAGCGTTTGCCGCAGTCAATATTGCCGTCGTTCTGGTTATCGGAGCCGTGTTAACGTGGGAGGTCTGGCGCGAGGTGACGCCCGGAGCGCAGGGTCGATACGGTGCGTCCCCACCGCAGGTCAGAGCTCTCGGCGAGGACTCGCTCTGGCTAATAGAATGGCTCAAGCGGCGCGCCGGCGCGGACTCGCGCGTGTTGTTTGAAACTTCCCTCGGGCGCGTCCATGACCAGGCCCACATGGCGGGCTATTACGCATATCAGACGCACCAGGAATTCATCGGTGGACCATATCCATTCCAGCACTTTGCAAGCTTCTGGGATGGGCGAGCATTCGGCAAGCCGATCTCCGACATTTCGATCGACAAAATGGCAGAGTATTTTTCGCTATACAACATTGGGGCAGTCGTCGTGTATTCAGGGGCGGCCAAGCGTTACTTCGATTCGATGCCTGGCGTGCATCGCAGCGACGATCACGGCATCCTGCGGTTGTACACGGTTGACGGAGATCGGTCATATTTCACGCGCGGATCTGGTCATGTAAAGGAACGCGATCACAATCATTTGCTTATCACCGACATCATCGGTTCGGAAATCGTGCTCAAATATCACTACGTGCCCGGGTTAGCAACGGATCCGCCCACACAACTCGACAGCGTACGTTTGCTCGACGACCCAATGCCGTTTATTCGCATTGTCAACGCGCCACGTAATCTACGCATATATTTCCCCTGATCGACTCGTATGGCCCGCACAGTGGTCTACAGCCGCATGGCAGTTGTGATCGTGATCGAGTTCCAGGTTGAGAAACTAGATCAAAAATGCATTAGACTTCATGCGAATCACAACTACCCTACGGGAGTCTCAACTTGGCAATGCAAATTGCGCTTGCTGGCGCAATGCAGGCGATTAGTTAAGGATGAGGATCTCACCTGATGATCACCGAAGACGTGGTATTGGGAAAGGACGTTCAAATCTTCCAGCCTCAGCTAGTCAATCTGTACGGGTGCTCTATAGGCGAGAGGACGAAGATCGGCCCATTCGTCGAGATTCAAAGCGGCGCCGTCGTGGGTAACGATTGCAAAATTTCCAGTCACAGTTTCATTTGCCAAGGTGTCGAAATCGAAGACGGCGTGTTCGTGGGTCACGGCGTGATGTTCATCAATGATATCTATCCAATGGCCGTAACCAAAGACGGCAGATTGCAAACTCCAGGTGATTGGACTTTGACCAGGACGCGAATCAAAGCTCGAGCGTCAATCGGAAGCAACGCCACCATCCTCGCGGGCGTTACGATAGGCGAGGGCGCTTTGGTCGGAGCCGGAGCGGTTGTAACTCACGACGTTCCGGATCATGCGATTGTTATCGGTGTACCTGCGCGGGTAGCCGGCGACGTCCGCGAGCGTCGGTAAGCCACCATGTCCACAACCGGGTTTTTTCTTGTGCTGTCTACTGCGGGTCTAACCATGGTTGCCAATCTGATGCTGCGAGCCGGCATCGATGCCGCTGGGGGATTTACCCTTGGAGGCGTCATCGAAATCGTCCACGCGCTCGTGCGGCTGTTTATGCAGCCGCTTTTTGCAGTGGGGTTCGTTGTTTACTTCCTTGCCAGTGTCGTTTGGTTCCGTGTGGTGGCGACAGAACAACTAAGCCTTGCCTATCCGATTCTCGTCAGCATCACGTTTACACTGGTAACTGCCGGCGCCGTTTTTTTCTTCAGTGAACCGTTTTCACTGCGTAAGATGGTCGGCTTGGCGGTAATCCTCGCAGGAATCGCGATAGTTTCGCTGGAAAAAGGCACGCAATGATCAAAATCGGCATCATCGGCTATGGCTACTGGGGCCCGAATCTTGTGCGCAATTTTGCCGAAACGCCGGGTGCCATGGTGTCCGCCGTGGCGGACCTCGACTCTCACAAACTCGAAGCGGTGCGACGGCGCTACCCTGCAGTCAAGACGACGTCCTCCTTTATGGAACTGGTGACTAGCCCGGACATTGATGTTGTTGCCATCGCCACCCCGGTGAGTACACATTTCGAACTAGCGATGGCGGCGCTGAGAGCAGGGAAACACGTCTGGGTAGAAAAGCCGATGACCGAGACGTCCCTCCAGGCGCGAAAACTCATCGATGAGGCGGATAGTCGTAAGCTTGTGCTCATGGTTGACCATACATTTGTGTATACGGGCGCGGTACGGAAGATGCAGGAGATCGTGGCCAGCGGAGAGCTCGGTGATGTCTACTACTACGACTCGATTCGGGTCAATCTCGGGCTGTTCCAGCGCGATATCAACGTAATCTCCGACTTGGCGGTGCATGATTTTTCGATTCTCGATTTCATCCTCGGTGATCATCCGGTCGCGGTGTCGGCGAGCGGCATGACGCACTTTCCCGGGACCCCGGAGAACCTCGCTTACATCACACTTTTCTATGATTCCGGCACGATTGCCCACGCTAACGTCAACTGGCTAGCGCCGGTGAAGGTTCGTCAGATTCTGCTCGGTGGCAGCAAGAAGATGATCCTTTACGACGATATGCAGCCCTCCGAGAAAATCAAGGTATACGACCGGGGCATCAAATTCACCGACGATGCAAAAGAGATTTACCAGCTTCGCGTGGGTTACCGAAGCGGCGATATGTGGGCCCCGCAACTCGACATGACCGAAGCCCTGCGCGTTGCGGGCGAACATTTCGTGCAGTGCGTTGAAAGCGGTGGTGTGCCGACCACCGATGGGCAGCTCGGCTTGCGCGTCGTCGAGCTGATCGAAGCGGCTACAAGTTCTATGCGTGGTCGCGGTGAAACAGTTCACATCCAACGTCAGAAAGCGAAAGTGTGATTCCGTTCGTCGACCTGAAAGCACAGTACCTCACCATCAGAGAGGAGGTCAACACTGCAATCCAGAGTGTGCTGGACTCCTGTCAATTCACGCTGGGGAATGAGGTAGCGGCATTCGAACAAGAGTTTGCCGCCTACTGTCACGCAAAGCATGCGATCGGGGTAAATACCGGAACAAGCGCTCTGCATCTCGCTTTGCTGGCCGCGGGCGTTGGCCCTGGCGATGAAGTCATCACCGTGCCATTTACATTCGTCGCGACTGTGGCGGCGATCTACTACACGGGCGCCAAGCCCGTTTTTGTGGACATCGACGCGCGATCGTTCACGATGGACGCCAACGCAGTGGAGGCCGTAATCACTGGGCGGACCAAGGCGATCATTCCGGTCCACCTTTACGGCCAACCTGCTGACATGGACCCGATTCTCGGGATTGCGAGACAGCGCGGGTTGGTCGTCATTGAGGACGCGTGCCAAGCCCACGGTGCCGAATACAAGGACCGACGGGTCGGCAGTCTGGGCGACATGGGCTGCTTTAGTTTCTACCCTGGCAAGAATCTCGGCGCATACGGCGAAGGCGGCATGGTCGTAACGGACAATGTCGAATACAACCGCACGATCCGCATGCTCCGCGACTGGGGCGCTGAGAAAAAATATCAGCACGTGCTTAAGGGTTATAACTACCGTCTGGAAGGGATCCAGGGGGCGGTGCTGAGGGTCAAGTTGCGCCATCTCGAATCGTGGACAGCAGCACGCCGGGGAGTCGCCGCACGCTATGATCGCTTATTGTCTAAGAGTGGCGTTGCAACACCGGAGGTTATGCCCTATGCGCGGCACGTTTTCCACATTTACGCGGTTCGCACGTCACAGCGGCAGGTGTGGCAGGAAGTGCTGCAAGCTGAAGGTATCCACACCGGAATTCATTATCCGATACCTGTCCACCTACTTCCGGCTTATGCTGATCTGGGGTACTCCGTTGGCCAGTTTCCCAATGCTGAGCGTGCGGCTAACGAGGTTTTGTCGCTCCCGATGTATGCAGAACTGAAAAAAGAGCAATGTGACGAAGTCGCGCGCGTAGTGCGCGACTTGCATCAGTTGGCGCGAGTCTGAATAAAGTGTTTTTGCCAGGCTATGACCCTGGCAGGCTAGTAAGGCTCATGCGCGAGGCCATTCAGCGCTGCGAGCTTGATCTGCGTGGAAGCGTAGTTCTGACAGAAGCTGCCATTGCTGCGTATGTTGTTACACCAATTCTTGCTGCGATGGCTGGAGCCGACCGCGTCTATGCAGTTACTCGTAACACGCGGTACGGGTCCGTTGCCGACGTAACGGCAGAGACTCAAGAACTGGCAAAACGGGCCGGCGTCGAAGAGCGCGTCAAGATAATTCTGGAAAAAACACAGGACATCGTGGCGCGAGCGGATATTGTCACCAATAGCGGACACGTAAGACCTATTGATCATTTGGTTGTGAGCCACCTCAAACCAAGCGCAGTGATCCCGCTGATGTACGAGTCGTGGGAATATCGCTCAGTGGATGTGGACATAGCCGCGTGTCATGAGAAAGGAATCGCGGTAGCGGGAACCAACGAGCGGCACGCAACGATCGACGTGTTCTCGTACCTAGGGATCATGGCGGTCAAGCTGCTTCTTGATGCCGGCGTAGCGGTCTACCGCAGCCGTGTGTTAGTGCTTTGTGACAATCCTTTCGCCCCATTTATCGAAAATGGCCTGTCCGCAGCGGGTGCAGCCGTCAATCGCGTGGCGTGCTTGTCGAAGGTACGTGACGAGGATATCTACGATGCGATCGTAATTGCCTTGCTTCCGACGTCAACGCCGTCATTGGAGCACGCGGATGCAATACGGATAAAAACGTGCTGGAACGGTGCAGTAGTAGCGCAGTTTTGGGGGGACATACGTCGTGATGCTTTCATAGAGCACGACGTACCATTGTGGCCGATCCAGGCGCCTGCCCTGGGCCACATGGGTATCCTGCCGTCGGAGGTTGGGCCAGAGCCTGTGATCCGGCTGCAGTGTGGAGGGCTAAAGGTTGGAGAAGTGATGTGGCGAGCGCGTAAGTCCGGGCTTAATCCTAACCAAACGGTTCAGGTCGCTATTCAATCTGGCTATGCCGACGGAGTGGCAGTACTGGCCTCTAACAAAAAGTGAGAATATTTCGTCAGACCTGTCCCTTAGATGGCGAGGCAAGCAGTTGCGGCGCGCGGGGAGGGCAAGCATTTGAGAGGGGGCGAGATTGTTCTGACGACACGAAGTGAGACTAGACAATGACAGAATTGCCCAAGATTTTGTTGCTAGGCAATGGTCCAACATCACTGAGCGCCCTTGAATCGCTAACCGAACGATTCGCGGTCGTAGGGATCGTCCGCGAATCTGCTGAAGATGGGAGAGACAAGGATGTAGTTATACGTCATGCACGAACGATTGGCGTACCAATATATCCTGATGCAGGTCCAGCCGCCGTAGCTGCACTTTTGCGGCAGCTGCACCCCGATTGCGTCGTTGTGTCGTCATACAATCGCATTCTTCGACCAGAAGTCCTCCAAGAGTGCCGCTTCATCAATGTCCATTACGCGCCCCTGCCCCGATATCGCGGAAGGGCATGCGTGAACTGGGCAATCATTAACGGTGAATCATGCACTGCGATCACAATTCATGCACTGGTTCCTGAACTCGACGCTGGTAACGTGCTGTTCCAACGCTTCGTTCCGATCGGAGAATCCGATACGGTGACCGATATCTACCGCAGCCTGAACGAACTTCAGAAAGCTAACCTGGCTGTGACCGTGAGCCGTTATTTGGCTGGGGAGATCGGAGAGCCCCAGGTTGAAGCAGAGGCGACATATGGATGCACACGGTTGCCTCAGGATGGAGAGATCAATTGGGCGTCGACTACGGATGAGACGTTTCGTCTGATTAGGAGTTTGACGGATCCATTCCCTGGCGCATACACGTACTTCAGTGGCAGACGGATGGTAGTGTGGCACGCAGAGCCCGTAGCCGATCCGCCGCGATACAGTGGCCGAATTCCTGGTCGGGTCATATCGGTTTCTCAGGCTAGCGGGCGGGTTGACGTACTGACAGGCGACGGCATCTTGAGCCTCGTAGGAGTTGAACTTGAGGGTGACATCAAACGCCCGCCGGCAGAAATCATCAAGTCGGTGCGCGTTACCTTAGGGCTTTGCACGAAAGACTTGGTTCAGCGAATCTCGCAACTCGACATGGAAATAAAGGAATTGAGGCGGCAATCCAACATGAATTCTTCTGAAAATTCTAGTTCCTGAACGCCCGCTACGCCCGACCCGGAAATGGCGTCCTCTCTTTAAGACGCATGGCTGCTCGTGCTACATTCATGCAGGAAGACGGCCAAGGAATTGGATCGCGCGAAGATCAGCGACGTGCAGGCCATCGTCACAGGGAGCGCCGGATTCTGGTTAGGAGACCAATGACTCCTCCAAGGTGCATTTGCTTTGCGCGAACAGCATCGAGCTGGACCGCCCCGGAAGCGTCATGAGTGGCGGTAACTGCACGCAAAATATCGGTTGACGCTTGTGCGGCGGGTACCGCGTGCGGGGTGCCAGCTACGGACAGTTGACGAACAACAAACAACGCGAACCAATAGCCATGGATATAAAGGGTTCAAATCTTCTGGTCACCGGCGGGTGCGGCTTGGTCGGCTCCGCCACGATTGACCTGTTATTGAGGGATCATTCTCCCGCCCGCATCGTGATTCTTGACAACCTGAGCCGCGGAACTTTGGCCAATATCGACCAGGCGCTCTTAGACTCGCGCGTAACGTTGGTGCGCGGTGACATTCGCGACGTGGAACTGGTGCATAAGGCCACGAAAGGGATGGATGCCGTTATCCACATGGCGACTCTGCGCATCACGGCGTGCGCAGCAGAACCACGCGAAGCACTCACGGTAATGTGTGACGGCAGCTACAACGTTATAGAGGCTGCCCAGGCAGCGGCCGTCCGGAAAGTAGTGACTGCGTCTTCGGCATCGATCTACGGCTTGGCTGATGCATTTCCCACACGCGAGGACCACCATCCGTACAACAACCGTACATGGTACGGCGCCAGCAAGATCATGCTGGAAGGTTTGCTGCGCTCGTTCAATGACATGTACGCGCTGCCCTACGTGGCACTGCGCTATTTCAACGTCTACGGGCCGCGGATGGACATCCATGGCAAGTATACCGAGGTGCTGATCCGATGGATGGAACGCATAGCTGCGGGGCAGCCACCGCTCATTCTTGGAGATGGTAATCAAACGATGGACTTTGTCTACATTGAAGACGTTGCGCGTTCGAACATTTTGGCTTTGCAATCCGAAGTGACTGATGACGTCTTTAACGTGGCCAGCGGTACGGAGACCAGCCTGAATGAGTTGGCGGGCACATTGCTAAAGGTCATGGGTTCTGATCTGCAACCAACGTACGGCCCCGAGCGAAAAGTGAATGCGGTTTCGCGGCGTCTCGCTGACACCGCGAAGGCTGAGCGCCTGCTCGGATTTCAGGCGCAAGTAAGCTTGGAAGCTGGTCTGTCGCGGCTTGTGGATTGGTGGCGGGCAAACAGGGTACAGGGTTAATTGTGATCCCCATCGCAAAGCCGTGTCTTGGTGCCGAGGAGGCGCAGGCAGCAGCGCGCCCAATACTTTCCGGTTGGGTCACTCAGGGCCCCGAAGTTGCGGCGTTCGAGCGGGAATTTGCTGAGTACGTTGGCGCAAGGCATGCCTGTGCTGTTGCAAATTGCACTACGGCGTTACATCTCGCGTGGTTGGCTCTTGGCATTGGGGCGGGCGACGAGATAGTTACCGTCAGTCATTCCTTCATCGCGAGCGCGAACAGCATTCGCTATTGTGGGGCGATGCCCGTATTTGTCGATATCGAGCCGAGCACATTCAACATCGATCCAAGGACCATCGAGGCAGCGCTCAGCGAGCGCACCAGGGCGATCCTCTGCGTCCATCAGCTCGGCATGCCTTGCGACTTGCGGCCTATCCTCCAAATTGCCAGTCGCCACAACTTGCGGGTGGTGGAAGACGCCGCGTGCGCCACCGGCAGCGAAATCCTTTTGGACGGGAAATGGGAAAAGGTCGGTAAACCCCATGGTGACATTGCCTGCTTTTCGTTCCATCCGCGCAAAGTGATCACCACCGGTGATGGGGGAATGCTGACTACGGCCAACGAGGAGTGGGACCGCCAGTTCCGCTTGCTCCGCCAGCACTGCATGGATGTTCCCGATGTAGTACGTCACGGCTCGAAAACAGTTGTATTCGAAGCCTATCCAGCGCTCGGGTACAACTATCGCATGACCGACATCCAGGCAGCAGTCGGTCGCAAGCAGTTGGAGCGCCTACCGAACATTTTCGGACAGCGCCGCGCTCTGGCTGAACGGTATCGCGCACTTCTCGCTGATTTCACCGGCGTCCGCGTCGCAGAGGAACCCGAATGGGCGCGTACCAACTGGCAAAGCTTTTGCATTTGGCTCCCCGACTCGGCAGACCAGCTTCGAGTGATGCAATCTATGCTGGACGCGGGAGTCGCCACTCGTCGCGGTGTCATGTGCTCGCACCGTGAGGCCGCCTACCCCAAGTCCTCGTGGAGTTGCGGGGGGGCGGCGTGCGAATGCGCCGCCGGAATCTGCGCGCGTCTCAGCCAGAGCGAACGCGCGCAAGATCGCTGCATCATTCTTCCGCTCTTTGCGCAGATGACACACGAGCAGCAGGATTACGTCATCGCCGCTCTGCGAGACGCGCTGCGATCATGAAACGGTGGACCGATTGTTAGGAGTGACCGATGGGGATCATCGCAACTGAACAAACTGGAGAATCTATACAGCAACTCCCATCCGCCAGGCTCTTGTTGTCCGTCATCACGCCGGCGTTCAACGAAGTAGAAAATCTTGCTACTTTCTACGAACGATTGCGCAAGACGATGCAGACCGTCGATATGGAGTGGGAATGGCTCGTTGTCGATGACCATTCGCACGATGGCACTTTCGAGTTAATTTCCAATCTTGCGCGGCGAGACTCGCGCGTGAAGGGCGTCCGATTCTCGAGAAACTTTGGTGCGCATACAGCGCTAACCTACGGCTTGCACAAGGCACGGGGTGATTGTATCGCCGCACTGGCAGCCGACTTGCAAGACCCCCCAGAATTCATTCCGGCGTTGCTCAAGGAATGGAGAAGCGGCGCCCAGGTCGTGTGGGCAGCCCGGCATCAACGTCAAGGCGAAACGGCTGCAACAATCGGCTCCGCGCGCCTCTATTACTGGGTAATGCGCAATATCGTAGGTATGAAGGAGATGCCTGCCATGGGGGCCGACTTCTTTCTCGTCGACCGACAGGTGGCAGAGGCATTTTCTGGTTTCAGTGAAGCGAACGTAAGCATCCTCGCTCTAATCACATGGATGGGGTTTCGGCAAGTAGTCATACCCTACGACAAAGAGGCGCGGCTGCATGGCCGCTCCGGCTGGGATTTGAAAAAGAAACTCAAATTACTCGTCGACTCCGTAACATCATTCAGTTACTTGCCGATTCGTTTCATGTCGTACTTGGGATTTGTTGTTGCATTTCTGGGGTTCACGTATGCAGGGGTGGTATTCTTCAATGCGTTTCATGGGGACCCGGTACAGGGTTGGTCGTCGCTAATGGTCGTGGTGCTGGTAGTTTGCGGGCTGCAGATGCTGCTGATGGGAGTACTGGGCGAATACGTCTGGCGCGCATTGGATGAGGCACGTCGCAGACCCAGATATCTCTTAGAAGCCACCACTGAGCGACACCCGGAAGGCCCTGTATTGGTTACGCCCGAACGAGTGGCTTCGCCGAATACCCGGTTATCTTAAAGACTACTCAGCCACCGGTGTATCCCGGACTGTTTGCGGAGAAGTCGCGGTGCAGTCGGCCATTTCCTCTGGTTGCTTCGGTAACAGACCTGCGGCTTAGCCTGCCACCGCAGGCGGATGCGTCGGCGCACGGCGTGTCAGGCGCGATGTGCGGTGGCGTCCCCTTCTAAAAAAGGGCAACTCGCGGACCGAGGAGACGCCGCTACCTGATCGCGACGGCGCCGGCAGCAACACCGGTGCACTGCTGGGGACTGGTAGCGACCAAAATGTCGTGCACGCGGTGTGTCATTCGGGACACGTCATTCGCGCTCAGATCCTGGTGGCAACCGAGCTGGAAAACATGCATTGCCCACTTGATGCCGCAATCGCCATCGATCGCGGGAGTGCCGGGCCAGACCTCGTCCCAACGGAAAATCGGCACGCCTGCGGCGCGGATCCTCATGTAGCTTGCCTCGGGATATTCAACCCAAAGCGGGAACACGTAAGGTGCCGCTGCGTCCCCCAAATTGGGAAGCATAGCCTTTGCGCCCGCAATCGCCGCTACCGCGTTCGCCCAGTGCCGATAATTCCTGCGTCGTGTCGCCACGATGCGATCTCGATGCGCGGTCCGCGCAATCCACTTTGCCCAGACTGAAGCATCCGTCGAATTGATCGCTGTTGGCGCTGAATTACCGGGTAAGGATTCGAGCGAAGACGGATCGGGTCGCTCTGTCGACGACGAGCTGCCACCGGAGCGCACTCGCGGACGCAACCGGTTGACCGCGGCGAACATGGCGTTGAGCGTCACATTGAGGCCGCCTAACTTTCCGTGTCGAGCACCGAGTTCGATTGCGTTGACAGCGCATCTGAATTCGTCACCCATCGGGCGACGATCGGGCAGCCTCGGCGTAACCGCTGCGGAATTGACGATCAGGCAGCCTCCGTCGGTTACGGGAAAGAATTTGGTCAAGCTGGCTATCGCAAAGTCACCCCATGCACCTACCGGTCGGCCATCGACTGCGCCGAACATGGCATGCGCGCAGTCTTCGATCAGGCTTATTCCCATGCGGTCGCAGAATTGGCGAATCAACGCCATTGGTTGGGGTATACCAAAGTAATGCGCGACAAGCATTGCGCGCACATTATCGAGTTTCATCTCCGACAAAATGTCGAGTCGCGGAGCTCCCGTACCGTCTATCGGGAAGAATATAGGCTTCGCCGCATTTGCAATGATCGGAGAAACCATGGTGGGACAGTGAAAGGTCGGCACCAGCACTGCGTCGCCTCGGCCGATACCCATGGTTGTCAAGGCCAGCGTGATGGCGGCGCGGCCACTCCTCGTGAACACCAGGTTCGGATGGTCGAGAACGCAGGGAAGGGAAGAGTCTTTGCTGCCTCGGAACACGTTCCAGCCAAAGACTGGTAGTCGAGGAAGCTGCAGCGGCGGCTCTTCTGCAGGAAGTTTTGGCTTCAACAGGTATCTATGCGAAGTGGGCCTTGAAAAAGACCGTTGGCGATCGCGAGCGTCCTCACTGCGTACTAAGCCAGACGACGCCGTCATGCGCTGGCGGGATATACTAGCTTTTTTTTCGTTCCTCGACAGGTGATGGGCGCGCCTGGGGCGTCTCCTCTTGGGGCGCCTCGCCATTCGCCCGGTCAGGACGTCGGCCTAGCCGATGCGCGCCTCACGCCTTAGCGTCTCGAGCGGCGACTGCCGATGAGTATTCTCTCGTTACCTCTCCGTGCGGTGCGTACGTTGTCGCGACTTGGCGCTATCGCAATATTCACTACCGCGATAGTCCCTGCAGGGGGTGTGGCGCTTCCCAAGGGCGACGTACCCGATGGCTCTCGTGTGCTGCATGTCGGCACCGGGCGAGCGATCACCACCGTCGCACAGGCAGCCGGCGTCGCCCGCAGCGGCGATACGATCCTGATCGACGCCGGCGACTATGTCGGAGATGTCGCCACCTGGGCTCAGGATCGCTTGACGATCCGCGCGCCGTCCGGCCGCGTGCGGATAATTGCGAATGGCAAAGCCGCGGAAGACAAGGCGATATGGGTCACCCATGGAACCGACGTGCTCGTGGAAGGGATAGAGTTCACTGGAGCGCGTGTCCCGGGCCGTAACGGCGCCGGCATCCGCCATCAAGGGGGAAAATTGACCGTCCGCAACTGTAAGTTCTACGACAACGAGGATGGCATCCTTACCTGGAACGATCATTCGGCAGAACTGATTGTCGAGAATTCTGAATTCCATCACAACGGCGCGGGTGACGGCCAGAGCCACAACCTGTACGTGGGCGAGATTCACAAATTCACGATTACGGGCAGCTACAGCCATCACGCACGGGTCGGCCATCTGCTTAAGAGTCGGGCCGAGCAGAACTATGTGATGTATAACCGGCTGACCGACGAAACCACTGGACGTGCCAGCTACGAACTCGAATTTCCCAGCGGCGGACTCGCGTACATCATTGGCAATATCATCGAGCAAGGTCCGCAAACCGAGAACCCGAATATGGTGTCGTTCGGAGCCGAGAGCTATCGCTGGCCGCGAAACGAGATCTTCCTGGTGAACAATACGCTGGTAGACGATAGCCATGGCGGGGGAACGTTCCTCCGCATCGCGGCGGGCGCGCAGCGCGTCTTTGCGATCAACAATCTACTGCTGGGGAATGCGTCATTCGCAGTGCCAACCGGCGGTCAGGACGTAGGCAACGTCGTTGCGAATCGACGCGAAGTGGCAGCCCCTGCAGGGTTCGACTACCGCCTGCGTCAGGATTCGATTCTCGCAGGAACCGCCAAAGATCCGGGATTCGCGAACGGAGTCGCACTTCGACCGGATAGCGAGTATGTCCATCCACTGCAGACGCGAAGGTTGCGCAAGGCTGTCTACAGCCCTGGCGCGCTGCAACGGCTTGCACCCTGACATCTGTTGCTGCTCCCGCTGAGTAGCGGGTTAGGTTGCCGGCGGCAATTAGCGCCGCCGTCCTGCACTGCGCGATATACTAGCCCTTGTGGGTTCCTCGACAGTGCGAGGGCACGCCCAACGTCGTCAGCTCCACTAGGGGCGCTCCGCCAATCGCTGTCCAGGAGAGACCTGTTTGCTAGATATAGATCGCGAAGTGTTGGGGGTGCTGGTGGTCACGCTGAATCTAAAGGCCGGTGCGCGTCACTTACAGGGCGATTCGCCGCTCTTGGGCGCAATTCCTGAGCTCGACTCGATGGCCGTGGCGACAGTGATCACGTCGCTGGAAGATCGATTTGGAATCACGATTGCGGACGACGAAATCGACGGTTCGGTTTTCGCGACCGTGAGTACGCTGACGAATTTCGTGAAGTCTAAACTCGCGGAATCTGCCGCCTAGTTCAGTGTCGAGGGCCAGCGCGCGCTTCATACCTCTCGGTACGGGCCGCCGCTTTTGCATGGTGCATCCAGCTTCAAATGAGGTGCCCGCGGCCGGCGCCATGCTATACGTGCATCCGTTCGCCGAGGAAATGAACAAGTCGCGACGGATGGCTGCGATGCAATCGCGGGCGCTGGCAGCCTCCGGGTGGACGGTACTCCAATTCGACCTGCTCGGCTGCGGTGACAGTGAGGGAGACTTTGGCGACGCCACCTGGAGTCGGTGGCTGGAGGACACGTACGCATGCGTGGAGTGGCTTCGCGCCGAGACCGGGTCCATGCCCGCGCTTTGGGGTCTGCGCGCGGGCGCGTTGCTCGCGCTGCATGCGATGCGAGCCCTGAGCCCGGTTCCCGGCCTGCTCCTCTGGCAGCCAGTCGTCTCCGGGAAGAGATACTTGCAGCAGTTCCTGCGTTTAGGCGTCGCCGGTCAACTAGGCAGTGCGGATGGTGCTGCCCGTGTCGGGACTCAACAGTTGCGTGATCTGCTAGGACACGGAGAATCGGTCGAAGTGGGCGGATACGCGATGTCTCCTGGGTTGGCACTCGGTCTGGAAGCTTCGGAGCTCTTGCCGCCTCCTGCGCCAACGCGCGTCGCGTGGCTTGAAGTTACTTCCAGCACGACGCTGGAACTGCCGGCCGCATCCAGCCAATGCGTCGAGACTTGGCGAGCAGCGGGCCATCATGTGGACGTCGGGGTCATCGAGGGGTTGCCGTTCTGGCAGACTTCGGAAATTGCGGAGTGTGCAGCACTGATCCAGGCGACGCTCGGAGCAGTCGAAGCGTGGCGATCCTGAATTTCCAGGAGCACGCCTTAACATTCGAATCCGATGGCGAGACACTCGTCGGAGTGCTGGCGGCGCCCGCCCGCTCCGGTCCCGTCGGCACACTCATCATCGTCGGCGGCCCCCAGTACCGGGTGGGCAGCCATCGTCAGTTCTTGCTATTGGCGCGCGCACTCGCGAGCAAAGGCTTCCCCACATTTCGCTTCGACTGCCGTGGCATGGGCGACAGTTCCGGTAGCATGCGTTCGTTTGACGACATGGGGCCCGACATCAGAGCCGCGATCGGGACGTTTCGTGAACGCTGTCCGGAAGTCGACCGGATCGTGCTTTGGGGCCTGTGCGATGCGGCTTCGGCGGCGGTTCTGTACTGGCATGCCACTCGCGATCCGCGAATCGCCGGCATGGTGTTGCTCAATCCATGGGTCCGGTCCGATGCGAGCTTAGCGAAGACACACATCAAGCACTACTACGTTCAGCGTCTCCGCGAAAGGGAGTTTTGGATCAAGTTGGGCGATGGCAAGGTTGACTTCCTTGGCGCCACGCGAGAATTCATGCGCAACCTGACGCTTGCCCGAAACGCTCACGACAGTAAATCGACAGGGAAGGCAATGGACTTCCGGGACAGAATGGCGCAGGGGATGCGTTCATTCAAAGGTCCCGTGCTGTTGATCCTGAGTGGTCGCGATCTAACGGCCAAGGAATTCCTCGAACACGCGCAAGGTCACCCGCGTTGGTGTGGATTACTCGAGAGCGCAGGTGTTGTCCGGCACGACTTGCCGGAAGCGGATCACACCTTTTCATCAGAGCGGTGGGCGCGGGATGTCGAGACGCGCACGCTGCGCTGGCTAAAGCAATCGTTTTCGTGATTCTGCGATGAGGCGAGTCCTGATGGTCGCCTTCCATTTCCCGCCCCTTGCTGGGAGCAGCGGCATCCAACGGACTCTGCGCTTTGCGCAGCATCTGCCAGCACTTGGATGGGAGCCGATCGTACTTACGGCGCATGAACGAGCATACGAACACACGAGTACTGACCTCCTAGGAGAGGTTCCGCGTGGTGTACATGTGGAGCGGGCCTTCGCGATGGACGCGGCGCGACATTTCACCATCTGGGGTCGGTATCCAGCCATTCTGGCCCGTCCAGATCGGTGGATGGCTTGGCGTTTCGGCGCGGTACTTGCAGGGATGCGTCTAATCCGCAAGTATGGTCCGCAGGTGATTTGGTCCACCTATCCCATCGCAACGGCGCATGTCATCGGTACTGCGTTGCACCGCCGTTCGGCGCTTCCCTGGATTGCCGACTTCCGAGATCCAATGGCGCAAGAGGGATATCCTGCGGATGCCCGTCTGTGGCGCTGTTTCAAGACCATCGAAGAGACCACTTTGAGTCACGCACGCTCCAGCGTCTTCACTACGCCCGGTGCGGCGCGTGAATACAGCAGGCGTTACCCAACTGTGGCTTCGCGAATAACCGTCATCGAAAACGGCTTCGACGAGGAAAGTTTTGCGGGTCTGCAGGTTGCAGGTGAGGCACGCGGTACGCTGAATCCGGGGGCGGTCACACTATTGCACAGTGGAATCGTGTACCCGTCGGAACGTGACCCTGCGCATCTGTTTGCCGCAGTCGCACGCTTGGTAGCGGCGCAATGCCTCGTTCCAGGGAGGTTCAAGCTTCGATTCCGTGCGGCAGCAAATAACGAATTGCTGGAAGCACTGACCCGCCAGCACTCACTCGAGGACTTTGTGGAGATTCTGCCGCCGATTGCCTACAGGCCAGCGCTGGAAGAGATGATCCGGGCCGACGGGCTCCTTGTCCTTCAGGCTTCGAACTGTAACGAGCAAATTCCAGCCAAGATCTATGAATACCTGAGGGCTGGCCGGCCTATCCTGGCCCTGACCGATCCCGAAGGCGACACTGCGGGAGTCTTGCGGGAAGCCGGGATCGACTCCATTGCGAGACTGAATTCCGTGGACGAAATAGCTGGTTTGCTTGGACGCTTCGTTTCGCCGCAAGCTGGAGGATTGCGCACCATAGCCCGCAATGACGCCGTCACATCTGCCTCGCGTGTAATGCGGGCCAGCGCATTGGCGCGCCTGCTGGACGAGTGTATGAACTGAGCTTGAACGGAATTTGGCGATTAACCGGAAAATTTTACAAAATCAAGCATTTGGCGATTTAATTGCCATTTGTTCGTCCACTACAACACATTGCTCGGCGTGAACAACCGTGTGTCATACACAATAATTCATAGCTTTGTCGCGCTCATGACCGCCCAGCGGTCTGTTAGCTTGAATGTCGCAGGCAAATGTAGAATATTCACGTGACTTGCAGCAGCGCCTGCAACAAGCTTAGGTTTAAATCTGAAGTCATGGAAGACTGACGACGTCGCGCGCTCTTCGCATTGCGAGGTGTTGCAGTGCATCCACTCTTAGTGCTTATCCTTGTTCTATGACGACTATGACGCTACCTCCATTGAACCTTGCCGCGCATCTCCGCGTCGTATCTCACGCGAGGGTGTCACCGTCCCGTAGCACCGTGGTGCGAATATGAACGCATTGTGATGGCGCCAGAATTCTTCCGGAGAGCGCGTGTTTAGCATGTTGCAGCGACAGGTATCGGTGGCGACGATGGTGCAACTCGTCATCGAGCTCTTCTGGCTGTTCGCCGCAGGCATCGCTGCGATAGTGTTCCTTGAACGACTTGCTCTGCCTAGCTTGACCGCCGTGGCGCCACAGCTTGTTTTCGCGCTTCTGGTTGTCGGCCTAAATTTCGGATTCGGACTTTATCAACGGAGCCGACAAGTTTCGCTCGGAACATACATCATCCGGCAGTTTCTGACCTTTGCCATCGGGTCTTTGCTTGCTTACGTTATTGCGGACAGTTTGCCCGGGGGAAAAGTGTTCCAGGCTGCCTTGGGTGCAGCGCTCCTGCTTTCGATGGGCGGGCTCCTGCTCCTTCGTCACCTGATCGTGATGCCGCTTGTCGGAAACCTGTTGCCCTACCGCGTCCTCGTGCTCGGGACGGGCCCGGAAGCCAAGCTTGTCGAAGCATCGCTCGCATCGACCCATCCCGCGGGCATGAGGATCGTCGGCTTCTATCCACTGGAGAATCTCTCGCGCACGCTCGTATCAAGCCGCCGCATCATTGCCAACACCGGTCCTTTGGAAGCTACGGTCAAGGGACTCGGAGTCGATGAGATCATCGTAGCTGTGCGCGAGCAGCGAGGGGGCGTATTGCCGCTGCGTGCGCTGCTTGACTGTCGGCTCAGCGGCGTTCGCGTCACCGATCTTGCACGGTTTTTCGAGCGGGTTCACGGTAAGGTACCGATCGAGCTGCTGAAGGTAAGCTGGCTCATCTATGGCGATGGCTATCGTCAGGGATGGCTCCGCACCGTGGTCAAACGCGCGTTCGACATCGCGGTCGCACTGTTGCTGCTGCTGATCAGTTTGCCGATCATGCTGGTCACTGCGATGTTGATCGCGCTGGAGAGCAGGGGGCCGGTCATCTATCGGCAAGTTCGTGTCGGCCGTCGTGGCGCCTGCTTCACGCTCCTCAAATTTCGAAGCATGTCGCAACACGCGGAACGCGAAGGGAAGCCAGCCTGGGCGTCGGTTAACGATGACCGAATCACACGCATTGGTCGACTCATTCGACGTTCTCGTATCGACGAGTTGCCGCAACTGATCAACGTGCTGAAAGGCGAGATGAGCTTCGTCGGGCCGCGACCCGAGCGTCCTGAATTCGTCGACATGCTCACGCAGCAGATTCCGTTCTATGCGGTGCGGCACAGCGTCAAGCCGGGAATCACGGGATGGGCACAGGTGCGCTATTCGTACGGCGCTACGGTCGAGCAAGCGATGCGCAAGCTGGAATATGATCTTTATTACGTCAAGAATCACACGCTGGTTCTCGATCTGCTTATTCTGGCCGCGACCGTTCGAGTAGTTCTGATGGGTGAGGGCGCGCGATAGCGACTGTCGCGGGCACATCGCCAATGCGGCGAACCTGCCAACGCGAGGGCCCGGCGTTCGCGCCCCGTCGCCAGTACGCCAGTCTAGGAAGCTTTCTCCAGCCGCGGCGCAGAGCTAGAATCGCCGACTTCACCGGCTGCACCAGGTCTTGAACCCGTGCCCCGAAACGCACTTGCAGATTTTGCCACCTGGAGCTATGGCCTAGCCGCTCTCGGGTACCTTGCGTTCGCGATCCGGATGGCGCTTGGCTGGCGCCACAACCTGCGTGCCACGCTCCTTCTGTGCGCGACGCTTGCCACTGTGCTGTGGGCTCTCGGGGCGTTTGGCGAGGCGGTAGGCCATTCATCCCCGATGCTGCTGGTGTCGAATGTGGTCGATGCGCTGCGATACGCGTTCTGGTTTCTCTTTATCGGGAGCCTGCTCCACGGCGGCCAGGCGGCCGGGTCGAAAGCGCCGAAGCCCATCGGACGCTGGACCGCCGTTGTCGCCGCCGTGGTGATCGCGGGTAGCTTGGCGTCCTCGAACCAGTTGCAGAAAGAGCAACTGCTCGAGCCATTCAGCCAGCTCGCGTATGGCTTGCGCCTCGGCCTCGCTATTTTCGGACTCACGCTGATCGAACAGCTGATTCGTCGCGTCGATCCGAACGCCCGCTGGGGCATCAAGCCGCTGTGCATCGCGCTCGGTGCTGTCTTCTGTTTTGATCTGTTCATGTATGCCGAAGCGATGCTTTATTCGCGCCTGAATGCGGATATCTGGGCCGCGCGGGGCCTGGCCAACACCATGGTTATCCCGCTGCTTGCCATCGCCACCGCGCGCAACACCGGCTGGACCATCGAGATGCACGTGTCTCGCGAGGCTGTCCTGAAGTCCACGGCACTGATGCTGTCGGGCCTGTTTTTGCTTGCTGTATCGGTTGCCGCTTACTTCGTGCGCTTCGCGGGTGGCGACTGGGGGCTCGCCCTCGAGATCGAGCTGATCTTCGTGTGTTTGCTGTTCGCTACTCTGCTGGTGACCTCAGGTCGGTTCAGGTCTTACTCGAGAGTAGTCATAAGCAAGCATTTCTTCTCGTATCGCTATGACTACAGGAAGGAGTGGCTGCGTTTTACCGACACGCTTGCGAGCACGGATGCAGGGCAGCGATTCGAGCCGCGAGCGATCATGGCAATGGGCAACCTCGTCGAAAGCCCGGCAGGACTGCTTTGGCTCCCGGACGAAGCCGGTGTCTTCAAGTCGGCGGCGCGCTGGAACATCCCTGCCGTCGACGCGGCGGAACCCCGGGAAGGATCGTTGCCCGAATTTCTGCAGCGGACGCGGTGGATCGTGAATTTGCGGGAGTACCGGCAAACGCCCGAGCAGTATCCGGGACTGGACGTCCCGCCTTGGCTTCAATCGATTCCCAACGCCTGGCTGATCGTGCCGCTACTGTCCGAGGCAGAATTGATGGGATTTATTATGCTGACGACGCCGCGCACCGCAATCGAGGTCAACTGGGAAGTTCGTGACCTCCTCAGGACTGCCAGTCATCAGGCCGCCAGCTATCTGGGCCAGATGCGGGCAAGCGAGGCGCTGCTTGAGGCGCGAAAGTTCGAGGCTTTCAATCGGATGTCCGCGTTTGTAGTGCACGACCTGAAAAACCTGATCGCACAGCTGTCGTTGATGATGAGGAATGCGGAGAGGCACCGCGACAACCCCGACTTCCAGCGCGACGTGCTTTCAACGGTCGAACACGTCGTCGGCCGGATGAACAAGTTAATGTTACAGTTGAAAGCCGGAGCGACTCCGGTAGAGAATCCGCGCCCTGTCGACCTGGGCGCGCTCGTGCAGCAGGTTTGCGCCGCCAAGAGCGGCGCGAATGTCCGGATTGCTATTGAACTCTTGCCCGGAGTGACAACGCTTGGCGATGAAGAACGGCTGGAGTACATCATCGGACATCTGGTCCAGAACGCGATCGACGCGACGGTATCTGGCGGGGACGTCAAAGTGCACGTCCAGCGTGACGATCGTTTTGCCGTCTTCACCGTTGCAGATACCGGCGTCGGCATGAGCGTCGAGTTCGTGCGCGACCGCCTCTTCAAGCCATTCGAGACAACGAAACAGACCGGCACGGGGATTGGAGTCTATGAAAGCGCTCGCTACGTGCGGGAGCTCGGCGGAGATGTCTCGATCGATAGCGAGCCGGGAGTGGGAACCACCGTCCGCGTGTGCCTGCCGCTGATCGGGAGCGCGGCCCTGCCGCCGGCACCGCTGCGAGAGGTTGCATGACTGAAGCGCGCAAGCCGCTGCTCATCGTCGAGGACGACCCTGCTTTGCAAAAGCAGATGCAGTGGGCCTTTGATCAGTACGAGACCATTCTGGCCGCGGACTGCGAGTCCGCGATAGCGCAGGTGCGCCGCTACGAGCCGGCCGTGGTCACCATGGATCTCGGACTACCACCGAATCCGGATGACCCGACTCAGGGCTTGCAGCTGCTCCGGGAGATCCATGCTCTGGCGCCGGACACCAAGGTCATCGTCCTCACCGGGCAGAACGATCGGGCGAACGCTGTCCGGACGATCGCGTTGGGTGCCTACGATTTCTGCACCAAGCCTTTCGAGCCCGAGATTCTTGTCTGGACCATCAACCGCGCGTTCCGCGTGCATGAACTGCAGGCGGAGAATCGTCGCCTTCAAAGCATGCAGACGACGCCCGGATTGTCGGGGACCATTACCCGGGACCCCGAAGTGCTACGCGTCTGCCGTCTCATTGAAAAGGTCGCGCCGACTGCGGCGACGGTTCTCATCCAGGGTGAATCGGGCACCGGCAAGGAACTTCTTGCGCGGGCGCTGCACGAACTATCGCCGCGCCGCTCCGCGCGGTTCGTCGCCATCAATTGCGCGGCGATTCCCGAGAATTTGCTTGAAAGCGAGCTCTTCGGTTACGAGAAGGGCGCCTATACAGGAGCCGCAAAGCAGACTTTGGGGAAGATCGAAACCGCCAATAACGGTACGCTGTTTCTGGACGAGATCGGCGACCTGCCGATGTCACTGCAGGCAAAGCTGCTGCGTTTCCTTCAGGAGCGCGTCATCGAGCGAGTTGGCGGGCGGCAGGAGATCCCGGTCGATGTCCGCATCGTCTGCGCGACCCATCAAAGCCTCAAGGAGCAGATCGTGGCGGGCAAGTTCCGCGAGGACCTGTATTATCGCCTCGCGGAGATCACGGTGGAGGTTCCACCATTGCGCGAGCGGAAAGGCGACCCGTCGCTGCTCGCGCATGGTTTTGTCCACAAGTTTGCTGCCGAGCAGTCGCGCCCGGCGATGACCCTGCTGCCCGAGGCCGTGGCGGTGATCGAGGCTTACCCGTGGCCGGGCAATGTGCGCGAGCTCGAGAACGTGATGAAGCGTGCGGTGATCATGGCCGACGGCATGACTATCAGCGCACGGGACTTGGGTCTCGGACCGGCAACAGCCGAAACGACCGTGCTCAACCTGCGACAGGTGCGTGAGGAAGCGGAAAAGAGCGCGGTCTTGCGGGTGCTGGGTCGGGTCAACGGCAATCTCAGCAAGGCTTCCGAATTGCTGGGCATTAGCCGCCCGACGCTCTACGATCTCATGGAGCGCTTTGGGCTGAGGTAGGCGAATACCCATGCGCACCGAGTTAACGAAGGAATGCAATGATCAAGCTTATTAGACGAGATTTGCTCGGTTTGGCATTCGCCCTGGGCCTGATGGCTACCCTGGCGGGGTGCGGCAGAAGCGATCCGGCAGCGTTAATCGGGTCTGCGAAGTCCTACCTCGCTAAAGGGGACTACCCGGCGGCGATCATCGAGCTCAAGAGCGCGCTTCAGGAAGCGCCTGAGAATGGGGAAGCGAGGTTCCTGCTTGCGAAGTCACTGCTCGAAAGCGGGGACCCGACGGGAGCAGAAACCGAAGCACGCAAGGCTCTCGGTCTCGGTTTTTCGCCGGACGATGTCTATCCGCTGCTCGGGCGCGCGATGCTTTCGCAGGGAGCATCGCAAAAACTGCTAACGGAATTGGCGGACCGTAAGCTCAGCAGCCCACAGGCGCGGTCCGATCTTGGCACTACGATTGGGACGGCTCAGCTCTCGATGGGCGACGTTTCCGCTGCGCGTTCGACCATCGATGCGGTCATTGCCGAAGATCCGGCTAACGCCCGGGCGCTGTTGGTACAAGCACAACTCGATGCGGCCCGCGGAGACATCCCTGCGGCGCTGAAGCGAATCGACGCGGTTCTGGCGCGCACGCCCAACGATCTCGACGCATTGATCTTCAAAGCCCAGCTGGAGATCAGTCAGGGCAAACCTGACGCCGCAATTGCGACGCTCGAGCGCGCGGCAGAAAACAGCCCCAACTCGATCGCTGTGCGCTCCGCCCTCGTACCGTTGCTAGTCAACGCGGGACGGCTTGACAATGCAGCGTCGACTGTCGAGGCCATGAAAAAGCTCGGGCCCAAAGACATCCGCACGGTCTACAGCGACGCACTCGTTTCCTTTGCCCGCGGGGACGCGAATCACGCGCGCGACGCGATCCAACAGGTGCTTGCCGTCCTGCCGGATCAACTCTCCAGTGTTTATTTGTCCGGTTTGATCAATCTGCAGCTGGGGTCGCTCGCCGCTGCGGAGGAGGCGCTTAGCAAGGTGGTTGCTCAAGCGCCTGGCAGCGCCGGGCCGCGTCGTGCGCTTGCCTTGACCTATGTTCGAATGGGAAGGCCGGCGCTGGCGATCGAGACTATCGGACCTGCGCTTCAATCTGCACCAGACGACCCTTTACTGCTGCGCACGGCCGGCGAGGCGTACCTCGCCATGGGCAACCCTGCCAACGCCGCTCGAGCGTATGAGCGAGCGAACTCGCTCGACAAAGGTAGTGTCGCAAGCAGCGTCAGGCTTGCCCAAGCTCGCTACGCGGCGGGAGACACCGCGCGCGCCGTCAGCGATCTCGAGTCGATTTCAAATTCCGATTCCACGCAATACCAAGCTGACCTCGCGCTGATCACGGCGCATATCCGCCGCCGCGAATTCGATCAGGCGCTGGCGGCGGTGAACAAGCTCGAACAGAAGCAGCCGGAGAACCCGCTTACCTACAACATCAAGGGCACCGTATATCTCGGTATGCGCGATTTCAAGAACGCACGTGGTGCGTTCGAGAAATCGCTGCAGCTCCAGCCGTCTAATTTTGCCGCGGCGCACAGCTTGGGCATGCTCGACTTGCAGGAACGTAAGCCCGACGACGCCCGCAAGCGCTACGAACAAATGCTGGCGAAAGACCCCAAGAACGAGCAGTTGCTGCTGGCAGTGGCAGAGGTGCTCGCCAACACCAAGCGGCCCGAGGCGGAGGTCAGGGCGGCCATCGAGAAGGCGATTGAGGCAGCGCCTTCGTCGACCACTTCACGACTGGCTCTCGTCACTTATTACCAGAAACTGTCGGATGCCAAAGCTGCGCTGGTTGCGGCGCAGGCTGCACAATCAGCTTTCCCGAACGATCCGCGGGTGCTGGAGGTACTGGGTGCAGCGCAGATTGCCGCAGGCGAAAGGAATCAGGCGCTGGACACCTTCCGTCAACTGTCGCGGCTGGTGCCAGAAAATCCGCTACCGTTCATGCGAATCGCCGAGACCCAGGTGGCGCTGAAGGATTACAGCGGAGCCATAGACACGCTTCAACAGCTCATTAAGATAAAGCCCGACCTTGTTCAGGCGTGGATTCAGTTGGCGCAGGTGCATGTGCTTTCCGGCCATCCCGACAGCGCGCTAGCGGAGGCCCGCAAGCTGCAAAAGCAGCAGCCAGATCGAGCCGCTGGCTATGCGATCGAAGGCGAAGTGCTTGCATCTCAGAAGAAATGGCAGGAAGCGGTCGCAGCGTACCGCAATGGTCTTGCCCGCCAACCGTTGCCACTTCTCGCGGTCCGCAGCTATCTAGCGTTGCAGAATGCAGGTAAGTCAGGGGAAGCAACCGCCCTGGCGACCAAGTGGATGAAGGACCATCCGCAGGATGTGGTCATGCCGACGTTCCTCGGCCAGCAGAGTATGAACAACAAAGATTTTCGAAACGCTGCGTCGAACTACAGAGTGGCGCTTGCGATCGAACCGGAAAACATCGCTCTTCTCAACAACCTTGCATGGGTACTCATTCAATTGGGGGATCCCAAGGCTGTGGAAGTTGCAGAGAAGGCTTACGTCGAAGCGCCCAACAATCCGAACGTCATGGACACCTTGGGCTGGGCGCTGGTACATACCGGCGATGCGGCGAAGGGTACCGAGTTGTTGCGCGCTGCCTCGAACCTCACTCCGGCCAGCGATGAGATCCGGCTTCACCTTGCAACGGCGCTGATCAAAACCGGCGACAAGGCGGCTGCTCGACTCGAACTGGAGGCACTGATCCAGCGCGACAAGCCCGCGCCCATCCGCGACGAGGCTTCCAAGCTTCTGGAAGGGTTGTGAGGATTGGTCGTGAGTGAGAGTCCCCAGCACCAGGTACTGGCCGTCATTGGCCTGGGATATGTCGGCCTTCCCCTTGCCGTTGAGTTCGGAAAGAAGTACACGACGATCGGACTAGACCTCTCCGAGGCCAAGATCACGGCGTATCGGAACGGCTTCGACCCCACCGGCGAAGTGCGCGCCGACGAGCTCCGGGCCGCGTCCGGATTGACCTTCACGAGCGATGCGACGGAGTTGCGTAAAGCGGACTTCATCGTGGTGGCGGTGCCGACTCCCGTCGACGAAGCGCACCAGCCCGATTTCTCGCCCCTGCTCAGTGCGAGTGCGGCGGTCGGAGCCAATCTCAAGCGCGGCGCGACCATCGTGTTCGAATCCACGGTGTATCCAGGTGCCACCGAGGAAATCTGCGTCCCGGTTATCGAGCAGCATTCGAAGATGACATGGAAGCGGGACTTCTTCGTGGGCTACTCGCCCGAACGCATCAATCCCGGCGACAAAGAGCACACCCTCCCGAGGATCGTCAAGGTTGTGTCGGGAGATACGCCCGAGACCCTCGATCGCGTGGCGCTGGTGTACGGCAGCATCATCGATGCGGGCGTGTATCGAGCGAGCTGCATCAAAGTGGCCGAAGCCGCCAAGGTGATCGAAAACACCCAGCGCGACCTGAACATTGCGCTGATGAACGAGCTCGCCCTTCTGTTCCACAAGATCGGAATCGACACGATAGAGGTCCTGGAGGCGGCCGGCACCAAGTGGAATTTCCTGCCTTTTCGCCCTGGCCTCGTGGGTGGGCACTGCATCGGCGTCGATCCCTACTATCTCACGCACAAAGCGGACAAGCTTGGCTACCACCCGCAGGTAATCCTGGCGGGACGACGCATCAACGATGGAATGGGCAAATACGTCGCCGAACAGACCGTAAAGCAATTGATTCAGGCGGGCACTCGGTTGAAGGGCGCAGAGGTCACCGTCCTCGGTCTCACGTTCAAGGAAGACTGCCCGGATATTCGCAACTCTCGCGTCATCGACGTGGTGCACGAGCTGGCGTCGTATGGCCTGAACGTGCACGTGCATGATCCCGTGGCCGACGCGGACGAGGCCCGCCGCGAATACGGAGTCGAGCTCAGGGCGTGGGATGAGTTGCCGCGCGCAAGTGCCATCGTTGCTGCAGTGGCGCACCGCGAATTTCGCGAGCGTCCGCTGAGCGACTACGTCGACAAGATCGCCACCGGTGGGCTGTACGTGGATGTCAAGTGCCAGGCCGATGCGAGCGCGCTTCGGGCAAGCGGCATCGAGGTATGGCGCCTGTAATGACAGCAGCTGCGCCGGCAGACGCCCTCGAGGCCGTACGCAGCCTCGTACGCGCGCGGCCCAAGACTTGGCTCGTTACTGGCAGCGCGGGATTCATCGGGTCGCATCTACTGGAGGAGCTGCTGCAGCTTGGCCAGCACGTGGTCAGTGTCGACAACTTCGCAACGGGGCATCGTCGTAATCTTGAGGAGGTGCGGTGCGCTGTCGGCGAGCGCGCTTGGGGGCTCCACCGGTTCGTCGAGGCCGACATCACCGATCTTGCCGCGTGTCGCAATTGCTGCAGCGGTGCTGAAATCGTCCTGCACCAGGCGGCGCTCGGCTCTGTACCGCGATCGATCGAGGACCCATTGGCGACCCACGCCTCCAATGCCACGGGGTTTCTGAACATGCTGGTCGCCGCGCGAGACGCCGGTGTTGCGCGCTTCGTGTTTGCGGGGTCGAGCTCGACGTACGGTGATTCTCCACTGTTGCCCAAGGCGGAGGCCGAAATCGGTGCCCCGCTGTCACCCTATGCCGTGACGAAATACGTCGACGAACTCTACGCGCAGGTCTTCTCTCGCTGCTACGGTACACAAACCATCGGCTTTCGCTATTTCAACGTGTTTGGCCCGCGTCAGGACCCCGAGGGCGCTTACGCGGCTGTCATCCCGCGCTGGACGGACGCCGTGCTGTCGGGCACGCCTGTGGTCATCAACGGCGACGGCGAGACGACGCGCGACTTCTGCTACGTGGCCAACGTCGTGCAGGCAAACTTGTTAGCGGCTACTACCGAGAACATGGACGCCATGGGCGAAGTGTTCAATGTGGCGGTGGGGGGCAGGTTATCGCTCAACGGTCTTGACCGGATGCTCCGCGAGATCTTGAATGAACTTGGCGAGAGGTCCGATGTCGCTCCTCTGGTGCATCGCGCCTTCCGGCCCGGCGACGTGCGTCACTCACAAGCGGACATTTCGAAAGCAATGCGCATTCTCGGCTACCGTCCTACCCACGACACGCGAAGCGGCCTGCGCGAAGCTATGCCGTGGTACATCGCGCGGGCATCGCATCGGAAGCCGGCGCAGACAATGGAGATGCGCGATGCTCGCGGCGGCAGGTGACCGGCAAGTCGGCGTGATGCGCGGCATCCGCCGGGCTCTGCTTGCGCTCGTCCTGGTGCCGGTGGCCACGACGACACTCGCGGACGCGACACCTTCGGCGTCGGGAGACGTCTCGCCCGATCTCGTGGCGCAGGCAATTGCCTATGAGCATGGCGAAGGCGTGCCCAAGGACCTGCGCAAGGCTTCGCTGCTGTACTGCGAAGCTGCTCGGGCAGGAAACGCGGACGCGATGTACGGGCTGGGGTGGATGTACGCCAACGGACGCGGGGTGGCGCGCAGCGACGAGATGGCGGCCTTCCTGTTCGCACGCGCGGCCGCGGCTGGACACGTCTACGCCCAACAGATGCAGCGGTACGTGGGGACACAGAGCAGCGTCGTCCCGGACTGCATGCGACCGCCGGAACCCGACGCGCCGCCAGCTCTGGTTGACAACGAACCCGACCCGTTCGCCGACCTCACGCCGGCGAAGAAGAAGATTGCGGACCTCGTTGCCAAGGCTGCGCCGTCCTACGCGATCGAGCCTCGGTTGGCGCTTGCCGTCATTGCAACCGAATCGAACTTTCAGCCCGACGCCCTTTCGCCGAAAAACGCGCAGGGACTGATGCAACTCGTGGCGGGAACGGCGTCGCGCTTCAAGGTCAAGAATCGGTTCAACGTCGCGGACAATATTAACGGGGGCCTGGCATACCTGCGGTGGCTGCTGGCGTACTACGAGGGTCGAGTCACCTTGGCGGTCGCGGCTTACAATGCAGGCGAGGCGGCGGTCGACCGATATGGCGGCGTTCCGCCCTATCCGGAGACCCAGGATTATGTGCGACGGGTCCACCGACTGTTTTCCAACGAGCGTCACTCGTTTGATGCCCAAGTCGCGAACCCGTCACCGATCGTGAGCAGGCTGCCTTGACGGCCCAGTAAAAGATCGTTGTGAAAACTACGGGTTACTGGACACGATGCATCGCCGCGTTGGTGTTGGCTCTTGCTTTCGCCGGCGCCGCCTGTGCGGACCGGGTGGACACGATCGAGCGGGTCAAGGGTTCGATCGTGGCGATAGGAACGATGGAGCCCACGCGTACGCCGCCGTTCATGTTTCGTGGTACCGGCTTCGCGGTAGGCGATGGCACGCTGGTTGTCACCAACGCGCACGTCCTTCCGGTGGTGCTCGATTCGTCGAAGTTCGAGACGCTTGCGATGTTGGTCCCTGGCCGGGTCAAGGACGGGACCGATAGCGTGCAAGTCCGCCAGTTGAAACCTCTCGCCGTCGACCCGGGCTCGGATCTGGCGGTGCTCTCGCTATCAGGTGCACCGTTACCTGCGCTGAAGGTGCATGAGGGAGGCAATGTCAGGGAGGGGCAGGAGATCCTGTTCACCGGGTACCCGATCGGTGCCGTGCTCGGTCCTTATCCGGCGACGCATCGTGGGATCATTTCTGCCGTGACGCCGATTGCTATTCCGCAGATGAGGGCAGGAGACCTCGATGCGCGCACTGTTCGACGCCTGAGTAGCGGGGCGTTTCCCGTCTATCAACTTGATGCGACCGCTTACCCGGGAAACAGCGGCAGTCCTATATATGACCCCGAAACCGGTGAAGTATTGGGTGTGGTGAACATGGTCTTCGTCAAGGGAACCAAGGAATCGGTCCTCACAGAACCCAGCGGCATCACCTACGCCGTCCCGTCGAGCCACCTGCAGGATCTGCTGAAGAAGGCCCGCTGAGCTGTGCCGGCAGGCAGTCACTGCGCCGGCGCAGTGGGGCAGTCGGCGTAGCAGCCTGCTAATGGACTCCTTCTGGCTGAAGGCCATCCTCAAAGCGCTCGTCTTGCCGCCGACGGGTCCATTGCTGATTGCGATGGCGGGGCTCGCGATCCACGGGCGCTTTCCACGCAGTGGCATCAGCTTGGCGTGGACCGGTGTGCTGTCGCTGCTTCTACTCTCGCTTCCAGTCGTTGGCGAATTGCTGCTTGGGCTGCTTCATACCCCACCGCCGTTCGACAGCACGCGCGCCAAGGAAGCCCAGGCGGTAGTCATTATCGGTGGTGGCATCCGGCACAACGCGCTGGAGTACGGCGGTGACGCGCTCGGCGAGCTGACCCTCGAGCGCGTACGCTATGGCGCTCGAATTGCGCGGCAGACGAATTTGCCGATTCTTGTATCCGGGGCGCCCGAGGCGGCCCAGATGCGGGCAGCGCTCGAGCTCGAATTCGGCGTCGCTGTGCGGTGGGTCGAGAATCGATCTCGAACGACACATGAGAATGCGCGATATAGCGCGGCCATACTTGAAAGCGCGGGGATCCATCGCGTTATTCTGGTGGCGCATAGCTTCGATATGCTCCGCGCCCAGGCGGAATTTACGGCGGCTGGCATCGAGACAATTCCAGCCGCTACTGAATTGCCCAACACCGAGCCCACATCTTCGTCGGATTTCTTGCCGAGTATCAGCGGCTTGCGCACGAGCTACTTCGCGATATATGAAATCCTGGGCAATCTGGCGCGCATCCTCGGTTCACCCATGAGTGCGGTGCCTGTGGGCGCAAGCCGGTAGCGATCGCGCATTCCATTCTCCGGGAAATCGCGCCATTTCCCGGAGAATGAGCCGTCCCGTCATGCAGCAGGCGGCTCCTTGTGCGTTTCCACCAGCTGCAACGGCTCGTCGGGAAGCTGTTGGCGAGGAGGGCGTTGCCTGCGCTGACGAGGCTGCTCGGACTCCTGCTCAGTCGCGATGGCGGTGGCGCGCTCGCGCGCTGTCTCCACCAGCACCAGTCCCGAGTCGGACGGCAGCTCCATCGACACCTTCGGTACTTCGATCGGCTGCGGCGCCCGCGCCGGTGCAGCGGCTACAGCGCGTTCGACCTGTGAAGGGAGCGAAGCCTCGGACGATACAGGCTCGGACGAGGCGTTGCTCGGTGACGACGATTCGATCGGCGCCGCAAAGGTGCGCGCCGCCGCGACCGGGACCCAGGCATTTGGAATCGTGTCGTCGATCGTTTCTGCAGCACCACCGCCGTTGCTCATCGGATGTCCATCGTCGTGGCCACGTACGTTGGAGTGCGAAGCGTGCGGCGCTGCGTCGACAACCTGCATTTCAGGAGACTGCTCCCGGTGTGCGGGTTGATCCTGCGCGCTCCCATGATGAGGCTGCTCGTCGCGATGCTCTCGGAGCGGAGAAGGCGTTGTCGTCTGTTCGCTGCGCGGCTCGCGCGGCGGACGCGGTTCCCTGCGCTCGCCCGGCGCGGCCTCGTTGCGCTCGCCTCGATCTCCGCCACGACCGCCGCGGCGGCGATCCCTGCGCCGGCGGGCACCCTCGCCATGCTCGCCATCGCGAGTCGCGATGGGTTCGCCCTGCGCGATCGCTGGAACGACCGCATTGCCGGTCTGAGCCGTGTCGAGCGCAGCACGCGGCTCGCGCGGAGCGCGCTGCTTCTGTCCTTCACGCTGATTGTCGCGCTGGCCGTCACGGTGGCCTTCGCGCTGGCCATCACGCCGGCCGTCCCGCGCTTCACCGCGCACGCTGTCGCGTTTCTCGTCGCGGCGTTGCTGTGGTGCACCGCGCTGTCCGCGGGATTGGTTGGCATCGCGCTGGCCGTCACGCTGACCTTCGCGTTGTCCCTCGCGTTGCCGGTCGCGAGCCGGACGTCCAGCCTCGCCACCCCTGCCACCGCGGTCACGCTCGTTGCCGCGTCCACGACCTCGTGCGTCGCGCGGCGCTTCACTCGTTTCCGATCGAACCGGCGCCGTTGCGGGCTTCGCTGGCTTGGTACGGAACCAGCCCAGCACTTTGTCGAGCCAGTTTTCTTCCCTGGGCGCGGGTGTCGCGACGGTGCGTTCCACCGGCATCGGTGCAGGCTGCGAAGGAGTGATGCCCTTCACCACGGCTTCCTGCCGGGTTTCGCGCGCCTCTTCCTTGAGTTGGCGCACGGGATCCTCCTCGACGGGACGCTCGACCATGTCGAAGCTCGCGGGCAGCGGCTCCGACTGGTTGAGGTCGTCGTGGCGCATGCGCTGGACCTTGTAATTCGGCGTTTCGAGGTGAATATTGGGCACTAGCAGCAGATTCACCTTGAATCGCGCCTCGATGGTGTGCACCTCGGCGCGCTTTTCATTGAGCAGGAACGTTGCGACATCGACGGGCACCTGAGCGACCACCTGCGCGGTGTTGTCCTTCATCGCTTCCTCCTGCAGGATGCGCAGGATGTGCAGCGCGGTCGATTCGGCACCGCGGATGTGGCCAATGCCATGGCAGCGCGGACAAGGAATGTGCGCCGACTCCGCAAGCGCGGGGCGCAGCCGCTGGCGCGAGAGCTCCATCAGGCCGAAGCGCGAGATCTTGCCCAGCTGAACGCGCGCGCGGTCGTACTTGAGGGCGTCTTTCAGGCGGTTCTCGACTTCGCGCTGGTTCTTTGCGCTTTCCATGTCGATGAAGTCGATCACGATCAATCCGCCCAGGTCGCGCAGACGGAGCTGGCGCGCGATCTCGTCGGCCGCCTCGAGATTGGTATTGAGCGCGGTCGTCTCGATGTCGCCGGCCTTGGTCGCGCGCGCGGAATTGACGTCGACCGAAACCAGCGCCTCGGTGTGATCGATGACGATCGCACCGCCCGCGGGCAATGGCACCTGCCGCGCATAGGCAGTCTCGATCTGATGTTCGATCTGGAAGCGCGAGAACAGCGGAACGTCGTCCTTGTAGAGTTTGACGCGATTCACCGTCGCCGGCATCACGTGGCTCATGAACTGCTGCGCTTGCTCGAAGATCGACTCGGTGTCGATTAGCAACTCGCCGATGTCGGGATGGAAATAGTCACGGATGGCGCGGATGACCAGGCTCGATTCCTGGTAGATCAGGAACGCCCCGGTTTGGCTTTGTGCCGCGCCGTCGATGGCCTGCCAGAGCTGCAGCAGGTAGTTCAAGTCCCACTGCAGCTCTTCGAGCGAACGGCCGATGCCGGCGGTGCGCGCGATGACGCTCATGCCGGCGGGCACTTCGAGCTGGCCGATGGTGTCGCGGAGCTCGTTACGCTCCTCACCTTCGATTCGACGCGAGACCCCGCCGCCGCGCGGATTGTTCGGCATCAGGACCAGGTAGCGTCCCGCCAGCGAAATGTAGGTCGTCAGCGCCGCGCCCTTGTTGCCGCGCTCGTCCTTGTCGACCTGGACGATCAGCTCCTGGCCTTCCTTGAGCTGATCCTGCGAGCGCCCGCGTCCCTCGCCTTCGCGCAGGTAGTCGCGGGAGATTTCCTTGATCGGCAGAAAGCCGTGGCGGTCTGCGCCGTAATCGACGAAGCACGCTTCAAGACTGGGCTCGACGCGCGTGATGACGGCTTTGTAGATGTTGCTCTTGCGTTGCTCTTTTCCGGCGGATTCGATATCGAGGTCGATCAGCTTCTGGCCGTCGACGATCGCCACCCGGAGTTCCTCGGCCTGGGTGGCATTGAACAGCATGCGTTTCATTAGATAGTTCCCCGGCGCCAGGTCGGCAGGGGCGTGCGGCGGGTGAAGCGATGGGTGCCCGCGAGGGCACCGTCTAGCGGGCGGCGGGCGAGGACTGCGAACGCGAACGTAGCCACACCGGAAGCGCGAGCCGCCGGGATTCGAGAGGATGGATGCGCTTAAAGGGCATCATTTGGGAGGCGGCACAAAATGCCTGACCTGTCTCTGGAGCGTGGTTGATGTTCTTCGCTTTGTCGCTCAAACGGTCTGGCGACCGCGCCTCTCGGCGGTATGATGTTTCGCCGGTACGCCGTCGCATGCAGAAATCGTTGCGTTGTATGCGTTTCGCCGCGCGTCTTGATCGCCTCACCGGCTTTCACGCCGGTGCGCAGACTGCGCTCTTCAATTAACATCGCTACTTCTCCGGGTCGCAGCGCCCTGGATGGTGAGTCGAATTAACCGATATCGCCCCCGTTCGGGGCCAGCGGATGGATTTGACGCCGCCCATCTCGGGGACGCCGTGGCCGGGACGCGGAAGCCTGTTAGTTCCGCGGGTCCGGGCCTGCCACACGTTGCTGCCAGCGACAATTATAAGGAAATGAACGATTTAAGCAAGGATGCTGTCAACCGCCTTGCAGTAGGAGAGGCGGGCGTGGGGCAACGTGTCGACAATTTTCTCCTGCGGATCCTCAAGGGTGTGCCTAAAAGCCACATCTATCGCATCCTGCGCAGCGGCGAAGTCCGTCTTAACCGAAAACGCGTCAAACCCGACGTTCGCTTGGTGCTGGGCGACGAATTGCGCATCCCGCCCATCCGCATCGCCGAGGTCGCTTCCAAACCCGTCGCGCGGCCCATCGAGGTGCCGGTGCTCTACGAGGACGACGCGCTCCTGGCTATCGACAAGCCGCCCGGGGTCGCGGTGCACGGTGGCAGCGGCATCGCCTTCGGACTGATCGAGCAGCTGCGCGCCGCGCGGCCTGACGCACGCTTTCTCGAGCTGGTGCACCGGTTGGACCGCGACACCTCGGGCGTGCTGCTGGTCGCCAAGAAGCGCAGCGCGCTGGTTGCATTGCATGCCGCGCTTCGCGCCGGCGAGGTCGACAAGCGCTACGCGGTGCTGGTCAAGGGCAAATGGCGCGACGCCAGGCGCAACGTCGAGCTTCCGCTCGCGCGGTTCCTCAGCGGAGCGGGCGAGCGTCGTGTTCGCGTCGAGCGCGCAGAGGCAGAGGGTCAAGCTGCGCGCACCGTATTCACGCGTCGGCAGGTATGGCCGCATGCGCAGCCGCCGGTGAGCCTGCTCGAGGCACAGCTCATGACCGGGCGCACTCACCAGATCCGCGTGCACCTGACACACCTCGGCTTTCCGCTGGCCGGCGACGACAAGTACGGCGACTTCGCGTGGAACAAGGCGCTCTCCCGCGAAGGCCTCAAGCGCATGTTCCTGCATGCCGAACGGCTCACGCTGGCGCACCCGCTGGAGCGCCGTACGCTGGTCCTGGAGTCGCCCCTGCCGCCGGATCTGGCGCATTTCCTGCGCCGCCTCGATGCGCCGGCGTGAGCCGCATGCCTAGCCCGCCGCGCCGCTTTCACCTTCTCGCCTTCGACTGGGACGGGACGCTCGCCGATTCAACCGCGCTGATCGCCGGCGCGCTGCAGCAGGCGTGCCGCGACCTCGGGGTCGACGTGCCCGACGAGGTCAGGGCAAGGCACGTCATCGGGCTGGGGCACCGCGATTCGATACGCTATGTCGCACCCACGCTCCATGAACGACACTACGCGCATTTCACCGAACGATTCGGCTCACACTACATGGTCGGTGACGCGGCCATCCCGCTGTTCGAGGGCGTGCCCGACATGCTGGCAGAATTGTCGGCGCGCGGCTTCAAGCTCGGCATCGCGACCGGCAAATCGCGGCGGGGGCTCGACCGCGTGCTCGCGCAGCACGGGATCGCCGGCCACTTCGACGTATCACGCTGCGCCGACGAGGGCGAACCCAAGCCGCACGCCGACATGCTGCTGAGGCTCATGGAGCAAGCCGACGTCGGTCCGGCGCAAACGTTGATGATCGGCGATACCACGCACGATCTGCAGCTTGCCCACAACGCCGGCGCGGCGTCGCTGGCGGTGGCGTACGGCGCGCATCCCCCGGAAGGGCTGGCCGAGCATTCTCCGCTTGCCACGGTGCATTCGGTCGCCGAGCTACGCGCATGGCTGTCAACGAACGCGTGATCGGCGCGAGCAACGAGCTCATCGAAGCCGGCCCGGGACTGCGTTTCTCGATCGCGCGCGGCGAACGAACGCTGCCGGCGTTCGCGATTCGCTTCGGCGGCCGCGTCCACGCCTATGTCAACGAGTGCAGGCACGAAGCGAGCGAGCTCGACTGGGAAGAGGGCGAATTCTTCGACACGGCCAAGCTATACTTGGTCTGCGCAAGTCACGGTGCCCTCTACGAGCCCGCGACCGGCGTATGCGTCGCCGGGCCGTGTCGCGGAGCCCGACTCGCGAAAGTCGAGGTTTGCGAGCGCGACGGCGACGTCCTCTGCATGGGTGACTAAATGGCCGAAGAGAACTGGGAACGCGGCATCCTCGAGCGCCTCGCGACGGAAGGACTGCTCGAGCAGCAGCGCGCTCGGCGCTGGGGCATTTTCTTCAAGCTCCTCACCTTCGCACTGGTGTTCTTCGTGCTCTACCTGGTGCTCTCGTCGACGTCGGCCACCGATCGGGCATGCCTCGACAAGTGCACGGCGATGGTCGAATTGCGCGGCGAGCTGGACAGCGACGCGCGCGCCAGTGCCGATAACGTCATCGCCGGCCTGCAGGCCGCGTTCAAGGACAAGGGCACGCGCGGCGTCGTCCTGAAGATAGACAGCCCCGGCGGAAGTCCCGTGCAGGCTGGTGCGATCAACGACGAGATAAGGCGCCTGCGCGCGAAGCATCCCGACACTCCGATCTACGCTGTGGTCGAGGAGATATGTGCCTCAGGCGCCTACTACGTTGCAGTGGCCACCGATCGCATCTACGTCGACAAGGCGAGTCTGGTCGGCTCGATCGGCGTGATCATGGACGGGTTCGGCTTCGTCGGGACGATGGAGAAACTGGGCGTCGAGCGCCGCGCGCTTACTGCCGGCGAGAACAAGGATTTCCTCGACCCCTTCGCGCCGGTCGTACCCAAGCAGCGCGAATATGCGCAGCAGATGATCGACGAGATCCACGCGCAGTTCATCGCGGCGGTGAAACAGGGCCGCGGCGCGCGCCTGAAGGAAACGCCCGAGCTTTATTCGGGACTGGTGTGGTCGGGACAGCGCAGCATCGAGCTCGGTCTCGCCGACGCGCTCGGCAGCGTCGATTCCGTCGCGCGCGACGTGATCAAGGCCGATGACGTGGTCGACTTTACGCAGCAGGAATCGCTGACCGATCGCGTTGCGCGCAAGCTCGGTGCATCGATGGAACGCACCGCGGCGTCGCTGCTGCAGAAGTCGCCGCGCTGGCGGTAGGGGCGAGCTCGGGTCTGGCGATTGGATTCAGTTTCCGTTGATGACCCCTTGCGCGATCGCCTTGCCGACAGCCTCGGCGCGGTTCGCGACTGCGAGCTTTGTAAGAATATTTCCGAAGTGAAAGTTTATCGTTCGCTCAGAAAGCCCGAGCTTCAACGCCATGTCGGCGCTGGTTAATCCGCGTGAAGCAAAGCTAAGACACTGAAGCTCACGAGGGCTAAGCGGTGATACTGGTTGGAGAGGACGCGCTCCCGCGGCCACTAGACGCCGTCTGAATATGGCATGAAATTCGATTGCCAGAATCAGTAGGGCGGGCAACTTCGAGATCCAATCAGAGAGGTCCGCATCGCTTAGATGTTGTTTGGAGGAATGAACACCGAACATAGTCCGCGAATAGTGCTCGTCTCTGAAGTAAACCGCTGCACCGCTGTAAATCCCGTAGTGCGCGGCTTGTCTGAGATACGCTGCAATGTTCCGTCGCACCTTTGCAATACGCTGGTCCCATATGATCGGCGTGGGGTTGGTCCAACGGTCAGCAAGGAAAGGGTCAAGCTCGAAGTAACTGTTGTATTCGTACTCTTGGACCCATTCCTTGGGAAGCGTGGACCAGGCATAAGTTCGAGGGTCAACTTGCAGCGTTCGGGCGGTCGTAAAACCATAGTAGACGCTGTCGAAGCCGAGCGCGTGTATGACCACGTTCATCGGCTCTTCTAGATCACGGCCGTCGCGAGCGGCGATGCTTAGCGGACCGAGCAGCAAAGGTACGGCCCCGGGACTATCTTTCTCCGGTATCGCGGGATTTATCTCGACCAGCGCTGACAAAGGTCCCCTCAAGCGTAGTAGGTATGAGAGCCCTATTCCCTGGCCTTGGGCGCCTTGTCGAGGCCCTCGATGCGGTCGCCTGCGTGGATGCCGCGTTCGGCGAACCAGCCCTTTTTCATTTCGAGCGCGTAGAGCGCGAGTCCCGCGGACGGATGCGTGTCGTCGGTTTGCGGTGCCATGTCGTCGATGTTCAGAATCCGCCCATCGGCGCCAGCGAAGGCAATCGACAGCGGCACGTAGGTATTGTGCATCCAAAACGCCAGCGGCTGCGGCACGTCGAACACGAACAGCATGCCGTGATCGGGTTGGAGACTGAAGCGTCGCATCAGGCCGGTCGTGCGCGTGTCAGGCGTGGCCGCGATCTCGGCGATCAGCTTGTGGTTGCCGATCTTGAGTTCGACGGTCGGCAATTCCGCGGCAAGCGCGGACGTGGCGGTGAAGGCGAGACATGCAGCTCCGAGCACGAGAGCTTTGAGATGTTTGAGCATGGTGTTCACGATGACGTCAGTGGCTTTCCCAGAGCGCGCGTGTGGCGCAGGTAGACGAACCAGAGCGCGAGGCTCGCGCACGAGAAGGCGAGCATGCCAAGCGCCAGCGCGTGCAGCGATGTCGCCAGCAGCGGCGCGATCGACCCGGCGACGACCGCGGCCAGCGCAAAATGGAAGAATCCCTGCAACGACGAAACCAGGCCGCGCATGGTCGGAAACAGGTCAAGCATCAGCAGCGTCAACGTGGGCGTGATGATTGCGCTGCCGGTGGTGAATACCATGATCGGAAGCACGTGCCATGGTACCCCAGGAGCGACCAGCCACGTCGCGCCGAGGTCGAACGCGACTCCGCAGAACAGGATCGAATAACCCAGCCGCACGGTGCGCAGGGGAGTGAGGCGCCCGGCCGCGCGGCCGGAGATCGCCGCGCCGATCATGATGCCCGCGATCATGGGAACGAACAGCCACGCGAAGCCGTAGCTCGAAACTCCGAGCAGGTCGATCAAGAACGAGGGCGCGGCGGCGATATAGACGAAGAACGCCGCGAAATTGAGCGAGGGCACGGCGGCGAGCAGCAGGAATTCGCGGTGCCTCAGAACGCTGGCGTAGTTTCGCCACAGCCGCCGCGGCACCAGCGACTGTCGGGCGTGTACTGGGAGCGTCTCGGCAAGCGAGCGCACCGACCATACAAGCAGCGCGATCGTGAAGATCAGCATCGCCCAGAAGATCGAGCGCCAGCCGAGCGTGTTGAGCAACACGCCTCCCAGCACCGGCGCGACCGCCGGCGCAATCCCGAAGAACATCGTGATCTGCGACATCAGGCGCTGCGCGTCGGCGCCGTGGAAGCGGTCGCGAATGATCGTACGCCCGACCACCATACCGCTGCCCGCGCAGACGCCCTGCAGCGCGCGGAACAGCCATAGCGTCTCGATATTGCCGGCTATCGCGCAGCCCAGCGACGTGATCGCGAACATCGCCAGTCCTGCGAGGACCACGGCTCGGCGGCCCAGCGCATCGGCCAGCGCACCGTGCCAGAGCATCATGAATGCATATGCGAACAGATACACCGAAAGCGTCTGCTGTACCGCGATCTGCGGGACGCCGAAGTCGCCGCCGATGGCGTGGAATGCCGGCAGATACGCGTCCACGGACAGCGGACCGAGCATCGCCAGCGCCGCCAGCAGAAGTGCTAGCGGCCACGTGCGACTGCGGGTCATTGCCAGCGTACGGCAAGACGGCCATGCTCACAGCTCATAGTCGTCCGATTCGCCGCGCAACGCTGCCTCGACCGCTGCGCGATCGAATTGCGGCGCGAAGAATGTGATGAAATCGTAGACGAAGCCGCGCAGATACACGCCACGGCGAAGCGCGAGCCGCGTGGTGCTGGGCGCGAACAGGTGCGCCGCCTCGATCTTTTCGAACTGCGGATCGCGCACCGGGTCCCACGCCATCTGCGCGATGATGCCTACGCCGAAGCCGGCGCCGACGTAGGTCTTGATCACGTCGGCGTCGAGCGCGGTGAGCACCACATTGGGCGACAATCCCTTCGCAGCGAACGCCGCATTGATCGCGGAGCGCCCGGTAAAGCTGAAGTCGTACGTGACGATGGGGTAGTTCGCCAGCGCCTCGAGCGTGAGCGTGCCGACGCGCATCAGCGGATGGCCCTTGGGAACGATCACGCAGCGGTTCCACGTGTAGCAGGGGAGCGTCACCAAATCGTTGAAATCGGACAGCGCCTCGGTGGCGATGCCGATGTCGACTTCCGAGCGCGCCGTCTGCTGCGCGACCTGCAAGGGGTTCCCCTGATGGAGCAGCAGGCGGACTTTGGGATAGCGCTCCGAGAACTGGGTGAGCACGCGAGGCAGCACGTAGCGCGCCTGAGTGTGCGTGGTGGCGATGGCAAGCGTTCCAGTGTCCTCGGCCTTGAATTCGGCGCCGACGCGCTTCAGATTGTTGAGTTCCTGCACGGCGCGGCGTGCGGTGGCGACGATGACCTCGCCACCTGCGGTAAGTGCCGCCAGACGCTTGCCCTGGCGCACGAAAATCGGCACGCCGAGTTCCTCTTCGAGTTGACGGATCTGCTTGCTGATACCGGGTTGGGAGGTGAAGAGCGCCTCGGCCGCCACGGACACGTTCATGCCGTGGTCGACGATCGCGCACAGGTATCGCAGCTGCTGCAGATTCATGGCGCCGTTATAACCATGCGTTAGAATTACCAAGAATTATATAACGACTCCAGACTAAGGCGTTCGAGACCGCCCCAAGCTGCCATGGCCCAGTTCTTCTCGATCCATCCGGATAACCCGCAGCACCGACTCATCGCAGGTGCCGCGACGATCGTGCGCGGCGGCGGCGTGATCGCCTATCCCACGGACTCGAGCTACGCGCTCGGGTGCAAGGTGGGTGATGTCGCCGCGGTGCAGCGCATTCGAGAATTGCGCGGGGTGGATGAGAAGCATCACCTCACGCTGATGTGTCGCGACCTTGCCGAGATCGGCCGCTACGCGCTGCTGGACAACTGGCAGTTCCGCATAGTCAAGCTAGGTGTTCCGGGGAGCTTCACGTTTCTGTTGCCGGCGACCCGCGAAGTCCCGCGTCGCCTGAAGCATCCCAAGCGCAGCACCATCGGGGTGCGCGTGCCAGATCACGCGGTCGCGCAGGCGCTACTCGCCGAGCTTGGAGAACCGTTGTTGTCGTCCACGCTGATTCCCGCCGGCGAACTCGAACCGCTCAACGACCCTGAGGAAATCCGGCGCCGCTATGACGGGACGCTGGACCTGATCATCGACAGCGGCGCGTGCCACCGCACGCCCACGACCGTGATCGATCTCGCGGTATCGCCGCCGGTCGTCGTGCGCGCCGGGCGCGGCGATGCGGCGCGCCTGGGCCTCGCGCCAGCGCCCGCCTGAGACCGCGGACAGCACCCCCTAAACCCGGTACAATGGAAGGTTAATGGATTTAGTTCAGACCATCGTGCTCTGGGCAGTGCCGGTGGTCTTTGCGATCACGCTTCACGAGGCCGCCCACGGCTACGTCGCGCGGATGTTCGGCGACCAGACTGCGTGGATGCTGGGGCGGGTGACGCTCAATCCGATCAAGCACATCGACCCCGTGGGAACCATCGCGGTTCCGGGGGCGCTGATCGCGCTGTCGGTACTGACCAAGGCTCCGCTGTTCCTGTTCGGATGGGCGAAGCCGGTCCCGGTGAATTTCGACAACCTGCGCAACCCAAAGCGCGACATGTTCTGGGTCGCCGGGGCAGGACCGGCGATCAATTTCGTAATGGCGCTCGGCTGGGCGCTATTGCTGCGCGCTGCGCTGCCCGGAGGTGCCTTCGGCAGCGACGGCCTTGAGGAAATGGCGAATGCAGGCGTCCAGATCAACCTGATGCTCATGGCGCTCAATCTGCTGCCGATACTGCCGCTGGACGGCGGGCGCATCGCCGTGAGTCTGTTGCCGCGACCTCTCGCGGCAAGTTATGCGAGAACGGAGCGGTACGGCTTCATGCTGGTCATCCTACTTCTGGCTACCGGGTTGCTCGGTACCCTCATGCAGCCGCTGCTGCGACTCGGCCTGGCCGCCGTGCGCCTGATCGTCGGCCTCTGACTTCGAATGTTCGCTGATCGCGTGTTGTCGGGCATGCGCCCGACCGGCCGGATGCATATAGGTCACTATCACGGCGCACTGAAGAACTGGGTCCGGCTGCAGGAGGAGTACGAATGCCTGTACTTCGCCGCCGACTGGCACGCCTTGACCACGCACTACGAGACGCCCGAGCGCATCGAGGACAGCGTGTGGGAGATGTTCGTCGACTGGCTGGCGGTGGGCATCAACCCGTCGCGAGCGACAATTTTCATCCAATCGCGCGTAATTGAGCACGCCGAGCTCGCGTTACTGCTGGGCATGATCGCGCCGGTCGGCTGGCTCGAGCGCGTGCCCACGTACAAGGATCAGCAGGAAAAGCTCTCGGATCGCGACCTGACGACGTACGGGTTTCTTGGCTATCCGGTCATGCAGGCCGCTGACATCCTGATCTATCGCGCCAACATGGTTCCGGTCGGGGAGGACCAGGTCTCGCACCTGGAGCTCGTGCGAGAGCTGGCGCGCCGCTTCAACCACATCTATGGCCGCGAGCCCGACTTCGAGGACAAGGCCAAGATCGCGATCAAGAAGCTCGGATCGCGCCGCGCCAAGCGCTACGACCTGCTGCGCACCGCGTTCCAGGAGCAGGGCGACGAGGCGGCGCTGCAGGCCGCGCGCGATATGCTCGACGAGGCGCAAAACCTCGCCCTGGGCGACCGGGAGCGGCTATTCGGCTATCTCGAAGGCTCGCGTCGCGTCATCCTTCCCGAACCGCAGCCGCTCCTGACCGAGACGCCGAAAGTGCCGGGCCTCGACGGTACCAAGATGTCGAAGTCCTACGACAATGCGATCCTCCTGCGCGAGGATCCGGCGACGGTCACGCGCAAGATCCGCACCATGCAGACCGATCCGGCGCGCGTGCGCCGCTCCGATCCCGGCAATCCCGCCAATTGCCCGGTATGGCCGCTGCACCAGATCTATTCGGACCAAGCCACGCGCGACTGGGTGCAAAAAGGCTGCACCACCGCCGGCATCGGCTGCCTCGAATGCAAGCAGCCGGTCATCGATGCGATCATCGCCGAGCAGGCACCGATTCACGAGCGCGCGCAGAAGTATCTCGATGATCCTTCGCTGGTTCGTGCCATCGTCGCCGATGGCTGCGAAAAGGCGCGCAAGCTCGCCGACGAGACCATGCGCGACGTGCGCGATGCGATGGGGCTCGCCTACTCGTGAGCGCCATTACGCGCGAACCTCAGTTGCGGGAGCCGATGGATCTCGCGCAGGCCGCCGGCGCGCCGGTGGCGCGCGTCTATGGCGAGCCGATGCTGGAGATCCCGCAGGATCTGTACATCCCGCCGGAAGCGCTCGAGGTGTTTCTCGAGAGTTTCGAAGGCCCGCTCGATCTGCTGCTCTACCTGATCCGCAAGCAGAACGTGAACGTGCTCGACATTCCCATGGCGGAGCTCACGAGACAGTACCTGGGCTACGTCGAGATGATGCGGCGCACCCAACTCGAGCTCGCTGCGGAGTACCTGCTGATGGCCGCGGTGCTGATCGAAATCAAGTCGCGTTTGCTGCTACCCAAGCCCCCGGCAGTTCCCGGCAGCGAAATCGAGGACCCGCGTGCCGAGCTGGTGCGGCGCCTGCTCGAGTACGAGCGCATGAAAGCGGCGGCGCGTGCCATCGACGATCTGCCGCTCGCCGAGCGCGATTTCGCACTGGTGCGGGTCTGGTTCGAGCGCGTCGCGACCACGCGGCTGCCCGAGGTTCGCCCCGAGGACCTCAAGACTGCCTGGGCGGGACTGGTTGCGCGCGCCCGCGGTAACCGCCATCATCTCGTCACGCGCGAGCAACTGTCGGTGCGCAGCCAGATGAGTCGGCTGCTCAAGCTGCTCGAGCCGGGACGCTTTGTCGAATTCACCACGCTGTTCGAGGCCGACATCGACGTTCCCCGGCTGGTCGTCACCTTTCTGGCGGTCCTCGAGCTCGCGCGCGAACAATTGATCGATGTCGCGCAGGCGGCGCCTTTTGCGCCGATCTACGTGCAGCGCAAAGGCGACGCTGCGTTCGCGCTGCAGCCGGACGCGTGAGTCGCGTAGCCCTACGTCATTATGGAAGATCTGAGCAAGATTACGCATGTCCTTGAAGCCGCGCTGCTGACGGCAGGCGAGCCGGTGTCGATCGCGCAGCTGTCCAAGCTGTTCGATCCGCCGCTCGAAGCCGACGTCGTGCGCAAGCTGCTCGACGACTTGCGCTCGGCATGGAGCGGACGCAGCGTCGAGCTTGCGCAGGTCGCCAGCGGCTGGCGCTTCCAGGCGCGTGCAGAGATCCAGCCCTTTCTCGATCGCCTGTCTCCGGAAAAGCCGCCGCGTTATTCGCGCGCGCTCATGGAGACGCTGGCGATCGTCGCCTACCAGCAACCCGTCACCCGCGGAGATATCGAAGCCATCCGCGGCGTGGCGGTGTCCACCAACATCGTCAAGACTCTGGAGGACCGGCAGTGGATCGAGGTCGTCGGGCATCGCGAGACGCCCGGCCATCCTGCGATCTATGCCACCACCCGGCAGTTCCTGGACGATCTAGGCCTGCGTTCGCTGGCCGAGCTTCCGCCTCTCGCGGACCTTGATACATCCCACCTCCTGGAGCTACCCGATGCCCCCGCAAAGGCCGCCGAGGTCGAACTCGCGCTCGCGAGCCCACTCGTCGACACAACGGCAACCGAATCCGCAAACGCCCTTTCAACCGACCCGTCGGACGGACGACCGCAACCGCCAGAAGCCACGACGCTCCACTGAGCCTGTGTTCACGGAGCCGCAACGCCTGCACAAGGTGCTGGCGCAGTGCGGCTATGGCTCGCTGCGCGGTCTCGAGGAACTGATCATTGCCGGCCGGATCACGATCAACCGGCAGCCGGCGGAGGTCGGCCAGAAAGTTGGACCCGAGGATCAGGTGCGCATCAACGGCGAGTTGGTGCGGCTGCGCTTCGCGCCGCCACGCGTGCGTGTGCTGCTCTATCACAAGCCCGCGGGTGAAATCGTCAGCCGCAGTGATCCCGAAGGCCGGCCGACCGTCTTCGACAAGCTGCCGCGTCTCGGTCACGCCAAGTGGATCGCGGTGGGACGCCTCGACTTCAACACCGAAGGGCTGCTCATGTTCACCACGTCGGGGGAGCTCGCCAACCGGCTCATGCACCCGCGCTACGAAGTCGAGCGCGAATACGCTGTGCGCACCGTCGGCACGCTGACCCCCGAGCAGGAAGCGGCGCTGCTTTCCGGCGTGCAGCTCGAGGACGGTCCGGCCAAGGTCCTGACGCTTGCCGATGGCGGCGGTGAAGGCACCAATCACTGGTACAAGGTCACGCTGCCCGAAGGGCGTAACCGAGAGGTTCGGCGAATTTTCGAAGCTCTCGGGGTCATGGTGAGCCGGCTCACGCGGACACGCTATGGCATCGTCTCGTTGCCGCCGCAGCTAAAACGCAGTCAGACCGCCGAGCTCGAACGTTCGGAGCTCAACGCGCTGCTCAAATTCGCGGGCCTGCCTTCGCTCGATGGTCGCGATGCGGGACGAGACGAGGGAGCGAAGCTCGATCGCGACCCCGATGCGCAGCCCGATTTCGACCTCGACGCAGGTGCGTCGGAAGTCGACGGCAACCGCGGCACGTATGGCATCCCCACCGAGTTGCACGACGACGAGATCGACGAGGTCGACGGCAATCGCGCGCCGCCTCCACCCACCACGCCGAAGCAGCCGTTCGCCGCACGCCCACACCAGCCCAAGCACGCGCACCCGCGCGGACGCGGCAATGCGCCCAAGCAGGGCCATGCAGCGAACAATCCGAATTCGCAGCATTCGCCGCATGCTCCGCACGCCAGAGGACCCGGCGCACCGCATGCGCGCGGTCCCGGAAACGGATCGTCTCCACGCGCGCCCGCCGCGGGGCAGGGACGCAGTCGCCGAGGAAGGCGCGGCGGTCGCGGCGGCCGCAATGGGCCGGGCCCGGGGGCGGGTCAACCGGCATAGGATCGACGTACGGCACGGCCGCCGCCCGGGCGCGCGCTACGATGATCCAAAGCGGGCCGGGCGCTTTTCCAGAAATGCGCGGATGCCTTCGGCAAAATCGCCGGATGCTGCGCACGCGCTGAAACTCGCCGCCTCCGCGGCAAGCTGTTCCGACAGCGATCGCGTCGACGACTGGTTGATCAGCCGCTTGCCGTTGGCGATCGCGAGTGCGGGGCCGCTGGCAATGGCTTCGGCGATCGCTGCCGTCGACGCGGCGAGTTCCGCGGCGACGACCACGCGGTTGACCAGTCCGATGCGCAACGCCTCTGCGGTGTCGAAACGCTGCGCGAGCAGAACCATTTCCATCGCCCTGCGAGTCCCCACCAGACGCGGCAGAGTCCAGGTGGACCCGCCGTCGGGAGTGGTGCCGATGTGGCGATACGCCAAGGTGAAGTAGGCGTCGTCGGCAGCGATTGCGAGGTCGCAGGCGGCGAGCAGCGACAGCCCGAATCCGGCCACGGCACCCTGCACGCTGGCGATCACGGGCTGCGGCATGCGATGGATGCCTTCGATCGCGGCGTGCACGCGCGCGATGATGCCGGCCAGGTGCTTTCGGCGCTCTTCGGGCGCAAGTGATAACTCGGAAGCGAACATGTGGATGTCGCCGCCGGCCATGAAATGCTTGCCGGCGCCATTGACGATCACGCAACGAACCGAGGCATCCGCGGCCAGTGCGGCGGTGTGCTCGACCAAGCCGTCGATCATGCCGAGGTCGAGCGCATTGAGCGACTCGGCCCGGTTTAGCGTCAGCGTGGCAACCGCACCGGCGCGCGACAGTAGCAGCGGGGCATTCATCGGCACTCCGAGGCGGAGGGCTCGGCCGCGTCCAGCGCCCCGTGCTCCTGCCGGAACGGGCTCGCGCGCTCAAGCTCGTCGACGGTCTGCGCGACGTCCTCGCGCTCCACCGCGACAAAGCGGGCGATCGCCGCGGCGAAATCGCGGTCGGCGACCAGGTGAGCCGATCGTGTCGTGACCGGAAGCAGGCCGCGAGCGAGCTTGTGTCCGCCCTGTGCGCCGCCTTCGAACAACGCGATGTTGCGCTCGATGCAGAATTCGATCGCCTGGTAATAGCACGCCTCGAAGTGCAGCCCGGGGATGTACCCGGTCGCGCCCCAGTAGCGTCCCCACAGCGTGCCGCTGCAAAAGACGTCGAGCGCCGCGCAGATCGGCGTGCCGTCCTGCGATCCCACGACCATCAACACGTTCTGCGGCATCTCGCGACCGATGCGTTGGAAGAACTCGAGCGACAGATACGGCGTGGAATGATGATCGCGGTAGGTGTTCTGGTAGCAGCGGAAAAAAAATCGCCAGTCACGCTCGCCGATGTCGCTGCCGGTGATGCGCCGGAACGAAATGCCGCGCGCGGCGAGCTTGCGCCGCTCCTGGCGAATGTTGGCGCGCTTGCCGTGATTGAGTGTGGAAAGAAAGTCGGCGAAGTCGCGATAACCGGCGTTGCGCCAGTGGAACTGTACGCTGCTTCGCATCATGAAACCGGCGGTCGCGCATTCATCGGCCTCGACGTCGCGCGGAAACAGGATGTGCAGCGACGACACGCCCTCATCGACCATCAGCGCGCGGGCCGCATCGAGCAAAGCGCCGCGCATCGCGGGATCATCCGAGATCAAGCGCGGCCCGGTCGCAGGCGTGAAAGGAATCGCCGCCAGCAGCTTGGGGTAGTAACGCCGGCCGTGACGCCGATACGCGTCGGCCCACGACCAGTCGAAGATGTATTCGCCGTAGGAATGCGCCTTGAGGTAGAGAGGCAGCGCGCCGACCACGCGCCCGGCGCGTGATGCGACGATGTAGCGTGGCGTCCAGCCGGTTTCGGGCGAGGCGCAGCCGGTTTCATGCAGCGCATGCAGGAAAGCGTGCGAGAGCAGCGGCGCGTCGCCGATCAGCGCGTCCCATTCCGTCGAGGGAATGGCGCGCAGCGAGTCGGTGATCGAAAGCGAGACGGATTTCATTCGGAGAGGCGCACCCGATTGTCGCGTGGCGCCGTCGCCACCGCAAGCACTTTGAGTCTGTTCCGACGCGAAGGTGCGGTCGCGTCGCATGGTAAAATTCGCGCATGCGCGTCGCGATCGCTCAGCTCAATCAGGTGGTCGGCGATGTCGAAGGCAATGCGGCGCGCATCATCGATGCGATCGCGGCCGGACGACGCGGCGCGGTCGATCTCGTCGTCACGCCCGAGCTTTCGCTGTGCGGCTATCCGCCGGAGGACCTGGTGATGCGCCCGGCGTTTCTCGACGCCTGCGCCAGAGCAGTGGCTTCGCTCGCCGCATCGAGTCGCGGTTTATGCGTTCTTGTGGGTTTTCCGCAGCTCGCGGACGGCAAGCGTTACAACGCCGTGGCCGTCCTGCGCGACGGTCGCCTCGCCGCCGTCTATCGCAAGCAGATGCTCCCCAATCACACGGTGTTCGACGAGCAGCGCTATTTTTCGCCGGGTGAGCATCCCTGCGTCGTAGACGTAGCCGGCGTTCGCGTCGGCGTGGTGATCTGCGAGGACCTCTGGTTTCCGGGTCCATCGCATCTCGCGTGCGACGCCGGCGCGCAAGTGCTCGTCGTTCCGAACGGCTCGCCGTATCACACGCGTCAGCAGGAGCTTCGCCAGCGTATCGTCGCCGCGCGCGCCGCCGAAACGGGTCTGCCCATCGTCTACGTCAATCGCGTCGGTGGCCAGGACGAGCTGGTGTTCGACGGTGCATCGTTCATCGCCGATGCGAGCGGCGCGACGGTGCAACGCTTGCCCGCGTGGCACGAAACGATCGCACTCGCGCAGTTCGATGATTCGCGGCCGCGGCCGGTGCGCGGCGAGCTCGATGCGCGCCTCGAGGCCAATGTCTACGCGGCGCTGGCGATGGGCGTTCGCGACTACGTTGACAAAAACGGCTTTCCTGGCGTTTTGATCGGACTTTCGGGCGGCGTCGATTCGGCGCTCACGCTTGCCGTCGCCGTCGACGCGCTCGGCCGCGAACGCGTGCGTGCGCTCATGCTTCCCGCCGTCTACAACGCGCCGATGAGCCTCGAGGATGCCTGCGCCATGGCGGGCATTCTCGGCGTTCGCTACGACGAGATTGCGATCGACGAGCCGTTCGGAGCGCTGCGGCGTGCGCTCGCCGATGAATTCGTGGGCCGCGCCGAGGATGCCACCGAGGAGAACATCCAGGCCCGCATTCGCGGCACGCTGCTGATGGCGATATCGAACAAGCTCGGCTCGATCGTGCTCACCACCGGCAACAAGTCGGAGATGGCGGTGGGCTACGCGACGCTGTACGGCGATATGGCCGGCGGCTTTGCCGTGCTCAAGGACGTCAGCAAGACGCTCGTCTACAAGTTGTGCCGCTATCGCAATAGCCTCGGGCGCGTCATCCCGGAACGCATCCTCACGCGCGCGCCTTCGGCAGAGCTGCGTGCGGACCAGACCGACCAGGACAGCCTGCCGCCCTACGACGTCCTCGATGCGATTCTTGAGGCGTACGTCGAGCAGGACCTGAGCCCGCATGAGATCGTCGCGCGCGGGTTCGCGACGGCTCACGTCGCGCAGGTGGTGCGTTTGATCGAAAGCAATGAACACAAGCGTCGCCAGGCGGCGCTGGGCATCCGCATCACGCCGCGCGGCTTCGGCAAGGACTGGCGTTATCCGGTGACGTCGGCGTGGAACGAGTGGAAGTCACTCGGCGCGTAGTGTAATCTGCCTCCTGAAACATCCGGAGAAGCGCATGAAAAAGGTCGAAGCGATCATCAAGCCATTCAAGCTCGACGAGGTTCGCGAGGCGCTTTCCGAGCTGGGGGTGACCGGCCTCACCGTGACCGAGGTGAAGGGATTTGGCCGCCAGAAGGGTCACACCGAGCTCTATCGAGGCGCGGAATACGTGGTCGATTTTCTTCCCAAGGTGAAGGTCGAGGTGATCGTGGCCGACGGACTCGTCGATCGCGCCATCGAGGTCGTCGTCAAGGCTGCGCGCACCGGCAAGATCGGCGACGGCAAGATATTCGTGACCGACGTGGAGCAGGTGGTCCGCATTCGCACCGGCGAATCGGGCGAGGCGGCGGTCTAGCGCGAAGAGGAGAGCAACGTGTCATTCATGAGCGAGTTCCGCGAATTCGCGGTGAAGGGCAGCGTCGTCGATCTGGCGGTGGGGGTGATCATCGGCGGCGCGTTCGGCAAGATCGTCGACTCGCTGGTCAAGGACATCATCATGCCGGTGGTCAGCCGCATTTTCGGCGGGCTGGATTTCTCGAACTGGTTCATCATGCTCGGCTCGCCGCCGGCAGGTTACACCGGTCCGATGACGTATGAAGCACTCACCAAGGCCGGCGTGCCGTTGCTCGCTTACGGAAATTTCATCACCGTCTCGCTCAATTTCGTGATCCTGGCGTTCATCATTTTCGTCATGGTCAAGCAGATCAACCGCCTTCGCGAGAAAGCTCCGCCAGCGCCGCCGGCGCCGCCGGAGGACGTGGTTCTGTTGCGCGAGATCCGCGACGAGCTCAAGCGGCGCTGAGCGCCAGCGCGAGGTGTGCCGCGCCGCGCGAGATTTGACCCGCACGGGGCCCGGTGCCAGAATCGCAGGCCTTTTGGCAGGCCCCCATCGCTCCGCGGCGAACCAAGGCGGGCACAGGATAGCCGCCGGGACATAGACTGGGACGGACGAAACCCTTGGGAGGAGTGGCATGCAGTCATTCAAACCGCTCATCGCCGCGGCAGCGCTGCTGTTCTGCGGCAACGTCCTAGCCGACATCAACGTCGGCGTCACGCTTTCGGCGACCGGTCCTGCCGCGTCGCTCGGCATTCCGGAGAAGAACACGATCGAGATGCTCGGTTCGCCAACCATCGGCGGCCAGAAGGTCAACTTCATCGTCCTCGACGACAAGTCCGATACGACCGAGGCGGTGAAGAATACGCGCAAGCTGATCGGCGAAGACAAAGTCGACGTCATCGTCGGATCAACGGTGACGCCCAACTCGCTGGCGATGCGCGACGTCGTCGTCGAGGCCGAGGTCCCGATGATCTCGATGGCCGCTTCCGCGCTCATCATCAATCCGGTCGATCCGAAAACGCGCTGGGTGTTCAAGACGCCGCAGAACGATTCGCTCATGGCCGATGCGGTCGCGGTCAGCATGAAGGCGAATGGCGTGGCTACGCTAGGCTACATCGGCTTCGCCGACGCCTACGGCGACAGCTGGCTCGCCGAGATCAAGCGATCGGCGCAGACCGCAGGCATCACGGTCGTCGCCGAAGAGAAATACAACCGCAACGATCCCAGCGTCACCGGACAGATACTCAAGTTGCTCGCGGCCAAGCCAGACGCGATCCTGATCGCCGGGTCGGGGACCCCCGCGGCGACTCCTCACAAGGAGCTCGTCGCGCGCGGCTACAAGGGCAAGATCTATCAGACGCACGGCGTGGCCAATGCGGACTTCCTTCGCGTCGTCGGCAAGGACGGCAACGGCGCGCTCCTGCCGGCTGGCCCCATGCTGGTCTACGAGCAGCTTGCCGACGGCAACCCGGTAAAGAAATCCGCAGCGGCGTACGTGTCGAAGTACGAAGGCAAGTACGGCGCCGATTCGCGTACCACTTTCGGCGGACATGCGTGGGACGCGTACTTGTTGCTGGAGCACGCGATTCCCGAAGCGCTCAAAAAGGGCCAGCCGGGAACCAAGGCTTTTCGTGCGGCGCTGCGCGATGCACTGGAGAACGTCAAGGACGCCGCCGGCGCCAACGGGGTGTTCAACATGACCGCATCCGACCACAACGGCTTCGACAATCGGGCGCGCGTGATGGTCAAGATCGACAACGGCAAGTGGGTCCTCGTCAAATGATCCGCGCGTAGACGAGCCGGCTGCGGCGGTCGCTGCAGCCGGTTTTTTTGCGCTCCCCACTGACGATAACGCCGCGCGGAAGATCCGATGGACTTATCGATCGCGCTGCTGCTCGTTCAGGACGGCATCACCAACGGCGCGATCTACGCGCTGCTTGCGCTCGCGCTGGTGCTTGTGTTCACCGTGACCCGTGTCATCTTCGTGCCCGCGGGCGAGTTCGTGACCTACGGGACGCTGACCCTGGCGGCGCTGCAGCTCAACAAGCCACCTGGCACGGTAGGCCTGCTGCTCGGCCTCGCCGCCGTGGCGGGGACGATGGAGGTGTACGCCGCCGTGCGCGACCGTGCCTTGCGACGGCTACCGCGGCGGTTGGCGCTCTACGTGGCGGTGCCTGTGGTTATCGCGGCGCTGGTGTGGGTGGTGGCGCCGGCAGGTCTCGCCTTGCCGTTGCAGATCGCGTGCACCGTGGCCATCGTGACCGCGCTTGGTCCGCTGCTCTACAGGGTGGCGTATCAGCCGCTCGCCGAGGCCTCCGTGCTGGTGCTGCTCATCGTGTCGGTCGCGGCGCATCTCACCATGATCGGGCTCGGTCTCTGGTTCTTCGGCGCGGAGGGCTCGCGCACGCCGCCTTTCACCGGCGAGTCGTTGCACGTCGGCGATATGAGCTTCAGCGGCCAGAGCCTGCTGGTCCTGCTGTTCTCGATAGCGGTGATCGGCGCGCTGTGGGTGTTCTTCGACCGCACGCTCTACGGCAAGGCGTTGCGCGCGACCGCCCTCAATCGCACCGGTGCGCGGCTGGTCGGCATCAGTCCCAACCTCGCCGGGAGCCTGACCTTCATGCTTGCGGCGATGCTGGGCGCGTTCTCCGGCGTGCTGATCGGACCGATCACCACCATCTACTACGACTCGGGATTCCTTATCAGCCTGAAGGGCTTCGTCGGTGCGATCATCGGTGGATTGTCGAGCTATCCGCTGGCCGCCGCCGGCTCGCTGCTGGTCGGACTGCTGGAATCGTTTTCTTCGTTCTGGGCATCCGCCTTCAAGGAGGTGATCGTGTTCACGCTGATCATCCCGGTGCTGCTGTGGCGATCACTCACCACGCATCACCACGAGGAGGAGGAATGAGCGCTGCAGGGTCGCCCGGGGGACACCATGCAAGCGTGGCGAGAGCATGGCGCGCGGCCGCGCTGTTCGCGCTGCTGGTCGTGCCGGTGCTCGCGCCGCCGTTCTGGATCACGCTGCTCAACTACATTGGTCTGTACAGCATCGTGGCGCTCGGATTGGTGCTGCTCACCGGCGTGGCGGGGCAGACTTCGTTCGGTCAGGCGGCGTTCGTCGGCGTCGGCGCGTACACGACGGCGTTCCTGTCGATCAACTATCCAGCGATCTCGCCGTGGCTCAATTTGATCGTTGGCGTCGGGCTCACCGCCCTGATCGCGCTATTCCTCGGCTTCATCACACTACGCATGAAAGGCCATTATTTGCCCCTGGCGACTATCGCGTGGGGCATCAGCCTGTTCTACGTATTCGGCAATCTCGAATTCCTCGGCGGTCACACCGGGCTCACCGGAATCTCGGTGCTGAACCTGTTCGGACTGCCGCTTCGCAACGAGCGCTATTTTTTCTACCTGATCTGGGCGATCGCGCTGGCGTCGCTGTGGATGACGCAGAACCTGCTCGATTCGCGTCCCGGTCGTGCAATACGCGCGCTCAAGGGCGCCCTGGAGATGGCGGAAGCGTTCGGCGTCGACGCGGTGCGCCTGAAAATCATCGTGTTCGTGTATGCCGCGGTGCTGGCGTGCGTCTCGGGATGGCTGTACGCGCATCTGCAACGATTCGTCAACCCAACGCCGTTCGGCATCGGTCAGGGGATCGAGTATCTGTTCATGGCCGTGGTCGGCGGGGCGGGGAGCGTGTGGGGCGCCGTCGTCGGCGCGACGCTCATCACGCTGCTCAAGCAGGTGCTGCAGGATGCGTTGCCGCATCTGCTCGGCCGCGAGGGCAATTTCGAGGTCGCGGTCTTCGGCGTGCTCATGATCGTGCTCCTGCAGCGCACACGCGAAGGCGTGTGGCCGTGGCTCGCGCGATTGCTTCCCGGGCCGGTGCCCGCGCCGGTGTCGGCGCCGCCGCCCGGGACCGCGCTGGCGCGTCGCGAGCGCCCGCACCACGACGCCCCGCTGCTCGCGGTCGATCGCGCGCGCAAGCAGTTCGGCGGACTGGTAGCGGTGAACGATTTGTCGTTCGAGCTGCGCGCGGGCGAGATTCTCGGTCTCATCGGCCCCAACGGCGCGGGCAAGAGCACGATGTTCAATCTGATCAGCGGTGCATTGCCCTTGACCCGCGGCGAGATCCGCTTCGTCGGCGCGCCCATCGGCGATCTGCAGCCGTTCGACATCGCGCGTCGCGGCATCGGCAGGACCTTCCAGCACGTTCGACTGGTGCCGACCATGTCGGTGCTCGACAACGTCGCGTTGGGCGCCTATTTGCGCGGGCACGCCGGCGTGTTGCGCGCTGCGCTGCGCCTGGATCGCGCCGAGGAGTCGCGTGCGCGCGCCGAAGCCGCCGCGCAAATCACGCGCGTCGGGCTCGAAGGATCGCTCCATGCCGCCGCCGGTTCGCTGGCGCTTGGGCAGCAGCGCATCGTCGAGATCGCACGCGCGCTCGCCGCCGATCCCATGCTGCTGCTGCTCGACGAGCCGGCGGCGGGGCTGCGCTACCGCGAGAAGCAGGAGCTCGCTGCGCTGCTTCGCAACCTCCGGAAGGAAGGGATGACGATCCTGCTCGTCGAGCACGATATGGACTTCGTCATGGGACTCACCGATCGCCTGGTAGTGATGGACTTCGGCGAGAAACTGGCGGAAGGCCTGCCGGCGCAGATCCAGAATAATCCCGTCGTGCTCGAAGCCTACCTCGGCGCGGTATGAGCGCCGCGGGGCCGCCCCAAGACGCTCGCCTCCTTGGAGAGGGAGGTCGCGAAGCGACTTCGCGGGGAGACACATGAGCGCATTGCTCGCGGTTCGCGATCTGCGCGTCGCCTACGGCAAGGTCCAGGCAGTGCACGGCGTGTCGATAGACGTCGACGAAGGTCGCATCGTCACCGTCATCGGTCCGAATGGCGCCGGCAAGACGACGCTGCTTGGCGCGATCATGGGTCTGCTGCCTTCGCGCGGCGACGTCGAGCTCTTCGGCGTTCCGGCGCAGCGCATGCCCGTCGAGCAACGCGTGGAGAGCGGGCTGTGCCTGGTGCCCGAACGCAGGGAGCTGTTCGGCGCGATGAGCGTCGGCGACAACATCGAGTTGGGCGCATTTCCCCGGCGCCGCGATCGCTCGGTCCGCGCCACGCGCGACGAGGTCTACCAGCGCTTCCCGCGGCTTGCGGAACGTCGCTCGCAGCTCGCCGCGACGCTTTCGGGTGGCGAGCGGCAAATGCTGGCGCTCGGACGCGCGCTCATGGGCAAACCGCGGCTGCTGATGCTCGACGAGCCCAGCCTTGGCCTCGCGCCGCTGATCGTGCGCGAGATCTTCAGTATCATCGCGACCCTCAAGGCCAGCGGCGTGTCGATTTTGCTGGTCGAGCAGAACGCGCGCGCGGCGTTGCAGGTCGCCGATTATGGCTACGTCCTGGAGACTGGCGAAGTCGTCGCCGAGGGCACGAGCGCGCTGCTTTCGGTCGACCCGCGCGTCGCGGCGACGTACCTGGGGCAAGCAGCGGCATCGGGCGCGTCGCCGGCGTAGGTAAAAGGTTCCGAGCTTGTGCGCCGGCGCCTGTCGCCGGACAATGCTTGCTTCCCATTGCAACAGGCGCTCCATGACCGACCTTGCGATTCCCACCGTCAACCCGAAGCTGCTCGACCAGGCGACAGGTCTGCTGCTGGCGCCGGCACAACTCGAATTCCAGCAACTCTCGCGGGTGCTCGCGGACATCCATCTTCGTCATGTCGACTACGCTGATCTTTATTTCCAGTATTCGCGCGTCGAAAGTTGGAGCCTCGAGGAGGGCATCGTCAAGTCGGGCGCGTTTTCGATCGATCGCGGTGTCGGCGTGCGCGCCGTCTCCGGGGAGAAGACCGCGTTCGCCTACTCGGACGACATCACGATGGACGCGCTCACCGCAGCGGCGGGCGCGACGCGCGCGATCGGGCGCCAGGGGCAGCAGCACGTCGCAGCGCTGACCAAGCTCGGCGGAGCGCGCTCGCTCTACGTGCCCGCCGACCCGGTGGCCGCGATCTCGGATACCGAGAAGGTGGCGCTACTCGAGCGGCTGGAACGCATGGCGCGCGCACGCGACCCGCGCGTGTCGCAGGTCATGGCATCGCTCGCCGGCGAATACGAGGCCATCCTGGTGGCGCGCAGCGATGGATTGATCGCGGCCGACGTGCGGCCGATGGTGCGCCTGTCGCTCAGCGTCATCGTCGAACACGGCGGACGACGCGAGCAGGGCATGTCGGGCGGTGGAGGACGCGTCGATTACCTTTATTTCACCGAGGCTATCCTCGACGAGTACGCGCGCACCGCGGTCGACCAGGCGCTGCAGAACCTCGACGCCGACGACGCGCCGGCCGGGACCATGACCGTCGTGCTCGGCCCGGGCTGGCCGGGAATACTGCTGCACGAGGCGATCGGTCACGGGCTTGAAGGCGATTTCAACCGCAAGGGAACGTCGGCGTTTTCCGGCCGTATAGGCGAGCGCGTCGGCGCCAAGGGCGTGACCGTGGTCGACGACGGCACGCTGCCTCACCGCCGCGGCTCGCTCAACATCGATGACGAGGGCAACCCGACCCAGCGCACGGTGCTGATCGAGGATGGCATTCTCAGGGGCTACATGCAGGACACCATGAATGCGCGCCTGATGGGCGTGGCCCCGACGGGCAACGGCCGGCGCGAATCGTTCGCGCAAATTCCCATGCCGCGCATGACCAATACCATCATGCTCAACGGCGATCGCGAGCCTGCCGAGATCATCGCATCGGTGAAAAATGGACTCTACGCGGTCAACTTCGGCGGCGGGCAGGTGGACATCACCAGCGGCAAGTTCGTATTTTCGGCAGCCGAAGCGTGGAAAATCGAGAACGGAAAACTGGGTCGCGCGGTCAAAGGAGCGACGCTCATCGGCAACGGCCCCGACGCACTGACCCGCGTTTCCATGATCGGCAACGACATGGCGCTCGATTCAGGCGTGGGCAACTGCGGCAAGGAGGGTCAGAGCGTACCCGTCGGGGTGGGGCAGCCAACGCTGCGCATCGACGGGCTCACCGTGGGCGGAACCGCCTGAATCCATGAACCAGCTGTAACGAACGTAATCATGAAAAAAGTCGCGCTGTACAGTCGTTCTCAGGCTCCGCGTCCGCCGAAGGCCCCGGGGTCCGTCGAAGCGAAGCCTGCGGCAGGCGCTGCGCCGGCCACCACGGGCGGTTCCGCGACACCTCCTTCGCCGGGAACGCGGCGCGCCTGGCTCGCGCGCCTGGGACAACGGCACGAGCGCGCGCTGCTGTTGCTCGCCGGCGCGCTGCTGGCGCTCACGGCGGCGGCGATCTGGCTGGGTACCCGGCCTGCGCCGCGCGAGCTTACCCAGAAGGACATCGACGGCGCGGTGCTGCATACGCTGGAGACGGCGCAGATTCCGTCGGTGGCGAGCAAGGCTTTCGAGGCGATCCGCCCGTCGGTGGTTCGCGTCATCGGTCTGGGCGCGGAGCCGGATCCCGGTGAAGGCAACAGTCCCGCGTCGCGTGCGGGTTACGGCATCGGATCCGGAGTTGTGATCGTCGACAAGGGAACGATTCTTACCAATCTGCACGTGGTCGCAGGCGCCGACCGGGTGAAAGTCGAGTTCTTCGACGGTCTCATCTCCGATGCCACCGTCGTCGGTACGCGCCCCGAGCACGATCTCGCGGTGCTGCAGGCGAAGACGATTCCCGACGACCTTGTCGCGGCGACATTGCGATCGACGGCGGATCTGTCGGTAGGCGACGAAGTAGTCGCGGTCGGCTTTCCGTTCGGGATCGGTCCCTCGGCGTCGTCGGGCATCGTCTCCGGCCTTCGCAGGGAATATCAGTCTCCCGAGGGCAAGGTGCTGCTGACTAATCTGATTCAGTTCGACGCCGCGGCGAACCCCGGCAATTCAGGCGGACCGCTGGTGACGGCCGGCGGCGAAGTCGTCGGCATTGTCACCGCGATACTCAATCCATCCGAGCAGCGCGTATTCATCGGCATCGGCTTCGCGGTGCCGATCGAGAACGCTGCCGCAGCGGTAGGCATCTCGCCATTCTGATTCGACAACCGCAGGAAAAAGAGAGCGTATGAATGATACCGAGATCGATCGCGGCGACGTCGCCTCGCTGATGGAGCGCATCCTCTACGAGGTCAAGAAAGTCGTCGTGGGGCAGGACCATTTTCTGGAGCGCGTGCTGGTAGCGATGCTCGCGCAGGGACACCTGCTGGTCGAAGGCGTGCCGGGACTGGCCAAGACGCTTACCGTCAAGACCATCGCCAAGACCATCCGCGGGACGTTCAAGCGCATCCAGTTCACGCCGGACCTCGTCCCGGCCGACCTGGTCGGGACGCGTATCTACAATCAGCGCACGGGGGACTTCGCCACCTCGCTGGGACCCGTGTTCACGCACCTGCTGCTCGCCGACGAGATCAACCGCGCGCCGGCCAAGGTGCAGAGCGCCTTGCTCGAGGTGATGCAGGAGTATCAGGTGACCATTGCGGGCACCACGCATCGCGTGCCCGAGCCGTTTTTGGTGATGGCCACGCAGAATCCGATCGAAACCGAGGGAACGTACCCGCTGCCGGAGGCGCAGGTCGATCGCTTCATGATGAAGGTGCTGGTTAGATATCCGAGCGACGAGGAGGAGTTCGTCATCGTTCAGCGGGTCACCGGCGCCGCACAGGAAGTGGTCGCGGTCGCCACCACCGAGCAGCTCGCGGCGTTGCAGCGCGAGTGCCGCACCGGATATGTCGACCCCAATCTGATTCAGTACGCGGTGCGCCTGGTGGCGGCGACGCGTCAGCCGGGGCGTTTCGGGCTCGCCGAGATGCAGAAATACATCTCCTACGGCGCCAGCCCGCGGGCCACGATTCATCTGATCGAAGGCGCCCGCGCGCTCGCCTACCTGCGCGGCCGCACCTACGCATTGCCGGAGGATGTGCGTGACCTCGTCCCCGATGTCCTGAGGCATCGCCTGGTGCTGACCTACGAGGCGCTCGCCGACGGATTGAGCGCCGATCAGCTCATCATGCGCATCATGCAGCGCATTCCCGCGCCCGAGCGGCCCCTGGAGACCCATGTCCGAGTCGGCACCGACGCCTGACCGAATACTCCGACGCCTGGAGTGGACCGTCATTCGTCGACTCGACGGGTTGCTGCATGGCGACTATCGCACGTTGTTCCGCGGTCCCGGGCTCGACCTGGCCGACCTGCGTGAGTATCAGTACCACGATGACGTGCGCCACATCGACTGGAACGTCACCGCCCGCCTGCAATCGCCGTATGTCAGAGAGTTCAACGAGGAGCGCGAAGTCGCGGCTTGGTTCCTGCTCGACCTAAGCCCGTCTGTCGATTTCGGGTCGAAGCAGGTGCGCAAGAAAGCGCTCGCGGTCGAATTCGTGGCGGTGCTCTCGCGCCTGCTGACGCGGCACGGCAATCGCGTCGGTGCGATGCTCTACGGCGGCAAGGTCGACACGGTGATCCCGGTGCGCAGCGACCGTCGCCACGTGATGCACATCATGAACGCGATGATGAAGCGTCCCGACCATCCTGCCAGCAGTGCCACCGACCTGGGCGAGCTGCTGCGCACCGGCTACCGCATGCTGCGCCGGCGCTCGCTGGTGTTTCTGGTCTCGGACTTCATCAGCGTACCCGGGTGGGCACCGACGCTCGCGCATCTCGCGCAGCGCCACGAAGTGGTCGCGGTGCGGCTGTTCGATCCCCTCGAGATGGAGATGCCCGACCTGGGCATGATCGTCGTTCAGGACTCGGAAACCGGCGAGCAGCTTTTCGTCGACACCCATGACCGCGGCTTCCGCAAGCGCTTCGCGCAGGCCGCGCAGCGGCGCGAGGCTGAGCTGCGCGTTGGACTTTCGCGCGCGGGCGTGGACACGCTGGAATTGTCGACCGGCGAAGACCTCGTCGATGCAGTGCTGCGTTTCGCCGATCTGCGCAAGCGCCGCACGCAGCTCGCCGCGGGCGGCGGCATGCCTTCGCACTTGATTGCGCACCGATGACTTTCCTGTGGCCCGAGTTGTTGTGGCTGCTGCTCGCATTGCCGGTGCTGGTGGGCATCTATCTGTATCTGATCGGGCGCAAGCACAAGCGCGCGCTCGCCTATGCAAGTCTGTCCGGAATGCGCGAGGCGATGGAAGGTGCGGGACGGCTTCGCCGACATGTCCCGCCGGCGCTTTTCCTGTTCGCGCTGATCGTGATGGTGGTCGCCATCGCGCGTCCCGCCGCGGTCGTGATGCTGCCCTCGGCGCACAAGACGGTGATGCTAGCGATGGACGTGTCTGGAAGCATGCGTGCGACCGACGTCGAGCCCAATCGCATGGCGGCGGCGCAGACGGCGGCGCGAGCCTTCGTCAACGACCTGCCGTCGGCCACGCGCATTGGCATCGTGTCCTTTGCCGCCACGGCGTCGTTGGTTCAGGCGCCGACCTCCGACCGCGAGGACATACTTGCCGCCATCGATCGCTTCCAGCTTCAGCGCGGGACCGCGGTGGGCAGCGGGATCCTGATATCGCTGAAAGCGCTGTTCCCCGATATGGAATTCGACCTGCGATCGAACAACCCACGCACCGACGCCGCGCGCGCAACATCGCTGGATGCGCCCGCGAAATCCGGCAAGGAGCAGTTCAAGCCGGTGCCGCCGGGCTCGTACGACGCGGCGGTCGTCATCCTGCTCACCGACGGCCAGACCAACACGGGTCCCGACCCTGTCGAGGCGGCGCGCATGGCGGCGGATCGCGGCGTGCGCATCTATACGGTGGGGATCGGCACGCCCGCCGGCGAGCTGATCGGCGCCGAAGGATGGTCGATGCGCGTTCGACTCGATGAGGCCGCGCTCAAGAACATCGCCAACGTGACCTTGGGGCAATATTTCTACGCTGGCACTGCGACCGACCTGAAAAAAGTCTACGAGTCGCTCAATTCCAAGCTGGTACTGGAAAAGCACGACATGGAGATCACGGCATTGTTCGCCGCCGCCGCGGCGGCGCTGGCGATCGTCGCCGCCGCACTGTCGATGCTCTGGTTCAACCGCATCCTTTAGCAGGCTAACGACCGCAAGGCGCTCCTGCGTCGCCGCGCGTCGCTTCGCGCAGCCGCTACATCCTCAGCATTCTCGGGAGCCACAGCGAGATGGCCGGGATGCCGAACCATTGCCTTGCATGCATTTGGATCCTCCCGAGCTGTTCTTGTGGACGCTCGTCAGGTGGTCAGGCCACCTGACAATCTTAGAGCCGCGACACTAACATCGCCACGCGACTGTTGACAAGACGCGCGCCGCCTAGTGCAGCGGTCCGCTCGGTGTCGTGGCGACGGTGGCAGGCGCCGGCGAGGCGTGATGCACGGCAAGGCGCCAGCCCGAAGGCGTGCGCAGGAACACATTGCTGGCCAGCGCACTGCCGCGCGGCTTCGGGTCGTCCCCGACGGTGACGTGCTCCACCGCGCTTTGCAGCGCCATGCCCACCGTCTCCAGCACCACGATATCTTCGATCCGGAACGACAGCCTTGTTTCTCCTGCGAACAGCTGCTCCCAGCTCGCGCGAACGGCGTCGTATCCGACCAGGCGCGGGCCACCGGGGTGGATGCAGACGATGTCCTCATCCTCCGCCCACGTCGCCATCATCGCGTCGACGTCCTTACCCTCGAAGGCCTTGTAGAACGCCGTAGCGGCGTCCTGGGGCGAGGTGAAGATCGTCGGGGTTCGAGCTTTGGCCATGTTCAACGGATGACGCAGTGCGCTGGTTCGCGAGTTCCATCGCCTTCGGTACGCGCTCGTGTTCGCGGTGGAATCACGTCGGCGCGCGCGCCAAATCATACACAACATTGGGCTCGAGTTCGCGCATGCAGCGGAAATGGCCGAGAGGGCACTCGCGCTGAAAACACGGGCTGCATGCGATGTCGATGCGCGCCACGCGCGCGAGCGGCGAGAGGGGCGGCGTGTATTTGGGACTCGACGAGCCGAAGAGGGCGACCAGCGGCCGCCCGACCGCCGCGGCCGCGTGCATCAAACCGGAATCGTTGCTGACGACCACGCTCGTCTGCGCAAGCAGGTCGATCGCGGTGCCGAGATCGGTGCGGCCGCACACGTTGAGCACCTCGGGAACGGCAGCCGCGATCGGATCGCAGGCGGCGCGGTCGTTGGGCGAGCCGATCAGCCAAACCGCGTAGCCCGACGCGAGCAGCCGCTGCGCCAGGGTGACGAAGTGCTCGGTGGGCCAGCGCTTGGCAGGGCCGAATTCAGCGCCCGGGCAAAACCCTGCAACCGGTCGCCGCGTCGTCAGGCCCAGCGCGCGCATCGCAGCGTTTGCATTCGCGATGTCGGGCACGAGCACCGGCGACGGCGCGCTCGGCGCCAGATCGCCCGGGCCGGCGCCGAGCGCGATGAAGCGATCGACCAGACGCGTCATGGCGCGCCGATCGACCCTGCGCGCGTCGGTGAGGAGCATGCTGCGCGCTTCGCCCACGTAGCCGATGCGCCGCGGAATGCGGGCGAACCAGGGCACGAGCGCCGACTTGAACGAGTTGGGCAGCACGAAGGCGCGCGTGTAGTTGTTGGTGCGCAGCTCGCGGCCGAGCGCTCGCCGCGCGCGAAGCTTGAGCTCGCGATGGCCGAAGGGACTGTCGAGAATGGTACGCACGCCGCGCATGCGCGCGTACACGGGGGCGCACCACGGCGGGGCCAGCACGTCGACGATCGCTGCCTCGAGCGGCTCGCGCAGCAACGCCACCAGCGGCTCGGACAGAATCGCATCGCCTACCCACGACGGTGCGACGATGAGAATGCGCTCAGCCATGGATATGGCTGCCGCCGCTCGGTCCAGCGCGCTCAGTGTCCGCCGCGAGGGGGCGGACCCACGTATCGGTAGCGCGTCCCGCAGTACGGACACATCGCCTCACCCTCGGCAGCGACGTCGAGAAATACGCGGGGATGGCTCGACCACAGCGGCATCGCCGGGTTCGGGCAATGCAGCGGCAGGTCGTGCTCGCCGACCTCAACGAGCGACGGCGCGCTTGCGGGCTGCATGATCCAGCGCGACGGCGCCTGCATTGACGGGCGTTAGCCACGACATGTACTTGGCGTTGCGTCCATTGACGACGTCGAAGAACATCGACTGCAGCTTCTTGGTCATCGGACCGCGCACGCCGGTTCCGATGGTCCGGTTGTCGAGCTCGCGGATCGGAGTCACTTCGGCCGCGGTGCCGGTGAAGAACGCCTCGTCGGCGATGTAGAACTCGTCACGCGTGATCCGGCGCTCGAGCACGGCGATGCCAAGCTCTTCGGCGAAAGTGAGGATTGTGCTGCGCGTGATCCCGTTGAGCGCGCCGCCCGAAAGGTCGGGTGTGTGCAGCTTGCCGTCGCGCACCAGAAAAACGTTCTCGCCCGAGCCCTGGCAGACAAAGCCCTGCGGGTCGAGCAGCATCGCCTCCTCGTACCCGTCGTGCGTGGCTTCCTGGTTGGCCATGATAGACACCGCGTAGTTGCACACGGCCTTGGCGTTGCACATCGTGATGTTGGGGTGATGGTGCGTGAACGACGAGGTCTTCACGCGGATGCCCTTTTCGAGCCCCTCCGCGCCGAGGTACGCACCCCACGGCCACGCGGCGATCGACACCCGGACGCGGTTTGACTTGGCGGCGACGCCCATCGCCTCCGAGCCGTAGAAAACGAGCGGCCGGATGTAGCACGAGCCGAGCTTGTTGCTGGTCACGCACTCCTTCTGCGCCGCATCGATTTCATCGCGGGTGTAGGGAATCTTCATCCCGAAGATCTGCGCGGAGCGGAACAGGCGCTCGGTATGGTCGCGCATGCGGAAAATGGCAGGACCTGCCGCCGTGTCGTAGCAGCGGATGCCCTCGAATACGCCAAGCCCGTAGTGCAGAGTATGCGTGAGGACGTGTGTCGTGGCGTCGCGCCACGGCACCAGCTTGCCGTCCAGCCAGATGAAACCGTCGCGGTCTGCCATCGACATCGCGTTACCTCGGAGCGTAGCGTCAAAGACGCTATTTTAGCCGATTTCGCCGGGTCGGCCGGTCAGCGCTCCCCGTCGTCGCCTCGATCCTCCCCGAGCACCGCCTTCCACAGCGTGGCCACCGCGGCGCGGCGCGGCGCGTGGGCGGCCGGATCGGTGCGTGCTTCGCGCGCACCCTGCAGTCGGAGCTCGTGTTGCACGCGCCGGAACTCGCGATAGGCGTCCGCCGCCTGCACCGCGATCGCGGCGTCGACCAGGCCGAGATCGGCCGCCAGTTGCAGCAGGGCAATGTTGCCGGCATTGCGACACAGCGCGGCGTGCTCATGCGCGTGCGCCAGCACCAGGTACTGCACGCTGAACTCGATATCGACCATGCCGCCGTGGTCGTGCTTGACGTCGAACAGGCGCGTCGGGTTGGGGTGCGCTGCCTGCATTTTCCGGCGCATGCCGATCACTTCGGCGCGCAGAGCGACGCGATCGCGGGGAAGCCTCAGGATCAGCGT
>Ga0070713_100000057_pt1 | contig 70266 bp, 69 predicted proteins | sample LARL82metaG_FD_65465 | JGI IMG/M metagenome (GOLD analysis project Ga0070713, IMG submission 65465) | Corn, switchgrass and miscanthus rhizosphere microbial communities from Kellogg Biological Station, Michigan, USA - LAR L8-2 metaG | ecosystem: Host-associated > Plants > Roots > Rhizosphere ... | reverse complement strand
CCGAGTCAGCCCCAGCCGAATAACCGTCCGGAGCCCAATCAGCCGCAGCCGAACAACAATCATCCGGCAGAGCCGCCGGCACGCAACGATCGTCCTTCGGCGCAACCGAACAACCGGCCTGAGCCGAGTCAGCCCCAGCCGAATAACCGTCCGGAGCCCAATCAGCCGCAGCCGAACAACAATCATCCGGCAGAGCCACCGGCACACAACGATCGTCCCTCAGCTCAGCCGAACAATCGTCCGGAGCCGCAGCGCAATGAGCCGGCCGGGCGCCCCAACGACCGTCCGCCGCAAAATTCACAACCGCAGGCGCATCCCGCTCAACCTCAACCTCAACCGCATCAGCCATCGCCTGAGGATAAAAAGAAGCAGGACGAGCAGCGGAAGAACGATAAACCCAACCGTTAGCGAACAGGAACTCGTTCACTCAGTCAGGGAATTAGAAAGGCGTCCGAATCTCGGACGCCTTTTTTCTTGCCTCCCGGTCGCCGAATGAACAACGCTGCGTCTAACTCTTCGCGAACGCCAACTCCGACGACAGATTCTGCCGAATGTATTTCTTGCTGTCGAATTTCTTACCCGTGCTCTCACCTGACATATAGCGAATCTGCCCAAAGATGGGCCGTTCGAACCATGGCCGGTCGAACTTTCCCAGGATCGCCCACGCAATCCCCGCGTAGCCGTTCGGGTCGCGCCCGTCGAGCTCGTACTTGTCATTGAGGCGCACAGCAATTCGGTATGCTTCCGCCGGAGAACGGTTCCACTCCAGAATCTTTTTCGCCCAGTACATGCGCATGTAATTGTGCATCCAACCCGTTGTGACCATCTGCATCTGCGCCGCATTCCACAACGGATCGTGAGTCTCTGCCCGTTCCAACTGCCACTCGGTATAGAGGACAGGCCGGTGATCAGCGGCGTGTTTAGCCAGCGTGCGATGAGCCCAAGGCTCTCCGCACTCGAAATTGTCGTAATCAGGATTAAAGCGAACCAGGTTCACTGACAGTTCTCGCCAAGTGGTGATCTGGTTCAGGAAAGCTTCCTTGTCGGCCTTCGGGACTTCTGACTTCTCAATCGCCAGCGCGACCGTCACTGGGCTGATGTGTCCGAAGTGCAAGTTGGGCGACAGCCGGCTGGTGCCGTCCTTCTCCGGCTTATTGCGTTGCGTGCCATATCCCTGCAGCTTGTGATCGACAAACTCTTTCAGCAGACGCTGTCCCTCACGAGTCCCGCCGCGCCACTGCGAAACCGCAGGAACGGTTCGATCGATCTTCCAGCCTTGCGTGATATCGAAATCCGGATCCAGCGACACCAATCCATGAGGCTTCTTCCACGTCGCCTGCGCTCGCGGATTCCTGGACGCGATCAGGAATTTCTTCAGCTGCGCCTGCAACCGTGGACGAATGATGTGCGCCGCATACTGCGCCTTCTCCAGCAGCTTCGACGGGACGATCACATCGGCATCCACCGTCCACAAGGGAGCCTTCAACTTCTTCGTCGCTGCTTGCCGCCACGCCTCGGGCTCGCGCATCGGATTTTCATCACCGATCACCAGCGCTGCATTCACTTCTTCACAGAACCGCAGCAGGCTGTGATGGGGAAAACGCCGAAGCACGAATCCAATATTTCGCTTCGCCAGCGCCGCCGAAATATCAGGAATGCCTTCCGCTAAAAAGCGATAGTGCCGAAGGTTTGCGTTCGGGTAATACGGCACAGGTGCCAGAAAAACCACGACCGGCTTACGTAAGACATTCGCCGCTTCGACTGCGGCATCGAGTGCAGGATTATCGATACCCCGTTGCGACCGTTGCATCCAGTACACAACACAATCGCCCGCGGGATTCGGCGGCCCCGCACGCCGCACGGTCACCCGCGCATCCAGCGAGATTTTGGTGAGGTCATCCATCCGCGAGCAGCCCTACGATCAGTGTAGAGCGACCAGAAGTCCACGGCGTCAGGAAGCCATACTTGAGTTGATCCGAAAGAAAAGTGAAGAGGAATATTTGAGTTCCGAGAAAACGTAGCGCCGGCCTCCTGCCGGGCCGTACCGGAGGCGCCTCACCCGCGGTGTACTGCTCTCTTACCGAGCCTGCAAAATCGCATCCGCCACGCGTGCCGCCTCCACCGCCGGCTTCACATCGTGCGTCCGCAGAATGTGCGCGCCCTTTAAGATCAGCGCAGTCTGCGTCGCCAGCGTGCCATACAGTCGTTCCTCCGGCGGTACATCGTTCCCGTCGCGCCCGAGAGTCCGGCCGATAAACGATTTCCGTGAAGTGCCCGCCAGCAGCGGAAACCCAGCCGTCTGCAGTTCGCTGAAACGCCCCAGCAACGGATAGTTCTCCTCGAAACGCTTTCCGAATCCGAAGCCGGGGTCGAGCACAATCCGCTCGCGCCGCACTCCCGCCAGCACTGCTTTCTCCGCCCACTCCTTGAGTTCCCGTTTCACCAGCAGCACAATGTCGCCTGGCGGCGGAAGCGTGCGCCACTCTTCAGGGCGTCCTCGCATGTGCATCAAAACCGCGCCGCAATTGAGTTCGGCGATCGTCTTTGCCATGCGCGTATCCCAGCGAAATCCGCTGACGTCGTTCACGATCTCCGCTCCCGCCCCCACCGCCGCGCGAGCCACATCCGCTTTGTAAGTGTCCACCGAAAGAACTGCCGTGGGATGCTTCTTCTTCAACTCCGCAATCACGGGCAGCACGCGCTTGCATTCTTCTTCGCCACTGACCGCTGGCGTTCCCACCTTTAGATTCGGCGTTGTTGTTTTCCTGGTATCGGGTGGTTTGGCAACGCTCACATCCACGCGAGCTCCCGGCCGGGTCGACTCGCCGCCGATGTCGAGGATGTCCGCTCCTTCATCGAGCAATCGCTCGGCGTGCGCCACCGCTGCGTCGCGATCCAGAAACTGTCCACCGTCAGAAAACGAATCTGGGGTCACATTGACGATGCCCATGATCAGCGTTCGTTTGCCCAGTTCGAGCGAGCGCCCGCCCAGGTTCCACTGGAAGACGGATCTCATGCGGCACGATTCTAAATGAAGATGTCAGGCGGAATTCTGAACGCGACACGGACAGACTATCTGCGGCGCATCGCGGCCTCGCGCCTGCGAATGCCATACGCCGCGCCAGGGCCGGTGCCGGTCGGCGGTTTGCGCGCGCCGTCGAGCAGTTCCTTGAGGACGACCGCGTTGTTGTGCATTTCATCTTTCGAGGCAAAGAGCAGTGTCAACCGTTTGCGTTTCTGAACGAGCTTGTAGAGTTGCTCCAGCGAGTCGTGGGCCTGAGGTTGCGAAAGCTCTTTGAGGTATTTCTTGCGGAACTCCAGCCACCTTTCGGGCTGGGCATGAAACCAGCGGCGCAGTTCATCGGAGGGCGCCAGATCGCGCAGCCATTCGTCCACCGCGGCGACCGCCTTTGCGACGCCACGTGGCCACAGGCGGTCGACGAGAATCCGCGTCCCGTCGGTGCGGGATGCTGATTCATAAACGCGTTTGAGCACAACGGTCATCAACAATGCAACTGGGCTTTGAGATGTAGGCTTTGTTTTATCATTGTAAAACGTCTTGTCATTTCTGCTATGGCACGATCGAGGGATGCAGATCCAACAGAAAGGCGATGTTTTGATGGAGTCCATACGCAGCAAGACTCGCGTACAAATCCTCTTCGGAGTCATTTTTCTTCTTTCGCTCTTCGCTCTGGCCACCGCATGCGACGTCGAGCCTCGCAAGTCAGACGCCGAACTTGGTCTTAATTCCCAACAGTCAGCCGGCCGTAAAATCTACGATTCGCAATGCGACCGTTGCCACGAGCCCTACTCTCCCCGCGGGAAAAAGGGCCCATCGCTCAAAGGCGTCTTCCAGCACAAATATCTTTCCCTGAGTGGATTGCCGGCGAACGATGAGCGCGTCACCGATATCATCCGCCTCGGCCGTAACGAAATGCCGGGCTACAGCCAGACGCTGAACTCGCAAGACATTCAGGATCTACTTGCATATCTGCACACGCTATAAAGGCGGGCCCCCTGTCTGTTACGAAGGTGTGGCTTATTTCATGGCATAATCCGGGGATGAAAGGCGTGACGAAATCGGAGCTCTTTCGCGATCTTCCCTCGGTGGATGAAGTCCTGCGAATGCCCGGCGTAGACGCTCTCGCGACCCAGCACGGGATCGCACCCGTCACCACCGCTGCACGCGCGACGCTCGCCCGTTTGCGCGAAGAGATTGCCTCTGGTCTGCTTGACCAGCCAACATTGCGGATTGCTCTCGAAGGTTTAAGTGACGCCATCGAAGAGCAACTGCGCCGCGCGCTTGGACATTCGCTGCGTCTCGTGATCAACGCCACCGGCGTCATTCTGCACACGAATCTTGGGCGCGCCCCTCTGGCTGAATCCGCGCTGGTTCACATCCGCGAAACCGCTGGCCGCTTTTCCAACCTGGAATTCGACATCGCCGCTGGCGACCGAGGCAAGCGGGATGTCCACGTCGACCGACTCTTTCGCAGCCTGCTCAATGAAAGCGCCTCATCGGTCCATATGGGGGCAGCCGCGCCGGCTGTCCAGCCCCGGCGAAGCCCGGCGGAAAATTCCCAATCCGTTTCGACCATCGTCGTAAACAACAACGCTGCCGCGGTTCTGCTTGCACTCAACACCCTCGCCGAAGGTGGCGAAGTCATCGTCTCCCGTGGCGAGCTGGTCGAGATCGGCGGTTCCTTCCGCATCCCGGATGTCATGACCAAGTCTGGCGCAACTCTGCGCGAGGTTGGCACTACGAATCGCACGCGCGCCGCCGACTATGAAAAAGCCATCTCCGAGCGCACCCGCCTGCTGTTGCGCGTACACCGATCGAATTTCGAGATCACGGGCTTCACCGAGCAAGCGTCGACTGCTGAACTCGTGGCTCTGGCGCGCCAGCACGGAATTCCTCTGATGGAAGACCTCGGGAGCGGCGCTCTGGTGAACCTGCAGAGCTTCGGCATCACCGGCGAAGCCAGCGTTCTCGACAGCCTGCGCATTGGAGTCGATGTTGTCACCTACAGTGGAGACAAGTTGCTGGGCGGACCGCAAGCCGGATTGATCAGCGGTCGCGCCGACTTGGTCGCGCGCATGCGAGCGAACTCGCTCTTCCGCGCCCTCCGCGTCGATAAGCTCACCTACTCTGCCCTCGAAGCTACGCTGCTTTCTTATGTGAAACGCGATCACGAAGCCATCCCAACGCTGCGCATGATGCGCCTCACAAAAGGAGACATCGGCAAGCGCGCCGAGTCCCTGGCCGCGCAGATTCTCTCGGAGAAAATCAGCATCGACCTTATCGACGGCGAGTCTGTCATCGGTGGCGGCGCCGCTCCCTCCTCGGTGCTTCCCACCCGCCTGCTGGCCATCAGTTACGCCGGACTCAGCGCGGATGAACTCGCAGCCCGCCTACGCGCTTCTGATCCCCCGATCATTGCTCGCGTCGAAAATGGGCAGGTCCTGCTGGACCTGCGCACCGTCTTCGCCGATCAAGATCCCATGATCGCGGCCGCACTGCATCGAATCGCTTCGTAGAACATCCGCATCCAAGAGTCTTGGCCGTTCTCTACACCATCGGACACTCGACTCGCACGCTCGACGAGTTGATCGCCGCGTTGCGTGCTCATCAGGTTCAGGCTCTGGTCGATATCCGCGCCTTTCCAATGTCGCGCCGCCTGCCGCAGTTCAATCGCGATTCTCTGCAGGGAACATTGCCGGCATTCGGCATTCGATACCTTTGGATGAAGTCTCTAGGTGGCTATCGAAAGAAGGTTCTCGGCGATTCCCCGAATATTGCCCTACGCAACCAGAGCTTCCGCAATTATGCAGACTACATGCTTACGCCGGAATTCGCCCAGGCCGCGTCGGAACTCCTCGCATTGGCTGGGAAGTCCCGTACGGCCTACATGTGCGCCGAGCGCCTCTACTTTCGCTGCCACCGCATGATGGTTTCCGATTACCTGACCGCTCACGGTCATGAAGTGCTGCACATTGATGCCGAGGGTCCGGTGAAGCCGCATACTCTGATGGCGGAAGCTCGCATCATCGATGGCCAACTTATCTATCGCGGAGATCGCTTGCTGTAAGATTCTGTGCGAACGGATTTTCTAACCATGATCGTAGGCACCGGCATCGACATCGCGGAAGTTCCTCGCATCCGCCAATCCATTGAGCGCTTCGGACAGCGTTTCCTCCAGCGCATTTACACACCCGAAGAGATTCGCTATTGCGACTCCAAGGCCAATCGCGTCGAGCGTTATGCCGCGCGCTTCGCTGCCAAGGAAGCCGCTATGAAAGCTCTCGGCACGGGCTGGAATCATGGAGTCCGTTGGCGCGACTGCGAGGTGGTCCGCATGCCGGGCGGTCGCCCGACCATGACCTTTCACGGTAAGGCCGGGGAATTCGCCGCGAAGCTCGGAGTGAAAAACGCCGCCCTGTCAATTTCACATACGCAAGAGCAGGCCATCGCCCAAGTGATCCTCGAGAGCTGACGCAACCAGCCCGCCCGCCGACAAATCACCCGTTCGCCATCTGCTAGACTGTCGCCTTCCACTTCAAATTATGGCCGTCATCACCCTGACTCCTACGCCTGTTGTGAAGAGCATCCAGATCCCGGAAAAGACTCTACTCGCCGGACTCGCCCTTACCAGTTTTTCCGCACTGCTGCTCGAACTGGCTCTAACCCGCCTTTTCTCAGTGGTCCTCTTTTATCATTTCGCCTTCCTCGCAATTTCCATCGCCCTGCTCGGGTTGGGCGCTGGCGGAGTATTCGCCTACCTGCTCAAGGCGAAACTGGCAGCCGTCGACACGCGTACTCTCGCGGCGCGATTGTGCATGACGAATGCCGGGGTTGTGCTCGCCGTACTCGAAGTCGTGTTGCACGTTCCCGTTGCCCTGCAAGTGTCATGGGCAAACTTCGGGCGGCTCACCGCACTCTACCTGGCCGCGGCCGTCCCTTTCTTTCTCACCGGACTTTTATTCGCGGTGGTCTTCGCACGTGAAACCAGCCGCATCCCCCGCCTCTATGGCGCCGATCTCTGCGGCGGCGCTATGGCCTGCCTCGCCATCGTCCCCGTGCTGAATTGGGTCGGAGGTCCCAACGTCGTTCTCGTTGCCGGCGCTACGATGGCCGCCGCTGGCTCGATCTGGGCTGAGCCCGGCCCACGACGCAGAAATGCGGGCCTTCTGTCATTGGCCGTGGTAGCACTGATCGTCGCCAACTATTCCGGGCGCCTCATCGATGTGGTGTATGCCAAGGGCATGTTCCGTGATCCCGCGTGGGTGGAATTCGCGCGCTGGAATGCGCTCTCGCGCGTGGAGGTCGACCGCCAGGGTCAGGCCAAAGTCGTAGTCATCGACGCTGACGCTTCCACCTACATCATGAACGCCGACCTGACGCATTGGAAAGGCACTGAATGGGAGCGCAACCTGATGGCTGCTCCGCCTGCCGTTGCTAATGTTCTGCGCCCGCACGGAGATTTCGCCATCATCGGTCCCGGTGGCGGGGTCGACGTCTTGCGTGCCGTGGCAAATGGTAGCGCGAGTGTCACCGGCATCGAGATCAATCCCATTATCGCGACCACCATCATGCGTGGCCGTTACGCCGCTTACTCCCAGCATCTCTACGATCGCCCCGACGTGCATATTCAGGTCTCAGATGGCCGCTCATTTCTCCGCTCCACGCCACAGCGTTTCGACGTCGTGCAGATGACGCTGGTAGACACTTGGGCATCCACCGCTGCCGGCGCCTTCGCACTCAGCGAAAACAATCTCTACACTGTCGAGGCATTTCAGGAATATTTCAATCACCTTAAGCCCGACGGCATGATCGCCATCACGCGCTGGGAATTTCGTCATCCCCGCGAGGCTCTACGCGTGGTCGCAGTGGCCATGGAGACTCTGCATCGCCTTGGCGTCTCAAATCCGGCCCGTAACTTCATGGTCGTTTCTGAAGGAGCCTTGAACGAAGACGGCATCCCGGTTGTCGTGCTGGCAAAGAAGACTCCATTCACGCCAGTTGAAGAGGATGCCGTTACCGCTCATTTCGATCACTACTCGAAACTTCATGCTCTCTATCTGCCCTCGCATCCCGGTCAAAATCCGTTTTCCGACCTCATCGCGAGCAATGATCCCTATGGCTTCGCGCGCGGTTATGCCTACAACACTGCTCCCGTCACCGACAATGCTCCTTTCTTCTTCTTTACGCTGAAACCCGCCCAGATTCTTGGCGAGACCGGGTTGCGCACTGGCATCGATTGGAAGGTGAACCTTGGAGTTCTGGTCCTACTGCTGGTGTTGCTCATTTCCCTGGTCGCCGTGCTTGTCTTCCTGGTTCTTCCGCTCAGCCTCAAAAGTCGCGCCAGTCGCCGGTCGCCGCTTGCCCTTCTCTACTTTGTCGCCGTGGGTTTGGGATACATCATGGTTGAGATTGCCTTCATTCAACGCTTTGTGTTGTTCCTCGGCCATCCCACGTACGCCCTGACCGTAGTGATTTTCCTGCTGATGCTTTCCAGCGGCGCCGGCAGCCTCTTCTCACGCATCTGGCTGCCCCGTACGAACCTTGGCTGGGTGCCACTGGCGCTTGTCATCGTCACGCTGGTTGCCGACGTCTTGCTTCTGCCCAGTCGCCTGGCGGCGCTGGTTGGCATGGCTTTCGGATATCGCCTGCTGGTCAGTGGCATTCTGCTCATTCCCCTGGGATTTGTCATGGGAATGCCGTTCCCTACGGGACTGCGCGCGCTCGCTGCCCTGCCCGCTCCCGAATTTCCCGCTGGGCAAAATGCTTCCGACAACTCCGTCGAGTGGGCATGGGCCATGAATGCCGCGGCCAGCGTGCTTGGATCCGTCCTGGCCATGGTCATCGCCATTCAGTTTGGATTGACCGTGACTCTGGCCTGCGGAGCCGCCGCCTATCTATCCGCTCTGTTGCTCATGCCTGTACTACGTTCCAGAGCGGCGTAGTCTTCGCTTCCGTTTTTGTTATCATGCTGCGAGGAGCCGGGCGCGATTTCGAATCGTTCGTGCGGCGCATGCATCCATGCAGACTGGCGTCATGAGGAAATCATTTGCCTAGCCAGAAGCAACTGAAGTGGTCACAACTTCGCGTTGGGATCACGGTGGTGGCTGCCAGTCTGACGCTCGGTTTCTTGCTGTTCCTCATGTCCGGAACCTCCGGCCTCTTCACCCACCGCATCATCGTCAAATCTTATTTCGACAACGCTGAGGGACTGCGCGTCGGCGCTCCCGTACGCCTGAGCGGGGTGGATGTGGGCAACGTGACCAAAATCAGCATCGTGCCCTACAAAGATAAGCAAACTACACCTGTCGAGATCACGATGAAGCTCAGCACCAAATACGGTTATGCCATGCGCCGGGATTCGGTGACCTCGCTGGAAACTGCAGGCGTGCTCGGAGAAACCTATCTCGACATTGACAGCTCCCAGGCGATAGGTCCTCCGGTGCAGGATGGCGACACCCTGCCTACGCAAGTGCATCCCGATTTCAACCAAGTCGTAAAGGCCAGCCAGAGCACGCTACAAAACATGGATGCGCTGTTGAAGCGCGCCGACCGCATTCTGGCTTTTGCAGAGAGCGGCAAGGGATCACTCGGAAAACTCATCTACGATCCCACTCTCTATAACCGCTTCTCTTCTACCGTCGCGGAGTTTCAGCAGATCGTCCATGAAGTCGGGAGCGGCGAAGGAAGCTTGGGAAGGCTGATTTCTCGCAACGACGCCTATGACAAGTTCATCGCCACGCTCGACAAGATGGATAAAGTCGTCGACGACCTTCAAGAAGGCAAGGGCACAGCCGGAAAGTTCCTGAAAGATCCGTCGCTCTACAACAATGCGAACGACACGATTGCCAACGTGAAGAAGATCACCGAGGACATCAATGCCGGCAAGGGCACCATCGGCAAGCTGACGAAGGACGAGGAACTGGCCAAGAAGCTGGATAACACCATCAGCAAGCTCTCAGAATTGACCACTCAGCTGGAAGCTGGCCAAGGCACGGCCGGGAAGCTCTTCAAAGATGAAGCGCTCTATAACAATGCCAATGAGATGCTCGTCGAAACTCGTAGCCTGGTGAAGAGCATCCGCGAGAACCCGAAGAAATACCTCAGTATCAAACTGCACATCTTCTGAGGGGTCCTCCTCCAAGGGTTTTCAGTGTTCCCCAATTCCAAACACAGAGCCCAGCAGCAGAATGACGAGTACGCCCAGCGAAATCCAACCATACTTCCAATCTTTTTCCTGAAAAAACAAATAACAAGCCACGATCACGCGCACGACCGGAGTTGCCAGCATCAGTAAGACTCCGGTCCGCTCAATGTCGAGAGGAATCCGGCCGCCCATGAATAATCCGTCGATCAGCCCGGCCAGCATGACGAAGAAGCAACCGAAGGCGCCGATGCGGAGCACCAGGGCCACCGCGCGATCGAAGTCCGGCTCTCGTACCTGGCTCATAGCGCGACTCTCAGCAGGTGAAATATCAGGTGTCCGGCCAGGTAAAGCATGACTGCCACCAACAAGTACACAACGACTTTCGTGTGAATCCGCGGGGCCATGCGCGCGCCAAGCAACGATCCCATGAACACTCCCACGGCCAGCGGCGCAGCATATTGCACCAGGATGTCACCGCGCCGGTAGTAAACAATCGCGCTGGCCGCGGCCGTCACTCCAATCATGAAGTTCGACGTCGCCGTCGCCACCATCAGCGGCACATTCATGAAGATGTACATCACCGGAACTTTAATGGGACCGCCACCAATCCCGAGCAACCCTGAGAGCGCGCCCGCAACCAGCGCTGCTGCCAGTCCGAGCGGATAGCGCTTCGGCTCGTAAGGTGGAATCGCGCCCTCCTCGAGGGCAGGTATGGGCTCATCCTCCAGCGGTTTCACTTTTCCGCCCTTGGTCAGGATCGTGATCGCGCTGTATAGCAGAAACCCCGCGAACAGGCCTTCCAGCGCGTTGCGATTGAAGTAGCCCACCAGGTACGCCGTGACCGCTGCGCCAAAAGCCGTAGCCAGTTCGAGCGTCATGCCCAGCCGAATATCCGTAGTATGCCGCTGCAGGTGTACCGACGAACTTGCCGCCGATGTTGTTATCACCGCGACCAAGCTTGTGCCAATCGCTTGCCGAATCGGAATGCCGAAGTGCAGCGCGAGAATCGGCGTAAGAAGAACTCCGCCTCCGATTCCCGTGAGCGCACCTAGCAAGCCGGCGAAAAATCCAAGGATGACGAGAAGAGCGGTTACCAAGGCAGCAGGTGCCTCCGGAAGCCGATTTGTTCGATGGGGATACTAGAACTCAGAACCTTGCTCTTCAGAAGAACGACTTTGGCGAGGAAGGCCGTCCCCCGCAAGCTATGTCACCGCCCGCGGCGTCGCAGCGGCATCGGCATGCTCGTGCGCGTGGTAACTGGACCGCACCATTGGCCCCGACTCCACATGACGGAAACCGAAGCGCAGCGCCTGGTCCCGCAGGTACACAAATTCCTGGGGCTCGTAGAAGCGCGCAATGGGCAAGTGATCCTTCGACGGCCGCAGATACTGCCCGACCGTGAGAATGTCAACGCCTCGCGTACCCAGATCGCGGAAGACCTCAACCAGTTCCGCCGACGATTCACCCAGCCCCACCATGACGCCGCTCTTCGTCACCATCCCGGGCGAGAATTTCTTGGCATTCTCGAGCAAAGCTAGGGTTCGCTCGTAGCGCGCGCCCGAACGCACCGCGCGATACAGCCGCGGTACCGTCTCGGTATTGTGGTTCAGCACATCCGGCTTGGCGTCGAGCACAATGCGCAGCGATTCTTCCAGGCCTTGAAAATCAGGAATCAGCACTTCCACACGGCAATCGGGAGTCAGTTCGCGAATCTCGCGGATGGTCTCCGCAAAAATTCTCGCGCTGCCCAGATTGTCATCGTCGCGGTTTACGCTGGTCACGACAGCGTGCTTCAGCCCGAGTGTAGCCACCGCTTCCGCCACACGGCGTGGCTCGTCCAAGTCGATCGGCTCCGGACGCCCCTTGGGCACGGCGCAGAAACCGCAGCGCCGGGTGCAAATATCCCCCAGCAACATAAACGTCGCCGTCTTATGGTTCCAGCACTCGCCGATGTTGGGGCACTGTGCCGACTCGCAGACTGTATGCAACTTCATGCCGCGAGCCAGCTTCTTCAGATTGTGGAAGTTGTCGCCCACCGGAGCTTTCGCCCGCAGCCACGACGGCTTCGGCACCCGCTGGGGAGCGCTTACGTCAATCTGAATCAGTTGGGAAGACCCAGCCATTCTTACGATTCTATCAGTTCAGACTATGCCGACCGCTCACGAGACATCCCGTCCTCGACTGAGACGTAGGGTCGTACTTCGCTTCTCCGTTTTCATCCAACGCAAAGGCAAGCCCGTCCCGTAATGTCAGAGAAAGTTTTCAAGCGCCTCGGTAGTTTCCTTGGGTTGCTCTTCCATCACCCAGTGGCCCGCGTTCTTGAGCACAATAACAGTCGCGTCTGTCGCGACCACTTTGGCTTGCTCTCCCAGTTCTCTTCCCAAAGATTTGTCGCCGCCGATGGTCAGCACCGGCATGGTCAGCTTGGTCTGGGAAAGTTGAGCAAAGTCCTTGGCGGCTTGCAGGAAGGAAACGAAGTAGGCCCAACCTGCATGAATACGGCCCGGCCGTGCATAGGCCGCCACATAGGCTCTGCGGTCCGCCTCCGGGATCGAATGCGTCTTGTCAGCGGCAAAATCATTCCAGAAATAGTCAAAGTAGATGCGCTCGCGGCCCTTCACAAGCGCCTCGGGAGTCGGTCCATTGAAGCGGAAATGCCAAATCCCCGGGTTGTTATAAATCGCCTCCCAACCCTCCACGCCGGGAAGGAACGCATCCATCAGCACCAGTTTGGTCACTTCCGCCGGAAACTGTGCTGCATATGCGTAAGCGACCATCAGGCCAATGTCGTGTCCCACCACCTCGGCTTTTTGCACCCCGAGCGACTTCGCCAGATCGTGAATGCGGATCGCCGCACTCTTCATGTCCAGCCCATCGGCTGGAATGGCCGAGTCTCCAATGCCGGGCAGATCGGGCGCGATCACCGTGAAACGCCGCGCCAGCGCAGGCATGATGGGTTTCCACATCAGCGAGGTCTCGGCATAACCATGCAACAAGATCAGGGTCGGGCCGTGCCCCGCCGTCATGTAATACAGCTTCGCTCCGTGGATCTCCACGCTCCGCGACGTGATGGCTTCGTCCGCATACGCTTCGCGGTAAAATCCAGTCGCGGCAATCAGCAGGCCGAGAACAAACTGGAGAAGTAGACGCTTCATCGCAAACCTCGATTCGCAAGATGATTTCGGAGGTACAGTTTAAAGCATGAAGCGCCAAGCGTCGGCGCGAGAGCGGTGCTAAATTGGACAGCGTGCGCACCTCTTCTATTCTCGTTGCGGCAATGCTCCTTTCCGGAGTCGCCGCCGCGCAGAAAGCCGTATCCTTTCCGACCGAGGACGGCGGCACCATCTTCGCCGACCTCTACGGAGACGGCGACCGTGCAGTCGTACTGGTTCACGGTGGTCCGTTCAACAAAGAGAGTTGGGCGAAACAGGCGCGCACTCTGGCGGCGTCAAAATTCCGCGTGCTGGCGATTGACCTCCGCGGCTACGGAAAATCGAAAGGTCCGGGCGATTCCGATCCGATGGGTGCTCCGCTTCATCTGGATGTCCTGGCCGCAGTCCGCTATCTGCGGCAGTCGGGCGCGAAGAGTGTCTCGGTCGTTGGCGGCAGCATGGGCGGATCGGCAGCCGGCGATGCATCAGTCTATTCCCGTCCCGGTGAGATCGATCGCCTGGTATTCCTCGGCTCTGCGCCCAACGAACCGGCCGACGAGCTCAAGTCTCCCAGCCTCTTCATCGTGGCGCGCGATGATGCCAACGACGACGGTCCGCGGCTCCCCGGAATTCGTAAGCAATACGACAAGGCTCCCGAGCCTAAACAGCTGATCATTCTTAACGGTTCGGCTCATGCGCAATATCTCTTCCAGACCGACCAAGCCGAGCGCGTGATGAACGAAATTCTCCGCTTCCTCTCGGCGAAGTGAACCGCGTCATCCCACCTCAACCAGTCCATACGTATGCTGCCAGCGCGCCCGCATGTGGACCAGCGCACGGCTGATCTCCTCGGCGGAAATCTCGGCATTGGGCCCTGCAATCACTGCCGCCGCTTCATGCTTCGCCGCCTCCAGCAACTTCGCGTCCCGGATGATGTTGGCCACACGGAAACTCGGAATCCCCGCCTGCCGCGTGCCGAAGAATTCGCCGGGCCCGCGCAGTTCGAGATCGAGTTCGGCAATCTTGAAACCGTCGTTGGTCTTCGTCATTGCATCGAGCCGCCGTTGCCCCTCTTCGGAAACTTTCCCTCCCGTCATCAGGATGCAATACGACTTGGCGGCCCCGCGGCCAATGCGCCCCCGCAGCTGGTGAAGCTGCGCCAGCCCGAAACGCTCAGCATGTTCAATCACCATCACGCTCGCGTTGGGCACGTCCACGCCTACCTCGATCACAGTGGTTGCCACCAGAATCTGCAACTCACCCCGCTGAAACATGCGCATCACCAGCTCTTTCGTCTCGCCATCGAGACGCCCGTGCAGCAGGCCCACCTTCAGATCGGCGAAAATCTTACCGCTGAGCTCGCGATACATCTTGATCGCAGCCTTCAGCTCGCTCTCCTCATTTTCGGCAATCACGGGATACACCACGTATGCCTGATTGCCCGCCGTCACCTGCTTGCGGACGAACTCCCACACCTTCGGCGACTGGTCATCAGAAACGCAATGCGTGGCGATGGGCGTACGTCCCGGCGGCAATTCATCGAGCACGCTGAGATCGAGATCCCCATACAGCGTAAGCGCCAACGTCCGCGGAATCGGCGTCGCGGTCATCACCAGAACATCCGGCTCGGCGGGACTTGTGTGGGGCCGGGTCTCTGACCCGGCCAGGCCGAGCGCAGCTCGGCTGCTCTCCTCACCCTCTCCCGATTTCCGCATCAGCTTCAGCCGCTGCAACACTCCAAAGCGATGCTGCTCGTCGACAATCACCAGTCCCAGCTTGCCGAACTCAACCTTTTCTTCTAGTAGCGCATGCGTGCCGATCACCAACTGTGCGTTGCCCTGCGCGATGTGCCGTCGCACCTCGCGCTTACGATCCGCTTCCAGTGATCCCGTCAGCAGCACGATGCGGTACCCGGCATTCTCCAGAATTCGGCGCGCCGAAAAATGATGCTGCTGCGCCAGGATTTCAGTCGGCGCCATCAGCGCCACTTGGCATCCATTCTCAATCGCGATAATGGCCGCCTCGAACCCCACGATCGTCTTGCCCGATCCCACGTCTCCCTGCAGCAAACGCCGCATGGGATAAGGCTTCTCCATGTCTGCCGCAATCTCTTTCAGCACCCGCTTCTGCGCCGCAGTCGGATGAAACGGCAGAATCTTCTTGATCGCCGCCCGCACCCGGTCGTCCAGCCGGAATGCGATTCCCGTCTGCGCCTTCTGCTGGCGCCGCTTCAGTTCCATCCCCAGTTCGACGAAGAACAGCTCGTCGAAGATCATCCGCAAATGCGCGGGAGTGCGGCACGATTGCAAGTCCTGGAAGCTTTCCCCCGGCTCCGGCCAATGCACGTTCCACAGCGCGGTGCGCGGCGAGACCAGCCCCAGATGCGCGCGCACGGCAGCCGGAATCGGGTCCGGCAAGTCAGGCGTCAGGTTGTCGAGCGCCGTGCGGATCGCTTTCCGAAACCAACGCGGAGTCAGCCGCCCAATCGCTTCATAGATCGGAACGATGCGCCCGATCTCCAGCGACTCGGCCGCTTTCTTCTCGGCGCCATTTTCAGAGTCGGTGGGATCCCCCAGAATCTCAAACTGTGGCTGAACGATCTGCAACTCGCGGCTGCGCTGGTCCTCTTCCACCTTTCCGTACAAGGCAATCATCTGCCCGGGCGTGAACTTGCCCTGCAGGTAGGTCGCGTTAAAAAACAGGCAGCGCAGGCGCGCCCGCCCCTGCCCCACGGTCAACTGGAAAATCGGCATGCTCCGCGTCCGGAAGAGCCCCGAATTGCGCACTTCGCCGACAACCGTTGCCATCTCGCCGGCACGCAACTCGGAAATCCCACGCGGGTTCAGCCGGTCTTCATAGCGAAAGGGAAGGTAGTGCAGCAGGTCGCCGACGGTGTAAATTCCCTTGGCCCCCAGAATTTCCCCAATGCGCGGACCTACCCCCTTCACATATTGGACGGGGGTGGAGAGTTCGAGCATGCGCTAGGATTCCGTGGGCGTGAAAAACGTGAAAATGAATGGTAGCAGGAGCAGGCGAATGCCCGCTCGCGCATCCGGAATGTTCGCCTCGAGATCTTGACGGTAATCGCCGGTTACAACAGTTGACAGGCGGGCGCATAATGCTGGGGCTAACTGCAAGCGAATGACGGTTGTCCATCAGTCCAATATTGGTTTCGAACGGCAGCGAGGTGGTTATGGCTATCAATTCGAAATTCCTGAAAACCTTGCGGCGATTCATGCCGGCACTCGCCGCGACTGTTCTTCTCACGGCAGTCCCCGCGGCAGACTCAAGCGACAAGGTTCATTGGGCACGGTCGACCGACGGCGTTCGTATTGCCTATGAGGTGCGTGGCAAGGGATCGCTGGCTCTCGTCTTCGTCCACGGCTGGTCGTGTAATCGAAGCTTTTGGGCTGGTCAGATGGAACCCTTCTCAAGACAATTCAAAGTTGTCGCTGTCGATCTGGCAGGCCATGGCGACTCTGGCCGCAACCGCGAAAAATGGACAATCCAATCGTATGGCAACGATGTCGCAGCCGTGGTGAAGAGACTCCATCTCAAGCGGGTCATCCTCGTAGGTCACTCAATGGGGGGTGATGTGATCCCGGAGGCAGCACTGCGACTCCCTGGCCGCATCGTGGGCCTCATCTGGTTAGACACTTACAAGAAGCTGGGGACAGGCCGTACCCCAGAAGAAGTCCAAGCGTTTGTGGCGAAATTTCGCTCGAATTTCTCAGAAACCACTCGCGACTTCGTTCGAAGCATGTTCGTAAGCACATCGGACCCCGCCCTCGTGGAACGTGTCGCGCTCACTATGTCTTCCGCCCCTCCGAGTGTCGCTCTGCCATCTCTCGAGGCAGCGTTCAGCTACAGCCGCGAGATGCCGCAGACCTTGGAAAGACTACGTCTGCCCGTGATCGCGATCAATCCTGACAACGCTCCCACTGACGTAGCCTCTCTCGACCGCTACGGTGTGCAAGTGATCTTCATGCCGGGGGCCGGACACTTTCTGATGATGGAGGACCCTCAACGATTCAATGGCCTCCTCAGCACGGCGATTGGCAGACTTAATCCCGAATGAAGTCTGCTCGCCCGCGGGTCCGATTTATTGGCGATAAATTGCGGTTCTACTTATGGAGGGCAAGGAGTGTAGCCCATCATGCAGCACAATTCTCAAGAGCTTCGACAAGACCCTCAACGAATGCCGCCAGTTCGCTTGTGAGTGTATGGGCAATGGCTCTAGAGACTTTCGCAAAACGCGTGCAGGCGTTGATTGAAAGCTGGCGCATCGTCCCAAAACGCCGCGTGCCCCGTATTCGGCATCAACTGAACTTGCGCATGAGGCATCGCTGCTTTGTGCTGATCGACCGCGACGGGTTTGACAATCGCGTCCGCAGCGCCATGCGTAATCAGCACCGGCTTGCGAATCTTCGGCAGGAGATCGTCATTGCTGAAAGAGCGTGAGAACAGCCCTTGACGAACATATGGCGGGACGGAGACGTTGTATCCCAGCATCAGATACAGCTCCGAGGGTGATGGTTTTTGGGCAAAACACAGCCGCAACAAGCCTTCCAGGCCGCGGACGCTCATCTCGGCTTCCGTGGAGAGGAACTGTGGGACAACACCAAGAAACTCAGGAGTGAGGACCGAAATGGCCTCGTCACTTCCCAGCTTCGTTACCGCACCAACAAAGTGAAGGCCGCCGATTCGTTCCTCGCCGTAGTGTCGAATGTAGTCAAGGAACACCAGCGGGCCATAGGACCAGCCGGAGAGCACTGGATGATCGAGATTGAGGCCCTGTATGACCGCGTTGACATCGTCCGCCCACAGCTTCGAGTCGTTGTAACCGTTGGTCGGCTTGTCGGAGAGACCATGGCCACGCATATCGAGTGCGATCAGCCGGTAGTCTCCGGCCAGGCTCGAATTCATTTGACGACTCCATTGCAGCCAACATTGCGAGGCGCCGTGGAGGAAGACAATAGGACGACCCTGCGGATTTCCCGTCTCCATAACATGTAGTTGGACGCCAGCGCCGCCTGCGATTCGATGAGTCTTCATCGCGGTCCTCCTGTTTGGATAGTGTCGCTGATGGCCTTTCCGCTACACGGGTGCAATCAAATGGTCCCAGCGCACAGATTCTACGCCCGCTCTTGGGTTTGGTTCCTCCCGTTTTTTCCCCGAAGCCCTTGCAAACAGCCAGCTACACCGCGTAAATAGGTAGCATCCTCGGATGCCCTCTATGGTGTCTAAACCCACAGTGCTCATCAATTTTCTCCAGGCGTTGCTGGCGATCATTTTGGGCAACGTGGTGTATTTTGCCCTGGTGCCCTCCTTGCCCCCGGTCGCCCGCCATCACCCGTTTCACATGGACCTCGGGATTGTTCTCGATTTCTCGTTTTGCCTCGTAGCTTACGGCCTGATCCGCACAGCCCGAAGATGGCGATAGCCCTCCCTCGCCTCCCAAAAACCAGTTACTTTGGGAACCTCGGTAACCCCTTTCCCCCGTCGTACAATTCGTTCGATCATGCCGAAACTCGCGGTCCTCTACGACGCCGGCCAAGCCGTGCTTTCCACCTTCGACTTGGACGAGGTGTTGCAGAGGATCCTCGCTATTGCGCGCGATTATTTTCGTCTCCCCAATGTCGCCATCCTGCTGGTCGACAAGGAGGCCCGGCAGCTGTGTGTTCGCTCGCAAATCGGTTGGGATGCGGGCAAGGACAAGATCTGTTTGGAATATCACGACGGCATCACCGGCGCCTCGGTCCTTAAGAAACAGCCGGTCTATTCCCCCGACGTCACCAAAGATCCACGTTATATCTGCGCCGCGCTGTCCACGCGCTCGGAGCTGGCGATTCCGCTCATGGTTTGCGATGAGGTCGTCGGCGTGCTGGATTGCCAGAGCGACCAGATCGACCGCTTCGACCATGACACCATCGAACTCCTGACCTTGTTTTCCACCCAGGCCTCCATCGCCCTGCAGAACGCTCACCTGTATTCTCTGGAGCGCAAGCGAGCCCGGCAACTCGAGGCGATTAACGCCATCGCCCAGCAGAGCACCGCTGTCATGGATCTCGAGGATCTGCTCGCCCGCGTTTGCTCTGTGATCCAGCAGGCGTTCCAGGTGGAGCACGTATCGCTTCTCTTGCGAGAGGAAAACGATCTGATCCTGCGGGCGCATCACGGAACCCTGACTCCCTGCATCCCCACCAGCGGACGCTTTCCCGCCACTCAGGATCCTTGGTCGCGCGTGCTCGCTACCAGTGGCACCGTGATCGAAAAAGATCTCGGCAGCACCAGTGACGCCAGCCGCATGTTCAAGGAGTCCGCCTCGCGCATGAGCATCCCGCTGATTTCCTTTGGGCAGACGCTCGGCGTGCTCACCCTGTACAGTTCCCGGTCCAACGCCTTCCGCGAGAGCGAATTGCAATCGCTCGAGTCGGTCGCCGACATTTGCGCCAATTCCATTCAGAACGCGCATTACGTGGAACGCGTCAAGCAACTGGCATATATCGACGGGCTTACTGGAATTTTTAATCGCCGCTTCTTCGAGTTACGGATCGTGGAGGAGATTGAGCGCGCCCGCCGCTATCAAACCGGCATGGCGGTAATCATGGCAGATATCGATCAGTTCAAGAAACTGAATGATGAGTTCGGCCACCTGCTCGGAGATGAGGTGCTGCGGCAGGTCTCGTCACTCTTCCACCAGCAGCTGCGCAAGATTGATGTTGTGTGCCGTTATGGCGGAGAAGAATTCGCTATCCTGCTCACGCAGACCAACATCGAGCAGGCGGCTGTGATCGCTGAGAAACTCAGACGATCGGTGGAAGGCTATCAATTTCCTGGAGTCCCTCGAAGAGTTACGATCAGCGCCGGGGTCGCTGCTTTTTCAACTCACGGCAATACCCGCGACGAAATGATTCGCGCGGCCGATAACGGTCTCTACGCTGCAAAACAGTCTGGGCGCAACCGGGTTTGCGTCCCCAAAGTGGCCGCCGCCACTGCTGCCGGCAATTAACTCAGTACCCTGCGGTCCGCTAGATATCAGCCCACGTCCGAAACATAGCCTGCTTGCGTCGCATCTGATTCAGTTCAAGCCTGAATTCTCGCTGCTGCTTCTGAAATTCTCTTTTCTGCTTCGCACTTTCCTTTTGCCATTCGCATTTGGACTTTTGCATTTCCTGCGCGGACTCGCTACCTGCCAGCTCGATCAGAGGCTGCAGCTTGGCGAGTTCATCCTGCAGTTCTCCCAACTCAACTTCGGAATCGGCGTCGATCTGCAGATCCTCAGAGCTTTCATTGTCCAGAAGCTCGCCAGACTCTTTGCGGCTCGGCAGAGTCAGGTTCAGGTTCTGTTCCTTCTTTTCGCGGATCACTCCAACGTTGACCGAGTCTCCACTGCGCGATTTCACGGCATGGCTGAAGTCGCTGGTGTCGTGCACCGGCTGGTCGTTGACCTTCACGATTACGTCGCCCGCCCGCAGTCCGGCCTTCTCGGCGCGGCTACCCTTCTCGACCGAGCGAACCAGAACGCCGTTCCCATTCTTCACGCCAAAAAACTCTCCGAGTTGTGGGGTGATGTTTTCCACCATCAGGCCGCTGCGCGCCGACGATGTTACCACCACCATGTTGATCGACGGAATGTCGACGTCCGGCATGGGAGGAATGGTCGGCATCTCGAAGTGAAATTCTTTTGCCTTGGGATGCGCCATCGCGTATTCGCTGTGCTTGTCGGCTAGTTGCACCTTGATCGTCATCGGCTGGCCATCCCGGCTCACTCCAAGGCTCACGATCCGCCCGGCTGGGGTCTCGTGGATCATCCGGCGCAGCTGCGCTCCGCTTTCAATGCTCGTGCCATTCATGGTGAGAATGACGTCGTGTTCCTTGAGCCCCGCCTTGCCAGCCGGAGCATCCTGGTCGACCATCGTCACCTCTACACCTTTTTCCTCTTTCAGCTTCAACGCGCTCAGGCGTTCGGTGGTCACGTCGGCGATATCGACCCCAAGATATGAACTCGTCCCGGTTTCTTCACTCGAGAAAACCCACGGTTGCGCCGGCGGATCGACCGACCAGCTTTGTGCCGCATGCGAAACGGTGAGCAGCAATGGCAACAACGTAATGCCGGTCATAACGTACTTGCGCATGGTCATCCCCCCAACACCATTTCTAAAGTCAATGCAAGTCGCCCCGCTTGAATTCAACGACCGTTGCTGAGTACTGCGTACCGAGCACGGAGTACCGAGTACTGTCTTCCTGCTAGTGATTCGCCCGTTTGAAGCAGATATCGCCACTCGAAGTTCTTACCTTCAACATGGGTCCGCCGCCATTCAGACTGCCTTCTGCAGTAAGTGTCTTCGGTCCCCACTTGTCGCCTTCACTGGCGATTCGGATATCCGAGAAGTCAGACGTGATGCGGTGCCCGCTGCCCATATCGACGCTGGCGCGCACATTAATCGCCACGTCCGAGGCAAGGTAGACCGTCACGTCGCCCGAGCCGGTTTCGAGATCGGAATCGCTGCGCTCGGCTCCCGTATTCACAAGCTTCACAATGATCCCGCCGGCGCTGGTTTCCGCCGACGCCGAGGGCACGCCGTAAAGCTCAATGCCACCGCCACCTGTTTCTGCGTGAACATGGCCCTTGGCCGAGGTGAGCTTGATGCTGCCTCCGCCGGTCTCGATCTCCGCCGGACCGCCCACGTCGCTCAAATCCACGCTGCCCCCGCCCGTGGAAACTTTCACCTTCCCATTGCACTGGCGGACTTCAATGCTGCCGCCACCGGTCTCAATCGTCGCTCCCTGTGCGCCCGACTGGATGGTGACCCCTCCTCCTCCAGTTTCCGCCACGACCTTCCCATTGGCGCGGCGAACCATGATCGAGCCCCCGCCCGTGTGCAGTCCCAAATCTCCGCCGACCGTACCAACGTCGATTGACCCGCCTCCGGTCTCGGCGCTCACGCCTCCACCAATGTCATCCAGCTTCATGCTGCCGCCACCGCTCTCTGCCTCCACGCGGCCGCCCACGCCCATGGCTTCCACATTGCCACCGTCGGTTTCCAGCTTCACTAGCGCCATTTCGCGCGGGACCATCACCGAAAAATCACCGGAAAAATGCCGCGGATGTCTGCCGCCCTGCCAATCTCCCACGATCCAGGCGGTGTCGCCCTTTACATAAGCTGTAACTTTGTATTGTTCGAACTGCCGGCGGGCGTCCTGCTCAGAAGAATTGCCGAAGCGCGTATGAACTACGTAATTGATTCCTTGCTGCTCTCCTCCGTGCACTTTTACGGAGCCCATGTCGACTTTAATTCTCAGGTTCTTGACCGCGGCCAGAGAACCTGTAATCTCCTGACCCCAGGTTCCGCCTTCGCGGGTGATATGTGTTTCCTGCGCCAAGGCCAGCGGCGCAAGCAGGGCAAGGACACTGGCCAGCCCGACGAATTGTAGCGCGCGTTTCAAATTCCCCCCTCAATTCTCGCCAACGTTCAGCGATTCTTTCTCCTACCAAACTCTCCAACGATGCGCCGCACCGATGCTTCCTACCAACGATGCGTCCCACCAAACCGTTCGGGAAGGGTACGGCTTCAGCCGTACCACCTATGCCGCTATTCCTGCGGCTTTAGCCGATGAGGGACGCCTAATCAATCTCCGGCAACTGCGCCAGCATGGTGCGGGCCTGCGACTTGATGTATGTGCTCTGATCTTTCGCCGCCAGCGCCAGCAACACTCCGCGCACGCTGCCATCGGCCTTCACCGGCTCGATCAGCCGCAGCGCCTCAATGCGCAGCCCGGAATTCGAATCATTCACCAGCGCCCGCAGCACCGCATCGCGAACGTTGGTATCGCTCTTCACGTAATTTCCCAGCGCATCCAGCGACTTCAGCCGCACCCCAGGATTCGTATCGTTCTGCAGCGCATAAATCAGCGCTTCCCGCACCTGCTGGTCGCTGCTCTTCTGGGCCAGCAGTCCAACCGAGTCCACGCGAACGCCCGTGTTGTAGTTGTTGCGGGCGGCGTACAGCAGCAACTGCTGGATCTTCTCGTCGTTCAGCGATCCCTGTGCTTCCTGCGTTGATACGGCGTTGTACTTGATGCTGATCTGGTTGGTGCTGGGGTCTTGCACGATGGAACTGATGCCTGCGATCGAGGCTTCGGTGGGAGTAGGTGTCTGGCTCGTTGTCGTCGGACCTTGGGCGATCGTGGCGTGCGATCCATACAGCTTGTAGGTTGCGCCAACTCCGCCCGCAAATCCCAGAATCAGGATCGCCGACGCCAGAGCCGGCGAGAATTTCATCTGCAACAGCCAGTTCGCCGGATCGAATGCCAGCCGGCTGAAGAAGCTGCCCTGTTTGGCCGTCTCCAGCGCCTCCTGCAACCGCATGCGCGAGGAAGCCACCAGGTTCGGTGAAGGCTCGGTGGCACGATCGGCCGCCAGCAGCGCGTGAAAATCTCGCTCCGCCTTCAGTTCGGCTGCGCAATCGCCGCAGCGGGCCACGTGTTGCTCCAGTTCATGGCGGGCATCATCGGCCAACTCGCCATAAACCTCGAGCACGATATTCTCTCTTACCCATTCGCATTTCATAAATGCCACCTATTGCATCTCAGGTCTTGGGTGATAGGTATTGGGCTCAAGACCCAAGACCTACGACCGAACACCTACCGCATGTCCGCCAGCGCCCCGCGCAACTTCTGCGTGGCGCGGAAGAGCGTATTCTTGGCGGTCTCTTCCGTGGTCTGCAAAATCTCACCCACCGTGCGCAACTTCAGCCCGTGGTAGTGCTTCAACTCGAACACCATGCGCTCGCGCGGCGTCAGCTTCTCCAGCGCTCCAGCGATGCGCGCGCCCAACTGCCGGCGCAACAAGTCTCGTTCCGGATTCGCCCCGGCCCGCACGTCCGGAACCTGGTCGAGCAGGTCGTACTCACCGCCCGACGGATCTTTCGCCACCGGAGCATCCTCTTTGCGCACGTTTCGCTTGCGCAAATGATCGAGACAAAGATTCGTCACGATTCGGTAAATCCATGTGTAGAAGGAACATTCGAACCGGAAACTGCCGATGTTCTTGTAGGCTTTGAGGAAGGCGTCCTGATAGACGTCCTGCGCGTCCTGCTCGGTGCCGGTGAGATGGAGAGCCAGGCGTAACACTGCCTGGTCGTAATGACGAACGAGTTCCTCGAAGGCGGCGCGGTTCCCGCGCTGGGCCTCTCGAATCAACATCGTGTCGTCTATACGGCGTTCTTGCCCAGCCATGCGGCCCCGCGTGGGGTCCTGGTTATCGCCGACTCTCTCCACCCTCTCGCTTTTCGTCTTCGAGCGGGCCCAATCGCCAACCGCAAGTGGTATTGCCCAAACACCTGCCGGCATGTTTCGTCCTGTCCTCTGTTGCCCGGTATTTGCCGTATCCGGGCTTGCACAGGAATAGACGGGTCGTCAGCGGAACCGTGAGCAGAAATTATAGGACAGACAGGGATTATTTGGGTCGCCTAGGTTACTCTGGGCCAAAGATTTAGGGGGAAACAGAACAATGACCGACAAGGCCGGATACGCCATTGGCACAAAAAATGCCCTGAGAGTGAGGCAATCGTAGAGACGTAGCCTAGCTACGTCTCTGCCGACAGCATGCCCGAAGCCGAATAGAACGGGGAATTACTCGGCGACCGCTTCCTTCTCGATCACGACCTTCAAGTGCGCAGTCACGTCCTTATGCAGCTTCACAGGGACGGTGAACTCGCCCACGGTTTTAAGCGGTTCGTGCAGCTGGATCTTCCGCCGATCGACGTTGAAGCCCTTCTTGGTCAGCGCATCGCCGATATCGCTCGACGTGACCGATCCAAACAGCTGATCGTGCTCGCCCGTACGCCGCTGGAACGACACCGAGACGCCGTCAAACTGCTTGGCCAGCTCCTCGGCCTGCGTCTTCTCCTTGGCCGAGCGCCGCACCGAAGCGGCCTTCATCTGCACGATGACGGCCTTGTTGCCCTCATTGGCCTGAATGGCCAGCTTACGCGGCAACAGGTAATTCCGCCCATACCCTTCCGCGACCTTCACCACGTCGCCGCGGGACCCCAGCTTCGCTACATCTTCCTTCAGAATGACTTCCATGATGACAAAACCTCGCTCTTGGCTTTTGGCTGTTGGCCTTTGGCTAGAACCCTGCACCCGACTCGGCTGAGCCAAGAGCTAAGAGCCAATAGCCAAAAGCTGCTTTCCTACGATGCCCGTCCGGCAAATGGCAGCAGGGCAATGTTGCGCGCCTTCTTGATGGCCGCCGACAGGCGATGTTGGTGCGGAGCGCACACGCCAGTCAGGCGCCGTGGCACGATCTTGCCGCTCTCCGCCACAAACTGGCCAAGCATGCGGTAGTCCTTGTAGTTAATGTCTTCAATCTTCTCGACACAGAACTTGCAAACCTTCTTGCGCCGGAAGAATTTGCGCCCACCGCCGCCCTCGCGCGGAGGGCCGCCCGGACCGCGTCCGCCACCGCCACCACCAAACCGCGGACGATCTCCCCCCGAGCGTGGCCCGTCACTGGAACGCGGCCTCTCACTCGGCGCTGCTTGCTCTGGTGCTTTCGTTTCGTCAGCCATATCTCTCCTTCAGAATCTCTTTGCCAAACTTGTCTGTACCCGTAGTCACTAGTCAGCGGTCAGTTTTTCGGCTGACTCCCGCTCTTATGCCGTAGCAGGAGCTTCCGTCGCCGGAGCAGCGGGTGCCTCTGCCGCTGCTGGCGCCGCCGGCTGTGCGCTTACTTTCTTCTTCGCGTCGCGCAGCTTCTTGATCTTGTCCAGCCGCTTCTGCTCTTCATCGATGCGCACGGTCAGGAACTTGATCACCGGCTCGGTCACGCGCAGGCGGCGTTCGAGTTCATGAATCACCGCGCCTCCGCCCTCAATGATCATCAGCACGTAGATGCCTTCATGGAAGCGGCGCACGGTGTACGCCAGGCGGCGTTTCCCCATCTTGTCGACGCGCTGCACCGTTCCACCCGTCGGTGGCACGACCCCTTGCAAAGTCGCAATCAGCTTGTCCAGATCTTCTTCCGTCATATCTGGCCGCACAATAAACATCAGCTCATAGGTACGATTCATTCGTTATCTCCAAGTCAAAACTTGTCATCCTGAGCGAGAAGCTTTTGTCTCGCGAAGGATCTGGGCGAGCCGCGCGATCAATCTCGCGTATTTTGCGAGATTGCGAAATCGGGCGTTTGGCTCGCTTCCTTATTCGTCCGGCTTCCGGTTGAAGCGGTTCATCGCCGCCGCCGGACCTTCCTTCAAAATCACCTTTACCGCTTCTTCGGCCGTGTCGAGCATGCCGTCCACAATTGCCAACTCCGGCTTGCGCATCGGAGCCAGCAAATAAGTCGCGCCGTCTCCAACTTTCCGCTCCGGCGCCACGCCAATCCGGATGCGCAGAAAATCCTGCGTGCCCAGCGCCCCGATGATCGACTCGATGCCGTTATGCCCCGCCGAACTCCGTCGCGTATGAATGCGCAACGTCCCCAGCGGAAAATCCAGCTCGTCCTGAATCACAATCAGATCCGACTCGGGCTTCGCCTCGTACTCCTCGACCAGCTCCCGCACCGAAACGCCACTCAAATTCATGAACGTTTCCGGCTTCGCTAATAGCACCGCTTGATCGCCAATCACTGTCCGCGCCGTCAGCGCCCGCCGCTGCCGGTTCCTCACTTCCACTCCCAGGTTTCCCGCGATTCGATCAATCGCCAGAAAACCCAAGTTATGCGGCGTGAATTGATACTCGATGCCGGGATTGCCCAGACCAACGATCAGTTTCACGCCTAAATAGCTTCCTCAGTTCAAACCACTTATCATCCTGAGCGAGACGCTTTTTGTCTCGCGAAGGATCTGGGTGAGCCGCGCGATGCGCCGCGTCCTTTGCGGCGCAATATTCGCGCGTTCGGCTAGCTTCCCTATTTCTTTTCCTTCTTCTCGCCCTTCTCCGCTTTCGCAGCCGGAGCCTCGGCACCTTCTTCTTCGGTCTCCTGCTTGCCCTTCTTGATGACTTCGGGCTCGGCCGGAGTTCCCGCTTCCGCCGCCACTGCTTCCGGCGTCGCGACAACTTCTTCCTTCACGGACGTTACGTGCGCCACGGGCTGGTTCTCATCGGTAATGAACTTGATCTTGTCCGAATGCGGCAACTCCGAAACGCGCAGCACCTTGCCAAAGGTGAGGTGGCTGACGTCGGCATCGATGTGGCTCGGAATGTCTCCCGGTAAGCACTCAACCTCAACTTCGCGCAGCATCTGCTCCATGATGCCGCCCTCCTGCTTCACGCCCGCCGCTTCGCCGACCAATGTAACCGGAACGCTGACGCGCAGCACCTTATCGAGCGCAATGCGCTTCAGGTCGATGTGCAGCAGATGTCCCTTGATGGGCTCGTACTGCCAGTCGACGATCATCGCCTTGGTTGGCTCGCCGCCTGTGAGGGCCAGATCGAAGATCGTATTGTGCCCGGTCTCGGAGTTCAGGATGCGCTGCACGTGCCGCGGATCCACGCTGATGGAAAGCGAGTCCTTGCCCGCTCCATACACCACGGCCGGAATCTTTCCGCCACGCCGTACCTTCCGGGCATCATTCTTGCTGCCCGCTTCCCGCGCTTGCGCTTCCAGTGTGTTCTGTTCCAATGTAGTCGCCATAAATTTCAATTCCTCACTTGAATGTCATCCTGAGGCGACACCTTTTTGTCGCCGAAGGACCTGAGCGCGCCGCGCAAACAATCTCGCGCTTCTTGCGAGATTACGGAAATGCGCGTTTGGCGCGCTACCTTGCTAACACCCAACTACGTAAACAACTTACTGACCGAAGTCTCTTCGTGATTGGCCTGAATCGCCCGGCCAATCAACCCTGCAATCGAGAGGACGCTGATCTTTCCTCCCTTTTCCGTTCGCGCCGCTTCCGCCTCGGCCGTCAGCGGGATCGTATTCGTGACCACCACTTCTTTAATCACCGAGTTTCGGATGTTCTCCACCGCCGGCCCCGAAAGCACCGCATGTGACGCGCACGCGTACACCGAAGTCGCCCCGTTCTCCACCAGCGCCGCGGCAGTCTTCACCAGCGTTCCCGCCGTATCAATCAAGTCGTCAATGATCAAGCACGTGCGCCCGTCGACGTCGCCGATCACGTGCATCACCTCGGCAACATTCATCTCGACGCGCCGTTTGTCGACGATCGCCAGCGCCGCGTCGACTTTCTTCGCGAAAAACCGCGCCCGCTCCACGCCGCCCGCATCCGGTGAAACCACCGTCAGGTTCGGCAAAGCCAGCTTGCGGAAGTGATCCACCAGCACGGGCGAAGCGAACAAATGATCTACCGGGATGTTGAAAAATCCCTGCAACTGCGGCGTATGCAAATCCACAATCAACGCCCGGTGCGCGCCCGCGGTCGTCAGCAGATCTGCCACCAGCTTCGATGAAATCGGGCTGCGCGGCTTATCTTTGCGATCCTGCCGGGCATATCCGAAGTACGGAATCACCGCCGTGATGCGCCGCGCCGAAGCGCGCTTCAGCGCATCAATCATCAGCAGCAGTTCCATCAGGTGTTCGTCCACCGGACGGCACGTCGGCTGCATGACAAATACATCCGCGCCGCGTACGTTCTCCTGGATCTGGACGTAACACTCGCCGTCTCTGAACCGGATCACCTGCGCCTGCCCGCGCTGCATCCCGAGAAAGTGGCAGACTTCATCGGCCAGATGCTCGTTCGCGGTGCCGCTGAAGATCTTGAACTTCTCATCCATCCGCGGGCGCTGCTTCCGCTCGGTCTTTTCGTCGGTCACAGGCGGATTCTTCTTTTCCACTTTCTCCGTCTTGTCGGTCGGCGTCACCAAAGTAGCCATAGGTTTTTCAGCCTTTAGCTGTTAGCTCTTAGCCTTTAGCCAAACCTCCAACCCCGAATCAGCAAGCTAAGGGCTAAAGGCTAACAGCTAAGAGCTTTTGTTTGGCTGGGCCGCTAGGATTCGAACCTAGACAAAGTGCTCCAAAGGCACTTGACCTACCATTAGTCGACGGCCCAGTAACCAATCGTTGATTGTCGACTTTCGATTGTTGAGTGAACCCCAGCGGGGCACTTCAATTGTCAATCAACAATCAAAAATCAACAATCAAAAATTCACGCCGACGAATGACGACAACCATGTGGCGACGGCCGCCTCGGCCGTCCAAGCGAAACCGAAGGTGAGCGCCCCAGGCACAGATCCTAGCCCGCGACAACCCCCTTCCAATAAGCCCGCCGCGTCAGCGTCGCCGTAGTCTGTGCCATCCAGCCTTGCTTCCGAAGCCGCTCGGTCGCCCGCACGGCCGCCTCTCGCGAAGCAAACAGCCCGTACAACGTCGACCCGGAACCCGACAACGACGCGTACTTCGCGCCCGCGCGCAAAAGCGCACTCTTTGCACTGCTCAGCTCGGGATTTTCAGGAAAGACGACTTCTTCGAAGTCGTTCTTGATCCCAGCCCGGACAAGCCAGAGAAGCGGATTCTCGGCCCGGCCCCCTCTTGCCAAGAAATCAGAAGGAGCACTGGAGTACTGCTCGCTCAACCACGCCGCCAACGCGCGACCAAGCTCATTCATTCTATCGGACCCCGCCGACACCGTCAATTTCCGAGTGGCAGTGTCGGAAGTGCTGGTATGGGGACGGGCGCATTCGCCCGTCCCAGCCGAGCGAAGCTCGGCTGCTTCGTCGCCCAGGGCAGTGGCAGAGCGGCGCCTCAGTGCCACGTCATCGTCCTGAGGAGATCTGGGGGGTTGGCCCAGCGCCCGCCGATCCCATTCCGCAAACGCCTTCGGCGTCGACACCCCTATCTCGGGTGTCAAAACCACGCAAGGAACAGAAAGCATATCCTCCACGGGATACACCTGCTCCCCTCGCCCCACGCCCAGCACAGTTCCGCCTACCAGAAACAACGGCAAATCCGACCCAACCTCCGCCGCAATCCGCAGCTTCTCGGCAGCAGGCAACCTCTTCCTCAACGCCCGCTCCAGCCCCAGCAACGTCGCCACCGCATTCGCCGAAGCCCCACCGAGCCCGCCCTGCACTGGCAGCCGCTTATCAATCTCGATAACAACGCGCCCTTTCGCGCGCAACCCTTGCATCGCATTCTCAACGATGCGGTAACAGGTATTAGAAGCATCCTTCGGCACCCGCGGATCGGCACACTGAATCTCAATCCCGCTCCCACGCACCACACTCACGCGAATCACATCATGCAGCCTGATCGTCTGATACACCGTCAACAACTCATGGAAGCCGTCCTCCCGCGCCGCGCCGATGCACAGCCCGAGATTAATCTTGGCAAACGATCGTACCGTCACAGTCATGGACCGATGATTGTAAAGTCTCCCTCGCAAATTTACGATTCCCCGCAATCCATGGCCGGGGTTAATCTGAATTCGCCATGCACCACTTCGACCCCTCGGGCCTTCTGCCGATCGTGAAGGACCTTCTCTTCCTGCTCATGGCATCAGGTGCGGGAGTATGGACCTGGTTCCGAACCCGTCACGCCCACTCCTGGCCTTCCGCGCAGGGAACCATCATGGGCGCTCAAGTTCGAGCCAGCACCGACTCCTACATCCGTCCTTGGGTTGGAGACCTCACCTACAGCTATATCGTGAACGGCGAATACTACGCGGGATTTCATCGGCTCCGGGCCCGCAGCGAGCGCCGTGCAGAAGAAAAAATAGCCGGATGGAAGGGACGAATGGTCGTTGTGCGTTATTCCCCCGCGCGGCACGATCTTTCCACCTTGCTGCGCAGCGATCAGCCGGGAGGCCAACTGGGAAATTGATAAAAACGAGACTGCGGAGGCCCTTCCGCTCCTCCCCACCAACCCAGCTGCAAACTTCAGTAATCTCGACTCCTTACCTCAGGTAGAACATCATTGTTGTGATTTTAATCACAGACCGTCCTGAAGACGGCCTCCCTGTTGAGTTGAAATCGTACGTTAAGACCAAACCCATGTCCTGTCCCGGATGCGGTCCGGGCCGGTGCAGCATCTCCCCAGGTTGCTGCAAGTTGCGTGGGAGCGGGAGCAAGTACGGCAAAATCTAATGCTCGGAGCCAGCGCCCCCGCGCAAGCCGGCCCCGTCAGGCATCAAGGGGATTGGTATGCGCAGAAACACTTCGCCGTACTTAGTAATAGCATTCTTGTGTGCCGCAACAGCGGTCGCCTTTTCCCAGAGCGACTATAAGGTCGTCACAGTCAGCGATGGTGGCACCATCTCCGGCACCGTGAAATGGTCCGGGCCCGTTCCGCGTGCGCTGACCTTCCCAGTCACCAAAGATCCCAAGGTTTGCGATCCCGACTCCAATAAGACTTCCGACCTTGAGCGCCTTATCGTCGGACCGCAAGGAGGCGTCGCCAACACCATCGTTTACCTCAAGAACATCTCCCGCGGGAAAGCCATGGACTTACCGGAACAGCGTCGCCACCTCGATCAGAAGTCTTGCCGCTACGTCCCGCACATTCTTCTGGTGCCGGAAAAGGCGATTCTCGACATGAAGAGTTCCGACGCTACCCTGCACACCATTCACATGGATGGCGCCGCAACCTATAACTTGCCCTTTCCGTTCCCCGACCGCGTCAGCTCGCGCAGCATGCCCGCCGCGGGCCTGGTTCACTTGCGCTGTAACGGCGGCCATGTCTGGATGAATGCCGAAATGATGGTGGTCACTCATCCCTACTACGCCGTCACCGACGAAACTGGAAACTTCCAATTCACCGATGTGCCGCCCGGGACCTACCAGATCGTTGCATGGCACGAAGGCTGGGGGCTCGCCGGCAAAGAGCAAGCCTACGACGTCCTCACCGAACGCAGCGTACAGCGCCCCGTCTTCACCGAAGCGCGAACCTGGGAGAAGTCCGTCACCGTAACCGCCAACCAGTCCAGCACCATCGACTTCGTAATCTCCAACGCAAAGTAACCTCGAAAAGCGGCCACACCACCCTTCTCGTGCACTTTGCGACAGGATGGTTTTTCTTGAATGTACAGCCGATATCGGGGGGTGGGGATTATAGTACCGACGTCGGGAAGGGCACGGCTTCAGCCGTGCCGTAAGATTCTAATAAAATTTGGGCTTCAGCCCTTGAGGTTCCGCTTCCGCCGACCGCGACTCCGCCACGCTCTGAAGCATCCGCCAGCTGCGAATGCTCCAGAACAGAGAAGTTCTTCGACTTTGATCCGTGGGAATCCGCGAAAATCCGTGGCAAAAGAAGTCCGATTGAATACCCTCTACAGATTCTCTTGGATAAACCGCGGGCTGAGGTGAATGTCCACTTGGACCAATGGCGAATCCCCCACCGCCTTAAAACTATGAACCTCGCCAGTCTTGATGACAAAGATGTCTCCAGCGCCGCCCTCGAAAGTCTTGCCGCTTACGGTCCACACGCCGCGGCCTTCGCGAATAAACTGGATCTCATCATAAGGATGTCGGTGCGGCCCCGGCCCCGAACCCGGCTTCCCATGAAATAGGAACACCGAAACATTGGTGTCGCCCCGCTCAGCCCCCACAAACTCATACGAACTACCAACAAATGGCAAGTTCTCTTGGCGCACGTGATACATCGTTCGTCACTCTCCTGCCGGGATTGGATGATCGTGACCACAGTTAGGCTCCGCGAATAACGCTGAGCGACATAACGATATTACGGACCGGGAACGCAGTAATTCTCACTATCCCAAAAGCCGCTCCGTTTGCGACTTGTGAGCCTGTCCTGAGCTTGCCGAAACGGTGGGATGTTCGACTCCAGTTCACGACATCGAGAAGGACACGGCCTCAGTCGTGCCGTAAGATTCCGAAAAAAATCGGACTTCAGCACCCGAGGCATCTCGGAGGAAGAGAGATCCGATCAGATCTTGAATCCGCGAAAATCCGCGCTGATCCGTGCCAGAGGAAGTGGCTCTAGCCGCGTCGTGCAGAAGGATTCCGAAAAACCCCGGGCTTCGGCCCCTCAGGCATCCCGAAGGAACAGCGATCCGATCTTGATCAGTAGAAATCGGCGTAAATCCGTGGCAGAAGAAGTTCGGATAACATGCATCCCCATGCCAGCGCGCCACGCGTCAGGACTTTGCGCCAGACCGCAGCGCCATTGCCACGAGCGCTCCGATCAGCGTCGCGGGAAAAAGCTGTCCGACTACGGCCTCAGCTATGGTCAGCGATCGAGCGAACGGATCGAGCGGCGCAATCGTACTGCCGACGGTGGTGAGAGTAGCGAAACTGAAATAAGTAAGCTTGGATGTGAGTTGGTCGATGTCCCTCGGCGCCGAAGTAAAGTAAAAGGACCCCGGGTGTAGCTGCTCAAGAAACTGAAACGCCGACGCCCAAAGCATCCCTATCAGCAGATACACACAGAATCCCCCCTGTATGCGGCCCCAGGTCACGGGCCCTTTGCGGAACATCACGGTCAAAACAATCCGAACATAAAGCAGCAGCGTGATCATGACCAAAGCGCTGCCCCATTCATGAAGAACCGGTGTTGGATGGACCCGCCCCGCCCCAGCACCACCGCAGAAACCACGACAATGCCGATCGCGAAACCTTTGGCCATGCGGGTGTGGTCGATGGCCACGGTGCCGAGAATCATCAGCGTGACCACGACCAGGTCGAAGAAGAAGCGCCCGGGAATTCCCGCCTCGCGCAAAGGTGTGATGACGAAAACCAGGACGGTCAAGGACAGCGTGACGAACGTAAGACCGAGGTGAGAGGACCAGAACTGGCTCAGATCGATACCACGTGTTTGGTGTTGCGGTCCTTGCGTATCATTCGCCATGAATAGCGTCCCCCAGCGATTGCGGTGTCAAACAGATCCAACGAGTGTGGGCGCGTCACGGGCAAGTCGTCCACAATTATCTTCCTATCTTCCGCGGGTAACAGCTCGCTTCAACTGGGTGGACGGCCCTTGCGTCCAAGGTACGGCCCAGGATAGGACGATCGATGGGACATACCGCGACGAATATGGACTGGGACACTGGAATGCCGCGCGATCCGAGTAACTCCTTCGATCGAAGTGCCGCTTGACTGAGCAGCGTGGAAGAGCGGCTCTTTTGCGCCGCGAGAGCGCCCAACTCACGTGGGCTTCAGCCCCTGAGGAAACCGCTTCTGTAAAGAATGATCTGGATCTTGATCCGTGGGAATCCGCGCAAATCCGTGGCGAAGAAGTTACCCGCGCCGCTTATACAACACTGCGAATTCAAATCCCACGTTCGGCGGAAACAACTCCGCCACTTTCCGCAGCCGTTCGGCGAGCGCCGACGGCGCCAGCAGCGGATAATCCCTCTCCCGCAGATCGTAATAGTCCACGTCCAGATACAACGACAGCAGATAAATCGAAATCGTGTCCGAGAACGTCGCGTCGAGATACTCGTTCTTGAATCGCTCCGCGTCAGGGCCACCCGCGGTTGCCAGCTTGCGCGCTTCCCACGCGTCGAGCGAGGTCTCGCCGCGCACCCCCGCTTCCACCTGGCTCCACGCCAACTCGCCGAACTCGCGCGAGACTCCGGCGCGCTCCACCAGCGCGTGACCCACATTGATATAGAACTCGAAGGCCACTGAGAACTTGTCGTCCATCAACCGCGTTGAAATGAACACGCACTGCGAGTCGCCCAGATTCAGGTTGCGATGGCACACCGCGTTGTCGCTGAGCGCCACGTCGTAGCGGTCGGCGATCAGCGTCTCATCGTTCTGGCTTACGGTCAGCGGGACAAAGTAATACGCCTTGCGTTCCAGCGCAGCTGCGATCCGCGTCGGGACAGCGGCGATCATCCGCTCCAGATCAAACGAGTTGACCGCGACCTCGCCAGCCGAGGCGTAACAAATACCATTGGGCGCTTGCGAAACCGGCGTAAGCCGAACAACTTCAGCGGGACTTCGCGTGATGGCGGGGGCTGCCTGCGACATGCAGAACTATTCTACACACAGCTTAGGTCTCGCCTCGTTCGTCGGCATTTTGGTTCTCGAAAGTCCTCGGCGCCGGATGACCTTTTCCACAGCTTTCCACAGGCGAAAATCGCAAAGTTGTGACAAACAACCTTTACCGGGGATTTCAGAAGGCGCAAGCTCTCTATATATATGTATGCACTCTCTTCGGGAGAATTCCCAACGCCCCGGCGATTTTCCTCCGTGCCCGCCTGGGCCTTCTGTGGTTGGAGATCTCACGACTGCCTCGCCTCTAAGTCCTTATTCCGGAATATTTTAGCCGTAAGTCCTTATGGCTCAAGATTTTGCGGTCAAGCAGCGCAATATCCCCAACCTAACCTCAATGAAATCAAGATTTTGAAGAAAGCACGAAGAAAAAATGTTACCCCTAGTCGCCGCCGCTACCTCCCATGCAGATCTAACACTCGGAGGTTCGAACCGTACGACAGTAAAAACCGGCTCCTCCCGCGGTTCAACTGTTCTCACGAACCAGTAGAATGATTGCGACCGTCATGTCCCCCGCACGCCCCTCCCGCGCTCCCCGCTGGTACACCATTCCTGCCCGCGTTTGTGCGGTGACCTTTATTGGCACACTTCTCAGCTTTGCCGTGATTCTCCTGTTCGCCATTTTTGGAACGGTGATTGTCGCAGCCCTGAAGGGCGTGCATCCCGATATGCGGATCGCTTACCGGCACATCGCCCTGCCCATGGCTCTGATCGTGGGCGGCATTGTGTTCGTGCTCGCCGTCATCATGGAGGTCCGCCACTACCGCCAAGCCAAAGCCCTGTCCGCAATTGAGAGACTGGGCTAACCGATGCCTCCACGTATTGCCATTCCCATGCCACACTCAACGGACCACGAGTATGGAGAGCGGGCAATCCCTCAATATGAAAAGGCCGTCGCCTTGGTGGGAGGAGAGCCGGTCCGGGTTCAACTCGAGCAAACGCGTGACGCCATCCTGCGGTTGATGCAGACCTGCGACGGAGTCCTGCTGCCCGGGAGCAATGCAGATGTCGATCCTGCACGCTTCCGAGCGCCACGCTCGCCCCGCACCGCGGCCGCCGACCCCCGCCGCGATGCCGTTGACGATCTCCTTCTGGAGAGTGCGTACTCCTCTTGCAAGCCGGTGCTTGGCATCTGCTACGGATTGCAAAGCCTGAACGTCTATCGCACCGGATCGCTCATTCAACACATCCCCGATTTCCTTCCCGAAGAGACGCGCCACCGAGTCAATCATGAAGCGGGAAAGAAGGTGGCGGTCGCGCACTCCGTCGAGATCGAACCGAAATCTAAACTCGCGGAGATCGTAACCGCAGAGGTTGGAAGTCGGGACGCTGAGGTCCGAAGTCCCCTGATCGTTCCCGTGAACTCGTCCCACCATCAATCTGCAGAAGCGGTCGGAAACTGCCTGCGCGTCGTCGCCCGCTGTCCCGACGACGGCATCATCGAAGCTCTCGAAGGAACCGAGCCCGATCATTTTGTGTTGGCAGTGCAGTGGCACCCCGAGCGTTCGGTGGATGACGATCAAGCTTCACGCGCCATTTTTGCCGCGCTGATCGATGCCGCGCGCCAACGATACTAGAACCATCGGCCGACTGAGCGATAGGAGGAGCCGTTGAAGCACTCGAAAAGATTGTGCCTCACAATTGCGGCCGCATTGCTGTCGGCCGTGGCCCATGCCGCATCTCCCGCTTCCTCGAAGCAAGTCATGGCTTACCTGGAGGGCGGCAAGGCGTCCTACGAATCGCTGACCGCGTTCCACAACTACATCAATCAATTACCCACCGACACGTTTGCAGTCGACATGCACGGAACGATCAGTGGAACCGCGCCCGCCGAGGCGCTGGAGTTCGCGAAGTCGAAAGGCATTGCAACCTTCGCCGCCGTGTCGAACTTCGACGCCATCGGATTCGATGCCAACATCACGCACGCCATCCTCAACGAATCCAAACCCAGAGCGCAAACCATCCAGCAGATGCTGACGCTCGTAAAGCAATGGGGCTATACCGGCATCAACATCGATTTCGAATCGATCGATTACAGCGATCGCAAAGCCTTCACTGCGTTCGTCCACGACGTTGCGCAGAAGATGCGCGCCGCCAAATACCTCACAGTCGTATCGGTGCCCGCCGAATTGAAAGATAATCCGCAAGACTCGTGGACCGGTGCATTTGACTTTGCCGCGCTGGGTAAGACAGCCGACATTCTGCAGGTGATGACCTACGACCAGCACGGCCCGTGGGGATTGCCGGGGCCTGTGGCCGGACTGAACTGGGTGGAGCCGTGCATCGTCTATGCAGCGTCCGTGGTCGCCCCAGGCAAGCTGAGCCTGGGAATTCCCGCCTATGGATACGATTGGAACCTGACGGCAAAGACCGGAGTCCAGGTGTTCTGGAAAGACATTCCAGCGCTCATCGCGAAGAGCGGCGCCAAGCCCCAGTGGGACAGCGCTTCGTCATCGCCATTTTTCAACTACCACGCGGCCGATGGATCAAGCCATGTGGTTTGGTATGAGGACGAGAAAAGCATCCCGCTAAAATCGGCGCTTGCGGCGACGTATAAGCTGGCAGGCGTGTCAGTGTTTGCGCTCGGCCTAGACGATCTGAGTTTCTGGCAGGCGCTGCGCGCCGGTGGCTTTTGACTATCTTCGCGACTTCTTCTGTGCTGCCTTCTTTTTCCCGCGTGAAGCGCTTTCCAGCAGTACTGCCACGTGCGCGATCGCGGCATTGTCCAGGTTCAATCCTTCGGGCGTCTTTGCCTTCAGGCCGACGCAATTGATGTGCACTCCGAGCAACTCCGCCACGCGAGTACGGATGACGGTCGCATGAGGACCGATCTTGGGCGCGGCCAGGATCAGGCTGGAGTCGATATTGGCTACGATGTAACCAGCCTCTCGCACGCGCTTCAACGCCTCGCGCAAGAAGATGACCGAGTCCGCCCCTTTCCACTTGGGGTCCGATGGAGGAAAGAGGGCCCCAATGTCCGGCGCGGCAATTGCCCCGAGCAGTGCATCGGTGATGGCATGCAGCAGAACATCACCATCGGAATGCCCTCCCAGCCCTTTGTCATGCGCCAGCGTGAGCCCGCCAATCTTCAGCGGAATCCCCAGCCGGAATTCGTGCGAATCAAAGCCGTAACCGATACGCATTGCAGGTTGCGAGTTTCGAGTTTCAGGTTTCAAGTTCTCTAGTTTACGGGCTCGCGACGGAATCTGCGCCTACTTCTTGAGGTAGAACTCCGCCAGTTCCATATCCGCGGGTGTCGTGATCTTGATGTTCCTTGGCGAGCCCATGACGACGGCAACTTCGTGCCCGGATCGTTCGGCGAGCGAGGCCTCGTCGGTGCCGGTGAAGCCGTCGGCGGCTGCTTCGTCGAAGACTTTCTTGATAACGCCGTACTGGAATCCCTGGGGAGTTTGTGCCAGCACAACTCCAGCGCGGGGGATTGTGGCCTTGATGATCGCGCCTTCCGACGTGCGCTCCACCTGCTTGATGGTGTCGACGGCAGGCAGCCCTGCGATCGCGGCGCCGTATTTCTTCGCGGCTTCGATTACGTCGTGAATGATCTCTGCAGTGACCAGCGGACGGACGGCGTCGTGCACCAGCACCACGTCCTCGGGATCAGCGAAGATGGCATTGAGCGCGTGCTGAACGGACTGCTGGCGGTGTTCGCCGCCGACCACCAGTTCGATCTTTTTCTTCAGAACATCCTTCGATTCCTTGCCAAGGCGGTCGCGAAAGGGTTGGATTTCGTTTTCCCGCAACGCAATCCATATTTCGTTGACGGCCTCCACCGAGGCGAACCGGCGCAGCGTGTGAATCAGGATGGGTGTTCCCGCCAGGTCGGTGAATTGCTTTGAGGGATGAGGCTTCTTTGTCTTCGCGTCCTTGGCGCTAGGCATGGGAGCCATACGCGTCCCGAGGCCAGCAGCCGGAATAATGACGATGACCTTCATAGCGGGCTGTAAGTATACGAGTCGGCAGAGCGAGAGTTCAAATCGGGCCGACAGCTCCTTGCTCGCGCCGGGGGCGAGATACCTCTTCGACCAGCTCAGGGCAGGCTCTCGGGTCACCGGCAGGAGGCCGGCGCTACGATCCGACTACGAGGTGCCTTGTTTCGTCTCCAATGGACTCGGCGCAGGGACCGATGTCGGGCCGGGGCCCGGAACTGGGACCGGCGGAGCAGACGCCGGGACCGGCGTTGCCTGCCGCGAGTATGCGGCACGCTCGTCCCACTTGCCGAAGATCATCTTTCCGGCAGTAGTCTGCAGCACCGACGTGACCGAGACATCGATGGTCTTGCCAATCATCTTGCGCGCATTGTCCACCACAACCATGGTACCGTCATCGAGGTAGGCGACGCCTTGGTTGTATTCCTTACCTTCTTTCAGGATGAAGACTCGCATGGTCTCGCCGGGAAGCACGATCGGTTTCAGCGAGTTGGCCAGTTCATTGATGTTCAGGACTTCCACGCCCTGCAGTTGCGCCACCTTATTCAGGTTAAAGTCGTTGGTGATGATCTTGCCCTCATAGAGCTTGGCCAGTTCGATCAGCTTGAGGTCAACTTCGCGGATGGCGGGGAAGTCGTCTTCCACGATCTGAATGGTGAGGGTTGCGACCTTTTGCAGACGCTGCAGAATGTCGAGACCACGGCGTCCGCGATTGCGCTTGAGGGAGTCGGCGGAATCTGCGACCAGTTGCAGTTCGCGCAAGACGAACTGCGGGGTGACGATGATGCCGTCCAGGAATCCAGTCTCGGCAATGTCGGCGATGCGGCCGTCAATGATGACGCTGGTATCGAGAATCTTGTAGCTTTTCTTGCCTTGCTTCTCGCCCCCGAAGATGCCACCCAGCGCGGCCAGGTTCAGGAGGTCACCCTTGTTGGCTCCGACGATGAGGCCGACGTAGGCCATGAGCAGCATGACCAGGATCTGTAAAAAGCTCTGGGTGTGTCCTTCGGGAATGCTGTTGCGGATCACGAGAGCGAACAGGTAGGCGCCGCAAATTCCGAGAAAGCTTCCAATGGCCGCGCCGATGAGCCGCTTCAGGCTCACCATCCGCAACTTCCATTCGAAGACGACGATCGCCGCCCCGATCAATGCCCCAATACCCGCATCCACATTGCGGGTCAATCCGAAGGGCTCAATGACGAAGCAAGTAACCGCTACAACGATGAGAAAAAGAAGACGTACAAGAATAAGATCCACGGTAAACCTCCCCGCGGATGCAGTTTGCCCGTATGCCCATACCACTAGGCGATGCACCCGTGCCAGTTCCTCCGCCGCCCCCGGCGGGGAACTAACCTTTCGCATGCGGGGCGCGCAAGAATTAAGGGGAATGAATGTACGCCCCGTTCCGGCCTGCTGGGGCTCGGCCGGACTACCGAAAAAAGCCAACGCCAAGAGTATATACCTGCGGTCGGGCGAGGGGAAAAAACCGGCGTCGATCATTCCCCGGCAGGAGAAAGCCAGCCCTCTCCTACAGGTTCTTCCCGGCGGCCATACAGCAATCGACCCGGATCGCAAGCCGGGGTCGCGAGCATCTGATTGCAGTAATCGCGAACTGCTTGGCGGGCAGATCGTAGGCCCTTTGTCATTGAGATCATCTCGGAGGAGACCATGCGAGCTTTCAGATTTGTGAATGTAGCGATTCTCTCGGTCCTGGTGGCAACTTCAGCGGCACTTTACGCCCAGGACGAAAAGCAGCAGGAAGACAAACCTCGGCAGGAAGAACCGAAGCGCCAAGAAGAACCCAAGCAGGCACAGGAGCCCAAACGCGAGGAACAGGCTCACCCGGCAGCCCGGCAGGATGAGATGAAGCCTCCGAAGCAAGAGGAAGCAAAGCCTCCCAAGGAAGAAAAGCAGGAGACGAAGCAGGAAGAGAAAAAAGAGGAGAATCGGCAGGGACGCGAAATGAAGCCTGCCCAGCAAGAAGGCCATGCCGGTCCGGCCCGTAAGAGCGCCCGCATTCCGGACGAGAAATTCCACGCGCAGTTTGGCCGGGAGCACCACTTCGCGGTGCGGCGTCCAGTTATGGTAGAAGGCGCGCCCGGTTTCTTTTACGGAGGCTACTCGTTTGTGATGGTGGATGCGTGGCCGGCGGAGTGGGCCTACGATGACGATTGCTATGTGGACTACATCGACGGCGAGTACTTCTTGTTTGATCTGCGGCATCCGGGAGTGCGCATCGCACTCATGGTCGTGGAGTAACCGCGGTGATATGAGCGGAGCATTGGCCCTCTTTGAGCAGCTTTGACTGAAGTTGCTCAAAGCGGGCCACTTCGTTTTGGGTAGGAGGCGGTGGCACGAATGAACCGCGCAGCCCTGCTAAACTTTCCTCATGAACGCCCTGATTCTTTCCAGCCTCTCTGGACCTGATGCGCTCAAAGTTCAAGATGCACCAGACCCCCAACCAAAGGCCGGTCAAACCGTGGTTCGCGTCGGCGCGGGTGGGATGAATTTTGCCGATGTGATGACCACGAAGGGGGGATACCCGGGGACGCCCCCGCCTCCGTTGATTGTGGGGCGCGAATTTTCCGGAGTCGAAGAGAGCAGCGGGCGGCGCGTGATGGGATACGCGCAGTGGGGCGCTTTCGCCGAGAAGGCCGCGGCGTATTCGAACATGCTGTGGGACGTGCCTGATCGCTGGACGGACGAACAGGCGGCCGCGTTTCCGGTGAACTACTTTACAGCTTACTTGGGATACTGGCAGGCCGGCATGACCGAACCTGCGCCTGCGGGCAAGACGTATCGCGCACTGATTCATGCCGTCGCGGGCGGGGTCGGAACGGCGGCGGTGCAGATTGGGAAGTTGCTCGGAGTGGACATGTACGGGACGTCTTCGTCGGATGAAAAGCTGGCGCGGGTGAAAGAGCTTGGATTGCAGCACGGCATTAACTACAAGCAGCGCGACTATGAAGAGACGGTGAGAAACCTGACTCACGGCGAAGGCGTAGATGCTGTCTTCGAGATGCTGGGCGGAGAACACACCGCCAAGAGCCTGCGCTGCCTGCGCGACTTTGGACGAGTGATTCAGTACGGGACCGCAACGGGCAAGCAGCCGCAACTCGATGTGCGCGCACTCTATGCGAAGTCAGCAAGCGTGCAGGGGCTATGGCTGACGTATTTGTCGCAGAAGGCGGAAATCATGGAACCAGCGTGGAAGCGGCTTTCCGCGTGGATCGCGGAGGGAAAACTGGCACCACAAATCGGGCAAGTGTTTTCGCTGGAGCGCGCGGTCGAAGCGTTCAAGCTGCTGCAGGATGGGAAGAACTATGGGAAGGTTGTGCTGAAGATCGCGTAAGTCGTGCCGTGAAACGTTTGCCTTCTGTACGGCGGTTTCTAGTTCTTCAGGATTCGTCGTCTTCATTCTCCTCATTCATTCTCTTCGAACACCCACGTTTCGCTCACCAGGAAATTCGCTACCGAACACAGCGTGATTGCAATCGCATTGGCGTGCAGGTAGTTCATGTGGCCCTGACCGACCATCAGCTTCATCAGAGCAAGATTCCCCACTAGGGAGACTCCTCCGTTGGTGAGATTGAAGCGGAATAACCTTACCAGTGATCTGCGCCACGAGCGCTGGGCGCGATCTGCCCAAGTGAATTGTTCGTGCCAGACAAAGTTGTGAACGACGGCGGCCTCGACGGCGATGGCGGTGGCGAAGAGGTAGTGAAAGTGCAAAACGCCGTTGAGGAAGAACAAGGCGGCGAACTGGATCACGATTCCCATGCCGCCGACCAGGTTGAACTTGCACCAGCGAACTAACGTAGAGGGCGGCGCGGGGTTTCCATTCCTGCTGATCGTCATTGCGGGATCCTTTCTTCGCGATAGAGGCGGATCGTGTTCTGAAGGGTGAAGACGACGACCATGAGCCCCATCCCAATGAGGCCTATTACGCCACCGATGTCGAACAGACGATAGCGGCTACCGAGAAGGTCGACTTCCGGCTTCCAGAGCAGAGCGAGGTTCCCAATGGCGAGCAGGATGCGCAGTTCGGTTGGTCCGAAGCGCCAGAACGAGATGCGGAACTCTCCAAGAGCGTGCGTCGCAAGATACGACTGGATGGAGAGCATCAGGAACCCGATGAGCAGGCCAATGGCGATAGCGGGATGCATGTATCTCGAAAGAGCCAGGCCGACCATCAGCGCAAAGGCTCCGAAGCTGTCGACCATGTGGTCGACATAAAAGCCGTAACGGGGACGTTGGCATTGGCGAACGCGGGCAAGGGTGCCGTCGAGCGAATCTCCGAGCCAGTTGAGGGCGAGGCAGGCGATGACGCCGAGCAGGGCGTAGCGGTTCCGAGCCGAGAGGGCGTAGAAGATGCCGGCACTGATTTGGGCGGCAAGGCCGAGTGCCGTGAGGTGGTCGGGGCCGATGCAATCGGGAGTGCGGGCGGCCAGCCAGAGCAATGCGCGCTTTTCGGCTACTGCAACCCAGCTTTCCTGGACGCGGAGCATATCGGGGAAGGGGCGGGTGCGGCGCATTTCGAGCAAGACTCGCGGGTTGGTCTGCTCACAGAATTCGGTCATGGTTTCGAAAATGGGAGTTGCCATCGTGGCCTCCGGGGCTTACTTGAGCAAAGGTCGCCCAGATCGTCGCCATGGACAATGCACCGGGAGTCAAGCGGGCATCAAACGAAGATCAGGTGGTAAGCGGTTGAAAACATTAGGACGTGTGGGCGAAGATCAACTAGCGGGAGGAGTCTCTTCGACGATTCGTAGTCTGGGATTTGGTGATTCCTGCTCGATCGTCGGGTGAGACCGGCCGCCGGAGCTTGCCCTGATTGAAGTCGAAGGGACGGCGGCGCTACGTTACTTCGCCGATAGACGCGGCTAACGTTTCGACTGACCAGGCAATTTGCTCTGGAGTGATGACGGCTGGGGGGGCTAGAAGGAGGTGGTCGCCGCTGGTGCCGTCGACGCTTCCTTGCATGGGGTAGACGAGGAGGCCGCGCTTAAGGGCGGCGAAGGCGACGCGTCCAGCGAAATTCTGTTCGGGCGGGAGGGGTCGCTTGGTCGGCTGGTCGGCGACGAATTCCACGGCCCAGAGCAGGCCGATTCCGCGGACGTCACCGACGGTGTCTTGGCTGCGTAAAGTCTCCAGGGCTTGCTTGAGGTGCGTGGCTGGAGTTCCCGGGCGGGTGGAGTCGGCGGCAGCGACTAAGTTCTTCGACTGCAGGTGGCGCAGGACAGTTCGACCGGCGGCCAAGGAAATAGGATGCGCGTTATAGGTGAAGCCGTGCAGAAAAGCGCCGGAGCCGGCGGCGATCGCGTCGACCACTTTCTTGCTGGCGATGACGGCACCGAGCGGCGCGTATCCGCTGGACAGCCCTTTGGCCGTGACGAGGATATCGGGCGCAACAGCGCTGTGTTCGACGGCGAAGTTGCGGCCAGTGCGGCCCATGCCCGTCATGACTTCGTCGGCGATCAGCAGCACGCCGTGCTTTCGACAGATTTCCGCGATGGATTGCAGGTAACCCGGCGGAGGAACGACAGCACCTAAGGTGGCGCCGCTGACGGGTTCGAAGATAAATGCGGCGGCTTCGCCGTTACTGGCATCGATGGCATGCTCGAGTTCCGCGGCGTATTGCTGACCACAGTTGCGGCAGCCGTCGGTGCAGTCGAAGTCGCAACGGTAGCAGTAAGGCATGCCTATGTGCGCGAACTCGCGCACCATGGGCAGGTAGATTTCGCGTCGGCGCTTGTTGCCTGATGCCGACAACGCGCCGAGCGTAGAGCCGTGATAGCTTTGCTGGCGGCTGAGGATCTGGTATCGCGTAGACTGTCCGATTTCCACCTGGTACTGGCGGGCTAGTTTCAGCGCGGTCTCAATCGATTCCGATCCGCCGCAGGTGAAGTAGACGGCGCCACCTTGGAAATGATCCCCGGCAAAGGCGAGTAGCTCTTGCGCGTACGCTTCGGCGACCGGCGTCGTGAATTGGCTGGTGTGAACGAATTCGAGGCTTGCGGCCTGCTCCGCCATGGCGGCCGAGATTTCGGGAACGCCGTGACCGATGAAGTTGACTGCGGCAGATCCGGCGAGGTCGAGATATTTGTTTCCGGCGGCGTCCCACACGTAAACGCCTTCGCCGCGGACGGCCACGGGAAAATCTTTTCGGAACGATCGTCGGAGAACCGCGGAGCGCGCGGAGACGGTGGTCGATTTGATCACGTCTGAATTATCGCATTGGAATTGTCATACGTTTGAACGACGTGCGTCGATTGTCCCACCTTTTGCTCCCACGAATCATCTAAAGACATAGGACCACGGCCTCAACGCGTCCCTGCGAGTGGCGACACGTAGAGTCATGGTTTTGCCAGGAGCATCTCATGAACAAATATCGATTCATAGCAAATGCAATATTGAGTTTTGCAATCTGGACGTGCGGTGCGCGCAGCCTATCTGCGCAGCAGACTCCCGAGGGTGCGGTTCCGGCGCACATGATTGTGACCGTCGAGCCGCATCATGGTTCCGTTGTGCCAGTGGTGAATCGCGAAGACGTGATGGTGTATGAGGGCAAGGATCGTGACAAAGTCACTGAATGGATTCCCGCTCAGGGCGATCACGCCAATCTCGAGTTCTTCGTCCTGCTCGACGATGGGTCGGATCCCAATATTGGGATTCTGTTGGACGACATTCGAAAGTTCATCAATGAACAACCGGCGTCAACCAAAATTGGGATCGCGTACATGCAGAACGGCATCGCCAAGATCGAACAGAATCTGACGGACGATCATGCGCAGGCGGCAAAGGCGATCCGGTTGCCGATGGGAATCCGCGGTGCGAATGGGAGTCCGTATTTCTCGCTGAGCGATCTGATCAAGAAGTGGCCGCCGAGCACGGCGCGACGGGAGATCGTGATGATCTCCGATGGCATCGACGAGTATTACGGTACCGGTGATCTACAGGATCCGTATCTGGCACAGACCATCGCTGATTCGCAGCGCGCCGGGATTCTCGTCTCTGCGATTTATGCGCCGGGGAGCGGTCACCTCGCACACAGCTACTGGCAGAACTATTGGGGACAACTCTACCTGGCACAGATGGCGGAAAGAACTGGCGGCGAGGCTTATTACATCGGGTTCACGCAGGCTCCGGTCTCGCTGGCTCCGTACCTGGATGATCTCGCGCACCGATTGGGCCATCAGTATTTTCTAACGTTTCTTGCCAAGCCACCGAAAAAGGCGGAGCTGGTGCCGGTCAAACTCCGGACTGAGTTACCGAATGTCGACTTGGTGTCGGCGGACCGAGTCTACGTCTCACCCGAAGCAAAGTAAGAGTCGGGACCCATTTCGGCACTGGCGACGGGAGTGTCCGCTCGACAACTGTTTGGCGGTTTGAGATTCCGATAAGATTGAACGTTCTTATCGGATCTCAATGACGAAATTGCTTCGTTTCTTCCGGCCGTCGCACCAGCACACGGCATTTTCGGCAACGTTGCTGCTGATGACCACGGTCATGCTGTCGCGCGTGATTGGCTACGCGCGCGAGGCGTACATCGCTTACGCCTTCGGCGCCGGCTCGCAGACGGATGCATACGTAGCGGCGTTTACCCTCCCCGATTTTCTCAACTATATTGTGGCTGGGGGCGCTGCCTCCATCACCTTCATCTCGATTTACACCCGGTTCCTGGCCGAGAAACGTGATGCGGATGCCCAAAAGACGTTCTCCATCATCATCACGGTGATGACTGCGGTGCTGCTGGTGGGGACGGTCGCGACAGAGATTTTCGCGCCGCAGTTTGTGCGTTGGTTCGTCAAAGGATTCAAGCCGGAGCAGATCGAACTGTGTATCCATCTGACGCGAATTCTGCTGCCGGCACAGATTTTCTTTTATGTCGGCGGAGTTGTGTCGGCGGTGTTGCTTTCGCACCGGCTGTTCCTGCTGCCAGCGTTTGGACCTCTTATCTACAACGTGTTCATCATTCTCGGCGGGGTGGTGGGCGGGCGGCATTTCGGAATTGCCTCGCTGGCTTACGGAGCGATGGTGGGAAGCGTGGCTGGTCCGTTTCTGGCGAGCGTGATTGGTGCGGCGCGCATCGGAACCGGATACAAGCCGTCGTTTGATGTGACGAATCCCGCGTTTCGCGAATGGGTGCGGTTGTCGGTGCCTCTGATGCTGGGCGTGTCGCTGGTGACGGCGGATGATTGGATCCTGCGACACTACGCGGCCAGCGGCGTAGGCGATATTGCCCGACTTAATTATGCGAAGCGGCTGTTTGCGGTGCCGATTGCGGTGCTAGGACAGGCTACGGGACAGGCGTCTCTCCCATTTTTTGCGCGCCTGTTCAACGAGAAACGCCTGAAGGATTTTGCCGCCACCGTGAACGATTCGGTGTATCGGGTTTCGGCGGCATCGTTCCTGGCGACAGGCTGGATGATGGCGGCGGCGGTGCCGTTGATCGATTTGGTATACCGGCGCGGCAAGTTTCTATTTGCCGACACACAGGTTACGGGGATTTACTTTTTCTGGTTCTCGGTTTCGTTGGCGCTGTGGGCGGCGCAGGGATTGTATGCGCGGGCGTTCTACGCCGCTGGCGACACACTTACACCGATGGTCGCCGTCAGTGTGATTACGGCGGCTTCGCTGCCGGTGTATTCCATTCTCTTTCGTGCGTTCGGCGTGGTGGGGCTGGCGTGGGCGTCGGATATTGGCATTGGAGTAAATCTGCTGGCGCTGGCCGCGCTGCTGCATCGCCAGAAACTGGTTCCTCTTGGGGAGTTGCGTTGGGGAGAGTTAGGGAAGGCTGCAATCACGGCAGTGATCGCGGGCGGCATCAGCTTTGAAGTTGCGAAGATCGTGCCGATCACGCCGGGTCATGGCAGCCGGGTCGCGGACTTGACGCAACTGGCCTTTGTCTCAATCACGTGGGCGGCGGCGGTGGCGGCGGGATTGTGGCTGCTGCGCTCGGAATTGCCAGGAGATCTGCGGAGACGCAAGGGTGCGGTGTATCCCGTGGTGGCGCAGGGAGAGAGTAAAGAGATTTCGGATGCGGGCACGCAGCCTTAGCTCAGGTCTTGGGTCTAGGGTTTTGGGATTCGGGTCTGACGTCCACTCGTTGGGCTATACTCTTTCTCCGGAGCCGCATTATGACCACCGCCGTAAAGCCTGTTTCGATCCAAACCCTCGTCGAAGGATTGCGGCAATTGCCCGAGTCTTCGTTTGGACTGACCGAGCCAATTCGGAGGTTTCTGCAGGAGACACCCGTCAACGCTGATTCGCTCGCTCCTTTCTTGAATTGGGATCGGCAACACTACACCCGGAATCTGATCGACCGCACGCCGCTGTACGAGCTGATGGCGATTTGCTGGGAAGTCGGGCAGGCCAGCTCAGTGCACAATCATCGCGACCAGAACTGCTGGATGGCCGTCCCGATGGGGCGCTTGCAGGTGGAGAACTTTCATCTGGTGCGCCAGGATTTAGACGGTGGAACCTGCTGCCTCGAGCCCACCAATACTGTTGAGATGAATATTTCCCAGCCATGCGCGGTGGATCCGGCTGACCCTGTGCATCGCGTGGTGAATCCCAAGGAATTCAACCAGCGTGCGGTTAGCTTGCACGTATACTCGCGGCCCTTCGATACCTGCGTGGTGTACTCACCGGAGCAGGGGACGTGCGGGGAAATCAAGCTGCACTTCAACACAGAGTACGGAAAACCGAAGTAACTGCGTCGAGCCTTCGATCGCTAGGTGATCCGCCGTTCTCTCGCTAACATTTTCATAGGGAGTTGCGATGAGGCAGTGGCTTGGATTGCTGACGGCGGGTCTCGCGCTAGTTTTAGGAGGCTCTTACGCCTGGGTGCACCGGAGTCATGTAGCGAATGCGGTGGCGGTACCGGCTGCGGTTCCTGCCGCGACCCTGCCGAACTATGCGGAAGTGCGCGAGGCGCAAAAGACCGTCACCATGGCGGGACCGCTGGCCGACTACATGTCGACCCAGAACGGTTCCAAGCAAGAATCGTCCAAAGTTGAGACCCTTGCGACGATTGCGTACAAACCAGCCGCATCCGATCATGTGGGAGGGTCGCCGGTCGGAACCAGTAACCCGATTCTGCACCAGACGTTTCGCGTTGCCGGGATTGTGAACCTGCCTTTTGAAGTGCCGGCGCACGCGGCCAATCCGCAACTGCGGGGGACTTACCGTTCCTTTGTGAAGCGCGAAGGGACACTCGCGAGCGACGCCGCCGCAGACGTGGAATTTCTCTTATTGAACGAACAGCAGTACGACGAGTTTCTCAACCGGCGTGGGGGCGAGGCCGTATTCTCCGCCGAAGATTCGCATTCGCAGGAAGTAAACACTGGGCTGCCACCCACCCTTGCTCAAGCCGCGAAATATCATTTAGTCTTCCGCAACAACTCCCGCGACCATGTCAAGAAAGTAGTCGAGGCCGACTTCCGCATCGACTTCTAGCGGCTTTTCTGCTGCTACACTAAAAGGGTTGCCCCCGCGTAAGAAATCACCGGATCAAGCCCCCGCAGCGGTACCTTCGAACGGGAAGACGGCGAAGGCGAAAGCCACGGCCGGCGCGGCATCTCAGCCGTCAACGGCTACAGGGCGCGTCTATCTGATCGACACCATGTCGTTCATCTTCCGCGCCTATCATGCGATGGCGCGGCAGCGGCCTATGTCCACCAAGACCGGGCTGCCGACAGCGGCGATCTATGTCTTCGTCAATATGCTGCGCAAGCTGCGCGACGATTTTTCCCCGGAGTATCTCGCAGCCATTTTCGACGTGGCCGGTCCGACTTTCCGCGACGAGCAGGCCGAGGCGGTCACCAGCATCCGCAAGTTCGACATCAAGACGCAGACGTTTACCGAAATCGAGTACAAGGGCTACAAAGCGAACCGTAAGGCCATGCCGGAAGACCTGGTGCAGCAGGTCCCGTACATCCGGCGGGCGCTGGAGGCGTACCGGATTCCCATTCTGGAGGTCGTGCGATTCGAGGCCGACGATGTAATCGGCACGCTGGCTCGCAAGGCGGCCGAAGCTTCGCATCTGGTGTATGTCGTTTCCAGCGACAAAGACATGATGCAGCTTGTGAACGACAAAGTGCAGATCCTGAATCCGCCCAAGGATAATTTGATTTGCGACGCGGCGAAGGTGGAAGAGATTCTCGGCGTGCCCCCCGAGCGCGTGATTGATGTGATGGCGCTGCGCGGAGATTCGATCGACAACATTCCCGGAGCGCCGGGAATCGGCGACAAAGGATCGGTGGAGATCATCAAGCGCTTTGGCACCGTCGAACAGGCGCTCGAGCGCGCTGCCGAGGTTGAGAGAAAGACCTACCGCGAATCGCTGCAGAACAATCGCGATACGATCCTGTTCAGCAAGAGCATGGCGACCATCGACACCAATGTGCCGATCGAGTTGGATGTGGCATCCATGCGCGCGGGGGAACCCAATGTGGAGGATCTGCGCGCGCTCTTTACCGAGCTGGAATTTACCTCGCTCTTAAAGGAACTTCTGCCGGTGGTCGAGGTGAGCGAGACGCATTACACCGAGGCGAAATCAGCGGCTGATGTCGAGAGCGTTGTGAATGCGATTGGAGCCGATGGCACGCTAGCCTTCGCCTTGGAACATAAAGAGCCGACTGTCGCGACAGAAGAAGAGGAGAAGGAAGAAGAGGCGCCGGACGCGCAGATGTCGTTCATGGGCGGCATGGCCATGGCGATTGGCACGCCGCCCGAGCCGGCCTCCCGTCGCGTTGCGATCTCTGCGGCGGCTGGAACCGCGACGATCGTCAAGCTCGATTCCGGTGACGCAGCTGAGAGGCTGCGGTCGCTGCTCAAGAGATCCAACGTGCCTATCGCCGTGCACGATTACAAGGCAGCGATTCACGCGCTCGATCCGCTTGGAATTCAGCTCGCTGGGATCCGTCATGATCCGATGCTGTATTCCTACCTGCTGGATCCGACGTACTCGTCGCACCGGCTGGCGGATGTCGCATTGCGGCGATTCAATTTGAAACTGGCGGAGGAACTTGCCGAGTCCGCCGATATCACAGGGCGGCTGGCGGGCGTGCTACGCAGCGAGGTCGAGCAAGCTGGGCTGCTCAAGCTTTACGACGAGATCGATCTGCCGCTGGTGCCGGTGCTGACTCGCATGGAACAGGCCGGGGTGAAGATCGACACGGCTGCGCTCTCGCAGATGTCGGGCGAACTGGAACGCGAGATCGGCACTAAGGCGAAAGAAATCTACGAAGTGGCGGGGATGGAATTTAACGTCGGTTCGCCGAAGCAACTGGGCGACGTTCTATTCAATCGCATGAACCTGCCCAAGCCGGTGAAATACGGCAAGGGACGGACGATTTCGACGGCGGTCGACGTGCTCGAAGAGCTGGCGGAGAACCATCCCATTGCGCGCATGGTGCTCGACTACCGGCAACTGACGAAGCTCAAGTCGACGTATGTGGATGCGCTTCCGGCGCTGATCAATCCAGCGACCGGTCGCTTGCACACGACCTTCGGGCAGACTGGAACCGCGACGGGACGGCTGTCGTCAGCGAATCCGAATCTGCAGAATATTCCGATTCGCACCGAGTTGGGACGCGGAATTCGGGCGGCCTTTATTGCGGAGCCGGGTCACGTGCTGTTGACCGCCGACTATTCACAGATCGAGTTGCGACTGCTGGCGCACTTCTCGCACGATGCATTGCTGGTAGAGGCTTACCGGCGCGGCGACGATGTTCATACATTGACTGCGTCGCAGGTGTTCGGCGTGCCTCCGCTGATGGTCACTCCCGATCATCGTCGGCAGGCCAAGGTAGTGAACTTCGGCATCGTTTATGGGCTTTCGGCCTTCGGGCTTTCACAGAATCTTGGCATCGAGCCTTCGGAGGCGAAGCAGTTCATCGCTGCTTACTTTGAAAAGTACAGCGGAGTGCGCGCATTCATCGACAAGACTCTCGAAGAAGCCCGGCGCGACATGAAAGTGAAAACCTTGTTCGGGCGGGTGCGCCCGATCCCTGACATCAACAGCAAGAACGCCAACCAGCGTGGATTCGCCGAGCGCACGGCCGTCAACACGCCGCTCCAAGGGACGGCCGCGGACTTGATCAAGATTGCAATGATCCGCATCGACGCGGCGCTGCGCGAGCGCGGGATGAAGTCGAGGATGACCCTTCAGGTGCACGACGAATTAGTCTTCGAAGTTCCGGAGAACGAAGTAGAGGTCATGCAGCCGCTGGTGCGCGAGCACATGGAGAAGGTTCATTCTCTGGCCGTGCCCCTGCAGGTGGATATGGGTGTGGGCGCGAACTGGAGAGATCTGTAATAGCATCCTCTATTCCAATTGTCATCCTGAGGCGCGCGGTGTTTGCGGGCCGAAGGATCCATACACGCCGCTGAGCATTGCATGGGTCCTTCGCTTCACTCAGGATGACAGAGCGTGAATTGTCCAGTCAGTAGTGTAGAATTGCTGAGTGAACCCCTCCGCTGGTTGACGGCACGGAAGCCGTCGCTCTGGTGGATTCCTTCCTCGTCGGGACGTGGCTCAGCCTGGTAGAGCACTCGCTTGGGGTGCGAGGGGTCGGCAGTTCAAATCTGCCCGTCCCGACCATTCCGGGGGGTTTTCTAGATTCCCCACGAAACGGAATCTGGGTGTCTCTGCTGATCAGCAGAACCTAGAGCCGCTGGAGCAGTGCCGTCACTTGACGCCGATCACCATTGAGTCCGGGCCAACCAGGTGTTCTACGCGGGTTTCGCGGAAGCCTGCTTCTTTCATCCACTGGGCGCAGTCGGCGCCGGTGTAGTCGAAGCCGTCGGCGGTTTCGACCAGCATATTCAGGCTCATCAGCAAGCCGAATGCATTCTCCCGACGATCGTCGTCGATGATGCTTTCGTAGACGATAAACGCGCCGCCCTCAGGCAGGGCTTCGTAGGCTTTGCGCACGAGCATTTGTTTCATCTCAAGGCCCCAGTCATGCAGGATGTGGCCCATCATGATCACGTCGGCCTTCGGCAAGGGCTGATCGATGAAGCTGCCGGGGGCAAATTTCACGCGTCCGGAAAGGCCGTTGGCCTCGATGTATTCTTCGAAGATCGGTCCTACCTCCGGCAAATCAAATCCAGTTCCCTCGAGATGCGGATTGGCCAATGCGATCTGAGTGATCAGGTCTCCTTGCGCCGTTCCTACGTCGACGGCGGTGCGATATTTGCTCCAGGAGAATTGGCGTGCGATTGCCAGGTTGGCGCCGCGACTCACTCCCGTCATGGCTTTCAGGAACTCTTTTAGCCGGGCCGGATCGGAGTAGAGGGCGACGAAAGGGTTGGGGCCGCCGTCTTTGGTTTCGTTTTGAGGAAGTCCAGTTCGCAGCGCGGTGGTGAGATGACTCCAAAAGGGATAGAGCCGGTGGTTGGCCATCTCCAGAATGCCGCCAATGTAGGACGGTTTGCGCTTGTCGAGGAAGAAGTCGGTGCTAGGCGTGTTGTAGTAGCGGCCGTCACGGCGTTCGAGAAATTTCAGCGACACGAGCGTATCAAAGAAATCGCGAGCCGATCTTGGATGCAGGCCGAGCCGTCCTTGCAGAGTTTCGAGATCCTCAGGATGCTTGGCAAGCTCGGTAAACAGCTCCATCTCGACGGCGCTCAAGAGTGTTTTTGAAGCCCAGAATCCCAGGCCCACCTGCAGAATGTAATCGGGTCGTGCCTCGCTCATGCGCGTTTTTTCCTCCGGACGATCGTGCAGTATACCAGCCCCGGTGAGCCAGAGTTACCTCGTCGACCGCCACAAATGCCTGCTTTTATCGAGAGAGATCGACAAGAAAGTCTCTCACGGCGTTTCGCTAGTCACGAAAGGCGTCGAGTTTCGCTGCGTAAATCTCGCAATCGAATGAGAAATCAACTTTCTTGCAGATCGGAAAATAAATCGTCTTTCCATCTCTGGACCACTTCGGCGCAGTGGCGCGTCCCTCGGTGTTTGCCACCTTTTGTACCGCGCTCCCGTCGGGATTCATGATGTAGATCTCGTAATTTCTGTTCCGGTTCGATGCGAAGGCGATCTTGGTGCCGTCAGGTGACCACGCTGGCCAACCATCGAAGGCAGGATCATTGGTGAGATTTCGCACCTCGCTACCGTCAGCGTTCGCAATAAAGACTTCTGAGTTGTTCTCACCTAACATTCGACGAAACACAATCCGCTTCCCATCGGGAGACCAGACTGGGTAGGTATTCACTCCCCCCGAGATTAGCTTCGTGATCCGCCGGCTCTGCAGTTCGATGGAATAGATCTCAGATGAATTTTTCTTTGGAGGCTTCAGGTCATCGTCGGTGCAATAGGCTACGCTCTGGCTATCGGGTGCCCAGCTCGGGTGAATCGTCTTCACTTCCTTGGGGGTAAGCGGCTCAATGTCCGTGCCATCTACATTCATGAGATGAATCTGTTCGAGCCCGTCCTTGATTAATACGAAAGCGATTCGCTTTCCATCGGGCGACCACGCGGGGTCTTCATGGTCGGCATCATCCCGCGTTAACTGTTTGGAATTCGATCCATCCAGGCCCATGCGGAAGAGCTGTTCTTTACCTGCGATCACCGAAATGTAGACGAACTCTTTGCCTCCCGGAGACAAGGTCGGGTCGACGTTCTCGGAATGAGTCAGTTGATAAGCGACGGTAAGGGCCCGGTTCTGCGCCTGTGTAGCCAAGGTAACGAAGAAAAGCAAAACGATTAACCCAGCCTTCAAGAGTTCTTTCTTCATAGGGACTTGGACGAAGGCCTGCAGTCGATGTGAGCTAGGATTCACGCGACTGGACCTTTAGAGTCCGAATCCGTTGCGGGCCGGTTGACCTAGGAATAGCATTGGCGTGGGGGCTCGTGTGCTGCAAGCTATCTCCCAGTACGAGATCCGTCGCAAGGTCGGCGAGGGCGGCATGGGCGTTGTGTTCGAGGGCTGGGACTCACGCCTCGGACGCCATGTTGCCATCAAGACTCTGCGCGGGGCGACCGAGAGCGCCGAGGCTAAGACCCGGTTGTGGAGCGAAGCGCGATCGTTGGCGCGCGTGAGTCATCCTGGAGTCTGTCAGATTTTTGATGTGCTCGAGCAAGGCCCGGACCTCTACCTGGTGCTGGAGTTTCTGGAAGGCCGCTCGTTGGCAGACCGCCTGGGATCGGGGGCGATGAACGCGGCGGAGGCAATCAAGATCGAGCGCCAAGTGCTGGAGGCGCTGGAAGCGCTGCACGCGCTGGAAATCGTGCACCGCGACCTGAAGCCGTCGAACGTTTTCCTGACCCCACACGGCGTCAAGTTGTTGGACTTTGGACTGGCACGCACGAACCCAGTCGCGACAGAGGTGAGTCAAGCGGAAGCAGTCACAGCGCTCACAGCTCCGGGCTTCATCGTCGGTACCCCGCAGTACATGGCGCCGGAACAGGCACGAGGCATCATGGCAGGCCCGGCTGCAGACATTTTTGCAGCGGGCTGCATTCTCTACGAGATGCTGGCGGGCAAGCGAGCTTTCGACGGCGCAACGGCCGTCGATATCCTCTACTCGGTGCTTCACCACGATCCTCAGCCGCTGACTGGATCGCGCGAGATCGAGGCGTTGGAGCGGGTGATCCGGCGAGCCATCGCGAAGCGGCCGGATGATCGGTATCCCACCGCGCGCATCATGCTTGAAGAGTTGAACGCGGTTCCGGCGGCCAGTAGCAGTGCGGTGCGGCCGAAGGTTTCCACGGTAACACGATTAATCGCTCTTCCTTTTCGCTGGCTCAAGGAGGACGAGGAAACCGCATATCTCTCGCAAAGCCTGCCCGATGCAATCAGCAATTCGCTCTCCGGAATCGATCACCTGATCGTGCGCTCGAGCATGCTGGCCACGCGGTTCGCGACCACGGCAGATTTAAGGCAAATCGCCACCGACGCCGGCGTGGACGCCATTCTCGCGGGCTCGCTGATGCGCATGGGCAACCGCCTACGCTTGACGTGTCAGTTGGTCGAGGTACCCAGCGGAACTGTGCTGTGGTCGGAGACACTGAATTCTCCTCTGCAAGACCTGTTCACAATTGAGGAAGAGCTCTGCAAGAAGATCGTGCAGGCCTTGTTGTTGCCTCTCACGGAACGGGAACGTGACATTCTGGGACGGGACGTTCCGCGGAATCCCAAAGCGTACGAATGCTACCTGCGTGCAAACCAGATTGCATCAGTCCGCTCGATCGATAGCATGAAGCGTGCGCGCGCGCTCTATCTTCAATGTCTGGACGCCGACCCGGATTACGCTCCGGCCTGGGCACAACTCGCGAGAACCAAGCGCTTCATCGAAAAATTTGGAGAGATCGCGGACCAGCACTTTCCCTCGGCAGATGATGCCTTCCAAAGAGCGTTCGCGCTCAATCCGGATCTGGCCATCGCGCACAACCTCTACACGCCGGTTCAGTGCGATCAGGGGCAGGCCGCTACTGCAATGCACCGGTTGCTGACGCGCGCCTGTTTTCGCCGCAACGATCCGGACTTATTTGCCGGACTGGTGCAGGCGTGCCGGTATTGTGGCGAACTGGAGGCCTCAGTCGCCGCGCATGAGCGCGCGCAAAGCCTCGATCCGAACATTCTCACGAGTGTCCCGCACACCTATTTTCTCCTCGGAGAATACGAGAAGTCTTTGGCTTGCTATGGGACAAAGGTTGGCTTCTATCTGGACTGTGCGGCGCTCGTCGCCCTGGGCGATCGCGACGAGGCTCTATCCCGACTGCGAAGCCGCGAGGATTCAGGGAGCGCGTCCGGCGGGATCCGAGCGATCATGCAGTCCCTACGCTACTATCTTGAAGGCAATTTTGCGGGATGCCTCAAAGCCATCGACGCCGGGGAGTCGCACGCTAAAACAGACCCCGAGAGTTTTCTGTACATGGCACGACAGCTCGCCATGATCCAAGAGACTGAGCGAGCCATTCAGGCTCTCTACCACGTGATTGAAAAGGGATTTATCTGCGCGTTGGCCATTGAAAGCGATCCTTGCTTTGCAATCCTGCGCTCGTCGCCCGGCTACGATGAGCTGCTGGCATTGGCGCGCACGAAGCGCCGGGAAGCGCACCAGATATTTCTGGATGCCGGTGGGCCGGAGCTTCTGAGTGTCAGTGCCGGGAATGAAGCACGCGCCTAGAGGGCGGGCATTTTTGTCAGCGAGGTTCCGGTATCAGCCTGACGCTTCGAGTTCCTCTGCGATCGCAAGCATCTTTGTAACGCTGTTCCAGTTGCGAGCAGTGCCCTTCGTCTGTAACAACTTCTCAACTCTCGACCACGGCAGTTTGGATTTTCCCGCGCCGTCGGGAAAGTAGATGTACAGCTCGCGGCCCTTGAGATGGATTTCCTCAGGATAGGATTTGAAGCTGAGGAGCGTGGTGCGCGCGTCGGAGCCGGCCTCGGTGGCCAGGAAGGTGACCAGGATTTTGCCGGGCTCAAGGTCGCGGCGGCTCGCGAATGGGCTGGCGGCGATGGCCTCCCTCAGTTCACCGGTCGTGCGGAGGATGACGTCGGGTCGGCACTTGAAGGTGTGCTCGATCGCACTCTGAATCTTCTTCGCCAACGCAACTGAGTTTTTCTCTTTTGTTCGGAAGATCACGTTTCCGCTCTGGACATAGGTGCGCGGGTCTTCGAGGTTGAGGGACTCGTAGAGCGCGCGCAGGTCATCCATTCTTATCTTGTTGTGGCCGCCCACGTTCACGCCGCGAAGCATGGAGATCAGAACAGGCATTGTTGTCCTTCAGTTCGTCTTGGGAGCGGTCTTACGCACATTGATCCGACGGTAGAGCTGTTTCTCGGGACCCAGCGTTAACGTGCCGGTCATGGTATTGGCCGAGATGTGGAACTCCCAATCGTCCTTCTTGTCGGTATTGGCGGTACAGCTGAGGTTGGGCTCGTCCGCGTGATACTGGCAGAAAATAGTTCCCATGAACTGCGGCGAGCCGTTGACGATCTTGTCGGCATCGATGGTCAGTTGGGCTGGATTCTTCTTGTCGGCGGCAATGCGATAAACGACGTGCTCGTCGTGGCACGGAGAATCACGGACGATGCACTTGGACTCACCCTCCCAGGTGCCAATCACGGCGGCGGTGGGCGCCGTTTGCGGCCACGCCGGGGAGACCAGAAGGACAATCGCGATGGCACCGAGTAAGAGTCGCATTGGCGGAATTTTGAGAACCACATCATAAGATCATCGCGACTCAGCTGTCGACCTTCGCTCGACGGACAGCCGGGGCGGCTGTCCCCACACGGCTTTTCAGGATGGCCTACCGAGTGGGTGGAACCAAGAGAATCACTTTGACTCTATATTGATTCGCTCGGAGAATCTAGAAAAGCTCTGGCCGCGGCCTTCATCAAAAGCGCCGAAGTTTGAAATTGATCTTTTCAGCAATTCCATCCAAGTCGTACCGCTCACGACTTAGAGGGCTTCCGAGCCCAGGGAGAAGTGCCTATGTCGGGACAAGTCGTTTTGTATTTCGAGGACCAGGCAGACGCCTTGCGTTTCGCGCTGGCCGCGGGTTCTGTGATGGCGGGGGAAGGCGCCAAATTCACCAGCGATCTGGTGCAGGAAACTGCACGGGTGACGCGCATCCGGTTAGACGCCGTGAATGCGGGAAACTCGAAGAAATCGAATCCGATGCGCGTGGCGTAAAGTCGGCGGGTTGAGAACTCCGCTGCGACGGCTGCCGGGCTGCGCCCGGCGGACAGCCGAGGGCGGTCCCCTACCAGCAACCTGCTCAGGCGGTTCCGGCGTTCGTGAAGGCTTCGAGCGCGTCGGAGAGCGTGGGGAACATTAGAAATATCTGTTCCATCTTTGTAATCTCAAAAACCTTCCGCACGCGTTTGTTCACCCCGGTGAGAGCCATCCGGCGGCCAGCCTTGGCGCAAGTGGTGCAGGCACTAACCAGCGATCCCAGGCCGGAAGAATCCAGATAAGGAACATTGGTGAAATCCAGAATCATGGTAGGAGCATCTTCACGTCGAACCGCGTTGAGGAAGGGAGAAACATTCTCCATGGTCAGCGGGCCGCGAAAGCTCAGGACGCCCCGGTCGAGTCGCTCGATCTCCAGCGGTTCCGACGCCATAGGGGTGAGATTCTAGGCTAGATGGCAAGGTGGGTTCAAGTGGCCTGCACCTTTGAGCTTCCCGGTTACTTTCGACACCATCCCTTCCTTTGTAATCTTTTTGTGTTTTCTTGGGGCATGCGGTTGCAGCGCGCGCCCGCACGACTACGATTGCAGTAACGGCATGTGGGGGGAAACGGATGATGAAACGAATTGGAAACTTCTACCAGCAGTGCCGATGTCAGCCATCATAATTCTCATCTCAGTGTCGCTTCCCCCGCATTCGAAACACATCCCAAGGGGTCCCGCGCCCGAGTCCTCCTGAGTTCAGTCTTCGGCCCGTACGCGCAGGACGACGAATTCGGCAGCCGCTCCATCAACCCGATGGAGCTCTATCACAACCAGGTTACGCGCGCGCAGGGCAGTTTCTCACTGCGCATGTTCCATCGCTCCTGGGGCATCATGATGATTCAGGCGAATATCTCGGCGCCCTGTGCGGTGCTCGACTTTCCCACGCGTGAAGACTTTGGCCGTCAACTGAAGAACCATCAGTACGACATTGTTGGTATTACCGGAATCATCGTGAATGTCGCCAAGGTGCGCGAAATGTGCCGCATGACGCGCGACCTGTCACCACAGTCGGTAATTATCGTAGGCGGGCATGTCGCTGCCATTCCCGGAATCGAAAAGATGATTGAAGCCGACTACATCGTGAAAGGCGAAGGTGTCTCTTGGATGCGGCGCTATTTGGGTGAAGACGAGAGTGCGCCCATTCGGCATCCGGCGATTGTTTCCGGCATGCGCACTCGCATCATGGGTATTCGTTTGCCGGAACGCAAAGGAGCAACGGCGGCGACCATCATTCCATCCGTCGGCTGTCCCATGGGATGCAACTTCTGCACGACCTCGGCGTTTTTCGGAGGCAAGGGAAAGTTCGTCAACTTCTTCGAGTCGGGCGACGAACTATTCGACGTCATGTGCCGCATGGAAGATGAGTTGAAAGTGAATTCATTCTTTGTGATGGACGAAAACTTTCTATTGCATCGCGAGCGCGCTATGCGCTTGCTCGAACTGATGAAGCAAGGGAACAAGAGCTGGGCGCTCTCGGTGTTTGCGTCTGCCAATGCGATCCGAAAATACAAGATGCATGAGTTGGTGGAACTCGGCGTGTCGTGGCTGTGGATGGGGCTGGAGTCGCCGAAAGCCGGCTACAGCAAGCTGCAAGGGTCAGACACGCGGGAACTGACGCGAGAACTGCGCGAACATGGGATTCGCGTGCAGGGATCGACCATCATTGGCCTGGAGCACCACACACCCGAAAACATCATGTCGGAGATCGAGCACGCGGTGTCGCACGATACCGACTTCCATCAGTTCATGCTGTATACGCCAGTACCCGGAACCCCGCTCTATCAACAGATGTCGGACGAGGGACGCCTGTTGCGCGATGTGGATTACGCCGATGTCCACGGCCAATTCAAGTTCAATTTCAAGCATGCCGCGATTTCCCGGGATGATTCGAAACGATTCCTCGATTGGGCATTCTGGCGCGACTTCCAACTCAACGGTCCGAGCTTGTATCGCATTTCGCGAACGTTGCTGGCAGGATGGAAACGCTACAAAGACCATCCGGACGCGCGAGTGCGTACGCGCTTTGAGCGCGAGATGGGGAAACTGAGCGGCGTTTACAGCTCAGCACTTTGGGCCATGGAACACCAATTCCGCAAAGTAGACCGCAACGTAAGCGAGCAAATTCGTGCGCTGCGGAAGGAGTTCAAGCAGGAATCTGGAATCGTCTCGCGCATGCTTCCGGCCTTGCTGGGGCCGGTGCTTCTGTGGACGACCCGGCGCGAGGAGAAACGCTTGGCGCACGGGAAAACTTACGAACCTCCGACGATTCTGGAGCGTAGCAATTGGGTGGAAGCCTAGCCGTTACCCAGGCTATCCGGTCCTACGCGTCGACAGCAGATTGAGGATCTCGCGCAATCCCTGGCGGATGTACTGGAGTTCGGGCCCGCTCTGAGACGGGAAGGGGATCGCACTCTGTGTCTTGTCAGTCTTGGTTTCGGAACGCAGATGCTGGCGTGCGCCGGAAATAGTGAATCCCTGTTCGTAGAGTAGTTGCTTGATGCGCAACACACTCTCGACGTCGCGCTTACGGTACATGCGTTGGCCCGTGCTGCTCTTGACCGGCTTCAGTTGCGGAAATTCCGACTCCCAGAATCGCAGCACGTAAGCGGGCAGGTGGCACAGCGTCGCGACTTCGCCGATGCGGAAATAAAGCTTATCGGGAATGAGGATTTCATCCGACTTGTGCTTCACCGTGCTTTTTTTTCGCGCCGACATTTTGGGATTATGCGGCAATGCCGCGTGGTCTGCCTATTGTGCCACACGGCAAGGCGAGCCCAACCACAATTTCGTTCGGTGCCAAAAGGAAAAGCCCCTCAAGAGGTGCTTCTCTTAAGAGGCCAGTGAGAAATCGTGATGTAAGCGAGGTATCCCTCGCTGACGGTTAGTGTTTCTTCTTTTTTGCCTTCTTTTTCGTTGCCATGAAGGTTCCTCCGTTGAACGATTTTCCCTTGCAAAGGTTCTCGACTACGGGCCCTTGTACTTGAAAGGCCCACCCTACTTGTAGTATGGGAAGGCCCTATATCACAAGATATTGCGGCACAGATGAATAATGTGTCAATAGAAATCTGCGTGGAAAGGCAGGATTTGCAGCGTGGCGGAGTCAGAAGTCAGTAGTCAGCGCGGAGTCAGATACATGCCCTTGGCAACTTTCCCAATGAGACCTTGCTGACCCCCGACTGACCGCTGACTCCTTCCCCGAATTCCAGTACACTGCGCCTCATGCGGCGCGATCCGGTGGAACTGGAAATTTTCAAGAACCTGTATCACTCCATTGCGGAGGAGATGGGTGCGGCGCTGCGCCGGACTGCGTTTTCTCCGAACATCAAAGAACGGCGCGATTATTCCTGCGCCGTTTTTGATGGCGCAGGTGAAGTAATCGCGATGGGAGATCACATGCCCGTGCATCTCGGGTCGATGCCCATGTCGGTGCGGGCGGCGATTGATGCCGGCGGGATGGAGCCGGGCGACGTGGTGATGCTCAACGATCCCTTTCGCGGCGGAACGCATTTGCCCGACATTACCCTCGTCGCGCCCGTTTACGTGGAGAATCAGGCGCGCGGCGGGAAGAAAGCCCGCGGACGACCCTCTCCTGACTTCTACGTGGCTTCGCGGGCGCATCATGCGGATGTGGGAGGAGCGTATCCGGGATCGATGGGGCTTTGCCGGGAAATTTACCAGGAAGGACTACGCATCCCGCCGGTGAAACTCATGCGGCGGAGCGCGATGAATGCCGATGTCCTCGCCATGCTGCTCAACAACGTACGCACCCCGCAAGAACGCGAGGGCGACTTGGGGGCGCAGATCGCGGCGTGTCATACGGGCGCGGAGCGACTGCGGGAGGTCTGCGTGCGCTATGGAATAGAGCGGGCCACGCGTGCAGCGAGCGACCTGCTCGACTATTCCGAAGAGTTGATGCGCGCGTTCTTGTTGCGCGTTCCGGCGGTCGACTACCGGGCCGAGGATTTTCTAGATGGGGATGGGATTCGGAATGAACCGATCAGGATCGCGGTTCGGGTTACAGTTCGTCGAGCGGGCGGGATGCGACGGCAGGATGCCGTCGCGACAGCCGGCCGGAATGCCAGCTCTACTCGAACCCGCTCTCGACGCCTCGTAACGGTGGATTTTTCGGGGACCGATCCGCAAGTTGAGGGGAGTGTGAATGCGGTGGCGGCGATTACATTTTCGGCTTGCTTTTACGTGTTTCGTTGCCTGCTGACGGAGGACGTTCCGGCCGCTGCTGGGCTGATGCGACCGATTGAGGTCATCGCCCCTGAAGGTACGATTGTGAATGCGCGGCCTCCGGCGGCCGTGGCGGGCGGGAACGTGGAGACTTCGCAGCGTATTGTCGACGTGGTGTTGCGCGCTCTGTCGCAGGCAATTCCTGATCGTATCCCAGCGGCAGCTTCCGGGACGATGAACAATCTGACCATTGGTGGCATCGATCCGCGTACCGGCGAGCCGTTCGCTTACTACGAAACCATTGCGGGAGGGATGGGAGCGCGGCCCGGGAAGCCCGGCGTTTCCGGCGTTCACACCCACATGACGAATTCGTTAAATACTCCAGCCGAAGCGCTGGAGTATGCCTATCCCCTGCGCGTGCGGCGCTATTCGCTGCGCCCCAACAGCGGAGGGCAGGGATCGTTTGTCGGCGGCGACGGAATTGTGCGCGAGATTGAAGTGCTCACCGACTGCGAAGTAACGTTGCTGGCAGATCGGCGCTCTCGCGGTCCGTCGGGACTGTCGGGCGGGGAGGATGGCGCGCCGGGGAAGACTGTTATTACGCGCCTCGATGGCTCGGTCGAGCCCATGCCGGGGAAGTTCAGCACCCGCCTGCGCACCGGCGAGAGAATCCGGATTGAAACCCCGGGCGGCGGCGGTTGGGGCTCCTCGCACTTGAAGGGATGATTCCTTTGCCAGCGCAAACCATCTAACTTCGGTGGAAGGCAAATAATCAATGACCACTGATCTTGCTACGCACTACATCGAAGAAGCCCGCCGCCAGATGCGGGGACAAAAGCACATGGGCGAAGGGGCGATGGCACAACTACGGGAAGAAGATTTTTTTGTGACGCTCGACCCGGAGGCGAATTCTATTGCGATTCTGGTGAAGCATCTGGCCGGCAATATGCGCTCGCGTTTCACGGACTTCCTTACCAGCGACGGGGAGAAGCCCGATCGCTTCCGCGATCGCGAGTTTGAAGTGAATACGGCGCTGACGCGCGCCGACGTGTTGCGGTGGTGGGAAGAGGGCTGGGCTATTGTTCTGGGCGCGATTGATGCGCTGAAGCCGGAAGACATCATGCATACGGTGACCATTCGTGGCGAGCCACATACTGTGTTGCAGGCCATCAACCGGCAGATCGCGCACTATGCGGCGCATGTCGGGCAGATGGTGTTCCTGGCGAAGCATCTGCGATCGAACGAATGGAAGTCGCTGACTATACCGCGGGGTAAATCGGAAGAGTTCAAGAAGATGGCGCCGAAACCGCCCAAGCCCTAATCCCGAATGCGGGAGCTGCCCGGCTTCGCCTGGACCAAACAGCCGAAGACCGCTGTCTCCACATGTTCTCGATGGCGCAGATCACGCTCATCTACTTTTCTCTGTGCTTTCACCTTTCGAATCCTTGGCCTCACCTTTCGGCCAGACTGGCGCCACCAATTCCGTGCGCCACATTGGCCCTCCCATATACGAGAGTGTTTCCGATTTCACGAAGGTGGGCGACTCTCCGCCGAGAATCCAGACATGCGAGTCAGGCGGTTGCTTTCCCAGCCACGGCGCGACTAATCCGGCGAGGCCTCCGATCTCAACTTTGATGGCATAGTGCACGGCCTCGCGTGCGGAACCCGCAAGCGAAAACGCATCTTTCGGACGGCTGCTGATTGCGAGTTTCACCAAGCGGGGCTTGGGTGTGGCTACGACCATTGATACTTCCAGCGGCGGTGTATCGGGGGGCAGGTTCTTCATCAGCGTCAGAACTAATCCGTTGGCGAGGTCGGGCGGCAAGTTGAGGTGTTCATTCTCGCTTTTCTCCTTGCCATCGTCATCCGTGTACTGGACCGAGACCTCGCCTGTCGAAGCCTTGATCGAAACTTCCGTTTCATTCTTGAATGCCGGGCCCTTTTGTACCAAGTGATAGCTGATGAGCCGGAAGTTTCCGCGCTGAGAAAAGACTGAGGTCTCCTCCTGGCGGGATCCATCCTTGAAATGGTAGGTCAATCTGCTGGTGATTTGATTTCCATGCGAAACCTGGATGAGATCGCCTTGTGCAATGGGCGTGCCGTCCAGCGTGCTCAGCACGAGAAAGCCGTGCAGCAAGCCTTCCTTGTAACGAACGGCAACGGGGGACGCCGAAACCGTCGCACCGGAAAGGGCGAACGCGCAGGCCAGTAGAACTGCACAGACCCGAGAACGCAGATTCCCACCCGCAGTGTTCAAGAATGGCACAGGCTTTCGATGCCGTTCCCACGGTTGTGGTTTGCGCTCTTGCATCGTAGCCGCTCGCGCAGATCAGGTTTTACATTTTCGTGACAATCCTCCTGGAACATGGCGCTGGGCCTCGAGCGCGGCAAGAAGTAGAGTGAGGCTCGGTGCTAGAATCATACGTTTTGTGTTTTATGCCTCTTTCGACTTTATAGGTGGCATTCATGGCGACAACAATGATGGCGGTGGTCAAGCCGGAAGCGGCGGCGGGCGCAGAGATTCGCGAGGTCAAGATTCCCGCTTTCGGGCGCACCGACGTGCTGGTCAAGGTGAAGGTCGCATCGATCTGCGGCACCGATTTGCACATCTACAACTGGGACCGCTGGGCGCAGAATCGCATTCATCCGCCGCTCATTCCCGGGCACGAGTTCTGCGGCGAGGTGGCTGCGTTCGGCGATGAAGTTACCAGCGTCAAGGAAGGCGACTTTGTTTCCGCCGAGATGCACGTGGCCTGCGGCAAGTGCCTCCAGTGCCGCACCGGGGAAGCCCACATCTGCCAGAATGTAAAAATTATCGGCGTCGATGCCGATGGCGCCTTCGCTGAGTACGTCGTCATTCCCGAGTCGAACATCTGGAAGCTCGATCCCGCCATCCCGCTCGACTACGCGTCGATCCTCGACCCGCTTGGAAACGCCGTGCACACTGTCCTCGCCGGAGAGATTGCGGCCAAAAGCGTGGCCATCACGGGCTGCGGCCCGATTGGTCTGTTTTCAATCGCCGTCGCCAAAGCCGTGGGCGCGACCTCGGTATTCGCGATCGAAGTGAACGAACACCGGGCCAGGATCGCGCGCGAGATGAAGGCCGACTACGTGCTGAACCCCGCAAAAGAAGATGTGCATGCGATCATCCTGGAGAAGACTGGCGGCCTGGGTGTCGACGTAGTGCTGGAGATGGCGGGTCATCCCGACTCCATTCGAACCGCATTCGACATTGTGCGCCGCGGAGGAAGAATTTCCCTGCTCGGGTTGACCTCGAAGCCGATCTCCGTAAATTTTTCCGAGGACATCATTTTCAAGGGCATCACCGTGCAAGGCATCAACGGTCGCCGTATGTACCAGACCTGGTACCAGATGACGGCATTACTCAAGAGCGGCAAACTCGAACTGCATCCAGTAATCACCGACCGCATCGCGATGAAGGATTTCTCCAAAGCCATGGAGCGGCTGCGGACAGGTGAAGCAAGCAAGATCCTGGTGTATCCCAACGGCGTGCGGTGAACCGGCTTTCGGCTCCCGGCATCAGATTCGGCGGCACCTCCGATTTTCCGGAAGCCGGATGCCCCATGCAGAGGATTAGAAGCCCCAAGGAATAGAGATGAGTCTCGACGGATTCGTACGTTGCACCTGCATTCGCGATGGCCGGGCTAAGCCGCATCCTCTTCCCAGCAGGTTCATGTGGGACGAGTCCAGCTCGCCGTCGCTGTCCGGCGATCCGACCGAAGAAGAATGGGATGCACATGATGGCTGGCTGCAAGAGTCATGCGAGCACGAAGGCTTTCTGGTTTGCGAGCCGCTGGGCAACATCACGCGGATCCAGCACGTGCGGGAGTTTCTTCGACACCTGCAAGGAGATCCCGGCCCTAAGTTCCCGATTCTTCTAAAGAAGGTTGTCTACGACGGCACGCACACCGGCGACTGGCTTCCCGCGAGAGAGTCGGCGGCTCTGTTGCGGGAAGTTGATCTCGTGCTGGGGTCGAGCGACATCCTTACTGATGGAGAGAAAGAGTTCTTTCACAGCATGAAGCGCTTGTGCGAAGCCAGTATTGCGACCGGAAATCCGATAACGTTCTGAGACGCTAACCCACTTCTTCGTTGTCATTCTGAGCGAAGCGAAGAACCTCTGCATCCTGCCGGAGCCACCAATGTTGCAGAGGTCTTTCGCGCAGAGTGCGCGCTCAGGATGACAAGAGGGATTAGACTTACATCTTCCGCATCTGATCGTGTGAATCCGTTCTAAATCCGTGGCAAAAGGTTTCGAGGCTGACATGACCGCAACCCGCACCAATCCTCTTTCGTACCTCACCGACCAGCTCAACGAACTCAAGGCCAAAGGCACGCACTTCAAGCTGCGCGTGCTCGAGGACGAGCAGGCGCCCGTCTGCACGTTCGACGCGAAAAGAGTCATCAACCTGGCGTCGAACAATTATCTCGGGCTGACCACGCATCCTAAGTTGCGCGAGGCAGCACTCGAGGCTACGCGAAAGTTGGGCGTGGGGTCGGGCGCCGTGCGCACCATTGCGGGAACCATGAAGATTCACATGGAACTCGAAGAGAAGATCGCGCGCTTCAAGAACGTGGAGGCCTGCGTCGTCTTTCAATCGGGCTTTGCGGCGAATGCGGGAACCGTGTCGGCGGTGCTGGGCAAGGACGACTTCATTATCTCCGACGCGCTGAACCATGCGTCGATCATCGACGGCGCGCGGCTTTCGAAGGCGAAGATTCTGGTGTTTCGTCATAAAGACATGACACACGCGGAAGAGCAGTTGGCCAGCATCAAGGACGAGCCCGGCAAGAAGCTGCTGATCACCGACGGCGTATTCTCGATGGATGGCGACATCGGCCCGTTGCCTGCTTTATGCGACTTGGCCGAGAAATACGGCGCCATCATGATGGTCGACGATGCGCACGCTTCCGGCGTCCTTGGCCGCAACGGACGCGGCACTATCGACCACTTCGGCATGCACGGGCGTGTCGACATTCAAGTGGGAACGCTCTCAAAAGCAATCGGCGCGCTCGGCGGATATGTCTGCGGGACGCGCGATCTGATTGATTTTCTCTATCACCGCGCCCGGCCGTTTCTGTTTTCGACGTCACATCCGCCGTCCGTCGCGGCCACGTGCATCGCGGCATTTGATGTTCTGGAAAGCGAGCCCGAGCGCATGGAAAAACTTTGGGAAAACACACGTTTCTGGAAGAAGGAATTAGGGCTGCTGGGCTTCGACATCGGAGGAAGGGCGACGCCGGCCAGCGAAACTCCGATCACGCCCATCATTATCGGCGACGGCAAGTTGACAATGGACTTCTCCCGCGAGCTGTTCAAGGAAGGCGTGCTCGGCACCGGCATCGCGTTTCCGACAGTGCCGGAGGGCAAGGCGCGCATCCGCACCATCATGACCGCGACGCATACGAAGGAAGAGTTGCAGCAGGCCTTGGAAGTCTTGGGGCGCGTGGGAAAGCGCATGAAGATCTTGGGGTAAGCCTGCGGGCGAAGGGTGCCACCCTTGCTTACTCCGGCACCACTTCAATCGCCGTCACGGTTGCATACCCCGTGACCGGCACGAACTCCAGCAGCAATTTGCCTTGTGCGTTCGGCTCCAGGCCTTTCACTTTCCTCGTCAAGGGACGGTTCTCTCCAGCCAGTTGAAAGATGTTCAAGTTGGCCACGATTGTCTTCCCGTTGCAGAAGACGTTGAACACGCGGTCAGAGAACGGTGTTCCCGAACCATCCGCCGACTGGCCCGCACCCGCATGGTGCTCGATGAAGTGCAGCGTTACCGAGTACCGTCCCGGGGCGACGGGAATCGCGTAAGAAAAATGGCCCCAACGTTCGGTCTCGTAGAACTCCGGATCATCCGTATCGGTCGCCGCCTCCTGGCTGCCGCTCAATTGGCCGCCTTTAGAGAATGCGTCGGGACTCCACCAATGGCTGTCATTGGAGTAATACGGCACGTCGCGGGCGACGATGCGTACCGGGCGGATTCGTCCACGAATTCCTGGCAGGATCTCGATGGCCGACAGCATCCCGCTGCCGCCCTGCACCGCTGAGAAGCTGAGATGCAGTTGGCCATCTGAAGCCGGCGAGACATCGGTAAACACTTTGACCTCGGCCGTGCGGTCTCCACCGGAGTCAGCGAGCACGTCGAAGTCATGCAGCAGAGGCTGTCCATTGACCAGCACCGTCATGATCCGGCTACCCTCGCCGCCACCTCCGGCACTTTCCGGGCCGTAAAAAGTCTCGGCGAAATGCAGGCGCAATTCATACGTTCCCGCCTTCAGCGGAATGTTGTAAGCGAAGTCGCCTTGCCGGCTGCTCCGGTAGATGATCGGGTCTTGCGTCCTCCAGATGTGCTGCACCGAGCTGACCACTGCGCTGCCCCCGGAAAAATACGAATCCGGACTCCATAATTTGCCCGCGTGGTCGACATACTTCCGGCTAGCCCCGGCCAGGATGCGAAGCTCTTCCCCCACGGGAAGTCCAACAGGTAGCTCGGCGGCGGCTTGCTGAGTATATGAAGAGCGAATGATGGGTTTTGCTTTGGACCGCTCGCGTGCCACAAATGCTGCCGCGATCAGCACCACCAGAACTACGACTCCGCCTAGCACCCAAATCTGTTGTGTGCTGGGTCGCCATGCCGAACCATCCGGAGCTCGCGCGTGCGGAACGGTCGCTGGCTTCGTCGATGGCTGCAGGTCGGCGATCGTCTTAAACGCTGGAATGTATTGGCCGATCGGGATCGTGATCTGGACGGTATGAGTCGCCCCTTCCGACGCGTAGTACTCCGCGAGTCTCTTCCGCAGGCGATTCGCCTGAACACGAACAATGGAATCGGTGTCCTGATCGAACGAGTCCCGCCGGTCAAAGACATCGAGCCCGACCGAATATTCCTTGATCTGGGCGCTTTCGCCCGCAAAGGTTTTCTCACAGAGGTATGAAAGCAGATGAGTGAGCGCCGGGGACCGGGCGAAGAGATGAGATTGCAGAACCGCCTGCAATTCAGCGCGTTCTGTTTCCCAACTAACGGGCTCGGCTGTGATCGAAGGCACGACAGACCTCCCGTGAAATGCGCCTTCTACCCTTCTTTATACACCCGGCAGCCGCACTCCGGCGGCCTACAAACGGTTACGTAACCCCTGTAACGGACGATTCACCCCAATTCGGAACTGCGCGCGCCCCAATCTCATGTTTC
>Ga0070713_100000053_pt1 | contig 71704 bp, 61 predicted proteins | sample LARL82metaG_FD_65465 | JGI IMG/M metagenome (GOLD analysis project Ga0070713, IMG submission 65465) | Corn, switchgrass and miscanthus rhizosphere microbial communities from Kellogg Biological Station, Michigan, USA - LAR L8-2 metaG | ecosystem: Host-associated > Plants > Roots > Rhizosphere ... | reverse complement strand
GACGCAGCAGCACGTTCATCGCGTCGTCCAGCGTTTTCATTTTCGCCTGTCCGGCGCCGTCGAGACGTAAGCCAGCCATATGCGGGTTGCGGGTGAGGGCGTGGCGCGTGGCGCGTGGCGCGTGCACTTGGAGCGCAAAGGGTTGACGAACCAGGCGTCAATTCGCAAACGCTCCTCGCTACGCTCGGAGCGAATCGATGTGGAGTCGCAAACGCTGCCGCGTTTGCTCCCGCACGTCCCGCCGTTTTCACGCTCAACCCACAACCCACAACCCGCAACGCGTTATTTCACTCGATCGAGCTTCGGATTCTGTCTGAGCTCGCGTCCCACCTTTGCCTGCGGCTTGCCGTCGACCATAACGATGTCGCTGGTGAAATCGAAATGGCCTTCGCGGATGATCGAGGTGCCGACAGCGTACACATCGACTGGCGCCTTCTCGTCCTCGAACTCCCGCACGCGCGCCGCGTTGAGTCCGCCGGACACGACGATCTTTACCTCGCCGAACCCTTCAGCGTCCAGCGCGTTTCGTACGTTCCACACGAGTTGCGGATTCACTCCGGTCGGCCTGAACGTACCCATCTGCGGCATCACCGACTTGTCGACGAGGTTCTCCGACGTATCGAGCCGCACTCCCCACAGCCGGCCCTCGAGCGCGCGCGCCACCTCCAGGCTCGTCCGCACACAATCGTTCTCGTAATCGACCAGCGCGATCAGATCGACGCCTTGTAGATGCGCCGCGAACGCCTTCGATGCGCTAACCGTATCTCCGTCATACGCGGCGATGAGTGAATGCGGAACGGTGCCGATGCCCGACGCGCCGAAGAGCGATGCCTGTGCATCGGTCGAGACCGATGCCGCACCGCCCGCATGCGCGGCGTAACCGTCGCCGGGTTGCGTACCCCAGTAATCCTGGCGGGCCCCGAAAAACAACACCGGTTTCGGTCGGGCGGACTCGACGAGCCGACGCATGTTGGTGCAGATCCGGGTGCGGCGGCAGAGCACACCGAGATAGAGCGTTTCGAGATGGGCGAAGCATTCGTAGGGCCCCTCGATGGTCATCACCGTGTCCCAGGCCTCGAACTCGTCGCCTTCGTACAGCGCACTCACCGTTAGGCTACCGTAGTCTTCCGCGCACTGCTTCAGGATAGCGATGGCCTCATCGATGCCGCTGAGATAGCCCGCGTTCTTGCCGCTGACCTGCATCAGCACGCACGGCGAGTGCGCATCGGCACGAAGAATCTCGCGCGTGCGCTCGAAGTACTTATCGGTATAAAAGCCCTGACGAATTTCGTCGACGGGCAGATGAAACACGGTGGGATCGAGACGCTTGCGTCGTCGAGGCATTGAGAGTGGCGATGATGGACGAGCGTTGATGGCGGCGCTGTTGGCGGAAGTCGCGGTGGCCTACGGCGCCGACGCTCCGCCGCGGCTCCCCGTGGAGCGCGCGGCGGTCGGGGGCGCCGCATTTGTCCCGTCACCGGTCATCGCTTCGGGATTCAGGAGTCGGTCGAGCTCCTGCTTCGTCAGGAGTCCATTTTCACGCACGATGTCATAGACGCCCCGCCCGCTATCGAGTGCTTCCTTCGCCACCTGCGTCGCGCGCTCGTATCCGATCGCGGGAACGAGCGCCGTGACGACACCGATCGAGTGCTCGACGAAATAGCGCAGTCGGTCCTCGTTCGCAGTAATGCCTTCGACACAACGCTCGCGCAGAACGACGCACGCGTTGCGCATCTCGCTGATCGAGGACAGAAGCCGGAAGGCGATTACCGGCTCGAACACGTTGAGCTGGAGCTGTCCCGCGCCGGCGGCCATCGTCACGACGACATCCGCCCCGATGACGTCGAAGCAGACCTGATTCACGACTTCAGGGATGACGGGATTGACCTTGCCCGGCATGATCGACGATCCCGGTTGCATCGCCGGGAGATTGATTTCCCCAAGACCGGCGCGCGGCCCGGAGCTGAGCAGACGCAGGTCGTCGCAGATTTTTGAGAGCTTCACTGCGCAGCGCTTGAGAACACCCGAAAGCTGGACGAACACACCGGTATCCATCGTCGCTTCGACGAGATCGGGCGCCGTGACGAGATGCTGCTTCGTTATACGAGCGAGGTGTTCCCGCACTGCGTCCGAATAGCCGAGCGGCGCGTTGATGCCCGTACCGATCGCCGTCGCACCCATGTTGATCTCACTGATCAATTGCTGCACTTCGCCGAGGCGTTCAACGTCCTCGAGAATCGTGTGGCCGAAGGCACGGAACTCCTGGCCCAGGGTCATCGGCACGGCGTCCTGCAGTTGCGTGCGTCCCATCTTGATGAGATGCGCGAACTCTTCACCCTTCGCGAGAAATGACATCGCGAGTGCGCGCTCGGCCGCGCGAAGCTCCTCGATCGAGCGATGAAGGGCGAGTTTCACCGCGGTCGGATAGACGTCGTTTGTCGATTGACTCAGGTTGACGTGGTTGTTCGGATGAATCGCTCCGTAATCGCCGCGCCGGCGACCCATGAGCTCGAGCGCACGATTGGCGATCACTTCATTCGCATTCATGTTTGTCGACGTGCCAGCGCCGCCCTGGATCATGTCGACGAGGAAATGCTCGTGATGCCGTCCAGCACGAATCTCCTGGGCAGCGCGGACGATGAGGTTCGCGATGTCCTTATCGAGGAGGCCCAGATCGGCGTTCGCGAGCGCCGCGGCTTCCTTCACCGCCGCCAGCGCTTCGACGAGGGCCGGGAACTCCCGCAGAGGGATACCCGTGATCGGGAAATTCTCCAACGCCCGGAGTGTCTGCACGCCGTAAAGGGCGTCGTCGGGGACGCTGCGCTCGCCGAGCAGATCGTGCTCGCGACGCGTGCGCGAGCCGGTGAAGCCCAATGTCCGGCCATGGCCAACCAGCGTCGCGTCAGTCGCGGCCAGGCGGCGTGAGATCGTGCGTGCCGCTCTCGCGACAAGGGCGGCGTAGAGTGCAGGATACTCCTTGAGCATTTCCTGAACTTGATCGGCGCGCAGGACGAATGCCTCCGTACGCTGGACCGCCCGCGCGCTCGTGCCATGCGGCGACTCATCGAGAAGTAGGCCTTCACCGAGCGCCTCGCCCGGACCGAGTGTTACGAGACGCACGGGCCGCCCCTGGACTGTCTTCTCGATTGCGATCGCGCCGCTTGCGATGATGGCGAGGAAGGTGCGCGGCGCCCTCTCTTCGAACAGCACTGCGTCGCACTCGTAGACGTGCGGACTCACGAGGCGAGACAACTGGTGAAGCGCGGACTCCGTCAGTCCGGCCAGGAATTCCGCCTGACGCAGTTGGTCGCGCACCGATGGAACGGTTGCGGATTGAGGGGCAGCCATTGGCGGCGGTGGTTGTTGCGGACAATGCGCGGCGGGCCGCGCGGCGGCGCGGCCCGAAGTGGTGCGCTGCAAAGCTACGCGTCACCCTCCCCATGCGGCAGAGGATCGCTGCGTCGAGGCGATCCGCGCGCTGGGATAACGGCCGTCGAGGCCGATGCGTAGAATACGGGTCGGAAAGCCCTTTCCCGTCATTGCCGGAGGATCCATGTCCCTCTCCCGCCGCGATTTTCTCGGCGCGGGCGCCGCGGCAGCGGCTGGCCTCGCGCTTCCGACGCTGGCGTCTGGCGCGCCCCGCGTGTCGACCGTCGATCGTGCCGATCTCGCTGAGCCTGCCACTCCCCCGCATCGCCCGATCGTGGTCTCGTCGGCGAACGGGTTCTATCGCGACAACCCGACCGGCAGCCCCATCAAGAAGGCCTACGACATGGTGGTGTCGGGAGCCGACCCTCTCGATGCCGCGATTGCCGGCGTGAACATGGTCGAGCTCGACCCGAACGACATGAGCGTTGGTCTCGGTGGCTTGCCTAACGAAGATGGTGTTGTGCAGCTCGACGCGAGTTGCATGCACGGGCCAACGAAACGTGCCGGGGCCGTCGGCTGTCTCGAAGACATTGCCACGCCATCACTCGTCGCCAAAGCGGTGATGGACCATACCGATCACATTTTCCTCGTCGGCGCTGGCGCGAAGAAGTTCGCGCTCGAGATGGGCTTCAAGGAGCAGAGCCTCCTCACCGACAAGTCGCGCGAGGCGTGGCTCAAATGGAAGTCTCGCCTCAACCCAAATGACAGCTGGCTCGACATCCCCGATGACACCGCGCCCGCGAAGCGGCCGCGGGTCAATCCCACACCGCAGAGACAGCGCTCCTCTCCGTTCCGCGAAGACAGCCACGTCTCTCTCGACGAGCGCGGAGTTCCCTTCACCTACGGTACGATCAACATGAACGCCGTGGACGCGCGTGGGGACATCGGGTCGGTGACAACCACGAGCGGCATCGCCTGGAAGATCGCGGGACGGGTCGGCGATAGTCCGATCATCGGCGCAGGCCAGTATTGCGACAACGACGTGGGCGCCGCCGGTTCCACCGGTCGCGGCGAATCGAACATCAAGGTCTGTGGTGCATTCCTGGCGGTGGAGTTGATGCGTCAGGGCAAATCGCCGGAGGAGGCGCTGCTGGAGGTCATGCGAAGAGTGATCGCGATGACCGAAAAGCGTTTGCTCGACGAAAGGGGCAGACCGTACTTCGATCTGAGCTATTACGCGGTCACCAAGGATGGCCGCTACGCCGGTTCAGCGGCCTACGAAGGCGGTAACTTCGCCGTCGCTGACTCGAGCGGCCCACGCCTCGAGCCAGCAGTCTATCTCTTCAAGAGCAGCGAACGCCCGCGGCCCCGTTAGACTGGGCGGGTCGAGCGGTCGTTGGCGACGATGGCGAGAGGAGCGGGAGCGCGCGCGAACAGCGCGCGCGACTCCAGATAAGGCTTGCTGGGAGCGCAAGCGACCAGCGAGGAGTATTGATAGCGCGGCGGCGCTGGCGCCACGCTATCAATGCACCGTGATCGTGCCTGACATCCCTGCGTGCAGCGTGCACTGATAGTTGTACGTGCCGGCGGTGTTCAACGTAACGGACACGGTGCCGGAAGAGCGGTCGGCGATGTTCGAAACCGAGACTGGGGGTGACTGCCACGTCACGTTGTGAGTGACGCCATTCCAGTTGAAGTTCACCGTTCCCCCCGCCGCAATGTCCACCGCCTGCGGATCGAACGCATTGGCGCCGCCGGCACCGACGGCGATGTCTGCGCTCGAAGGGAACGAGTTCTGAACCGTGATCGTCGCATTCGCGACTTTCTGTTGCACGGTTGCGGTTAGCGTTGCCTGGCCGAGTGCCGTTCCAGTTACTGTCACAGAGGCGCCGCTCGGTGCGATCGACACAACGCCACTCGTGGGCGCGATCGTCCAGTCGACGGTCTGGCCGCTCATTGCGTTGCCGTTCTGGTCTTTCGGCGTTGCGGTGATCGTCGTCGACTCCGTGGGCCTCAACGTCGCGGTGCTCTTGCTGAGCGTAACGCTCGTCAGAACTGGAGTTGGCGGTGGGTTCGTTCCCCCGTTACCTCCACCGCCGCCGCAGCCAGCCAGAGCGCAGGACACGAGTAGCGGGATAAACTTCGGGTGACGCATATGCGGTGCTCCACTGGGTGAAATGCCGATTCTGAGACAAATGACCCTATCCGGAACGACCGCGCATTAGTTCCCGCGCGCTTCGGGCTCGTCGCGTTCTTAGGCGGAAGCCGGATTGGGAAGAAGTCCCAGTGTAGTCTGTGGTAATCGCTCGGGTCGCGACTGCGTCGCCGTCGGCTCGCCGGGCTTTGTCTCCGCCGATTCGAGTCGAAGATTCGAGACGAGATGCGACAGCTTCTCGGCGGCGCTCGACAGTGCTGCCGCAGCGGCCGCGATCTCCTGAGTACTCGCGCTCTGTTCTTCGCTCGAGGCGGCGACTTGCTGCATCGCTGCTGCGAAAGATTCTGTTCCGGAAGATAGCTGTGTCAAGCGCTTGGTAATCTCGGTCACGAGTGCATTGGCCGAGGTTGCCGCGCGTTCGATCGACATCGTCCACGCCTCAGTGGTTTCCACGGCCTCCTCGACGGCGACGAAAGAGCGCACCCCGTGCTCGGTTGCTTCGAGTACCTGTCGCACCGTGTTTACGGAACGTTCACTCGATGCTCTCGACTCATCGATGCCCCGCAGGACGCCGCCCATCACCTGCTCCGTGCGTTGCGCCGCCTCCGACGACATCGCCGAAAGCCGTCGCACTTCGCTGGCAACGACCGCGAACCCTTGGCCATGCTCACCGGCACGCGCGGCTTCCATCGCGGCGTTCAGGGCGAGCAACTTCGATTGACGCGCGAGCTTCTGCACCAGGGTCACGAAGCTCCGGACCTCGAGTGAAGCTTGGCCGAGGCTTTCGATCGAGGCCGCATTGGCGGCGACGTCCTTCGCAAGCAGCTCGAGCGCCTGCGAGCTCTGATCGAGCTTGCCGCGGCTTTCCAACGACAGCCCGCGCAGCTTCCGATTCCGTTCTACACCTTCGTGCGCGCCGTCGCGCAACTCGCCGGCAATGCGAACGAGTTGCCCTGCTGACGCGGAGAGGGACTGAATTGATTGCGCCATTCCGCCGGACTGCTGCGAAAGCTCACTTGCGGTGTGCGCGATCTCTCCTGCCGAGGCAGCCATCTCCTCCGTGCCGGCGGTGATCTCAGCAGACATCGCGGATGTCTCCTGCGCCGAGGAGCCCAGCGCGCCGGCCAGGCGACGAAGCTCCTCGACCATGGCCGCAACCGCCCGCGACAGTCGTCCGATCTCGTCCTCGGCGAGCGCATGGCTAACTCGCCGCGATAGATCGCCTGCCGCCACTGCTTCCGCGAGCTCAGCGAGTGCGGCCGCCGGGAAGGTGATCCGCCGCTCGATCGAGCGATTCACGAGGAACAGCGTAGCCAGAATCGCGATGAGCACGACCAGCGCGCCGCCGAACAAGGCAAGCTGTGCCCGAACGATCGGTGCCGCCACCGTCGCCTCGTCGGCGTGAGCGACGAGCCGCCACTGGCCGTCATTCGCCAGCACGATGGCGCCACGCTGCCGCGCGGTACCAACTCCGAATCCTATGATACTATCGGTCGAGGAACGTCGGATGTCGCCGGCACCGTCCATCAGCTGGAAGCGTTTGCCACCTGCTGAGCTGGCAATGACATGACCGACAGAGTCGATGAGATCGACACGTAGCGTCGTGCCCACACCCGCCTGGAGTAACGCCGAGTCGACCGTCGCGAGACCAAACTTGGCCTTCACGACACCAACCCGACGGCCGTGATCTCTCACTGCTCGTGCGAGCTCGACAACGGTCTCTCCCGTGGCTTGATCCTGGGTCGCTTCGGCGTCGGTCGCGCCGCTCTTCCATGCCAGTTGCCACCAGGCCTCGTCACTCTGGACGAAGTCCGTCGGAGGTGAGGTGGCGACGGCATTGTACCCGTACTGGTCGGTGAGCATCACCTCCGCGATGTCGAGCTTCGGGAGGAGATCGAGGAGAAACTCGAGCGAAGTCGAATCGACCTGCTGCGATCGGGTGGACTTGAATCGCTCCTCGAGAGCCGAGATGGTCTGGAGCGGGAGCCCGCGCCGCCGAGAAACGAGGGTCCCCTTCTTCGCCGCCTCGATCACGGACGACTCCCACGCAATGAGATCGACCTGCCGCATTCGTTCGGCAAGCACCCGGTCGACGAGCAGCGCCGAGCGTCGGGCCGCATCGGAGAGCACCGCGTTCTGCTGCTGGGTCATCGACCGACTCAGGCCGATGTTGCCGGCCGCAGTGACGATGGCAAGGAGGAGGATTGCCGTGGCCCCGGCCGAAAGGACATATCGGCGGCGCAGTGAGCGTTTCGTATGAGCCGCGCTTGTACGGGAGCGGCTGCGAAAGAATCCGGAGATGCTAATCGACGTCATGCGCGTTCGCGGTTGGCGATGCCCTTCGACTCCGCCTACATTGCCGTAGAGAAATCGCTCATCTCATGGACGGCGTCCCAGGCATTGCCCGTGGCGGCGCACCGTCTCGTCTCGCAAATGACCGAAGTGACGCAAACACCTCCGGATTCGGCTTCCGAGCCGACCGGCTACGATCCTGCCGTCGTCGAGAAGAAATGGCAGACTCGTTGGGAAGAGCGGAGAACTAACGACGCCGACCTGCGTGATGGCGCGCGTCCGTTCTACGCTCTCATGATGTTTCCGTACCCGTCAGCGGAAGGACTGCATGTCGGCAATCTCTTCGCGTTCACGGGTAATGACATCTATGGACGATTCCAGCGGCTCCAAGGGCACACGGTATTCGAGCCGATCGGCTTCGACGCGTTCGGGATTCACTCGGAAAATCATGCACTGAAAGTCGGGGTGCATCCCGCGGAGCTCATTCCCCGGAATATCTCGAACTTTCGGCGGCAGCTGAAGCGCGCCGGCCTGATGGTCGATTGGTCGCACGAGCTGTCCACGACAGATCCGTCGTACTACAAGTGGACACAGTGGATTTTTGTCGAGCTCTATAAGCGTGGTCTGGCGTACCGCCGGCGCGCGGCGGTGAACTGGTGTCCTAACGACAAGACGGTGCTCGCGAACGAACAGGTGATCGCCGGTGCGTGCGAGCGCTGCGGGGCGAAGGTCGAACAACGATTTCTCGAACAGTGGTTTTTCCGCATCACCGACTACGCGGAGCGCCTGCTGTCGAATCTCGACTGGATCGACTGGTCGGAGAGCACCAAGACGGCGCAGCGCAACTGGATCGGCCGTTCCGACGGCGCAGAAGTTGTTTTTCGGGTGATGGACCTGCTCGAGATGGGCGGTGCCGCCACCGTCGGCCTGAATATGATGGCGACAACGGCCGAGCTCAACGCGTTCGCGACTGACATTCGCGTCTTTACGACGCGCCCGGACACAATTTTTGGGGCGACGTATCTCGTGCTCGCCCCGGAGCATTCGCTCGTCGACAAAATCGTGAGCGACGAGCAGCGCGAGGAGGTTGCCGCCTATCGCGCGGCGACAGCGAAGCAGGACCTCGTCACTCGCAAGGTGAATCGCGAAAAGACCGGGGTCTTCACCGGCGCCTACGCGATCAACCCGGCGACGGGCCATCCGATTCCGATCTGGATTGCCGACTACGTACTCATGGAGTACGGAACTGGCGCGATCATGGCCGTCCCTGGCCACGACGAGCGCGATTTCGAGTTTGCTAAAGCATTTGGCTTGCCGATCGTGCGCGTCGTCGCGCCGCGCGGGCTGCAGGCCTCTCATCATCCGAGCGCTGCCCATGTCGACTCCCAGAATCGGGACGAGCATCCGCCCATCGAGGAGCCTTACGTCGATACAGAGCACGCGTATCTGGTCAACTCGGGACAGTTCAATGGCCTGACGGTCGACGAAGGGAAGAACGCCATCGTGGCGTGGCTCGCCGAGCGCGAGCACGCCAAGCCGATCGTCAACTATCGGTTGCACGACTGGTGCGTGTCGCGGCAACGCTATTGGGGCCCGCCGATCCCGATCATTTATTGCGACCACTGCGGTACCGTGCCGGTGCCTGAGAAGGACTTGCCAGTGCTGCTGCCAAGGGTCGAGGACTTCAAGCCCGATGATACGGGCATCTCACCGTTGGCGCGGGTCGAATCGTGGTATAGGGTCAAGTGTCCGAGCTGCGGTGGCGAGGGTCGTCGCGAGACGGACGTGTCGGACACCTTCCTCGACAGTGCATGGTACTTCCTGCGTTATCCCAGCACGCAGGTCGACAACAAGCCATTCGACTCAGAGATGCTCGAGAAGTGGCTGCCGGTGAACTCTTACATCGGCGGCAATGAACACGCCGTGCTGCACCTGTTGTATTCGCGCTTCGTCACGATGGTCTTGCACGACGCTGGACATCTCGAATTCGAGGAACCATTCACGAAGTTCCGCGCGCACGGCATGATCATTCGCGAGGGCGCGAAGATGTCGAAGAGCCGCGGTAATGTCGTCAATCCCGACGAGTACATCGATCGCTGGGGGGCCGACAGCTTCCGCACGTACTTGATGTTCCTCGGACCGTATGAGGAAGGCGGCGATTTCCGTGATCAGAGTATCGCGGGCGTCCGCCGCTTCCTGGACCGTTTGTGGGTGAGCACGTTAGACGCGCGTCGTGATGGTTCGCCTGATGACGGAGTGCGTCGCAAGCTCCACCAGACGATCAAGAAGGTGAGTGACGACGTGCCGCGCCTGCAGTACAACACTGCGATCGCGGCAATGATGGAGTACATGAACGTGATGCGGGCCAAGGAGCGGACGCCGCATGTCGAGGAAGTACGTCCGCTCGTACAGCTCGTGTCGCCTTTTGCTCCGCACATTGCCGAGGAGCTGTGGGAACGTCTGGGCGGTAAGAGGAGCGTGTTCGATGCGGGATGGCCCGCGTTCGATCCGTCGCTCGCCGCCGAGGAGACAGTGACAATTGCCGTGCAGGTGAACGGAAAGCTGCGCGGCACCATTCGCGTGGGGCAGGGCACGGGTCAGGAAGAAGCGTTGGCTCTCGCCCTCGCCGACTCCAGCATTGCGAAATTCGTCCCGGCTACCGCGAAGAAGGTGATTTACGTACCGGGAAGGCTTCTGAATATTGTGGTGTGAGAAAAGGGGCTAGCGGCTAGGGCTGGGGCCGGCGACGGAAATCGCTGCGCCTGGCCCTGGCCCTAATCCATCAGAACGTCACCCCGAATGTGATCGGAATGGTGACGAACGACGGACCCTGCGCGAGTGCGAAATGGAGCCGCGCTTCCGCATATGCTCCCACTCCCTGCAGGGGAATCGTCACGCCTGTACCCACATTGAAGCCCGCGCTATTGCCCTGATCCGAGATGTGATACAGACCCATACCGCCGATCAGGTACGGGTGGGCCGCGGAGCCTGGCGAGTGGTACACGACGCTCAGCAGCAAGGCCAATGCATTCGCGCTCGACGCGTTTAGTGCATTCTTATCAGCGCCGAAATACTGGTACAGCACTTCGCCGCGGAGACCCAGCGGCTCACTGGGCACGCGAAACTCCGCCATACCATCGAGATTGAATCCGGGCTGCCGATTCTTGGCGATGCCGCCCGCGGGGATGCTGATTCCACCGCCGATACCAAGCACCGGAAGCGGCATCGTCTGCACCGCGGACCCCTGTGCGGCGAGCGACGACGACATGGAAACGAGCAGGGCGAACGCTGCAAGGGTCGAGGCTTTACGCATCATAGATGTTAGGCATGAGAGAGGAACAGAATCGAAGTTGAAGGTGGCGATTCGTCTCGAGAGACACGCGAATCCAACGCGTCCCCATCAGAGCATCCGGCTGATCCATTCACCGACGAAGTAGCCGACTACTGCAACGCCGAGGCCGACGACAAACATGTCGAGCCCGGAGCGGAACACACCGCGGCCCGTGAAGATCGACCGTGCTCCGCCCACCAGGAAGTGAGACAACATAGACAGCACAAACGCCACCACGATGGCCGTCGTGCCGGTCCAGATCAGGAACGAGAAGACTGGAATGAACGCACCGACCGCGGTTGCCGATCCTGTCACCCAGCCTTCGCGGAGGGGCGACATGTGCGGTTCGCCGATGCCCAGCTCTTCCTGAACTTGCTCCTCCAGCATGCGCTCCGGATTCGCCATCACTTCCGTCGCGAGTGCATGCGCGCTCTCGGCGCTCATTCCCTTCGTCTCGTAGATCAACGCAAGCTCGTCTCGCTCCACCTCCGGCATCAACGCGATCTCGTCGCGTTCCATTGCGATTTCGTTCGCGTAGACTTCCTGCTCGCTTTTCGCCGCGAGGTAACCGCTCGATCCCATGGATAGCGCATCGGCGATCAGGCCGGCGACGCCCGCGAGTATGACGGTATGATGTGCTGCCATGGCGGACGCGCCAATTACGCCCGCAACCAGTCCGAAATTCGCCGTCAATCCGTCGTTGAAGCCATACACGACATTGCGCAGAAAGCCACCCGATTCCGTGCGATGCCAGGGCTCGCCTTTGCGTCCCGAGATTTCACCGAGGGTCGTCGCGTGCTCGGCCGATTCGCGTGCTAGTGTGAGCGCCTCGGTCCGACCCGCCACTCCGCGCGCGGTGGTCCGATGCATGTCGAGATAGCCTTTCACCTCCCGACCTTCCTCCGCGAGGAGCATCGGCAGGAGGAAGTTCGGACCGAGTAGCTTGCCGAGCAGAGCGAGCAGACGAGTGCGTGCGCTCGGCTTGAATGGCCTAACGGCATGTCCGTGGTGCGCGAGCAACCTCGCCCATATCTCGACGTGACGATCCTCGACTTCGGCGAGGCGGCGATAGAGGTCCTTCTTCTTCGGATCGGGCTCCGCCTCGGAAAGCAAGCGATACAGATAGGCCGCGTCGGCTTCATCCTGCCAATGATGCTCGAACGCGTGGAGATCTGGCGTGCCGGTCGGGGGGCGGGCTTCGGTGTGGGACGCAGTCATGGGCTGGCTAGGGACACGTACCCCCAACAACCTAATTCGTCTGCGGAAACCCTCGCCGCCCCTGCGAGTGTCAGACCTGGTGGACCTACAAAAACTCGTACTCGAGGCCGTATGCGACTCCACCAGTTATTCGCGCCCGCCGTGCTGTGCACGTCGGTCGTCGTCGCCGGCGCGCAAACGCCGCGTATCTACTCCGCTCCCTCAGCTGGTGCGCTACGCGTGGGGGACGACCAACCACGAGCCGTTCTCGGTCTCAGCGTCGGCGCCTCTACCAGCTCTCGGGATACGCTCGGCCTGCTCGTGACGTCTGTCGCGGCGAACGGACCGGCGGACCGCGCGGGGATCCAGGAAGGCGATCGGATCGCCTCGATCAATGGCGTGAGTCTGAAGTTGTCCTCGTCGGACGCTGGAGATTTTGACATCGGAAACGCCATGAACCGCCGCCTCACGCGCGAGCTGAGCAGGCTTCGCCCGGGTGATGACGTCGATCTCAGAGTGTATTCGGACGGTCGGACGCGAACCTTCCGGGTCCGCACGGCCGACTCTGATTCGCTTTATTCACGACGCCGGGTGTCGAGAGCCGAGATGGACGATCGCGCAACGCTCGGCTTCGGCATTGCGGCGACTGGCAGCCGGCGTGACACCCTTGGCGTGCTCGTTATGTTCGTGGACGACTCTGGTCCGGCTGGACGAGCCGGGCTAGAGGAGGGGAATCGTATCGCCGCCATCGACGACATCGATCTTCGCGCGAATCGCGAAGACGCTGGCGACACGTTCACGGCGACATCGAAGGTCCGTCGCCTGCAGCGCGAGGTCGCCCGTCTTCATCCCGGCGACAACGTCGACTTGCGCGTATATGCGAATGGCGAGTTCCGTACGGTGAGACTCCGCGCTACTCGAGCCGCTGATCTTCCGCGACACGGCCGCGCATTCATCATCGGCGGCGATGGCATGGGCATGATGCCCGGCATGACACCGGGAGCGCTTTCACTCGACTTCGACGGAGCACTCATCGGTGAGCAGGTGCGTACGGCGATCGAGCGGGCAATGGATGGCGCCGGTCGAGCGCTGCAGGGAATGGGTCGCGGTCTGGAGCGGTCGCGATTTCGCTGGCAGGACGATGACGAGCGTCCGAGGCGCGTGGAGCCGATCGAGCCAATGGAGCCGATGCAGCCACTACGCGTCGAGCCGATCGAGCCGATTCACATCGAACCCCTCGAGCCGAGTCGGATGCGTCGTGTCGCGCCATCGAAGGTTCCGTACACCACCTCCGTCCTGCTCGATGACAGCAGCATCAACGCACCAGTGATCACGACCGCCGAGCGGAGTGGTGAGTCAGCGAAACCCGCGGCGCTCGATGTCGCTGGTTTGCGCTTGGTTCCCGTCGGCTCTGAGCTTTCGGGATATCTCGGGAAGGGAAGCGAGCGCGGGCTGCTCGTGCTCGATGTACCGGAATGGGCCGGACACACACTGCGCGCGGGGGATGTCGTGCTGTCGATCGACGGTTCGCCAGTACGCTCTGCCAACCGGTCGGACGAAGTCACCGTTGCCCTTCCGCGTTTTCGTGAGGCGCAACTCGACATTCTACGTGACGGTGTGCACCATACGGTGACGCTTCCCGCGCGTCGCTGACGTTGTCCGCGTCAGTCGCGGCGGGGGCCCAGCAGCGAGGATCCGCGACTGACACGTTTCACATTTGCTCTACTTTGCGCCACGTCGACAACGACCGCCTGCGCACATGCAATGCAGCGGCAGCCCGCCGCTTTCACCGGGGCGGCGGGCGTCGTGCCCGGTATCGAGGTGTTGCTGACTGATTCGCTTCACCTCGTCCGCGGCAAGCGCATTGGCCTCATCACCAACCACAGCGGTCGGGACCGTCGCGGCAATAGCACCATCGACCTGCTCTTTCACGCGCCGGGTGTTCGCCTAACGGCGTTGTTCGGACCAGAGCACGGATTGCGGGGCGCTGCACAAGCTGGTGAGTCGGTATCGTCCACCGTCGACTCCGCGACTGGCGTTCCGATCTACTCACTCTACGGCCAGACATACGCGCCGACACCCGAAATGCTGCGCGACGTGGACGTGCTGGTGTACGACATTCAGGATGTGGGCGCGCGCGTGTACACCTTCGAATGGACGATGGCGCTTTCGGCGGAGGCCGCCGGGAAGCTCGGGAAGAAATTCATCGTCCTCGATCGCCCCGACCCGATTCGAGGCGACCGGGTCGACGGTAACATCCTCGAGTTACGGTTTCGATCCTTCGTCGGACAATATCCGGTCGCCTTGCGATACGGCCTCACGCCCGGCGAGCTGCTTCAGTATCTCGTCGGCACCCGACAGATCGCCGCCGATATTTCCGTTGTCCCGATGCGGGGGTGGCGTCGGTCGATGTGGTGGGAGGAGACGGGGATCCCCTGGATCAACCCCTCGCCCAATCTGCGCTCGCTCGACGCGACGCTACTATATCCCGGCACGGTCTTCTTCGAGGGGACCAACGCCACCGAAGGCCGCGGAACGGACAAGCCCTTTCAGCTCATTGGGGCCGCGTGGCTATCCGACGCCGGAACAATCGCTCGCGATATGAATGCGCTGAAGCTGCCCGGCGTGCGATTCGATTCCACGTCGCGAACCATTCAGAGCGACGGCGGTTATAAGTTCGGCGGCCAGACCATTCCAATGATCGAGCTCTCCGTCACCGATCGTAATGCGGTGCGACCAGTGGAAGTAGGCGTGCGACTCCTGCAGGCGATCTACACGCATCATCGTGCAGAGTGGCAATGGCGACCGTCGATCGATCGTCTGGCGGGAACGGACGAGCTCCGCCAGGCCGTCGAGCGGAGCGCAGTCGACGCGCTGCTTGCTAAGTGGTCGCGCCAGGCTGAGGAATTTCAGGCGCAATCGAGGAAGTACTGGATCTACTGATCGCGGCACCCAGGGAGGGCGAGTGAGCCTGAAACCAGGTACGCATCTGTCCGTGCTCTCGGCAGCACTCGTGTCGGCGGTGTTGCTTACCGGCTGCGGTGGATCGGCTCAACTGCGACAGGCCACTGGCTCGCCTTACGACTCCGCATCGACCGAGGAAGTCGCGTCGGGCGTGGTGCACCGCCGCCTTGTGGCGAATCAGGGTCCATTCACGATCCACGTCGTCGAGATCGACTTGAGACACCGGGATCTCGCGATTGCCGCGATGCACGCCTTCGATTCCCTGCGTGGTCGTCAGCAGGTGAGTGCAATGGCGAACAGCCGCACGGCGACGGGAGCAAACGTCGTTGCCGCAATCAATGCGGATTTCTTCGATCTGAAGAGTGGCGAGAACGAGAACAATCAGGTCGTCGATGGAGCAGTCGTCAAAGCGGTTTCCATCACCGACTCGCCATTCGACTCGCTCCACACGATCCACAGCCAGTTTGGTATGACGTGCGATGGTCGTCCGGTGATCGACCGGTTCGCATTTGCTGGTGCCGTGCTCACGCCACCACCGGCGGTCGCGGTGCTGCCGCTCGACGCTGTGAACTTTCGCCCCCATGGCGACGCAACCGTGCTCTACACCGCCGCGTACGGTATTACGCCGAGTGATTCCAATGCCCGCCTAACGGTAGAGATACCATTTCGCGTCGTCGCACGACGCGGCGACACGGTACAGTTGCAGGCCACGGGGGCGCCACGGAATGGTGGCGGTCTGGCGATTCAGCCGAGCCAGGCGGTGCTATCTGGCACTGGCGCGGCAGCTGAGGTCGTGCGGCGGCTCGGCGGCTCCCTGGCTGGTGGGGCTCCACTCAACGTGGTGACCTCGTTTCTCCCCAAGCGTGGTCGCCTTTGCACTCTTGTTGGTGGATGGCCGCGTCTCCTCGTCGACGGCCGCAGCATTGCCGACAGTGCCGATCGCCTCGAGGGCACATTTCCTCGCTTCTCGCTCACACGTCACCCACGTACTGGCATCGGCTTCTCGCGCGACAGCACGAAGCTCTACTTCGTGACAGTCGATGGCCGCAGCGAATCCAGCTCGGGCATGTCACTCACCGAGTTTGCGACATTGATGCAGACGTTAGGCATTGCGCAGGGGCTCAACCTCGACGGTGGCGGCTCGACGACTCTCGTGATCCGCGGCCACGTCGTGAATCATCCCTCCGATTCCACGGGCGAGCGCGCCGTCGGTGACGCGCTCCTCCTGCTGAAACGGTAGCGCGCGTCAGAACTCGACTTGCGCACCGAGCTCCACGACTCGATTGGGTGGGATGCCGAAGAACTCGGTTGCTGAACGTGCGTTGCGTACCATCACCACGAACAGACGCTTTCGCCAGCGCGCGAGGCGCATCGGACGCGGCGCGCCCTCCTCAGGTGCGGGCGCACGGCGCACGCCGGGCTGTGGTGAGGGCTCGCGTCCCCGTCGCTTGCGATCGGCGATGATGATTCGCTCACGGCCGAGGTAGAAGGTCGTATCGAGCGCGCGCGCGCGAAGGCCCTGGGCCTTCGCGAGCGTGAGCACTTCGGGCACGTCAGGCGTTTCCATGAAGCCATAGTGTGCCGTCACGCGGTAGAAGCCCTGCTCCAACCGCTCGACACTCACCCGCTCGTCTTCCGGAACCTCAGGAACTTCCTCTGAGAGAATGGACATCAGCACAACTTGCTCATGCAGCACCTTGTTGTGCTTGAGGTGGTGCAGCAGTACGACGGGAACACCCTCCGCGGACGATGTCATGAAGACAGCGGTGCCAGCGACGCGAGGGGGTTTGCGTCGCTCCACATCGTCCAGGAAGAGGCTCAGTGGAAGCGAGCCGGCATGGAGTACCTCGTTGAGCATCATGCGGCCCTTCTTCCACGTGCTCATGAGTGTGAAGACGCCGATGGCAATGGCGACCGGCACCCAACCGCCGTGCTCGAACTTGATTGCATTCGCGCAGAGCAGCGAGATGTCGACGAACAGGAACGCTGCCGTCAACGTGCCGATGTGTGCAAGCGACCAGTTCCAGCGCGACCGCGCGACCACATAGAACAACAGCGACGTTATGGCCATCGTCCCGGTGACGGCGATACCATACGCGGCGCCGAGAGCAGTGGAATTCCGGAACGCGACGACGAGCAGGAGGCAGCCGATCATCAGTGCGTTGTTGATCTCTGGGATGTAGATCTGGCCAACCTCGGAGTGCGACGTGTGAACGATCGTCACCCGTGGCGAATAGCCCAGTTGGACGCTCTGCTGCGTGAGCGAGAATGCGCCGGAGATCAATGCCTGCGATGCGATCACCGTCGCCATCGTCGCGACCACCACGAGCGGCCAGAGCATCGCATTGGGCGCCAGAAGAAAGAAGGGGTTCGACGCGGCAGAAGGATCGCGCAGTACCAGCGCGCCCTGTCCGAAATAGTTCAACAGCAGTGCTGGAAATACGAGTCCGAACCAGGCCAATCGGATCGGCCGTTTTCCAAAATGCCCCATGTCAGCGTACAGCGCTTCGGCGCCGGTTACCGCCAGCACGACTGCGCCGAGTACCAGAAAGCCAGTTCTGCCGTTCGCCTGGAAAAACTGGAGCCCGTACCACGGATTCAGGGCGAGTAGCACGCGGGGCTCACGGAAGATCTCGACCGCACCGAGCACGCCGATGCTCACGAACCAGAGTGCCATCAGTGGCCCGAAGGTGACGCCCAGGCGTGCCGTGCCGAAGCGCTGAAAAACGAATAGCCCAAGCAGGATCACGAGCGCTACGACGACAATCACCGACTCGGCTATGTGCGGATGTACGACCTGGACACCCTCTACAGCGCTGAGGACGGAGATCGCCGGCGTGATGATCCCGTCTCCATAAAGGAGCGCGGCGCCGAACAGCCCTAGCGAGATGAGGAGAATTCGGCGGCGGCGATCGGCGGCGCGGCGTTCCTGTTGGAGCAGCAACGCCAGGAGGGCGAGGATTCCACCCTCGCCTCGGTTATCCGCCCGCATGATAAAAACGATGTATTTGATGCTCACCACGATGATGAGCAGCCAAACGATCAGCGACAGCACACCATAGACGTTCAGCTGCGACGCCTCCAAACCGTACTCCGGATCGAAGCACTGACGGAGCGCATACAACGGGCTCGTACCGATGTCGCCAAAAACGATGCCGAGTGCGATGAGTGAAAGGCCGGCGAGACGACGACCGCTCGGACGAGCTTCGGGCCCTTGCCTGTGCGGACGCACCGCGGCAAAAAAACCGCTAGCACCGGGCGACGGGACTGGTGGGCCTTGGTCTTTAGATACTGCGGAAACAGAAGCCTCGGCGGAGTTCGTCGGAGCTTCCGTGGCAGCATTCGAGCTGCCCTTACGAAGGGGTTCGGTCATCGAGTATGGCGGGATACGCCCGCCGGAGTCTCGTCGCACTCACGCTGAATTCTGGGAGAGCTTCAGCACAGTGCAACGCAAAAATGGGTCACGCGTCGAAAGCCGTGACCCGGACCCCAATCTAGCGGCGCGCTCAGACCGGTTAAAGACGCGAGCGCGCTAACTACCCCACTTTATGGGTGTGGTGATTCCCCTCCGCCCGGCGAGCCTTTGGCTGAGCTAGCGTCCTCCTGTGTGAGCCGTTCGATCTCGGCAGCCGCCCGCTTGAGGATCTCGCTAATGCGACCTATACGTTCCCGATCGTTCGGTGAACGGGACGCTACGTAGAATGTGGCTCGGCCGAGACTAGCCATCGAGCGCTTGAGATCGGCCATAGGCGCGTCGAAAAAACCTTCGACGAACTTCGCGATCCTCTCGAAGATGTCATCCACAGTCGCGCTGTGTTCCTCGAGATGCTTTCGGCCTTCGTCGGTAATCTCGTAAATCTTCCGGCCGCCCTCTTCCGGCATCGCGCGGGCATACCCGAGGTCTTCGAGCATCGTCAACGTCGGATATACGGTGCCAGGACTCGGCGCGTATGCGCCACTCAACCGCTCCTCGAGCTCCTTTATGATCTCGTAGCCGTGTCGGGGCTTCTCCGCGAGCAAGCGCAGAATCACGTACTTGAGATCGCCCTGCTCGAATACCCGCCCGGCCCGCGCCCTCCAGCCGCGACCTCGCGGCCCGCCGCCGGGTCCCCAGAAATCATTCATAAATCCATCAAACCCCCAACGACCGCGTTGATTTCCCGGCCCGCCACTGCCGCAATCGCGACCGAGCCCGCTTAGATCGAAGAACGCGCCGATCATAAACTCTCCATTAACGATATACCACAGATATATCTTGAACGTCAGTACGATATATCAAGAGATATATCGGCGCAAGGATACGGCATCAGGTCAAAAGGCACATGCCTTGCCCTCTAGCTCGGTGTGTGAGCCGCAGGGTGATGCTTCTGGGCGGAGGCGCGGGCGGCTCCAGCACCAAGGAGAGGAAGATGGCTGACGATCTCACCAAAGACGGCCTGAAGAATCAGGGCGAAGGGCTGCTCGACCAGGCAAAGGGCCGCGTCCGCAACGCAGTCGGCGGCATTACCGGCGACACGAGCGAGCAGGTCAAGGGGAAGGCCCAGGAGCTGAAGGGCAAGGTCCAGCGCAAGTTCGGCGAGAAGCAGGTCGACGCAGACAACAACGAAGACTGAGCTTCAATCTCCCACTTGTAGGACGGCCGGCGAGCAACTCTCGCCGGCCGTTCTCTCTTCCGTGTTCACTTGCCGAGAGTGGCTATGATTGGCCCGGAAATCCTCCCGCCGCGGCCGTCACCGAGTTTTTTTCGCAGCCGCTTCGCGGTGTACATGGTTGTGTCTGCTCGCGTGAGGAGATCCTCTGGCGTCATCTGGCCGTGTTCGTCAGGTTGCGCGACGCCGACGCTCACCGACAGCGGCAGGTCCTTGCGCGTCGCGAGGGCGACGAGTGGCTCGCGCCAGCGAGCCGTCCAGGAATCAGGCGCCGCATCCGCCGGTGCGGTGGCGAGCACGGCGAACTCGTCGCCGCCAACGCGAGCCACGATATCCGTTGATCGGAAAGCCTGCCGCAATACGGCCGCGACCTCCATCAATGCACGATCGCCAGCCCAGTGGCCATAGGTGTCATTAATGATCTTCAACTCGTCCACGTCGAAGAAGATCTGCCAGATCGTCCTCGGTTCCGCGACCTTGAGCAATGTTGCAGCGCGCGTGACATAGCCACGCCGGTTGTAGAGACCCGTGAGCTCGTCCGTGAATGCGGCAGCACGAAGGCTGGATGTGAGGCGATGCCGTTCCGCGGCGACCAACAGGATGCGGAGAAGGCCAGGCGTATCGAGTTGAGCGGCCGCAACACAATCTTCGGCGCCGAGTCGAATGGCGCTCAGGAAGAGCGCCTCCTCGAACCAGGGAACGACAACCACCGTTGCCGCTTCCGGAACGGCGCGCCGCGACGACATCATTGCCATTCCCAGTTCGACCGCTGCGCCTAACGCGATGACGACGACGTCCGGCGGCGTCCACGATGCGCGTGGCGTCAATGCGCCGAGGCTTTCGTCGGGCGCGAGCGCGGACACCAGCTCCACTGCGCGCACATCCCGCAGCAGCACGCGCAGCTCGTCGGCCACGCCGTCGGAGCCGTGGTCGATGATGGCAACACGCAAGCGAGGGGAAAGCGATTCGTGAGCGATCATGCGGCAAAAGGTGGCGCGACCGGTCCCGTTTTCGAAGGCGACGCCGGCGTGAGCGCCGTCGGGAACGCAATCGGAGCGGGTAATGTTTGCGCGATGCGCGCGAAACGATCGAGAATCTCGGGGTCGAACACGCGACCGCGATCGGCGCGCATCGCCTCGAGCGCCTCTTCCGGCGAAAAGGCTGGCCGGTAAGGGCGGTGAGTGGTCAGAGCGTCATACACGTCGGCAACGCACAGGATCCTCGCGCTTAGCGGAATCGCCTGCTCGGACAATCCGTCCGGGTATCCGGCACCATCCCAACGCTCATGGTGATGCCGAATCATTGGCAGCACATCCCAGGGGAAGTCCACGTCCTTCAGCAAATCGGCGCCCGCCGATGCGTGCCGTTCGATGATCGCACGTTCCGCGGGCGTGAGGGGCGCCGATTTGTTGAGGATGTCAGATGGGACGACGATCTTGCCGACATCGTGCAGCATCGCGCCGATGCGCATCCAGAAGAGTGTCTGCTCGTCGAAGCCAAGCTCCTTGCCCATCGCGCAGGTATAGTCGGCCACCCGTTCACAATGGCCAAGCGTGTATCGGTCCTTCGATTCGATCGACTGTCCCCACTGCCTAACAACGTCCAGGAAGCGACGTTCGAGGCGGTCGATGCGGCGTCGAACGTCGGCGATGTCACGTTGCACGCGGAGGCGGCTGAACAGTCGGTGCGATGCGTTGAGTGATTGCAGTGCGTCGCGATTGCGGCGAAGCGTCGTATAAAGCTCGGCCTGTTCGCGCGCTGTTTCAGCCGCAAGCAGAAGGTCTTCGCGGCGTAAGGCGCTCTCGAACGCCACTCGTAGGTACTCTTCGGCCTCTTCGGTGCGGCCCAGCTCTCGCGCGATGACGCCGCAGTGTTTGTACACCTCACTCAACGCGCGAATGTCATTGAGGGGTCGCGCCTCCTGGAGCACGCGTTCGCACACGACCTGCGCATCAACGTAGTCGCCGCGAGCGATACGCATCGCCGCGCGATTCACCTCGACCATGAGTGCCGTGCTCGCGTCGCCGCACAGCTCGCAGAGGGCGAGTGCCTCGCGATAGGTGCTCTCCGCGTCCTCCCAGCGCGTGAGATCCGCGTAGGCCAGCCCGATGTCATTGAGCAGGTTCGCGACGTAATAATCGAGGCCGAGGGCGCGATATCCGGCAAGGCTCGTGCGATAATGCCGCAAAGCGAGCGGCACGTCGCCGCGCATGCTGGCGATGACACCGAGATTCTGCTCGACCATCGAGACGAGTCTCGCGTCGCCCGCAACCTGCGCCATCTCGCCGGCTTCGCGATACAGCGCTTCCGCTTCGTCGAGCTGCCCCCGCTGCCAGTGACTGATGGCAATGATGTTCTTTGCGTTGGCGATCGCTGCCGAGTCGTTCTTCAGTTCACCAACGGCGAGGGCGGCGGCAAGACAATCGAGTCCTGCTTCGACATCGCCGTCGTCGAGATACAGACGGCCAATGCGCCGCAGGATCATCGACGCCTCCTCCGCTTCGGTATCGGAGCGGAGTAAATACAGCGCGCTCTCGTAGCGGCGCCGCGCCAGCTCACGCTGGCCGGCACGCTCGGCACGATGCGCTTCGTCGAGGAGCGTGCCAACGGCGGTCGCATGTCGACCGCGTGTGGCACGCCGCGGAGCATTGGTGGGGCGCATCAGCGAAGATCGACCGAGTCTCGCTCCGCCGACGCGACCGTATACCCTGAGAAGTGGCGGATGAAGAGAACCGCGTTGTGTCCACTGATGTCGATCTGAACGGGCAGGATCTCGATCGCGCGCGCGTCACCGGTCGTGGCATCCGTGACGAGCGAGTCGTCGGCGAAGTAGCCACCGATGAGCGGCGGCATACCGAGCGACGCGCGGCTCAACCTCAGGCCGTGGAGCGACTGGATGAGCTGCACCGACTGCGCGAACTGGAGGCCATGCGGCTCGAAGCGATACGCCAGCGCTCCGCCGCGCAACGCGATGCACGTAATGTGCGTCGTTGCCGTGACCGCGCCGGCGGGCACGGTGACCGTTAGGCCGACCGACGGAAAGCGGACGCTCGTACCCTCAGGTCCGACGTCGAAGCTCCAACTCCGGTCGGTCGCCAGCGCCTGCTCGCGACGGACGGGGTGGATCGTCGCGCCATTCGGATCGGCGACGATGCCTAACGGCGGAGCGCTGTCGGGGCGCGGCGTGACTAGCAACGCCCGGTCACCGCCGCAGGCGACCACGAGGGTCGCGGCAAGGGCGGTGGCGAGGTGTGCGAGTCTGAGGCGCTTCAACAGCATGAGCAATCTCCGACGATCAGGTTCGGGCTCCGTCGACCGAGCCACATTAGGCGACTGCGTGCGCACGCAACAGGAATAATCTTTTGCACCCAAGGATGGCCGTGATGCGAATCACGACTCTCGGGACGTAACAAAACTTCTCAACTTTGACTTGACGTGCCTTACGCGGCGACTTGTGCCGCCACATCGGGTCGATTGCCCGCGGCGGCGACGAATCCATGGAACGATGGAACGAGCTGCTCGAAGACCGGGAAGATGGATGGGTCGAATGCTTTGCCCGCGTCGTCGCGCATCATGCGCAACGCCTCCTCGGGCGAAAAGGCAGGACGATACGGACGATCTGTCGTCAGCGCGTCGAAGACGTCCGCGAGCGCAAGCACGCGCGCGTGCAACGGGATCTCATCCCCCGTTAGGCGATCAGGGTATCCCTTGCCGTCCCATCGTTCGTGATGACTGCGCACTATCGGCAGCACATCCCACGGGAACTCGACATCCTTGAGGAGCTCGACGCCGGCGGCGGGGTGGCTTTCCATCAACGCGCGTTCTTCCGGCGTCAGCTTACCAGGCTTGTTCAACACCTCGGTCGGGACGTTGATCTTGCCGACGTCGTGCAGCAGGGCACCAATGCGAAACCAGAACAGGGCGCTCTGATCCTGATCGATTGCGCGGAAGATCGCGCACGCATAGTCGGCGACGCGCTCGCAGTGACCGAGTGTGTACGGATCCTTGGATTCGATCGAGCGCGCCCAGGCGCTGACGATGTCGTAGAACCGCTGTTCGAGACCGCGCATACGGCGCGCGACATCGGCGATATCGCGCTGCGCGCGCAAAGTGCTGAACAGGCGGTGCGACGTGTTCAGCGCCTGGAGCGTTTCCCTTTCGCGGCGCATCCCCGAGTACAATTCGGCTTGTTCGCGCGCCACTTCAGCGGCCAAAAGTAGATCCTCGCGGCCGGTCGCCGAGGTGAACGCTTCGCGCAGATATCCGTCCGCCGCCTCGAGTGCGCCGGAGTCGCGCGCCACCACGCCGAGGTTCTTCTGCGCCTCTGACACCGCGCGCAGATCATTCAGAGGCTTCGCGCGGCGCAGCACACGCTCGCAAATGATCTTCGCGTCCTGTAAACGGCGACGAGCAATGAGCGTCTCCGCGCGATTGACCTCGATCATGAGACTGGTTCGCACGTCACCACACGCCGCGCACATCGCGAGCGCCTCGAGATAAGTCCGCTCGGCGTCGGCCCACTGCCCGAGGCGCGCGTGCGACATGCCCATGTTATTGAGCAAGTTGCCAACCTGTTCATCGAGACCGAGCTCACGATATCCGGAAAGGCTGGTTTCGTAATGTGCGATCGCGGCCGGCAAATCGCCGCGCATGTTGGCGATCGTGCCGAGGTTCTGCTCGACCATGGCGGCGAGTTTCACGTCACCGACGAGTCGGGCCTGGGCGCCGGCTTCCACGTAGAGTCGTTGCGCGTCGTCGAGTCGGCCGCGCAACCAGAAGCCACCAGCGAGCGCGTTGGTTGTGCGCGCTAGCGCCGAGGCATCGCCCGTCGCTTCGGCGACAGCGCGAGCCGCCTCGAGGCAATCCTCGCCGGCGCTGAAATCGCCGTCCTCGAAGTACAGGTGGCCGATATTTCGCAAAATCGCCGCGGCGTCTGCTGCCTGGTCACGCTCGCGGAGCAGATAGAGCGCACTCTCGAAGCGCCGTCGCGCCAATTCGCGATGACCAGCGGCTGCGGCCACCCGCGCCTCGTCCATCAGAGCATGGGCAAGTCCCGCAGGCAAGGACGCCGCCTCGTGAGAGGCGGCGTCGTGTTTGTTGGTGGCCGGCGATAGAGACATCGCGGTCTAAAATCCTCCGACACCGCTACTGTTGTCGCACATTGCGATCGTGTAACCGGAGAAGTGGCGGATCTGGAAGCTGAGTAGCCCGCCGCCGCTGATCGTCGGCTCGAGCTCGTTGACGGTTGCCGTACCCGTGTTGGGATCATACTGCAGCGAAGACGCCGAGTAGTAAGCGCCCTTCGCGGTCTTGTTCGAACCGAGAAGACCGTCGAGCAACGAACCGAGCAACGAGTTGTCGGAAACGTTCTGCGTGACGACCACCGGAACGGCGAACTGCAACCCCTCGGGCTGGAACTGATAGTTGTAGACGTTGCCAGCCTTGACCGTGACGGTGATGTGCACGGTCTGCGACAGCGCGCCAGGCGGCACGGTGATCGAGAGGCCAGCGGCGCGGTTGGCCGAGATCGTGCCCGCCGGTCCTGCGTAGAACGACCAGACGATGTCCTGCTGAAGCGTCGTCGGGCGTGTCACGAGCGTGACGACGATATTCAGCAGATTGTTAACTGTTCCGATGACGCCGCCAATCAGCCCGCCGAGCAGGCTCTTGGACGCCGGCGCTACCGCGCGATTGGTGGTCGCTTGTGGCGCGCTCGGCATGCGATCGCTGCAACCGATCGCCAACGCACTGACCATGAGCGCGGCGCTGACCACTCCGAGAAGACGTTTCCGCATCGAAAATCTCCTGAAATGCACTGGGCGACTCGCCCGGCATGCCGCAGATGAACTTGATTAGTCGGATGTCAATCGAACCGATCGCGCGCGACCTCGAGTTGTAATGGCGAACTCGACTCACGCAGCGCGACGGGACTGGAGATACCAGTTGGCGACAGGCTGCGCATGTGATGTTCGTCACCCTGAGTCGGCGACGCATGTCGCCAGTGTCGAAAAACGCGACAGATCGGGAAGACTGACCGGCCGCATCGGACGGCACGGCTGCCTAACGCTGCCGAACTGCTGCGGGTGAAATGTGATCGGTGGTCGGCGGCCAAAAGAAAAGTGGCGGCGCCAAAGCGCCGCCACTCGATTTCAGCCTCCACCGACCACCGCTCCGCAACCACTATTCGTATCGCAGTGCCACGATCGGGTCGAGTGCCGCGGCGCGGCGAGCTGGCCATACCCCGAAGAGAACGCCGACTAGCGCAGAGAAGGCGAAGGCCAGGCCGACCGCTGCCGGCGAGACCTGAGTGCTCCAGCCGGCAGTCCGGCTCATCACTGTCGCACCGGTTGCGCCAAGCAGGATACCGACCACGCCCCCCATGCAGCACAGAACGACTGCCTCGATGAGGAATTGCAACAGAATGTTGCGCCGCGTCGCGCCAAGCGCCTTGCGAACACCGATCTCACGCGTCCGCTCCGTGACCGACACGAGCATGATGTTCATGATACCGATGCCGCCGACGAGGAGACTCACCGCGGCGATTCCGGACAGCAGAAAGGTGAAGACCTGCGTCGTCTCGCCCAGCGTGTTCAGGAAGTCGGCCTGACTGCGAATCTGGAAATCGTCGGGCCTCCCCTGGCGTAGGCGATGCTCCCGCCGCAGGACGCGCTGAATGTCCGCCATCGCTTCGGGAATCTTGTCCTCGCTCTCGGAGAGCACGCTGATCGAGCGTAGACGATCGCTTCCAATCACTCGAAAGCGCGCGGTGTTGATCGGAATGAGAATCTGATCATCGGGATTGCCGAACGGCGTTGCCTGACCCTTCGATTCGAGGATGCCGATGACGACGAACTGAATGCCGCGAATGCGAATGTTTTCGCCGAGGAGAGCATCCGGCGAGTCGAGGCCCATGTTCGTGGCGACTGTCGGTCCGACGACGGCGACGCGCTGACGGCCGTCGTCCTCTGCCGAGGTGAACATCCGGCCGGAGTGCAGCGCATACTTGCGTACCTCGAGGTAGTTCGCCGAGGTCCCGACAACTGAGGTGTTCGCGTTCTTGTTGCCCCACTGTACCTGGAGACTGCGATTCATCTCGGGCTGCACGGCGAGAAGCGACGTCGCCCGTTCGTCGAGTGCTTTCGCATCGTCCATCGTGAGCTTGGCCTGGGCATCGGCGATCGCGACGCCGAAGCCACGCTGCTGACCGGGATTGATGGTCAACAGCGTCGTGCCCAGCGCGGCGATACGATCCTTCACGGCGGCCTGCGCACCGGTGCCAAGGGCGATCATCGCGATCACCGCCGCGACGCCGATGACGATGCCGAGCATCGTCAGGATCGAGCGAAGTTTATTCGCTCTGAGCGCGCTGAGCGCAACGCTAATCGTTTCACCGAACAACATAATCGCTCTCGGTCAGCGTGCGCCGCCTCGTGGCGCCCCACCGCCGCCGCCACCCCCCGGCCGGCCGCCGGCACCCGGTCCAGCGTTAGGCGTGAGCCCCGGCACGCCCATACCCTGTCGCATGCGATCGTTCTGCTGTTGACGCTGCGCCTGCAGCGCCAACGACGCCAGCAGGGCAACGCGCTCCCCCTCCTTGACACCCGTTACAATCTCGGTGTAATCGAAGTTCGACGCTCCGAGCATGACAACGCGCGGGTGATAGGTCTTGTGCGCACTGTCAGCGACGAACACGAGCCCGGGGCGCGTGCGGCGAGCGACGCCGCCAACCTCTGGCGTGGACAGTTGGAGATTTCCGTTGCCCTGCGCATTTCCCTGCGCTTGCTGCTCGCGATTGCCTCCATGTTGGCCGACGGCATTTGACGGACCGCGCGCGCCGCCACCGATCTGCGCCCCATAGCCCCCGCCGTTCGCCTGCATCTCCTTGCGACGGCATGCTCCAGCGACGCGCATGTCGAGCCCGGCGCTGGAATAAAGTTTCTCGCTTTCGGCACGCATCGCGGCAAAATCGAGCTCGCCGGAGCGGGCCTTATTCCGAAGATCGTCGAGCTTTTCTTGCAAATCGGGCTTCCTCGCGAGTGCCGCTTTCACATCTGCGCACTGCTTGTCGGTGACTTCAATCTGCTGCCGTCCCTGGCCGAAGCCCTGCTGTGGCTGTTGCGGTTGTTGCTTCGCGTCGCCCTGGAGCGCCACTTCTCCCTTCGACGCAGATGCCAAACGAGTGCCGTTCATGCCGCCGCTGACGTCGGCACGCGAGCGCCCGAAGCCATTCTGCATCTGCGCGCGCACCTCAGCCGTGACGCTGTCGGCGTTCAGGCCGAGCATTTGACCCGTGGCCGCGGCCTCGCGAACATTCTTGACCGCGTCGTTAGGTACGGCGAGGACGTCATTGACCTGATCGATGAGCACAGCGACTTCGCCGTTCATGCCCGGCTTCAGCAGCGACTCGCCGTTGTCGAGCGTGACGAGCACCGGGAACATTGTGACGTTTTGCTGGATCGTCGCGTTGGGCTCGATCTTCTCGACGACGCCCTGGAAGCGACGGTCAGGATAGGCGTCGATCGAGACGGACGCGTTCTGCCCAGGCCGTACCTGCCCTATGTCCGTCTCGTTGAACAGCGCCCGAACACGAACCTTGCCGAGATCGGCCATCGTGAGGAGCGTCGTACCACCGGTCGCGGAGCTCGTGGCTGACGTGATGACCTGTCCCAGCGATACGGTCTTCGTGAGAATCGTTCCAGCAGTGGGAGCAGTGACAGTCGCATCCTCCAAGCGCTGTTTCGCCAAGTCGAGGTTCGCGGCCGAGCGAATCACGGCCGCTTTCGAGTTCTCGAGATCGAGCGATGCCGACTCGTATTCCTGCGACGTGATGACCCGCGCCTTGTACAGCTCATCGCTTCGCTTTTTCTGCTGCTCTGAAACCTGCAGCTTTGCCTGCGACGCCTTGAGATCCGCCTCGGCCTGATTGTATTGATTCTGAACGTCGCGCGTATCGATCTGAACGAGAAGATTGCCGGGCTTGACGAGCGTGCCTGTCTCGACAGGCATCTTCGTGATGAGACCCGAAGCCTTGGATTTCACCTCGACGACGTTGATTGGTTCGACCGCACCAGTCGCTTCGGCATCGATGACGATGGTACGACGGGTAACGGGAGCCGTCTGGACGAAGGCGGCTTTGTCTTTACTGCCGCTACACGCGACGGTGCCGACGACGGCGAGCGCCAGCGCGAAAATTCGCTTCACGAGAGGGGTCCTCAGGGTGGTGGTGCTTATCTCGGATACTACGCAGGGGACGAGCGATGCGCTGAGTTTCCTTAGCGCGAATGCGTGGTCCGTGATCGGTGGTTACAAGAGAGGCCGGCGCTCAGCGCCGGCCTCTCCGAATGCAACCCTTCACCGGTCACCAACCACCAATCACCTACTGCGGCAGATCCCGCCCAATGATCGCCTCGATCTGTGCCCGCGCGAGGCGATAATTCTGTCTCGCCTGAATTAGCGCGGCACGCTGTTGGTCGAGCGTCGTTTGCGATGTGAGAAGATCTAGCAGTGTCGAGGCACCAAGCGCATAACGCTGCTGCTGCACGCGCAGATCCTCCTCTGCGGAGGCTACAGATGCTCGTTGGATGGAGATCTGCTCCTGCGCGGCACGAAGTGAGGCGAGTTGCTGGACGAGATTTTGTTGCGCGGCGAATCGCGCGTCGCGCAGTGTAGCGTCGGCATTCTCCGCCGCCACTCTTGCCTGAGCGACGGAATTTTCGCGCTGAAAGTTGTTGAAGAGTGGGTACGAGGCGCTGAAGGTAAACGTGTTGGCGTAGGGAAACGTCCGAAATCTCGTCGTGTCCGGGCTCGTTCCAACACCGTATGGAGCATAGCCACCGCCGCCCCGCGAAAAGACGAGGTCAAGCGTTGGGAAGTACGATGACTGCGATGCGCGCACCGCAGCGCGAGCTGACAAGAGCTGTGCGTTCGCTTGGGACACCGAGGGCCCATTCAGTGCGAGCTGAACGAGTGCCGCGCTATCTATTGGCGACATTGGGACTTCCAGCGTATCGCTCGGAAGCGCGGTGACGAGATAGGGCGCCGCAACGAGTCGCGTAAGCGACGCGCTGGCAATGCGCAGGTTGTTCTGGGCAGTAATCAACGCAAGACGCGCGTTGCCGACTTGTATCACGGAGCGAAGAGAGTCCGAGAGCGTAGCGGCGCCTGCGCGGACACGAGCCGCAGCGGCCGCCAGTTCTGCTTCGGCCTGTCCGAGCTGCGCAACGGCAGCAGCCTCCTGCTCGCGCGCTGCGAGGATGTTGTAGTACTGCGTCTTGACCTGAAGCGCGACGTTGTATTGTTGCGCGACATCGTTCGCTTCGGCTGATCCAACGTCCGCCTTCGATTGGGAGATCTGATACCAGCGTTGTCCGCCATCCAAGAGACGAACGGATGCCCGCAAACCGGTGGAATACTGCCAGGAGTGCGGAGCCGTGTACGGTATGATCTTTCCATTCGGCCCTGGTCGATCACCAGTCGTGCTGGTCTGCCCAGCGCTGACGTTCGCGGCCGGGAAGAAGTTGGCGTACGCTGCCCTCACAGCGGAATTCGCAATGCGAATCTGATTGCGCGCCTGCACGGCCGACGGGACGTTCCGCTGCGCCATCTTGATCGCCTCTTGCAAATCGATCGGATGAAATGCCGTGTCGCTGTCGATGGAGACGCGCTTTACCGTGTCTCGCATCGAGGCCAGGGCCACAGGGGTCCCCTGTGCGGCGATCCCCTGCGTGAGGCAGGGGATCGCAAAGAGCACTAAAGCAATCCTCTTCATTTTTTGGTCAGGCTCCGGAACTCCGGCGCGACTCGGCGCGCCGCAGACTGTCTTCGTGTTCGCGTGTGTGGCGCACCTGGTCGCGCCGCAGCGAATCCTCTCGGACGCGCATGTCGAACTTGGCGCGCTGATCGGGCGTGAAGATACGATACACCTGAGCGCGCGCATTGGCACGGACGCTGTCGATTTGCGGACGTACTGGCTTCAGAAGCGAATCCACGCGCCGGTTCTTCTCGTCGAGCACTGAATCCATCGCGGCGCGCTGGGATGCCGAAAGGCCGAGGTCGTCGTACATCGTCTGTCGCGCGGCCCACGAGTGGTCCTTGGTCGTGCGCGACATCACCCGTTCGGCCGAGAACCCGAGCACGCCGCCAACGAGCACGGCGCCAAGTAAGAACATGAGTGCTTGCTGCTTCGACCGCTGCATTTATGGTCTCCCGTTGCTTCTGTCTCTCTGTCCAACGACGTCGCGAAGCGATGCTTCGCGGTCGCCTTCGAGCGTGGGGCGAATCACCGTCTCGACCGGTACTGGACTCGGCGTGAGAATATGTTCATACGCGGTCTGGGTTTCGACTTGCCGGGCGCGGAACATGGCGACACCGGCAGCGAGGACGAGGACGGCCGCGGCGAGCAGCGCCGGCCGCGCCCAGCGATCGAGTTCCGCCCACCAGCCGAGATCAACCTCGGCGATGCGGCCCATGATCCGGGCCTCGAGCTCGTTCCAGTATGGCTCACCGACAGGCGCGGCGTACAGCGCGCGGAGGCCGCGCGTCACGTCGTCATCGTCGTTATGCATCGTGAGCTTCGTAGTCATATATCACTCCGAACGTCCTTGAGCAGTCGCCGTAATGCCGCTCGCGCATGGTGCAGATCCGATCGCGCCGTCCCCTCCGGGATCCCGAGCATCGAGCCGATCTCACCGTGCGTAAAACCCTCGACATCGTGCAGGACAATTACCGAGCGCTGGCGGCCGGTGAGCCGTGTGAGCGCCTTCGTCAGGCGCCGTCGCAACTCGTCCGCCTCGCCCGGATCCCGAAAGGGAGCGGGCGACGACTCCGAGAGTTCGTCCGCGTCGCGAACCTTGCGTCGCCGCACGAGATCGAGCGACGCGTTGGCCATGATGCGATAGAGCCAGGCCCCGAACGGTTGATCAGGAAGAAACCGATCCAACGCGCGGAAGGCGTGAAGGAACCCCTCCTGCACCGCGTCCTCCGCGTCCTCATGGGTGAGCACGATCGCGCGACAGACGGCGTATGCCCGACGCTGATGCAGCCGCACGAGCGCGGCGAAAGCCTCGCTGCTACCCTGCTGGGCCAGCACCACGAGCGCCCGTTCGTCCGAACCCCTCCGCGGATCTCCGTCAGCCGGCGACGGCATAGAGAAGGTCGATTGGACTGCGCTTGCGACGGTCATTCTCGCTCAGTGAACTCCTGCCAATATCCACACCATGTACGGCGGGAGACCGTGGAGCGTTGAAAACAGCTGGCGGCACTCAGGCACCGTTTCCGTCGAGGCCCAAGTCCGCGGCCCGGGCTCGCATGGCGTCGATGACAAACTGAATATGCGCGTCGAGATCGACCCCCAATTCCTGGGCGCCGAGCAGCACGTCATCGCGGTTCACGCCACGCGCGAAAGCCTTGTCCTTCATCTTCTTTCTCACCGAGCGCGCATCCACCTCATGGAGGCTCTTCGAGGGGCGCACCAGCGCCGTTGCCGTGACGAGCCCACTCAATTCATCGACGGCGAAAAGCGCCCTGGCCATGTTCGTCTCGCGGTCGACGCCGCAATAGGTGGCGTGCCCAAGAATGGCCTGAAGAATATCGTCCGGCCAGCCGCGCTCCCGAAGCACACGAACGCCTTCGGCTGGATGCTCGTCGGTGGCAGAGCGAGCGGCATTGGGGAACCGCTCGTAGTCGAAATCGTGTATCAGTCCAGCCAGTCCCCAACGCTCGGGATCCTCGCCGAACTTTTCGGCGTAGGCCCGCATGGCGGCCTCGACGGCGAGCATGTGCTTTCGAAGGGATTCGCTGGCGGTGTACTCGTGCATGAGCGCCAACGCATCGGAACGCGACGGCAGTGGCATGATTGGCAGGAAGAGATAGCGGAGGGATACTGTGGCCAGGAGCGCGGTGCGAGAATAGAACACTATACAGCGCAAGTGACCGCAGAATTAGGCCACCCAAGGACGTATCGTTGCTCTCAGTCGACGTATGACCCACCTGCGGTCCGTCAGTAAGCAATCTCCCGATCCGGAGCGTGCCGAGCGCTTTCCATTCAGCGTGCCGGTGGTTCGAGAGCTCGACAAGCTTTCTCTCGATGCGCCCGTGACCTTTCTCGTTGGCGAGAATGGCTCCGGAAAATCGACACTGCTCGAGGCACTCGCCGCGGCGACCGGACTTCCAGCGATAGGCGCGCTCAATATCGCGGATGACGCTACCCTCGAGGCGCAGCGCGCTCTTGGCAGGTGCCTCAAGCTCGTTTGGCGGCGACGTACGAAGCGAGGTTTCTTCCTCCGCGCCGAAGATTTCTTCGGTTTCACAAAGACGCTCGCGAAGATGCGCGCGGATTTTCTCGCTCGGCTCGACGAGATCGATGTCGAGTACCAAAACCGCTCGGCATACGCCAAAGGCTTCGCGCGAATGCCCTTCGTCAACTCCCTCGCCGACATGGAGCAGCGCTACGGCATCGATCTGGACGCCAATTCACACGGCCAGAGCTTTTTGCGACTTTTCAGCTCTCGCTTCGTGCCGGGCGGCCTCTATCTGCTGGACGAACCGGAAGCGCCGCTCTCTCCACAGAGCCAGTTGGCGCTCATTGCCATGATCAATGAAATGGTGGCTCAGGATGCCCAGTTCATCATCGCCACACACTCTCCGATTCTTTTGGCGCTACCGGGCGCTCTGATCTACAGCTGCGACCGCGCACCGATGCAGGCGATGCGTTTCGACGAGCTCGATCACGTCGTCCTGACCCGGGATTTCCTGAACGATCCGGAGAGATTCTTGAGGCACTTGAGATAGGGACCGGTGGCAAGTGCGACTAGCTACCGGTCGCCGGATCATTTCTCCGCTCCCGCGACGGCTTTCTCGCCGGCGTAGTGGCGATTCGTGAGCATGACGATGCTCCCAACGAGGAGAAAAAGGGCGATCGCGCCAATGATGAGCCCAAGAAACGCCGCTCCCATATCGGAGGTGCGGGCAACGTGCGCATGAGTATGTGTGTGCGTGTGACTATCGGCCATGTTATCGAGCGCGCCGCCGTTAGGCGACACGCACCTTGTTGATGACGTCGTTCTTCTGAATCTTTTTCACCACGTCGAGTCCTTCGACGACCTTGCCGAAGACGGTGTGCACGCCGTTGAGGTGGCGACAGTTCGTGTCGCTGAGCACGATGAAGAACTGACTGCCCCCGGTGTCCTTGCCGGCATGCGCCATCGAAAGCGCGCCCAATTCGTGGGTCTTCTTATTGCCAGCCGTCTCGCACTTGATCTTGTAGCCCGGGCCGCCCGTTCCGATACGCGGATCGCCGGCGGGAAGATCGCGCGAGAGCGGATCGCCGCCCTGCACCACGAAATCCGGGACGACGCGGTGGAACTTGATGCCGTCGTAAAAGCCGCTGTTCGCGAGCTTCTCGAAATTCTCGACAGTCTTCGGGGCGTCTTTCTCGTAGAGGTCCGCGACCATGGAGCCGCGATTGGTGTCGAACGTGGCGCGTTTCACGACTGACTGGGTGGAAGGTTCATTCTCGCCATCCGGCACTCGAAAAGCTAATCACGAGCGGCACGAATGACAGGAATTGCTCCGTCCGGCGGCGGCGGCGTGAGCCGCGCCGCCAAGTCAGCTGCTCGCCCGCGGTGGCACCGAGGACATGAAGTGGTAGATTCGCGGGACCTTGCATCCGGCGAGCACCGCGGGCGTGAACGTCCATTTGCCGATCACGCCGCGGACGTTCTCGACAAACCACTTGTTCGAGACTTTCACAACTTTAAAAGTCTTCATATCGGCACGCCCGAGCGTATCGATCACGACGTCGATCCTGATCTCGGCGCTGCCATCCCTCCGGAGTGCCGACTCGGGAACGCGTTGGAAGGGAGCCGGTCTCATGGCCACCGGCGCCGGAATCCGCTCCACGTCGAGATCAGGCTGTAGCGACGCGCGGCGACGAGCTTCCCCACAGTCGCCGTATTTCAGCGGCCCGGCGATCCGGGCACCCGTTTCCGTCTCCGGCTCGGGGCCGGATGCAGACGCCGAATGAGCACAGCCGGCGAAAATGACCGGGCAGAAAACGATCAAGAGACGTTGAGGGAGACGCATCATCATCCGAGTGAAGGATTCTTCCCCTATACTCGCGACGAAGGGCAAAGGTCACTCAGCGGGCACTGGTCACATTTCGGATTTCGGGCGACGCAGATCTGACGTCCATGCTCGATCAGCAGATGCGCGAGCAACGTCCACTCCTCGCGCGGAAAGAGCGGCATGAGATCCTGCTCGATCTTCACCGCGTCGCTGTTCTTCGTGAGAGCAAGTCGTTGGCTGACACGTGTCACGTGCGTGTCGACGACAACGCCCTCGTTGCGGTTGAACGCGTTGCCGAGGATCACGTTCGCGGTTTTGCGTCCGACTCCTGGCAACTTCACGAGCTGTTCCATCTCCGATGGAACGACTCCGCCGTACTCCTTGGCGATGGCTGCAGACATGCCGAGGAGACTTCGCGTCTTGTTCCGAAAAAAGCCGGTGCTCTTGATCATCTCCTCGAGCTCTTCCGGCTTTGCCCCCGACATCGCCTCGGGCGTCGCATAACGACGGAAGAGCGCCGGCGTGACCATATTCACGCGCTTGTCCGTACACTGCGCGCTCAGGATCGTCGCGACGAGAAGCTGAAAGGGATTCTGGAAGTCCAGAGCGCAATGAGCATCGGGATAGGCGCGGTGCAGCAGCGCAAAGATCTCCGGAGCGCGAACCGCGGCCGCCGCGCGTCGTGAGGCAGATCCTTTTGCTGGCTTCTTCCTGACTGTGCTCTTGCTCCTGGTGGGCGGCGGATTCTGTTTCTGGCGCATGCGACAAAAGCTAACGCCACCGGCTGCGCGCGAACGCGATGACCTCATCGGCCTCCCGCGCATTGAGTAAATCGGACGCCTCTAGCCAACCCTTGCGCGCCATTCCAACACCGAGAGCAACATTGTCCAGCGCATTCACCGAATGTGCGTCGGGGCCGAGTGCCACCGTCGCGCCACGCCTCTTCGCAGTGATGAGGTGTCGCCAGTCGAGATCGAGTCGATGCGGGTCGGCATTGAGCTCGACGGCGACACCGACTTCGGTTGCCTTCTCGATCACCGCCTCGACATCGATGGCGTAAGGTTCGCGCGACAGGAGCAGGCGGCCGGTTGGATGCGCGAGAATGGTGAGGAATGGCTCGTCGAGTGCACGTAAGACTCGCTCGGTCATCGCCGGTCCATCCATCCCAAAGCGCGAATGTATCGATCCGATGACGTAATCGAATTGCGAGAGGAGGTCAGCGTCGTAATCGAGCCGACCGTCAGCGAGAATGTCCGCCTCGATGCCCTTGAGGATCCGGAAGCCCACGTCCATCTCCGCATTGATCGAATCGATCTCCTCGAACTGCACCATCACTTTCTCGCGTGGCAGCCCAGACGCGTAGAATGCGGCCGCGGAGTGATCGGATATTCCCACGTAGCTCCAACCGCGATGACGGGCCCCCAGCGCGAGCTCCCGAATGGAGCTCTTGCCGTCCGAGTAATGGGTGTGGCAGTGCAGCACTCCGCGTATGTCGTCGGGCAGCAACAGCCTCGGCAGAGCGTTGCGACTCGCTGCTTCTACCTCGCCCTGGGCTTCGCGCAACTCGGGCGGTATGTACGCGAGCCCCGCTGCGTGATACAGCGAATGCTCATCGGGAACGTCGAGCGCTCTCTCCGGTGCCTCGCGCAGCTCATCGCGAACGACCTCGATTCCGCGTTCCAGCAGCCGTGTGCGTACCAGCTCGACATGCTCGTCGCTGCCCGTTGCGCGCCACAGAGCGATAGCGAAATGGCTCGGATACGCACAGCGGAGCGTCAAGCGCTGGCCATCGACGAACTGAATCTCCACGCAGTCCGTGCCCGCTCCCTTGGCGGCTTTCACGCCGTTGATGCGCGTGAAAGATGTCGCGACTTCCACGGGATTCGCGTTCGCGCGACAGCGCGCGACGATCGTCACGCCGCGCACGACCTCGCGATGTCGGCGAATCGCGCCCGCGATCGCTGCTTCGTCGATAGCGGGATGCTCGCGAACGAGCTTGACGAGATTGTCAGCTTCGACGCGGGCGCGCGGATACAGCTCGAGAAGGCCGGTTTCGCGCGAGAATGCGATGCCCTTCAGAATCTTCTCGGCGGTCTTGGGGCCAAAACCGCGGATCTTCGCCAATCGCCCATCGCGCGCCGCTTCCTCCAGCCGCGCAACATCGGAGATGTCGAGCTCCTGGTAGATCTTGTGGATCTTCTCCGCTGTCAGACCCGGGATCGCGAGCATGTCGAGCAACCCTTCCGGGGTCGCCTCGCGCAGCTGATCGAGATAGCTCGACGATCCAGTCTCGACCAGATCGCGCACGACCGCCAGCGTCGCCGGCCCGAGTCCACGCACTCTGCCGATATCGCCCGATTCGAGCAGCGGCGCGAGATCGTCGGCGTTCAACGTCAGGATTCCTTTCGCGGCGGTTTGATAGGCGCGCGCCTTGAAGGGATTTTCGCCGCGAAGCTCGAGATACGACGCGATCTGCGATAGGACGTGTGAGGCTGTACGGCTGTCCATGGCAGACTTGCAGTGAGCAGGGTTAGAGGGCCAAGGGTGAAAAGCTAAAGGCGAAAAAGCAGGAATCTGCCTCTTCGCCTTTCACTCCCTTTACGATAAGCGCTCAACTTTCTGCCTGATTCAGGCTTCTACGCCCGCATAGCTCTTCAACCTGTCGATGAGCTCGTGAAGCTGCTTTTCGGTAAGGTCGATCTCCTGAGCAGCTCCATCCATGTCGAGCAGGCCGGCCCGCATGGAGATAGCGACTTGATTCAGGTACCGGATCTTCGATAAGACCTCCTCCGTCACCTTGCGCAGCCCGACGAAGCGACGCTTCTCGGCGAGGGCCCGTCGATATCTCAGCACGAGTTCGGCAGGCGAGAGGCGCTTCGCGAGGCCTATGACCTCCTCACGATCTCTGCCGGGGAGGGCGCCGCGATCTGGAATGCCGGTATCATCCCACGCGTCGTCCGCGAACCAGAGACGGCCGACGTACTCGATTCCGTCGAACGCGATGCGACAGGAAACGCTGTAGCGCCGGCCCTGGTAATCGATCGTCGTCACGTGCGGCTGTACGGTATCGTCGTGGAGTGGCATTCCCGGAGCCGGCGACAATTGCTGAGGTCAGTTGCGACCGAGGAATCCTTCGATGGCCGCGAAGAGTGCGTCGGGTTGTTCGACGTACGGCACATGGCCGCACTGGTCGATGACGACCAATGAGGCGTGAAGGGCACTCGCGCATGCCTCCGAGGACGCAAGTGGAATGGGATCCTGCTTTCCGTGAACGATTAGCGTTGGAGTGGAGATTCTCTTGAAGTCTCGGTCGGTGAGCAGATCATAGTCACCGAGACTTTCCCAGACCGCCTGTTGCACGCGGCCGGTCACTCGGAAAGGCGTGAGATCCGTCGCCGCTCGCGGGTCGGCGAAATAGCCGGCGACACTCAGCTCGAAACTGCGATGCCGGTAGGCGTCCAGGTCTCGCTCGCGCAATCCAGAGGTCGCAAGCTCTTCGCGCAGCCTCCGTACCTCGGCGCCGGCCTGACGACGTGCGAACTCTTCCTCGAACTGCACGCGGAATGGTCGGGAGACGGGCGCGGGATCGATGAGGATCATTCGCGACGCCGCATTGGCCACGCGTCCCGCGACCGCCTCACGCGCGTAGAGAAGAGCAAGCAACCCGCCCCAGGAATACCCAACCAGCGTCAATGGCGCGACCTCGAGCTCCGACACCAAGCGATCGAGATCGGCGACGTGCGTCTGCCAACCGAGGTAGCCATCCTGCTCGCGATTATCCGAGCGGGATCGGCCACCGCCCCGCTGGTCGTAAAACACCAGATCCCGCGAGCCTCCATTCGGCGACCGCGCGAGGCGCAGCATCTGAGGTAAGAGGTAGTCGTGATGAGCGCCGGGCCCACCATGCAGCAAGACGAATCGTTCGCCCCGCGCATCGCCATAGGTGCACCAGTAAAGTGGTACGTCAGTCGTTTTGGTGGAACCCTTATCGCGCGGTGGTGGAATCGATGGCATTCGGAAAAGTAAGCGCCATTGATGGCGAGCGGAAAGCAAAGAGCTCCGAACTCGTTAGGCGCGCGCCGGAATACCCGTTGCGTACTCGCTGGCGATGCGGGCGGTCTCGAGGTGTATGCGGACCGTATCTTCGATGTGACGGCCGTACCCTCCAGCAATCGTCAGGGCAACCGGCAACCCGACCTCTCGGCAGAGTTCCAGGACGAATGCATCGCGTCGGGCCAGGCCTTCGAATGTCATCGACAGGCGGCCGAGTGCATCGCCTTTATACGGGTCCGCGCCAGCGAGGTACATGACCAGATCCGGAGCTGACCGGGCAATGACCGTTGGCAGCGTATCGGCGAGCTTCGCGAGATACTCCTCGTCACCCGTGCCGTCGTTCAACTCGACGTCGAGCGAGCCGGCGATTTTGTAGAACGGATAATTGCGCTGCCCGTGCATGCTGAAGGTGAAGACATTTTCGTCGCCGGCGAAAATCGCGTTCGTGCCATTGCCCTGGTGCACGTCGAGGTCGACGATGGCGACGCGCTTCACGCGGCCGGCGCCCTGCAGTGAGCGGATCGCGACCGCGACATCATTGAAGACGCAGAATCCCTCGCCATGATCAGTGAAAGCGTGATGCGTGCCGCCGGCGAGATTCATCGCCACGCCGTGCTCGAGCGCCGCGGCGGCTGCTTCACACGTGCCTCCCACCGCGCGCAGCGATCGCTCGACGAGTGCCGGCGACCAGGGAAAGCCGAGGCGACGCAGCTCGGCGGCCGTAAGCTGGCCGCCGATGAAGCGATCGACGTAGTCGGCCGTGTGAACGAGGATCAGGTTGCCGCGACTGGTGCGCTCCGGTTCGTGCAGCTCGTTCGGAGTAACGATGCCACTGCTTAGTACTTGTTCGCGCAGCCGCGAATACTTCGTAATCGGAAATCGATGTCCCTCGGGGAGAGGGAATGTATACCGCGCGCTCGTCCAGAGATGTAGCAATTGCAACTCAGCCGCGCTTGCCCAGGCGAACCGTGAATTGTTTGCGATCGCCATTTCGCAGCACGACGACGGACACGCTGTCTCCTGGTCGGTGGGAGTACAGAGCGTCGCTAAAATCGTAAAGATCCTTGACCGGCCGGCCCCCGAACTCGACGATGATGTCGCCGCGAACGATGCCTGCCTGCTCGGCGGGGCTGCCGGTGCGGACGCCCGTTAGGCGCAAACCCTGCCCAGCGCCATTGCTCATGTCAGGAATGGAGCCGAGATAGACATCCGATCCCTGACGGGAGCCGGCAACCGGTGCCGGCGTGGCGCCGCGCACGAATGTCAGCCGCGCCGGACGGTCGGCGATCGAACGGATGACTCGTTCGGCGACATCGACGACATGCGCCTCTCCCGCCGCGTTGATCTTGCTTACGACGTCACCCGCGCTGTGATAGTCCTCGTGCAGATCAGTGAAGAAGTGCAAAACGGGAATGTTCCGCGCATAGAACGAGCTGTGGTCGGACGGCCCGAATCCGTCCCCCAGCGCCGTTACTTGCAATGGCGCGTGCCAGAGCGGCCGCCCCGATGAAGGTGCGCTGCTGGCCGACGTATTCGCGCTGTCGAGAAGGGCCGGTAGCTCCGCGGCGGTAGCTACGCCGTACACGATCAGCTTGTCCTCACGTAGCCGACCAACCATGTCGAAGTTCACCATCGCGACCGCGCTATCGAGCGGTAAAGGGCTATTGCTGACGAAATACTCGGAGCCGAGTAGTCCCAATTCCTCGCCACTGAAGGTCACGAAGAGCAAGGAGCGCTTCGTCGGTGAGGCCGCAAAAAGACGCGCGAGCTCCAGCACTGCGGCGGTTCCAGAGGCGTTGTCGTCGGCACCGCGACGAATAACGTTCTTGCGATCCGGATCCAAGGCGCCGGCGGTAGAACGACCCAGGTGGTCGAAATGCGCCCCAACTACAACGTACTCGCCACGGACTCGGGCATCGTTCCCCGGAAGTAGCGCGACGACGTTCTCAGTCGACAGCGCTACTGGACGCTCGTTATGTGCCGGCAGCGGATGAGCGACAAAGTGCTGCTCGAATGATGTGTCGACCTTCTGAAGGCCGAGCATGCTAAAGCGGCGGGCGATGAATGCAGCCGCACTGTCATTCCCGGGGGTGCCCGTTCCTCGCCCTTCGAGGGGATCGCTCGCGAGATACGCGATGTCCGCATAAATCGCATGGGCGTCAGCGCGATTCCTCGCCGGCAATGCCGAACCGCCGAGATCGGGATGCGCGACGGTTGTCGCACACGCTTGTAGCGCAACGGCGAGCGCCAGGGCCGACAGTCCAGTTGCGCCGGAAGTTCGCGATCGGGCGGGCCACGCGCGTTCGAACCACTTGGTCATCAGTCTCCGAGGCGAGTGGACTTCCAGCGAACTTACGCGTCCGACATACGAACTGGTACTGGCCTGGACGCCCCGTGACGGTGCGCGTCGCAAGGCGTCTGCTGTTAAGTCCGCGTCCGCCCAGTCCTACCGCCAGTCGCGCTTCATTTCGTGAATCCCGCCATCGTCTTTGCCTGCCAGTACGCACGACTCGTTTGGCTTCTCCTCAACGATGCACGAAACATCGAGGAGCAGAAGGATGCGCTACGTGCGGCCATTTCGGTAATCGGCCAGGGCACGGTGACGATTGCCCGGCGCGGAAGCCGCGTTTTTGCGAACGGGAAGGGCCTGCCGGACACGTTGGCGGCCGGGCCGGAGCTCGGAGCCCAGATGATGGCGCACGGAGTGATGGTCATCGAGATAGCGGCAGCATCACCGCCGGCCGACCTCCTTGGGACAGCGCGGATCCTGTCCACGCCGGGGAAGCGCGATAAGGGCGTCAACGCAAAGCAGCAGATGGAGGCGCTCAAGCCTGGATCGGTGAAATTCGCTTTTGAGGACGCGTCGCTCGGCGCTAAGCTGGACCCGAAACTCGCGGATCCCACGCCACTGCCGGGCCGGATGCCGCGAGCGACGCCAGCCATCGGGGGTCCGACGCCTCACCAGGGCATGCAGCTGGTCGAGAATCGTGAAATGTGGCATCAGTTCCGCGCCGTGCAGCTGTCGAAGGAGGACACTGACTCTCTGTTCACGGCGTTCGACCGAGCCACGATGCCTAACGAAGAGAGTCAGATTCTCGACGAGCTCGGGACGCTCGCCGAGCACTCCTCGCGCGATGGCAAGACGCACGTGCTGGCATCCGTGTGCATCGGACTCGTGAAGCGCGAGGCAAACGGCGCGCCCGAGAGCCGCAAGCAGGCGTGCACGATGATGCTGAGACGATTACTGCGGCCGGCGCTCCTGCGAGGCGTCGCCCAGCTCCTGCCACGCAAACGGGAGCTTGCGACGGACATCGAGATGGTCCTCGCGCGCGGGGGGGCGGAGGGTGCGGACGCGGTAATCGAATTACTGACGGAAGAATCGTCGGCCTCGGATCGGCATGTCTACCTGGACGTGCTGCCCCGGCTACAGACGGGCGTGCCAACGCTTGTGCACATGCTCGGCGATACTCGGTGGTTCGTCGTGCGCAATGCGTCGGACCTGTTGGGCGAGATGAAGGTGCAGTCGGCGGAGCCGGCGCTGCTGCCGCTGCTCGAACACGCCGACGACCGGGTGCGGAAATCGGCCGCGAACGCACTGATCAATCTCGGGACGACGGCCGGGTTCCGCGCGGTTTGCGAGATGCTGCAAGCGGAGTCACCGAAGACGCGCGCGCACGCGGCGATGGCGCTCGGGTCCCGTCGTGACGAACGCAGCACGGCGCAACTGCGTACCGTGCTCGAGGACGAACCGGACACCGAGGTTCAGTTAGCGCTGCTTGGCGCGTTAGGCAAGATCGCGACGCCAGCCGCGGTGGAGCAGCTGATTCGCGCGGCAGAGCCAAAGCGACGGCTGCTGGAACGAAAGCCAAATTCGTTCCGGATCGCGGCGATCCAGGCACTCGCGGAGGCCCGCACCCCGGCCGCCGTAGCCGCGATCGCGGTACTCCGCGAAGACAAGGAGCGCGAGGTGCGAGAGGCAGCGGCGCGAGCCTACATGCACGCGTCTCGACCGGGTTGAATAGAGTACGATCGGAACGGCGCCAGCTGAGAACTCGCCTGCTCCCGGGTGGGCGTCGATGCGACGATCCTACCGCGCCGTAAAGTCCGTCTTCGGCCCTACCGCCCGGCACGTCTCCGCGATCAACGTTGCTGCCTTGTCGACGTCCTCGAGGCTGATCATTTCGTTAGGCGAGTGCATGTAGCGGTTCGGGACCGAGACCAGCGCCGTCGCCACGCCCTCGCGCGCGATATGAATCGCGTCGGCGTTCGTGGAGGTGTCGCGACCGACTGCATGTATCGAATGAGGGATCTTCTTCGATTTCGCCGTCTCGCGAATCAGATCGAAGACGACTGGCGAGATGAGCGCGCCCCGGCTCACCACCGGGCCCGAGCCCATTTTGTGCTCGCCGAGTTCCTTTTTCTCGAGACTTGGATGGTCCGTCGCGAACGTCACGTCGACGACTATGGCCATCTGCGGATTGATACAGTGGGCGCAGACGAGCGCGCCGCCACCATGCCAGGCGATCTCCTCCTGTACAGTCGCCGCGGCGACGACTCGCGCAGCTCCGGGGTTTTCCGCGTAACGACGTAGCGCTTCGAGAACGACGAACGCGCCGATCCGGTTGTCGATCGAGCGAGAGACAAGGCGCCCGTTCGGGAAATCCACGCTCTTCGAGTCGATGACCCCGGCATCGCCGATCGAAAGCCGCTCCTCCACTTCCGCCCGATTCGCCGCACCAATGTCCACCCAGAGATCGGTGATCTTCGAAGCGTGCTCGCGATCGCTGTTCTTCATCAGGTGGATCGGCTTCTTGCCGACGACGCCGACGACGTCGCCCGACTTCGCCAGAAAACGAATGCGCTGCCCGACGAGCACCTGAGGATCCCACCCGCCAATCGGTGAGATGTAAATGAACCCGTCGTCGTCGATGTACTGAACGATGAGGCCGATCTCATCCAGATGGCCGTCGAGCATGATCGTGGGAGATCCGTCCGGATTCACTTCTGCCATGCAGTTGCCAGCGACATCGGTGCTGACGTGTTTCGTGAAGCGTGCCGCTTCCTCTCGCCAGAGCCGCCCGGCGATTGCTTCATATCCTGATGGGCCGGGGGTATCGAGCAGGCGCTTGAGGAAGGTGATCGAAGACGAATTCAACATGCTCGTTCAGCGAGGTGTAGAGCGCATCGACGGACGTCGGCGGTCAAAACATGTGAGAGGACGAAACGTAGCAACTACCCGAGACGCAAAGCGAGCGGGAGCGATCGGCACCGTTGAATTGCCGGCCAAACGTCCGCGAATCGCAGCCGCCCGTCGTTGGCGGGCGACCTGACGACTACGCTAACGACCGAGAGTCACTCAGCCATCTACCGTACAGCTCCGCCTGCGTCTTTGTCTTCGCGAACCGGAAAGGCCCAGAAGCTCAACGCGAAGATGACCAGGCCGGCGATGTACCAGCGGAGATCTTCGGTGAGGCCGTAGTAGATGATGCCAAACCAGGCGAGCATCTGACCAAGCAGCCAACCGTTTAGGCTCTCGGGGATGCGGAGCTGGGCCCGACGACGCTGGGCGAAGCGGCTGTTGTAGAACCGCATGTCCACCATCTGGATCAGAGCGTAGAGCCAGGTGAGAACACCAACGCCGCGGAGCTTGAAAAGGAAATTGGGCGCACGCACGGTCGCGGGTCCCAATGTGTGGAAGATCCACACGACCAGAGCCACGAACAGGGTCAGCCCGAGGAGCACCGCGCGGACATGCGCAAGGCGTTCCGGAGTGAGCCAATCGGATCGGTTCGCGACCTCGTCGGACGGGCCAAGACCGGCGATGGGTGGGACCATGAGCTCCTCGCTCTCCCGCTGGGCTGGGAGAGGCTGTTTTGAGGTGGCACGCGCAGAGCGCGCGGTCTACGCTCGTGCCACAAGACCGAAAAATGGAATATACGTCTGGGCCCGGGCTGCGCCTACGTTCCTGGAATTCGCGTCCAGATCAAGACCACCCCGCAGATCGTGGTCCCTTCCTTGGTGTTGAACTGCGGCGGCACTGTCGACGCTCCGGAGTACACCTCGATCCCTTCGACGTCTTGAGGGACGATATCGTCAATGTTGAGGTTCCAGGCTTTCACGCCGTCCACCCAATACTGTGGCGGACAGTCGCGGCTACCCAGCTGAGCGCGACTGAAGCGAAGCGTGGACTGACCCCCGGCGCGGAGCGGCACTAATCGAGCGCCCGGGATCATCCGCATCATATCACTCAGGTTCATCGGGTTACGCTTCTCGATCTGGTCGCGCGTCACGAAGTGCCCGAATCCGCGTGCGCTGCGATCGTAGAAGTCACTGAGTATTTGCCGACGGCGGGTCAGCTCCTCGACCGTAACACCCTCGATCTCGGTTGCGGACGCCTCGAGAACGACGGTGAGCGAGACGGTCTGGCCCTCGGGAATACTGGTGTCGAGCGACTTAGGCGCGAAGCCGAGGCGACGGAAGTGCAGCTGCCGTTTGCCAGTTGGGACGTCGGCGAAGCGAAACAGGCCGAGGCTGTCGGATCGCACCGCGCCCTTCGACTGCAACAGGACAACTTCAACACCGGGAATCGGCGTTCCGCTCGAATCCTTGATGGTGCCGGAAATCGCACCCACGGACTGCGCGGACGCCGACATTGCGACGGCTAGTAGCAGCAGCACGGGAACAGAACGCCGGACGCATCGAAGCGGCGCCGCCGTCCGTGGGCACGAGGTCAACATGGAACCCTCCGCTGGCGCGCCTTACGAGCCAGGCGTCACCGCTTCCCGATGGGGCAATTGGCGTGCGCGCGCGTTCAGCGTATCGCGCGGCACCAGAAGGGACCGCCAATGGCTCGGCATTGGCGGTCCGGACATCATCTATCCGACCAAGGGCCTATGCGTTCGAACGAAACGGTCGGTCGCAGGGACCGATCCCGGCACCAGCGATAGGTGCGGCTCGGTCCCGGTTAAGCAATATGTGCGGTGCGAGTGTTTGGCGCTATGCGGATCCAGCGTGCGTGGTCTTCGTCGGCAGCGCGAACATGCGGATTGGCAGCCAACGTCGGCCAACGAAAATGAGAACTCCAATAACCACACCTAACGGGGCGATCACGCCGAGGGCTGAAATCAAGCCGGCGGTAACGCTGATGACATTGCGCCAGGCCTGAATGAACGCGTCGCGCATGGGATGAGCGCCGGGACGGTCGGCGACGACCGGGTACGGTTCGTGGATGGAGACGCTGAGCGTGCTCACCGATGCCCGGGTGCGCAGATAGCGCATTCTTCCCTCGTAGCGCTCGATCTGCTCGCGCACGCGCGCGAGCTCTCGTTCGACGCTGAGGACATCCGCCAGCTTCCCGGTGCGGTGAGCAAGAAGCTCCACGAGTCGCTGTTCGAGCCGTCTGGCGTTCGCGACGCGCGCCGCGACATCCACGTACTCCTCGCCGACGTCCTGCACCGTCACACTCACCGATTCCACCTTACCGATCGGCGATAGCCCATTTACGGCGTCGTCGAACCTGGCGGAGGGAACGCGCAGCTCGAGCGTCGCCGCTCGCGTCTGCTCCCGCCCGCCCTCCATCGCGGTATTGGCGACGACGGCGTCGGTACGTCGCGCGACGTCACGGAGCCGCGCAATTCCAATCTCGAGCGAATCCACCTGGAGCGAAGCCTCGCCGGTGCGCACGAGCATCGAGCCGGGAGTGACATCCTGTGGCGGGGTGGTGGGGTTTGGGGACTCGGACTCCTCCTCCTCATTCCCCGATGAAGTCGTCGGACCCGTGGCCCTCCTTCTATTGACCACGTCGACGTCGAAGCTGGCGCTATCGGCCGCGCGCACACCGGCGGTCCCGCCGACTACGAGTGCTTTAGGCTGGTCCCGGCCAGGGATGCCGAAGGCCGCTCGTGATCGGCCGGCGGTAACCGTTTCCAGGCTAGGCGCTGCAGGTCGCTGGTCACAGGCAGTCGAGCCGAGTGCCGCAACAAGCATCAGCGCCCCCGCGATGATACGGGTGCTGGTTGACATCGAATCCTCATTGACGCGAGCGACCCGAAACCGAGGTCGAGGTGCACGGCTCGGGACGCCGACCTGTAAAATGCGCTCGACCCGAACGGAGACGTTCACCGCGCCGGAACTTGCACATCGAATCGCCGATGATCGGTGCATATCGGTTCGGGTGTAGGTTCCCAATCGCACCAGGGAAACCGCACAGAGGAGACTCATGCTGCGCATTGGGATCGTCGCAATTCTCGGATTCACGCCGGCGTCGATCGTCTTCGTCCCGTTGTTGCCTGCGCAGGGGCGCGCACTCGACATACGCGGCGCGGCGTCGGCCGAGGTTCGGGACATTCGCTACGATGTCACGTTCGATCGTACAATGGCGGCGCAGCGCATCATGAAGGTGGCGATGACCTTTTCCGTCGTGGGCAGCGGACCGCTGCTGTTGTCGCTGCCTGAATGGACGCCCGGCGCATACGAGATTAGCAATTTTGCACGATCGGTTATCGACTTCGGCGCCACGGGTGACGGTAAGCTGCTCGTCTGGAACAAGGAGGATTACGACAGTTGGCGAATCGAGCCTGCAGGGTCAAAGAGCGTCAGGGTCAGCTTCACCTATGCCGCGGATACGCTGGACAACGCCATGGCATGGACCCGCCGCGACTTCCTGCTTTTCAACGGAACGAACGTCTTTCTCTATCCCGAGGGACGGTCGCTGGAGTTCTCGGCCACCGTCACGGTGCACACGGAGGCAGGGTGGCGCGTCGCCACGGGAATGGAACGCACGGGGCAGAGCACCTATAGCGCGAGCAATTATCACGATCTCGTAGACATGCCCTTTTTCGTAGGGCGATTCGACATCGACAGCGCGCAAGTCTCGGGGAAGTGGGTGCGGTACGTGACCTATCCACAGGGAAGCGTCAGCGGCGTCGGCCGCCTAACGGCTTGGGATCAGCTCAAGCGTATGATTCCTCCGGAGGTCGCGGTGTTTGGCGAAGTGCCGTGGGACAACTACACCGTGATGCAGATTGCTGACACGACGTACCAGGGCGCGAGTGGTCTCGAGCACCAGAGCTCGCACGTGGACGTCCTGACACCGGCGGCGATCGGAAGCCAATTCCAGCCATCGCTCTACGCGCACGAGATCTTTCATTCGTGGAACGTCAAGCGTCTGCGTCCCGCGGACATGTGGCCGTATGTGTACGACCGAGCGCAACCGACGTCCTGGCTCTGGGTGAGCGAAGGAATCACGGACTACTACGCGGACCTCGCGGAGGTTCGCGGGGGCGTGATCGACGACGGGGGCTTCTATGCGGCGACCGCTGGCAAGATCCGCGAAGTGGAAGATGCGCGGCCGGTCTCCCTCGACGATGCGTCGATCGACACGTGGATCCATCCTGTCGACGGGACGCAGTATACGTATTACCCCAAGGGATCGCTCGCCGGGTTCATGCTCGACATCATGATCAGAGACGCGAGTGACAATCGACAGTCGCTCGACGATGTGATGAGAGAGCTCTATACAACTGTCTACAAGAGGGACCGGCGCGGCTTCACAGCGAGCGATTGGTGGAGCGCGGTGAGCAGGGCAGCGGGCGGCAAGTCGTTCACTGACTTCGCTGCACGATACATCGAAGGCCGGGAGCCGTATCCGTGGGATCGCCTGCTACCGCTCGCGGGAATGCGCGCGACACGTCCAAACGCACCGCGCTTGGGTGTCTACACGATAGCCGATTCGGGCGGAGTGCTGGTGACGCGGGTCGAGGACAGCAGCTCGGCGTCAGCGGCTGGGGTCAGAGAAGGCGATTACCTGCTGACGGTCGGCGATATTCCGGTGACCGACGAGCAATTCGGCGAGCACTTCCGGTCGAAGTTCGGAGCGGCCGCGGAGGGCTCACCGATTGCGATCCAGGTTCGACGAGCCGGAGTCGTGACGACCCTCAATGGTAAGCTCCGCTTCTCTCCCGGCGAAGTGGTGTTGGACCCAGATCCAAAAGCGTCGGCGAAAGCGGTAAGAATCCGAAACGGAATCCTGCGAGGGACGAAGGGCTGAATCACCCGCGATCTAACTCCTTGGCATATCCAGACAGATTTCCCCCGTCAGGTACGGCGGACTTCACGAGCTTCATCACCGTGCTCAGCGCCTCGTCGTCGTCGATGGGAATCGTGATTCCGTTGATGCGGCGCCGGAGAGTCGGGTAGGAGATCTCCGACGGCGACGCGACGAGCAGCAAGTATCCAATCGGACTGGCGCCCGGGCTCGCGTTGCCCAGTCCAAATCGCGTCGTGTCCCCACGGGCGCGAGCGGTATCTGGACGGACGTTCGGCGGTGGACCACGCCGGCCGCCTTGCATACCGCGTCTCAACGCAGCCAGCTGGCTGTCACGACTGAATGCTGCCTCGGCGAAATGTACGGGGATCGTGTGCGAACCTGCCGCCAGGTGCGTATCCATGGCGCTATCGGTCGGATAGACGATGACGCTGCCGCGCCCCGGCACGACGAAGAGTGCGGTCACGTACGACGGCTGAGTGAGATTCACCGTCATTTGCGTCGGCGTCTTCTCATTCTGCGGAGTTGTGAAGGTAGGAGACACACTGTCGTAATTGCCGAGCTTGCGGATCTCGGGCCCGCTTGCGCACGCTGCGGTAACGGCAACCATGAGAATGAGGCTTCGACGGAACTGGAGCATTTCGTGTTGATCAGTTCAGGTTGAGGGCCGACAGCGCGGCACTACGACACCGCACTGCGAGAATCTTACCATTCTCGGCCGAACGATGTTGGCAGCTCGACGTACGCTTGCGAGACGAAGGGCCTCTGGAGATACTCGCGGACACCTTTTCGATCCAGGCTTTCATGAAAGCAGCATATTGCCGATTGACGGGCGCCCGCGTCCTTGCGTTGGCCGCGACCGTGCTCCTGGTGTGCCGCGTAACGACGACGGCAGCCGCGCAGGGCACCCAGACAGCCCAAACGCCTTCGCCGGTTGCGACGTCCATCAGTGCGCGCATCACAGGATATGACAAGTTGGAGGGGTTCATCCCCTTATTCCTCGATGCTCATCAGGGCAAAATCCTGATGGAACTGCCGCGGGACACGACCCACGCCTTGTTTGTGGTCACGCAGGCCACCGGGCTGGGCTCGAACCCGATCGGGATCGACCGGGGCTCGGACGGTAGTGCACATGTCGTCCGGTTCGACCGCGATGGCGAGCGCGTCCTCGTTGTTTTCGAAAACTGGGCATACCGCAGCTCGGCCGCTGCCAACGGCGCCCATCAGCAAACCGTGCGCGAAGCGTTTCCGCCGAGCACGGTCGCGTCACTGCCGATCGTCGCCGCGGAAAACGGTCGGCTCCTCGTGGACGCGGCCGATCTCGTTATGCGCGACTGGAATCGCGTCGCGGAAACGCTGGCGTCGAGTCGGCAGGGGACGTATGGCATTGCCCGCGATCGCTCGTCGATCTATCGGCCTTACACGAGGGCTTTCCCTCAAAACACGGAAATCGACGTTGCGCTCACGTTTACGACGAACGGCACGCCTGGACCCATCGTCGAGCGCGTCGTTCCGGACGGGCACGCGCTGACCTTGCGCCAGCATCTATCGCTTCTGCCGCTGCCTAACGACGAGTACCGACCACGAGTGTTGGATCCGCGTGTCGGATTCTTCGGGATCGCGTTCAACGACTATGCGCAGCCGATTCAGCGTCCACTGCAGGTGCGATGGATCGCTCGACATCGACTGGAGCGGGTGAATCCCGCCGATCCGAGTTCGCCGTTCAAGAACCCGATTGTCTACTACGTTGACCGCGGTATTCCCGAACCGCTACGTACCGCGACACTCGAGGGTGTGCGCTGGTGGGAGCAGGCGTTCGATCGGGCGGGACTGCGAGGGGGATTCAGAGTCGAGCTCCTGCCGGAAGGCGTTGACCCGATGGATGCGCGTTATAACGTCGTGCAGTGGGAGAATCGGAACGAGCGCGGGTGGTCGGTCGGTGGTGCCGTGACCGATCCGCGCACCGGTGAGATGATCAAGGGTATGGCCCGCCTGGATTCTCACAGGGCTCGGACCGACTACAACCTGTACGCCGGTCTGATGGGAGCCGACGCCGCCGCGTCGGACACCGCCTTCGTGCTGGCACGCGTTAGGCAGGTGAGTGCCCACGAGGTCGGCCACACCCTCGGGCTGGCGCACAACTACATCGCTTCCAATTACGAGCGCGCGTCGGTGATGGACTACCCGCCGCCGCGTGTCTCCCTCAAACCGAACGGTGAGATCGATCTCAGTCAGGCGTATGGCGTCGGCCCAGGGCCCTATGACGTGTGGGCGATTCATTGGGGATACGGGACCTTTCCGGCCGCCAGCGAAGGGGATTCGCTGCGCGCGATTGTCGACGATGGTCTGAAGCGCGGCTATCTCTATCTGTCCGATGCCGACGCGCGCCCGGAATACGGTTCCGATCCCCGCGTAAACCTCTGGGACGATCGCGAGAGCGCCCTCACGTTCCTCGAAAACCAGATGGCGGTGCGGCACGTGGCGATGTCGCGCTTCGGCGAGCGGAATATCCGCGTTGGCGATCCGATCACTCTGCTTCAGGAGCGATTCGCTCCCGTGTACTTCATGCATCGCTTCGCCATCAACGGACTGACGAAGACTATTGGAGGAATGGAGTACGCAAACGCTGTCCGCGGCGATCAGCAGCAGGCGACGCGCCCGATCGGCGCCGCGCAACAGCGCGCGGCGTTGATGCTTCTGTTGGAGGCGCTAAAACCATCGGAGCTCGCGATTCCAGACACGGTGCTCACGCTGCTGGCGCCGGGCGCGACGAATGTGACGCCGCCCGTGGAGCTGTTCGGCAGCCGCACCCGACCAGCATTCGATGAACTCGGCGCGGCGCGAACGCTGGCGCAGATGATCGTTGACGGGGTTCTACAGCGCGATCGGGCGGCGCGCCTCGTTCAATTCGCAGCGCACGGCTCGACGTTCACGTTAGGCAATGCCATGGACGCTCTCGTCGGTGCAACCTGGCGGGCGCCAGCACCTCCAGGACCGAAGCTCGCGGCATTGCAACGGGTGACTCAGCGCGCCGTGGCCGATCGCTTACTGCTAACGGCCGCAGATTCCGAGGCGTCGCCGGAAGTTCGAGCAATGGCTGAGCTCAAAATGGCCGAACTGCGGCCGAGTGCGGTGACGTGGTCGAAGCAGGTAACGCGAAGCGAGGAAGACCGGGCGCATTGGCTGTCCATCGCGACGGACTTTGGCAAATGGATCGACAAACGCGAGCTGCCAAATCTGTCCAGGGCGTTGATCGCGCCGCCTGGCGACCCGTTCTGAAGGGGCTGACTCCGGCCGAAAGGCTGCCAACTCGTGTGTTGCCAGCCTCTTGGGCGGGGCAACCGCGCGTCGCTTTGGTCATTGGTAATTTTAGAACGACCAGCGTTCGAGAAAGAGCGAGGAGCAAATGCGCGTTACCAAGTTGGGTGTGGTTGGTGCGGGGACGATGGGAAGCGGGATCGCGGCGTTGGCGGCGTCAGCCGGGGTTCCGGTGGTTCTGCTGGACGTGCCTGGCCCCGACAGCGATCGCAATGCAGTCGTTAGGCAGGGCCTCGATCGCGCCAGGAAGGCCCGCCCGGCGCCGTTCATGGATCTCGAGCGAGCGTCGCTGATCCAGATCGGAAACACGGCCGACAATCTCGATCAGCTCGCGACGTGCGACCTGATCATCGAAGCCATCATCGAGCAGGTCGCACCGAAGCGCGATCTATATTCGCGCCTCGAATCACTGGTTCGCGACGACGTCATTGTCGCAACAAACACGTCCGGGATTCCGATGAAGGTGCTCACCGAAGGTCGTTCGGCGGCGTTCCGTTCGAACTTCCTGGGGATGCACTTCTTCAATCCGCCGCGCTACCTGCACCTGCTCGAAATCATCCCGACGCCAGACACCAGTCGCGAGGCGCTCGACGCCGCGCGCCGCGTCAGCGAGCGCGTCCTCGGCAAAGGGATCGTCCTCGCCAAGGACGTTCCGGGATTCGTCGCGAATCGACTCGGCGTGTTCGGGATGGTGCTCGCGCTCGACATGATGCAGCAGTACGGCTTCACGATCGACGAAGTGGACGTGCTGACTGGCCAGCTTCTCGCCCGCGCGAAGTCTGCCACCTTCCGAACCGGAGATCTCACAGGCATTGACGTTCTTCTTCATGTCACGGAGGAACTGAGCCAGGCGACAGGCGAACAGTTCGTGCTGGCGGATTGGGTGAAGCAACTTGTGAAATCGGGACGCGCCGGTGAAAAGACTGGAGGGGGATTTTATCGTCGCGTCGGAAAGGCAATCGAGACGCTCGATTGGAAAACGCTCAACTACGGCCCGCAACAGAAGCCAGAGAATGGGGAATTGGAGCGAATCACGAGCCTGCCGCTCGCGGAGCGATTCGCGGCGATCCGCGAGCTCGAGGGAAAGTATGGCGACTTCGCGCGGGAATATCTGCTCCGCTTCTCGCACTACGTGCTCGAGAAAACGCCGATGATCGCGTACGATCTCGTGAGCGTCGATCGTGCAATGGAGTGGGGCTACGCGTGGGACATCGGCCCCTTCAAGCAGATGGATCTCCTCGGCCTCGATTTCCTCGAGACTGGTTTCGCGCGGCTTGGACTGGACACGCCGACCATGCTGACGGAGGTGGAGGGGTGCTTCTACCGTCGAGCCGGGGATGAAATGCGATTCCTGGCGAACGGCGGTGGCTACGTAGGTGTCCCGGACTTGCCAGGGACGATCCATCTCGCGTCGCAAAAACGCTGGCGTCGGCTGCTCGAGACATCGGCGGATGCAAGTCTCGTCGACGCCGGCGACGGCGTGGCGGTGCTCGAGTTCACCAGCAAGATGAACACGCTCGGTGAGGGTGTGCTCACCATGCTCCAGGAGTCGCTGGCGCGCATTCGCCGCGACGGGTTGACCGGGCTCGTGATCGGCAACGACGATCCCCGAACCTTCACCGCCGGCGCCGATCTCGGCTGGGTGATGCGAATGGTGAAGGACAAGCAGTGGAAGGAGCTCGAGGCGGCGGTGGAGTTCTTCCAGTCATGCTCGATGAGTCTGCGCGCGGCGCCTTTCCCGGTCGTCGTCGCGCCTTTCGGGTTGACGTTAGGCGGGGGGTGTGAATTCGCCTTGCATGCCGATCACGTCCAGGCGCACGCGGAGTTGTACATGGGGCTCGTCGAGGTTGGTGTCGGGTTGCTGCCAGCCGGTGGTGGGACGAAGGAATTGCTCTTCCGATTCACATCCGAGCTCTCGCCCTACGACGAAGCCGATCCCTTCGAGGCCGTGAAGCGCGCGTTCAAATTGATTGCAATGGCGGCGACGAGCACGAGCGCGCTGGAAGCGGGGAAGTTCGGTTACCTTCGGGAGTCTGACCGGATCACGATGAACCGCGATCAGTTAATTGCGGACGCCAAGGCGCGCGTGCTGGATCTGGCGCCTGACTACGTGCCAGCCCCGCCGCGAAAGATCACCGCACTTGGACGCGAAGGGCTGGGGAATCTGCATTACGCGGCGTTCGCGATGCGGGAAGCGGGCCAGATCACGGATTACGAGGTACGCCTCGCTCACGAGATCGCGTACGTGCTCACAGGGGGCGATGGGGGCCGACGCGAGGTCACGGAGCAGGACATCCTCGATCTGGAGCGTGACGCGTTCCTGCGGCTGCTGGGAACGAAGGAAACGCAGGAGCGGATAGAGCATATGCTCAAGACCGGTAAGCCATTGCGAAACTGATATGGTGATTGGTGATCAGTGACCGGCGGTCGGTAGTTATGAGCTCGTGAGCTGAAGCATCGATCACCCATCACCCGATCACCGATCACAGGAAAAAGGATCACATGTCTGAACTAAAGGAAGCGGTAATTGTCTCCGCGGTGCGATCAGCCGTCGGCAAGGGGAAGAAAGACGGCGCCCTCGCGGACGTACACCCGACAGAACTGTCGGCGTGGGTGATGCGCGCCGCGGTGCAGAAAGCTGGCGTGGATCCGACGACGATCGACGACATCTTCTGGGGCTGCGCGATGCCTGAAGCGTCGCAGGGATTGAACGTTGCGCGACTTGCGTCACTGCGCGCGGGACTTCCCGTCGAAGTGCCATCGGCAACGATCAACCGGTTCTGTTCGTCCGGGCTGCAGACCGTCGCGCTCGCGGCGCAGCAGATCATGACGGGTATGGCGGACACCGTCATCGCCGGCGGCGTCGAGATGATGAGCCAGGTGCCAATGTCCGGCTATCACACGCGACTCGCGCCGGAGCTCACCGAATCGTACATCGGGATGGGTTTCACCGCGGAGCGGGTCGCCGAGCGATGGCGGGTAACACGCGAGGACCAGGACAAGTGGGCGGTCGATAGCCAGCAAAAGGCTGCCCGCGCGTGGGAGCGCGGAGTGTTCGCAAAACAGATCGCGTCGATACCGGTGCCAAAGACCACCTGGCAAGGCGCGCGCAAGGAGGAGTGTACGTCGCAGTTCTGTCGCGACGAGCTGCTGCGGCCGGAAACGACGCTCGAAGGATTAGCGAAGTTGAAACCGGCATTCAAGGTGAAGGGAACGGTTACGGCTGGAAACTCGAGCCCTTATTCCGACGGCGCGGCGGCGCTGGTGCTGATGAGCCGCGAACGGGCGAAGGACCTCGGCGTCAGCCCACTTGCTCGGTTCATCACCTTCGCGACCGCTGGCGTCGAACCAGACGTCATGGGTATCGGGCCGATCAAAGCGGTGCCGAAAGCGCTCAAGCGGGCGAAGATGTCGATGAAGGACATCGGCCTCATCGAGTTCAACGAAGCCTTCGCGGCGCAGGTCGTGGCCGTGGTACGCGAGCTCTGCATGCCCGAGGATCGCGTCAACGTGAATGGGGGAGCCATCGCACTCGGACACCCGTTAGGTGCAACGGGGGCGAAGTTGACGACGCAGTTGGTGCACGAGCTCGGATCCCGCGGTGGCGGAATCGGGCTGGTGACCATGTGTGTCGGCGGAGGAATGGGCGCTGCCGGGTTGTTCGAGGTTTACGCGGCGTGAACAGGAGCCAGAGGATCCGCCAACTGCTACGGCGAGCACCGATCGGCCATCAGGGCTTCTTGTAACGATCGACCAAGACGGAGTCTCGCGGCACGACGGTCGATCGCGGGAGCTTCATGATCGCTTCGATCTCCGCGAGCTCACGTGGCGCGCGAGAGACCCATTCGACCGTCGTGGCCGTCGCGATGTAGTCGTCCTCTATGCGGACACCGATGTTGTGGTACCGGTTCACGGCGGGGCGCAATTTCGTGGCGAGGGCTTGGTTGCGCGGCGTGGCTGCCAGCACGTCGAGGACATCGGATCGGACGTAGATCCCCGGTTCGATGGTGAACGCGCTACCGGGCGCAATTCGTAACGAGTAGTCGGACTGCTCCGGATCGTGCACCTCGAGGCCGATCCCATGACCCAGTCCATGCATGTAATACATCTCGTACTGAGGGCATTGTGACGTCTGGCCGCCGAAATCGCAATCGTAGGTGCCACTCGGCGATTCGATCAGTCCGAGTCTCGTTAGGCCAGCGGCGAGTACAGCAGTGGCGGAATCGGACATGAGGTGCGCGTACGCGCCAAGCGTTGCTTGTCGCTCCGCGGCGGATTGGGCGTCGCGGACGATCTGGTAGACCGCGCGTTGCTCGGTTGAATACCGTCCGCTCGCCGGAATCGTCCGGGTCACATCGGATGCGTAGCCCCGGTACGAAGCGCCGATGTCCATCACGACCACGTCGCCCTTGTCGATGACGCGGTCGTCGGCATTGTAATGCAATGTCGTCGCGTTCGGTCCAGAGCCAACGATCGACGCGAACGACGGACGCTCGGCGCCATTTCTCCGGAACACGTACTCGATGAGCGCCTGAATCTCGAACTCGTTCATGCCCGGCGCGAGCGCTCGCATGGCAGCGCGCTCCGCGCGGGCGGTGATCTCCGCGGACTGCCGAATCTGCATGAGCTCCCCGGTGGACTTCGTGCCACGCAACTGCCTCACACTTGGCGTCGCGTCGCGGATCACGAGTGTCGGATGTTCTTTCTTGATGGCGGCGACGAGCTGTTGATCGGGGCTGAGCGACGGACGATCACCGCCTTCGTCGCCGCCGAACTCTCCCACCACGTACATCGCGAGCCCCGTTGCGGCGAGCGAATCGATGACCCTCGGTAGGTCCTCGACTCCACGTGCCGGGACGCCGGTACGCTGTTGCGCGCCGGCGACGCCGAGCCGTGAACCGACCCACACCTCGCGAGCCGGAATGCGCGGTTCCACGAAGAGGGTGCTTGTAACGCCACTGGCCGACTTCGTCATGACAAGCGCGGCATCCGGCTCTAGATAGCCAGTGAGATAGTTGAAGGCCGGCGCCTGATAGAAGGCCAGATAATCCTGCGCCGGCTCGTGCGCGCCTAACGCGATTATGAAGCAATCCGGCAATAGTCCGAGCAGGGCGGTCCGGCGCTGAGCGTACTCCGTGGCAGGAAATTGGGAATGGGCCGCCCAGAACGGACAGAGAGTCCATCCGAGCGGCAAGGCGAGGGCGCGAACGAGCCGATGCAGGGTCATGCTCGGATAATCGTCGGGGCGACCCAGTCGCGCCAGACTCTCTACACGTGAGTGAAAAACTAGGAGGCATTGTGGTGTCATGCTGCAGCTGAGTGAGACTCGTGTTCTCTCGAAGCATCCTTCGGCGCAGTATTATTGCACCACGCTCACGAGACCTAATTCGCGCTAAGGCCTCTCGATGGTCCGACTTCTCAACGCGCACGCACCCATGCATGCCAAACGAGCTTTTGTTCTGACGATGATTTTCCTGCCTCTCGCCCTCGAAGCGCAGGCCGTGCCCGTGACAATACGGGCCGGACGGATGTTGGACGGTCGCGGCGGAGCGATGGACAACGCAACGATAGTTATCGAACAGGGGACGATCCGGCGTGTCGGACAGGGTGAGGCGACAGACGCCACGTACGATCTCAGTCGGTACACTGTCCTGCCGGGACTTATCGACGGACACGCTCACCTGAGCTGGTACTTCAATCGCGCCGGCCGGTATCATACGCCTAACGACGGTGACACACCTGTGCAGTCGATGTTGGCGATGACCGGGAACGCCTTCGCGACACTGACGTCGGGTGTCACCACGATCCAGAGTCCCGGGTCATCCGAGGACAAGGATCTCCGCGACTTCATTGCCGCCGGCCCGACGCCCGGACCGCGGATTCTCACGTCGCTCGAGCCGATCAGCAATCCACGCCTTGCGCCCGACAGCCTGCGTGCGATCGTGAGGCAGCGCAAAGCTGAAGGGGCGGACTTCATCAAGGTCTTTGCGTCGAAGAGCATCCGCGACGGCGGCGCGGTATCGCTCAGCCAGGAGCAACTCGACGCGATTTGCGGTGAGGCGAAGACGCAAGGGTTACGCACGCTCGTCCACGCGCACAGCGCCGAGAGCATGAAAGCCGCGACGCTCGCGGGGTGCACCCAGATCGAGCATGGCGTGTTCGCCAGCGACGAAGTCCTCCGGCTCATGGCGGAGCGCGGGACGTACTTCGACCCCCAGTGCGGTCTCGTGTTTCGGAATTATCTCGAGAACCGAGCCAAGTACGAGGGGATCGGCAACTACAACGAGGTTGGGTTCGCCGCCATGGAGAAGGCAATTCCCTTGGCCGTTGCGGCGTTCAAGCGGGCGCGGGCCATTCCGGGACTCAAGATCGTCTGGGGAACCGACGCGGTGGCAGGCGCGCACGGTCGCAATGTTGAGGACCTGATCTGCCGCGTGCAGGATGGTGGTCAGCCGCCGATGGAAGCAATCATCTCGGCGACATCGTTAGGCGCCCAGGCCATGGGGCTCGGCAATCAGATCGGCGCCATCGCTCCCGGCCTGCAGGCGGACCTGATCGCGGTCGAGGGGGATCCGTCGAAGGACATCACAGCGCTGAGAAGAGTCGTGTTCGTCATGAAAGGCGGACGAGTGTATCGATTTGATGGCGTTATCGGGAAATGAGCTGCAACGCGACTGCGGAGGCCTCCTCATTCCTTCCGCAGGCTGAGTGTAAAAACCGAACCCTTCCCCAAATTGCTGGCGACGGTGAGATCTCCGCCCATCCCGCGCGCCAGGTCGCGGCTGATCGAGAGCCCCAATCCCGTTCCCTGGCGCTGCCCAGCGTATGCTCGGCTCACCTGCACGAACGGCTCGAATATGGCCTCGAGCTTGTCGGCTGGAATGCCGACGCCGGTATCGCGGACATTGATGAGCACATCCTGATCCTGTGTCGTGCAAGAGACGAAGATGGCACCCCCAGGTTCCGTATAGCGAATGGCGTTCGACAACAGGTTGATGAGAATCTGGCGCAGCTTCTCGTCGTCCGCACAGACGCGAATGCCCGGGCACTCGACGCGCAGGCTGTATTGGATCTGCTTTGCCGTGGCGAGCGGCGCGATCAATTCCTCGACGCTGGCCAGCGCGTCGTCCAGCCGCGTGGATTCGATCTGATACTGTACGCGCCCGCTTTCCAGCTTGGCGTAGTTGAGGATGTCGGTGATGAGGCCAAGCAAGTGCTGCGCGCTGCGCTGGATTCGGCCGAGGTCAGAGTGCTGCTCGTCGTTGACGGCGCCATGAATGCCCACATCGAGTAGTTGTGTGTAGCCGATGATCGCGTTGAGCGGAGTGCGTAGCTCGTGACTCATAGCGGCAAGGAATTCACTCTTCGCGCGATTCGCTTCGTCTGCCTCGCGGCGCGCCGTTTCCGAGTCCGCGCGGGCGCGCTCGGCGTCAGTCGTCCGCGTCGCGAGCGCCTCGTTGGCAGCGCGAAGCTCGGCGTTGGAATGCTCGAGATCAGAAGCTGTTCCTTCAAGCTCTGCCGCTTGTTGCTCGAGCTCCGTCGCCTGTTGCTCCAGCATCTCGCGCGCTTCCTCGACATCGGCAAAGAGCCGCGCGTTCTCGATAGCTTGCGCAGCCCGCCTCACCAGCTCCTCGACGACCTCGAGGTCATACGAATCGTAGCGCCGACCCGACTCCGCGGTAACGAAGGTAATTGCCCCGAGCACCGAGTCTCGACCGCGCAGAGGAGCGACGATGAACGAGCGAAGGCCAAGCGCGCGGATCAGTTGCAGATGCTCGTCATCCTGCGCGATGCTGCGGAGCACGTCGTCGGTGACGTTCGTGACGAGCTGGCTCCTTCCCGTGCGGATCACGGCGCGGGCTCCATGCGCGGACTCCGGCCGATTCGCGTAACGAGAGGCAAGCTCGTTGGCGTAGCCCACCTTTGCTGGATCGCGATGCATCGTCTCCAGCCGTCGAATCGTCTGATCCGGCTCCACGACATCTACCGTGTACCAGTCGGCAAAATCCGGCACGACGACGTGGCTCAAATCGCAGAGCATCCGCTCCGTGTCGAGGTAGGAGAGGAGGACGCCGCTCGCTCGGAGCAACAGCTCCTGCGTCGAGCGCAGGCGACGCGGCTCCGTCATGTCCCGCAAATACGCCGTGAAAGTCGGCGGGCCAGGGAGCGGCACACGCGTGACGGTCAACTCGCACGGAAATATGCTGCCGTCGGCGCGCATACCTTCGACATCGATCCGTCGTCCAATGATGTGAGCCTCGCCCGTTTGCAGGTAGCGAGCGAAGCCGCGATAGTGAGCGTCTCGGTACTGCGGCGGGATGATCGTTTCCGCCAGCTGGTGCCCGATGACGTCGGCGCGCGTATGACCGAAGGTTCTTTCAGCGGCCGGATTCCACTCGAGAATTCGGCCTTCATGATCAATGGTTACGATGCAATCGAGCGCGATCTCGACGACGGCGGCGTTGAGGATTCGCTGGCGAGTCTCCGCTTCCTGGGCGCGCCGGCTCTCGATAAAGACCCCGAGCTGGAAGCCAATACTACTAGCGGCGTTTAACATGTGCTCATCGGGCGACTGTACACCCTCGCTGTACAGCTCGACCACACCCATAATGGTCATCGGGCTCACGTCGGGAGCAGGCGGCCCCCCGGGGGTCGAGCTCCTAACGTCCCGCCCCACGCCGAAGACAGGAAATGCGAACACGCCCTGCAACCCGGAACGATGCGCGACTTCCTCACGCGGTAGGCGGTCGCCCTGATGAACGTCCGGCATCCACACGGCGTCACCGGACGACCAAACTAGGCCAGGAATGCCGCGATCGCGCGAAAATGTCTTCGCGCGCGTCACCGCCTCGAATTCGGTGTATGGCCCCGTACGCCACGTTGCGGCGCAGCGCAAGTGCTGACGGTCTTCGTCGAGCAGCCAGAAGGCGGCGAATCGCGAACCGAGATGGGTTCCGAGCTCCTCGAGCACTCGATCGAGAGCGTCCTCAACGCTCCCTGACTCCGCCAGCGCACGGCTGATCGCATACTGAACGAGCAAACGACTGTCGAGGTCGTCGCGTTGATGAATGGCCGTCGTCGTAAGGATTGAGTGTCCAAGGATCCAAGGCAGAGCGCGTACCAGCTTACCTGATCCCTAGCGCGAACGCGGCGCGATGCGCTCGACCTCGCTATGCCTAACGTTGAGTCGCGGATGCTCCTCATCACTGAGGTCCAGTTGATGCCAGGCCACACGATGCCGTGCGATCGATCGTCGCAGCACGCCAAGAAAGGGCACCAACGTCGAGATCTCGAGCAGGCGCGCGACCAATGCACCGGGTCCCACCTGGACCTCGACAACCGCCCAATCCAGCCCGTGTCGCTCGACGACGAACTCTTCTATGCGTCCTAACGAGTTTCCGTCTTGGTCGCACAGACGCTTGCCGAGCAGTGACTCCAGTTGAAGTTCTCGGGGTGACGCATCGAGCGCGCCGGAGATCCGCATTCCCCTCGCCGAGGCGCTCATGACCAGGGGATGTGGCTGACGATGACGCGTCGCAGCCATTGCTCGAGTGCCATGATCGGCGTCCGATCAGCATTGATGTCAAGACGCAGTGATGGCGAGTCGAGTGCTACGCGCGCGATCGGAATGCGAATCGGGACGCCCCGTCCCTCTCCGAGCCGGGCATCGAGTCGCGCGACCCAATCGCCGAGGCGTCTGCTAATTCGCCGCGCGAGCGTAATGGGTCCGACTTCGATGTATCTGACCGCCGGAGGTTTGTCCGCCCGCAGCTGGAGCACGATGCCGTCGACTTTGCCGGCATTCTGGCCGCTGACGTCGATGAGCTGTTTGTCGAGCACATCACGAACAAGGTGGACTCGCATCATGAGCCTCCGACAATCTCGAGCGGTATCGAAACGATCGCGACGATACTCGCCAACACGCTCACGACGAGAATCGAAACATTCCCCAACCAGCCATTCGTGTGCTCGCCCAGATACTTGTCGTCGTTCATGAGCACGAGGAAAGGGATGATCGCCACCGGCAGCGACGCCGCGGTTAGCGCCATTGAAAGCGTCGTGAGTTTTAGTGGATCGATACCAGTGAGCACGAGCAGGGTGCCGACGAGGAGCACGATGGTGTAGGTCAGGCTGAAACGCGCATCTCCACTTGGCTCGAGATCTTCACCCCAGTTCCATCCGAGGCCTTGCGCTATCTGATACGCAAGCGCGAGTGCGATCTCCGTCGTCGCGCCGAGGCAGGTCACGAACAACGACAATGCAAAGAGACCGAGGCCGATGCGTCCCCACAGATTCGAGAGCAGCAACGGCAGCTGCTGATACTTGTCGACACTGATGCCCCGTGGCGCCAGCACGAGCGCGGATACCACGAGCACCGCGACATTTAGAAAGCCGCCGAAACCCATCCCTAGCGCCGCGACGAGCCGGTTCGACGCTATATAGGTCTCGTCCCACTTCTCCTCGATCGCGCCTGCCGAGTAGAAGTAGAACAGATAGGGTGATACTGACGCGCCGAGGATGCTGACCGCAATGAACCAGTAGTGCGATGGCTGTTTGCTCGGCAGCGACGGGACAATGCCGGCCATGAGTGCGTGCCAGTTCGGTCCCAGTTGCAGCGCGGCGACGAGAAACGTGATCGTGATGAGCCCGAGCAGCGAGACACCGTTTTCGATCACGCTGAATGTGCCATACCAGAGCAGCCCCCAGGCGAGTAGCCCGACGGGAAGCGCCCAGATAGGGAAACGAACCCCCGTGACCATTTCGATCGCCACGGAGACGCCCCCGATCTCGGCCGCGAGGACGAGAATGGAGACGAAGAAAAGCAGTAGCAACGGAACCAGAAAGAAGTGCAGCCCGAAGCGTTCGCGCACCGCATCGGCAACGGTGTGTTTGCTCACGGCGGCAAAGCGCCCCGACATCTCGATGAGAAGCGCGATGCAGATCGTTCCGAGAAGAACGGCCCAGATGAGCTGATAGTGATAATCCGCGCCAGCCTGCGCGGCCGTTGTGATCGAACCGATCTCGAGAAAGCCGCCGATGCTTGTGACGATGCCGAGCGCGATGCCTAACAAGCGCTTCACGGTCGCGGCCTATTGAAGCGTGTAGATATACGCCGCGATATCGCGCGCGTCGGTGGCGTTGACGTGAAGATTGGGCATCGCGGTCTTGTCGTCGATCGCGGGGGGATCCATGATCCAGCGGATCATGTTCTCCGGTGTGTTGGGCGTGACGCCGGCGATGTAGGCTCGCGCCGCTTCGCCCGCGAGACTCGGCCCCACACTCGATTCGGCTCCAGGCACCCGCGGTATCGTGTGACAGGAGCCGCACCCGTACGAACGAATCAAGTCCGCGCCGCGAGCGGCATCGCCGCCATTGGTGAGCGCTCTGGCGTCGGCTTCGCCATGCGTACATGCGGCGAGCGCCGCCAGCGCTACACCGAGCGCGGCAAGCCAGATCCGGCGCGCCATCAGGACCATGTGTCGCCCTCCGCGTGCTGCGCTCGCTCGTGCTCCCTCGCTAGCTCACGCTCGTGCACCTGCTCCTCCGACGCGCGCAGCCAGCTGGCGAACAGAAAAAGGGCCGCAACGAGGTATGCGAGCGTCGCCGGTATCCACATCACCAGCCCGGCGAGCTGTTGATCATCGATCGGAGTGAGCCCCCACGCCCGCGCCGTCGAGCCGTACGCGGGATACCAGAGCGCGCGCGAGAACGTCAGCAGCGCGCCCAACGCCCCGGAGTGCAGTGCGGTGCCGAACAGGAGTAGCACCGCCGCGCCGAAGCTGATGGCCCGAGCCCGCCCGCCGGGCGCGTGGCCGTGGATGACCGTCCACCAGAACAGGAGTGCCGTGCCAAAGAAGCTGAGATGCTGGAGCGCGTGCACGAAATCGCTGGTCAAGGTGGCCTGATAGAGAGCCGGGGCGTGCCAGATCCAGATCGCGGCGCCGTGCACCACGAAGGCCACCAGCGGTACGCTGACGAATCGCCAAATGCGCCGCAGTATCGGACGACGCGTCACCCGTCCGACAGCACGGCGCGTCTTCGATGGGAGCGCCCAGAGCATCGGTACGAGAGGCCGGCCGACAACGAGCAATGGCGCCGCCACCACCATGAGCAACTCGTGCTGCACCATGTGCGCGACGAAAAGCTGTTCCGAGACCGCATGCAACGGCGAGAGAAGCGCTACCGCCGTGATGACCCATCCAGCGGCAAAGCACGATGCTTCCCAAACACGAATACCTCGACCGACATGTTCGTCCCAGAGAAGACGCAAGCCGCGGATGTACAGGCACGCCGACACGAGAAGAGGAATGACGATCCCCGGTTCCCAACTCCAATCGGTCCAGCGCGCAACCGAGTCGGTGTGCAGAAGCATCATGGTCGTTAGGCGCGCATGCACGCGCTGAACACGAAGATCGCCAGCCACTGCGCGAGAATGAGCAGTGCTGACAGCGTGCTGATCGCCATCCCCCCCAGCGCCATGAATCGCGACCGGGAGTCGATCGTCGCCGCTTCGTCCTCGACACCACGGCCCACGCGCACCCAGTCGGCCCATGCGAGAAATCCGGCACCGAGCGTTGCCAGAAGACAGATCAGCGGCACGATATGCATCGCTCCCTGCTTCCCCGTACCGCACGCCCACATGTTCGTGACGTAGATCAGCTCCTCGTTCACGAGCACCGCGACGGGACCCACAACGAGTCCCAGGGTGAGCGTGAGCATCCCGGGCCAGCTGGCGAGGCGCGCCCTATCGTTAGGCGACGGCACGCGCGGACGCACGTCAGAAGACATACGGACCCACGTATACGATGAGGTAGACAGGCAGCCAGATGGCGACCATGAAATACCAGTAGAACGAGTTGTCCGAGGTATCGCTCATCGCCTTGATTGGCATGCGCTTGAACCAGTAGAAGAGCGTCAATCCAACCGTGTCGGCGACATCCAGAATCAGCAGCGTCGCGTGACTGCCGACGAGTAGCCACGCCGCGCTGCCGTATGCATTGGTATCCCAGCGCACGTTGAGCGACCACAGCTCGTACCATCGGAGAATCGGGATCGGCAGCGACATCAATGTCGAGATCAGCAGCCACAGCTTCACCGCACCGACGTCGAGCCGGCGAGCAGCGCGGTCCGCCAGCCACGCTGGAACGACGCTCGCGACCATTAGTACCAGGTTGATCGTCGGAATCGTGACCGACGGCAGCGGGATAGTGATCGGCGGCCAGGTGAGAAAATTCTGCCGGATATAGAAGTACATCGCCGCGATGAGGGCCAGCGACCACCCTTCGATGGTCATGAAGCCGAGCGTACCCCACCACATGAGGCTGCGATGGCCGAAGGTCACCGTTGGCAGATCGCGCACGCTACCTAACGACTCCTGTCGGGTCGGGCTGGGCGTCGTCATGCTGCCTCCACGATGCGTCCCTCAGTCGCGACGCGTTCGACGTCAGTCTCCGCTGTCGACTGCCAGCCCCACCCGAGCATGCATAACAGTGTGAGTCCAACGCCGCCGAGGACAGCCCACGGCGTGAAGATCGATCCAATCCACAACTCGGCCATGACGAGCGCCATGATCAGCGGCCAGATGGAGGCCGTGGGATGCTTGTGCCTGTGATCGGGCTGAGCGTCGAAGGTCGTCGTCACGAGCACTTCGCGCCGATCGGTCCGGAGACCGGTAACGACAGGAAGCGGGCTGCCAGTGTCCCACAAAGGGTGTCGGCCGAGCACCACCGGTGTATTGAGAAAGTTGTAACTAGGAGCGGGCGATGGTGTTGCCCACTCGAGGCCGTAGGAATCCCACGGGTTAGCGCCGGCCAGCAGGCCACTGCGCCAACTCATCGCTGCGTTCACGATGAAGAGCGTCACGCTGACGACAATGATGACGGCGCCAGCGCTCACGAGAGCGTTCAGGGGACCCCAGCCTGTCTGGCTGAGATAGGTATAGATGCGTCGCGGCATCCCATTCAGCCCGAGAATGTGCATCGGGAAGAAGGTGAGGTTCACTCCAATTATGAATAGCCACGCCTGCCATTTGCCTAACGTCTCATTCATCAGTCGGCCCGTGACCTTCGGGAACCAGAAGTAGAAGGCCGCGAACAGGGGGGTCACGGCGCCGCCGAGGAGCACGTAATGCAAATGCGCGACGACGAAGAAAGTATCGTGCACCTGCTTGTCGAAACCGACCGAGGCAAGCATGACTCCCGTGAGCCCGCCGTTCACGAACGTGATGAAGAAGCCGAGGATCAAGACCATCGCCGTCGTGAGGCGAGGGCGGCCCGAGAACATCGTCACGAGCCAACAGAAGATCTGCACACCAGTCGGGATGGCGATCATCATACTCGCGGCCGTAAACAGGCTCTGGCCGAGCTCCGGAATCGGTGTTGCGAACATGTGGTGCACCCACAACCCGAATGCGAAGAAGCCGGTCGTGATGTTCGAGAGCACGATTGCCGTATAGCCAAACACGCGACGCCGGCAGAACGTTTCCACGATCGGCGTGATAAAGCCGAGTCCCGGCAAGAATATGATGTAGACCTCAGGATGCCCGAAGAACCAGAAGATGTGCTGCCATAGCAGCGCGTCGCCTCCCTCGGCCGGGTTGAACCAGTGTGTGGCTATGGCTCGGTCTGATGCCAGTTGCAGCGTGCTCGCGATCGCAACCGCGGGCATGGCGAAAATAATCATGAATGCAACGACGAGCTGCGCCCACACGAAGAGCGGAATCCGATTCAGCGACATGCCGGGCGCGCGCATCTTGAACGTCGTGACGATGATGTTCACGGCCGCGGCGAGCGCGGCGATCTCGGTGAACGTCACGAGTTGCGCCCAAACGTCGACGCGATGGCCCGGGGAGTATTCTGGCCCCGAGAGTGGCACGTACGCAGTCCAACCCGCATCCGGCGCCATGTTGAGAAAGAGCGACACGTACAGAAAGATCACGCCCATCAAGTACGTGTAATAGCCGAACGCATTCAGCCGCGGAAACGCGATGCTCCGGGCGCCGACCATCAGCGGGACGAAGTACAGTCCCATCGCAGTCATGATCGGCACCGCGAACAGGAACATCATCGTGGTGCCATGCGTCGTGAAAATCTGATTGTAACGATCGGGCCCGAGGAACGTATTCTCGGGACGCGCCAGCTGCATGCGCATCATCCCCGCCTCGAGGCCCCCGGCGATGAACATCAGGAACGCCGTGATGATATAACGCCGCGCGATCACCTTGTGATCGACCGTTGTGAGCCAACCCCACAGGCCACCGCCGTCGCGCCAGGTCATCTCGAGCCGGCGAGCGTCGTCGATGAGCACATCCTCATTGAGCGTCACGGGGGTCGCATCCGGCAGCGCCGCCGGCTCGGTGACCGCGCTTTCGTTCGGCGGCAAGCGACGCGCAGGATTCGTCATTTGAGCGTCTCGAGATAATCGATCAGATTGCGGAGATCTTTCCCCGCCAACTGATTGGATGGCATACGGGCGCCCGGCTTGATCGATTGCGGATCGACGATCCAACCACCGAGGTTGCCACGCGTGTTGGGCAACGTGCCGGCGGCTATCGTCCTGCGGCTGCCGATGTGCGTCAGGTTCGGCCCAATGGTGCCGTAGGCCTCGACGCCCGTGACGGCATGGCAAGACGAGCAGGTGCCGGCGAGAAAAATCTTCTTGCCCTCAGCCGCGCTCGAATCGCTAGGCTCGGCCGCCGGCGATCGCGCTTCGGCCAGCCACGCAGTGAAGTCGGCGCGCGAATGCACGATTACGGGGAGCGCCATTTTCGCATGCTCGAGACCGCAGAATTCGGCGCACTGCGCGTGATAGACGCCAGGTTTGTCAGCGTCAAGAAAGAGAGACGACGTGTACCCCGGAATCAGGTCACGCTTGCCGATGATATTCGGTACCCAGAAGCTGTGGATCACGTCCTGCGACGAGAGCTTCACCTGCACCGGTTCGCCGGCGGGGATGTGCAACTCGTTCGCGTCGACCATCAGCTTGCTCGGGTCGGGATCGATATAATGCACCTCCCACCACCATTGATGGCCGATCAGTTCGATCGTCAGGGTGCGGCTCGGCCGCTCGGCGAGGGCGCGGCCAACGGTGAAGTCGTAGACGAGAAAGAGCAGCAGAATGACCACCGTCGCGCCAACGAGACCCGTCACGATCCCCACCTCGCGGCGATGCCGCTCGTTAGGGACGATGACGACGGGCTCGAGATCCTCGCGCGTTCGCCGGCGTCGCGAGATCAATGCCCAGAGCGCGGCGACGACAACGGCAACCCAGATGATCGACGACACGATCAGCATCGCCCAGAAGAGATGGTTCACGCTCCGGTTCGGCGGACCAGCTGGGTCGAGCACGTTCTGCGAGCCCGCGCAGCCGGCAACCGCGACGGCAAGGATGCCGCTCGCGACGCGCCTCGATGCACGCCGAGCATGCTCAACGCACCGCGGGCCACGGGCCACGCTAATCGTCCTCCGGCGGTGTACTCGCCATCTTTGGTTTCGTCTGCGGCGTGGAAGACTCCGGCGGCTTCGTCATCATATGATCGTCGCGGCCGTTCCGGGCGCCCTTCGGAATGAGAGAGCTCAACGAACGCACGTAGCTCACCAGCTCCCAGATCTGTTGTGTGCTGAGCTTGTACTTCCACGCCGGCATCCCGTTAGGCCTGCCGTCCGCGATCGACGAGAAGACCTGATCCGGCTCGCTACCGTAGATCCACTCGGCGTCCATCAGCGGCGGACCGATACCCCCTCCGCCCTGGAAGTGGCATCCCGAGCAGTTCATCGCATTGAACAGCATCTTGCCCTCGGACACGGCCCAGGCATTGTCGTCGTATGGCGCTTCGACCTGCGGTCGGACGACAGCAGGCCCCGGCTGCAGTTGACTGACGACGAGCGCAGACGCCGTCGGCGAGGCGGTTGGAGGATTCTCGGAGAAGCGACGATTCTCACGCTCGCACCCGAGGAGCAGCAGAGCGACGGCCGTCATCACACTTACCGCCGACCACCGACCACCCAGCACCGACCACTGGTCAGAGCGCGAACACATACAACATCCCTCCCTTCGTCGACTTTTTCGGCAGGTCCTTCATCGCGTTGACGAAACCGAGGGCTGCGCTCGAGTCGCGCGCGTCCAGGCCACCGGCGACGATTGCGCCCGACCAGCCTCCGACACCCGAGAGCACCGCGATGTATTGCTTTCCGTCCGGTCCACGGTACGTCATCGGCTGGCTGATGATGCCGGAGCCAGTTTTGAATTGCCACAACGGCTTGCCCGTCCGCGCATCGACAGCTTTGAACCAGCCGTCCATCGTGCCGTAAAACGCGACGTCGCCAGCCGTGACGAGCGCGCCGCTCCACACAGGCAGATCTTCCTTGATACTCCAGACCACGTGCTGGCCGACAGGATCCCACGCGTCGAACAGACCACGGTGGCCGCCAGGCCCCGCGTACATCTTCACGTTGGTGCCGACGTAGGGCGTGCCGGCGATGTAGTTAGGTTCGACGCCTTCCTCGTCCATGCAGAGGTTTTGATGCGGGATATACACAAGACCTGTGCGCGGGGAGTACGCCGACGGTTGCCAATCCTTCGCGCCTGGCGCCGCAGGGCAACTGTAAAGGACAGTCTCACCCGTGCGCGTTGCCTTCTCAGGATTGTATTGCAGACGACCGGTCTTCAGGTCGACGCCTGTCGTCGTGTTGATGAACCCAAATGGCTCAGCCGATAAAACCTCTCCTGTCTGCCGATCGATGACGTAGAAGTATCCATTGCGATCGGGCCGAAGAAGAACCTTTCGCCGTTGCCCCTTCCAAGGCATATCGACAAGAATGTCCTCGTTGACGGCGTCGTAATCGTGCTGGTCGTGCGGCGAGAGCTGGTACGCCCAGATTGCCTCACCAGTCTCGGGGCGTCGCGCGAAGAGCGTCGCGCTCCACTTGTTGTCGCCCGGTCGTACCTCGGGATTCCACGGCCCGGGATTCGACGTTCCGTAGTAAATGAGATCGAGCTCCGGGTCGTACGTCACCCACCCCCACACGCCGGCGCCGCCGATCTTCCATTGATCGGGCGGCCAGCTGTTCACGCCAAGATCCTTGGCGGTGTCGCTCTTGTAGAAGGGCTTGAAGTTCGGTCCGATGAGAACATCCTTATCGGGGCCCGTGTGGTACGCGGTCCAGGCGACGTTACCAGAATTCTCATCGAGGCCCTTCAGCCAGCCTCGGATGCCGAACTCGCCGCCGCTGACGCCGACGATGACCCGTCCCTTGACGACGAGCGGCGCCATCGTCACCGACTCGCCGATGTTGATGTTGCCCACCTGCGTGATCCACAGCTCCTTGCCCGTCGCGGCGTCGAGCGCGATGGTGCGTCCGTCGAGCGTGTTGAAGATCACCTTCCCATTGTCGACGACGAGTCCGCGATTGACGACGTCGCAGCACGCGACGCCCTGCGACGCATTCACCGGCCGCGGCTTGTACGTCCACTTCGTCGGCAGCCCGGGCTGTGTGAGGTCGAGCGCGTAGACGAAATTCGGAAACGGCGTGACGATGTACATCGTCGTGCCCGACACGATCGGCGCCGCTTCGACGCCGCGCGTCGTGCCCAACGAAAACGTGGCCACGGCGCGCAGGTTCTGCACATTCTGATTGTTGATTTCCGTGAGACCGCTGAACCGCGTTCCCTGGAAATCTTTACCCGGACGAACCCACTGTCCGTCGTCGCTGAATCGGGCTGTCGTGTCGCCACCCGTCGTCGCCGGACCGGGGCGGGCGACGAGCGCGAGTCGAGTGGGCTCTCTCTCGCGGTCGCCCTTGCAGCTCGCGAGGAGCGTGGTGGCAACTGCGATCGCAACAATGCCTCGCCAGCAATGGTGAGCACATCGAGTACGTCCGCGTGCAAGCATGCGGTCTCCTGAAACGTCCGCCAGCGTACAGAAACGCTCACGAAATGAGAAAAACGGAAGCGTTCGCTCGGCTCGTGCAGGAACCGTTCCCATCCCTGACGCAAGGGATAAATGGACAGACCATACTTTGGGGCAGTAGCGAAATAGTGATCGCTGGTCGGTGAAGCTGTCAGCGCGCGAGCTCACAGATCACCGACCACCGTCCGCCGATCACCGTCCAGTCATTTCCCCCCACCACTTCTCATACGCTGTCGGCGAAATCTCGGATGGCTTGATCTCGCTTCGTCCACCCCAGAACACGTTCGTGTACAACACTGGCATCCCGATGCTCGCGAGATGCTCGTCGATTGCCGCCTTGTGCGCGAGCACCGTTGCCTTG
>Ga0070713_100000052_pt1 | contig 72337 bp, 104 predicted proteins | sample LARL82metaG_FD_65465 | JGI IMG/M metagenome (GOLD analysis project Ga0070713, IMG submission 65465) | Corn, switchgrass and miscanthus rhizosphere microbial communities from Kellogg Biological Station, Michigan, USA - LAR L8-2 metaG | ecosystem: Host-associated > Plants > Roots > Rhizosphere ... | reverse complement strand
ATTCCGGTTCCGTTCGAGGACCAGGTGGAAATGTTCTGACCCAGCTGAAAAGTCGATTCGGCAACCACGGCGCCCAGCACGATGCGCTGCGTGACGGTCGCGGGCGTGCGGAAAGAATAAATCGAAAGGCTGGGGATGGGCGAGGGATCGGAGAACGTATATGCGCAGGAGACGCCGCCGGTCACCACCGGGGCCTGGCCGAATAAAGCCGTGAGCAGGGGATTGCAATCCGGCACCACCCCGGGCGCGCCGTTGGCGGCCAAGGACATGCTGAGATTCCAGGATGCGGATTTTCTTCCCAGGACGCCGATGACCTGGGATCTGGTACCGGTCTTGTCGGGCCGCGGATAGTTGTTCACGATCGCGGTCAATCCCGAGTTGATATGCCGGCAGGCGTTCGAGTTTCCTACGGTTGGGATTGTTCCGAAGGTGGTTTCGCTGAACAGGTAGACTCGTTCCTGTCTGGAGATCGCATAGTTGTTGGGCATTACTTTTCCTTTTTGTTAACGCTCTTCAGTGCCGTGGTTCGGAGCTTGAAACATCCGGCGGTCGCGCTCTGGCCGGTTGTCGTCTTAATTCCTGGGCGAGCAGCGTCCACAGATCCTGATCGCCGGCGGACTCCACCCAAGTGGTCGACACCGAATCGAACGCCATATCTGTGGGCATGGCGGTTATTCGTCGCCGGCGGTGAGCAGAAGCTCGTTTCCTGGAGCAGGCGCGGGGGAATTCTTGACGCGGAGCTCGTGCACGGCCTTCAGCGCGCGGGCTTTCTTCTCGTGGAACGCCGCATTGGCCTGGTGGTGCGAATGCGGATCGGAATAGAGCGACAATTCCTGTTCGGTGAAGCCGATCTGCCGGAAATCGTGCTCCGGTAAAATCGCGCCGCCGCCCGAATCCAGGGTTCCGATGACGTCGCGCGCCATTTCGTCGGTGAGCTCTACGGGCTGTCCGAATTTGGTGAGTTTCTGCTCGCCGATGTTGGTCAAGGTTCCTAAGAATCGATAGCTAGACATTTTGATTTCCTTCAGCGCATACTTTGGGAGGGCCATGATTATAAAAATCGAAACTGCGGAATGCCCGATCAACTTGCCGCAGGCGGATGAAGTTCTGGACTCCGCGCGTTTCTCGTTCGAGACCGGAAATTCGTGCGTCGTGACTCCGACCATGAAGCGATGCGACAACGGGATGTGCCGCATGGGCGTCAGCATGGCCTGGAAAGAGCGGCCGACCGCCGCCGAGAAATCCGAGATGCTCGACTACATCCATGAGGTGATCGGTAGGAAACCGGACTGGCTCGCGGAAACCGACAACGCAGTGATTTCCGAACGCCACGCGAACGATTGGCTCGGATCCGGGAAAATACCGAAGCCGCAACGCCGCTCTGAGGCTTGAGATGAACCGGACGCGCGTTTCACCTTCTTCCATCCAGCGTCCCCAGGTCAATAGATTGGGCTCGGGAACCGGCGTCTGGCCAATCAGCACGTATCTGCCGCGATGCGGTCCCCAATTCACCAGAGTTGGGCCGTATTTCGTATCGACGATTTTCCTGGGCCTGGATCATCAATGGGGAAACGGGCCTCCGATTTTATTCGAAACCATGGTCTTCGTCGAGAATCCGCATACCGTCGAACTTCTCGGAAAAGAGATCACGCTTAATTCCGATTTCCTGGATATTCAGGAGCGCTGTTCGACCTGGCTCGAAGCCGAGGCGCAGCATCAACGCGTCATCGACGAGATCAAACAGCCGTCCGATTCAATCGAAGAAATCGAAGCTACACCGTCTCCAGCTCAAAGCTGATCAAAAACGGAATCCGCTGTCTCCAGTTGGATCCGCTCTGACGCATCGGACCGCGCGGCCCTTCTTCAATCGTTCCGTTATAGATCACTCCGGAAGACCAGGAGTTGAAGTAGGCCTGGGAATTGAAGGTCTGATACATCGCATCCACCGTGGCATCCGGGAGCCCTTCGGTGTCCGAGGGGTCGAAGCCTTCCAGGCGCGCGATTTCGAAATCGACCGCGACCTGCACCACGCCGCCGAAGATCGAGAACTTCTGATAGGTCGGTCCGGGCGTCGTAGACCGGACGCTGTACAAAAGACACAACGTGCCGTCGGCCGGCGTCGACGTGGCGTCCAGCTCTTCGGCGGTGATGTTGGATTGCCAGAAGTTAGACGAGCCGTCCGCGAAGTCGATCACGTAGGGATCGGGCTGCGGGACCTGGGAGAGGCAGGCCTGCGACAGCCAGTAGTTGAATCCAGTCAGATTATCGGCGAGGCGCTTTCGGACCTGTTGGCGTACGAGATAGGATACTTGTGGCATTGGTTCAACTGCTGCGAAAGAACAACCTCCGGTTTTTCTCTCGCGCTCACTTTTCCCTCGGAAGGGAAGAAGCCGGGCGCGGAAGAAACCGCAGGTTTCGTCGGCGCGTATTCGATTTACAAACTACGCAGCGTTGAGCGGGGTCCCCTGCAAACGGGCATTTCTGCGCGTGCGTAGATCCTCGTTGATGGCCGCGATATCCTGATCCTGGCGGGTCGGGAAGAATTTCCGGACCGGCATGTGGCCGCCGCCCTGGTTGTGCGCCGTGGCCCGCGTGCCTTCCTCGCCATAGATTCCGATGATGAAGGACTTCGCGGTCACGTTGCGCGTGACGAGCGCCTTCAGCATGCGCCCCGACCAGGTCAGATCCACGATCCCGGAATTGCGGCCGGATTTCTCCTTGCGCTTTTTGTATCGATCCGAATACGCGGCGAATGCTTGCCCTTTGACGTCGATCCCTCTTCCGGTTCTTGAAATGATGCGGGCCTTTTCGCGTTCGGCCGCATAGCGCATGTCATCCGCGGTGATGAGACCGGCGGCAACCCTACGCGCGACATACAGCGCAGGATCGGCACCGTTCGGAGCTGTGAAGGAGGCGGGCATAGATTTGGGAAAACTGCTACAACGGTGTACGTGGCCTATGTAAATTTAAGAATAAACGGCGACGCCCTGACTGCCATGGAATCGCAACTCATCAAATTGGAGATGGAGGCGAACCGCGCCATGTACGAGCGGGCGATGCAGAACCGGGAACGCGAACGCGCGGACATGGAGAGTCGAATCACGGAGGCTCGAATAAACACTTTCGATACCAGACTAAGTCCGAATAATCTTGCGCCCGCGGCGATCGTGGCCGTCGAAGAACCGACGCCCCACGAAGCACCCCGCCCCTCCACGCCAGCGGACGAATTGGACCGTTATGCGCGCCTGGCGTCGGAGCTCGGCATCACCACCATCGCGACCGAGGAATTGCTCAAAGCCATTCTGGCCGACGAAGCAATTCACGTGTACGATCTCGCGAAAGTGTCGGTCTACATGTACGCCACCGTTCAAAAAGAAATCGCCAAGGGAGCGCCGCCGAATCTCGTGTGGGGTTGGGTTCCCCTGCGCGAACGAGACGCGGCCGCCCGGCCGCCGGTAATCCGTAATCCCTTTAGGCAATCGATCGAACTACCGCGTGTCTATACCAAGCCGGTTCCCTATCCGGTGTTGTGCACGGTGAAGAAGATCGTCGACCGCATGGGCCCGGATGCCGTGGAGTTTTTCGTCACGGACTATGGCGTGGCCAGGCCCGATCCATTCCTGGCCGTCAAGGCGAAAGGCGGTTTCAGCATGTACGTGATTGAGCGCTGGGACGAGCCCAGTTTCCGGTGATCACTTTTTACGATCCTGCTTGATTCGCTTTTCAACTTCACCCATCCAACGATCGCAGTCCTGCAATGCCGGAGTTCGTTGCTCGCGGATGGAATAGCTACGGCGCTCCCAGCGGGGAAGAATAGCGGCTCCATCCATCCACACGCTGACGTGCCAGCTGATATTTCCCTCCGGCTCGACCACGCGGCTAACATTGCAACCGTTCTTGGTGAAGGCGCCGATTGAATCCGGAAACTCAATCGGCGATTGTTTGATGGCGAGGAGGGGTAGTGCAACCAGAGCGGCTATCAGGATGGATGTGTTGCGCATCTGGCTCCAGCGGGACTAATAGAGGAACGGAGGCAGGAGATAATGAGCCGTCTTCACGGGGTGTGCGACCGGATAGAAGACCACCTTAAGCACAGTCTTTGTGGTCTTGGCGGGATGTCGCACCGGATAGCTTGCAACCGTGAGAACCTGAGCCTGGGCCGACAGCCCCCCGATTATAGCCGAGAGCAGAAGAAGCTTTTTCATGTCTTTGATCCTTTGTTTCGATTTTGTCTTTGCCTTTAGAACGGGAGCCGTGGCTCCCCCAGATGCGCTGCCAGCCGTCGCGGTATTCGTCGGTCGCTGGACGGGTTGTGCTGTCGTTCATGCCTCAGCCTCGTAATTGCGATTGATCATCCGGGTGAATGCGAAATGGTGTGCCAGCGTCTCCAGCGCATAGCGGCGGGCGATCCGGGCGGTCTGGATGTGCATCAGATCCATGGGCCCAAAACACCACTTGAAGCGCCTCGGTAACACGTACCACGCCGCGCTGATCATCCCAACGCTTTGGAGCCGGGTGGCGAGCACGATCCGGAACAGCGTTTGTCGCGTCACGCCTGGGCCTTTCGCGCCGGCGCCAAGGGCGGCGGAAGCTCGCGGATCGCGTCGATTTGGTGGCGGTGATAGCGGGCCAGCCTCAAACGCTGCAGATGATGCGCCGCGCGTTCGGCGATGACCGGATTTTCCGAGCGCTCCAAGGCTTCCAGCGTGAAAATCACCGACGTCATCAACACCAGGTTGTCGGCGTCTTCTAAGTACCGCTCGTCGGGCGTCTTCAGGCCCAGCTGATTCCGCAGCTCGACGCTCTGGCCGGCCTTGCGCATGATGCGGTTCCACAGCCGCTCGAAAAACCAACGCAAGCGCCAGCGGAGCGAAATCATGCCGCCCCTTTCGATTGCGTTTCCGTGACGTCCAGAATCCACAAATGCCGGCAGCGATAGCCGCCACAACTGGTGAACACGCCGGGGATTTGTCCGTTATCCATGCCTTCGATTTGCTCGCGCGTGTAGGTCAAACCCTTGCCGGTCAGATTGGCGCAAAAATCTCTTTCGAGATCGTCATCCGGCCCGGCGTAGAAATAACGCGCCGAGCCTTTGGGCAGATCCGCTTCGATTTTCTGATACGCCTGGTCCGCGATCGTGCGGTAGAACGAGCTGACGGAGGTGTCGGCGAGCGTTTTCGCCTGCGCGGCCGTCTTCTGGAACTGATCTCCGATTTCTGACGCCAGGTCCGAGAACTTCAAGCCGCCCACGCTGAAAAGACTTTGTCTCTTCGCCGCCGCGCCGGTCGCTTCGACTACGTCCAGCAGCATCTCTTTGGCGCCGATGGCCTGCGAGGCAAACAGATCCACGTCGGCGTTCGTAAACTTGATCGGAGGCAGCGGCGTATCGCCGGTCACGTCATTCAACACGTCCTGGAACCGGGGCAGATGATCGGCGAACTGGTCGCTGAAGGCCCCCACCAGTTTGTCGTATCCGGCGCGCTTCATTTGCTTTTTGAAAACGCGGTCGATAGAGCGCAGCACCAACTGATTTCCGGGCGTGACCTCGATCGAGCCATCCGAGGCCAAAGTGAGCTTCGATTCCATTTCCTTCAAGGTCCGCTTCTGGGCGGAATTGAGGATCGGCTGCAGGCGCGTATCGAATTGATCGATGAGCGAGTCCAGGAATTTGTCGTGCTTGCGCAGCGTGTCTTGTCGGCCTGCCATTAGACGATTGTTCCTGTAACGGGCGGAATCGGAACCGGCGCCCCCCACTGCGATCCGGCGAGCTCGGCGAGTCCCCGGCTCCGGCGCAAGGGCGCGTGGCCCCCCGGCGAGGATTTCCATGGCTTCACGAACAGAAAATGGCCGATGCAGTGCAATAGCTCCAGGCACACTTCCGAGCAGAATAGATCCTCGTCGTCGTGATTTTTGAAGGGCAGAATGAAAACGAACCCCAGAATTCCAAGCCAGTCGTAGTTGCGATGTCCCAGCTCGGCGATGTAGCGCTCGATCAGTTTTTGATCCCCAACCCTGGTGGGAACTTTGATCGCGTCCCATTTGCCGGAGTCCAGATCGATGGTCGTGAAGCGCGTTCCGCCGTCTCTCGGAGATGAACTGAAGCAGCGGGCCGTGTGCGCTGGTCCATCGAGCCACATTTCCACGTGTGAATAGGGGCTCGAGGTCCACCAGCAGATGGCCTTGTCGAACTTGCCGCCGTATTGGCCCTTGTAAAAAGCTAAGTGCATTTTGTCCCAAACCCGCCAAACTCTTCTGGGCCAATCGGAACGTCCGCCAGCGGATATTTGTAAAGCGTTCGCTTGAAAACTACGATTGGAAATCCGATGTAGGCCGTTTCCCAGCCGCATCGCCCGTAGCCGTTCAGAAATTCGTCGAACAGGCACATACCGTCGGGAAGCAGCGGGGCCAGATGGCTCACGCACACGGTTCGATATTCGAATTGATGGCCGGATCTTGGCTGCATTTATCTCCACCATCCCTGACAGCCGTAGGGCCAGTAGAGCGGGCTGCAAATATCCGCTCCCACGAACAGCGCTACAGCCAGCCATGCGAGAAACAGCCAGAGAAATTTCATGGGACGTCCTTGCAGACCGGCCCGTCGTCGCAATGGCAATCGTGTTTCTTGCAGCGCACGGTGCACTGCACGTCCATCATTCCCGTTTCAGTGGTGTTGCTGGTTTCTTCGTCCGTATAAACTCCGCCGTCCGAGGCCTCGCAGGGCAAGTAGGGATACGGATACTTTCCGCTGCGATCGCTGGCGACGTCGCAATGCTCGGGTTGTTTGGCGAAGCACTGCTGCCAGGCCTTGGATTTACGCTCGAATTTCCGGTCGCACTCCTGACCGTGTTCGTCCTGCAGCTTCTGGGTGCGTCTGAGACATTTGCATTCCGAGCCGCAACGCTCGGCCTGGGGTGTTTCCGGCTTTCGAACTTTCTTGCTTTTGGTCTGGGCGAAGGCGATGCCGAACAGCAGCAGAAGCACGCCGAGGATTCTGATCACTTTATCGGCCTCCGTCATGCGTCAGGCAGTAGAAAGTTCCGTGCCCGACCTTTTTGCATTCGCGATATTCCCAGCGGGCATAGAAGAAAATGCCGGCGAGCAAACCCGCGAAGCCGATCAGGATCTTCACGCGGCGAGTCCCGGCGGCAGATAGGAGCGCAATTCGCTCGACGGCGCGCTCCCGGAAATTCCGTAGACTTTGAGCTTGGCGACCGAGGCTTTCTTCAATTTGACCGAGCCCGACTCGCCGGCCTTGGTGCCGAGTCCGTGCACCAGCTGGAAGAAAGCGGCCAATGTGGGGTTGGATCCGATCACCAGGACTTCCGATTTCTTGTCGTCGCCCTTGGCCTTGACCCAGGTCTGAATATCGGCCAGCAGCTTCTTGGGATCCCCGTCCACGGCCAGGTTCCGATCCTGCACCATGTCTGCGGGATTGAGGCCGAACATATCCCGCGCGATCTCTCCGGATTGCATGTTGCGCGTCTCCGGCCCGCAGAAGATCACGTCCGGCTTCATTTCGCCGGCGTCGATGTATTGCTGCAGAACCGCTTTGAATTTCTTGGCCCCTTTTTTGGTGACCTGGCGCTGCTGATCGTCGACCGTCTGGTCCTGGGGCTTGGCTTCGGGATGCCGGACGATGTGAAGGATCATGGGCTGTAAGGGTTATCGAGATGAGAAATCGAATTTACAAGGCGTGCTTCGTTTTGAAGCCCTCCCCGATTCATGGCGTGGGCGTCTTCACGACGCGGGGGATTCAGCGCGGAACGTTTCTAGAGCTGTTCGATCCGAAGGAAAAACTGATCGACAATGCCACCATCGCTTCGCACGGCAAGCTGGCCAGGCATTACGGAGTGAAAGTCGCGCGAGCCTTTTATTGCCCGGCGAATTTTCATCGCATGTCGATCGGCTGGTATTTGAACCATTCTGGCGAACCGAACACCATTTACTCGCGGGTCGAGGACGGCTATTACGCCCGGCGTTACATACGCAAGGGAGAAGAAATCACGATTGACTACGGGGACAAATGGTTCGATCCGATCGGGCTTTCGAACGCATTGTGCGCGCTATGAAGCGATCCAGCAATTGACTGTGGCGTATGCGGTGGGATCGACGGAGACTAAATACATCCGGTGGATGGTGTCACAATCTGGCGCGGCGATTGAGAGACTGTTGCAATCCGCGTTGATGTGGCCTAGCAGAACAGGCTGCCCGCCTACGCTCTCGGCAAAGACGCTAACACCCAGCGCACCCGGAGGAACGGTGCAGGTGATATTCAGATAGCGTTTGCCGCGAATTCCATACTCCTCGTTTTTCGTGCCGATTTTCCACGGCAATCCCGCGCCCGTTGGTTGTCGATCACGGGCAAGACATTTCCGCACGAAGGGCAGGGAAGCGAACAGCGAGAACAACGCGCGGCGGGTCATGAGAAATAGCCAACGGAGTCAGCGTCGATCTTTTCGGCGATGGCCAGCATGGCCGGTTCCAGGTACTTAGCGCTCAGGTCGCTGAGGGCTTGACTCACGTCCGGGATGCAAAACGTGGATTCGATGATCGTGTCCGGAGGCGGAAAATGCCAGTTCCAGTGATCGATGCTGAGCGCCGGCTTCGGCACCAATGCCGCGAAAAAACCGGCAAGCAGTCCACGGCGGGTCATTCGAAGATCCTGATGGCGGTCATCCTCATTCGATTATTCCGTGACGCCTCATAGCTCGGTGCAGTGTGTTGATTCCATCGACCAACTCGTTCAATCTGGCCGCCGTACGCCTCATAGCTCGGTGCAGTGTGTTGATTCCATCGACCAACTCGTTCAATCTGGCCGCCGTTAAACAATCGGTCATCGAGAAGTGCGGTATCGGCGCGAGTCTCTCGACGGTGATTGTGCCGGCCGTGATTTGGCGCTTCGTGATTGCGCTGATTTCGGGGACCCTGGCTCCGGCCTGAGGCGGCCGTGATTGAGCAATGCCTAAGCCCAGGGTGGCGAACAATTCGCGGCGCGTCACGCTTTCAGTTTAGTGCCTAGCCTCGCATGACCGTATGTTGTAGGGTCAGATTCGCATCCGGAAACTGGCCCGTGTCCGCCTGGTATCCGGACAACACCGGAGCGCCAGTGAGCGTGTAGGTCTTGGTCGCGATCGCAATCGGCGTGGCGTTCTGTAGATACAGCGTTCCGCCCTGCGGTCCTACGTATACATTCCATCCAGAGGCCTTGCCGGGCGTGATCAGACCTTGCCCCAGCGCCACGTTTAGCGGATTCGTTCCGTCTGGCGCATTCAAGGGCGTGATATCGATCGCCAGCACGTTATTTTGCAGAATCCGAATATCCTGCCGCGCCGAGGGCGCCGATTCGGCGTTGCCTTTCAAAGTCGGTGAAACGTATTTCGTATTGTCGACCCACGTGATCGCGACGTGATAGTCGGTGTCCACGTTGGCGTTGGTTCCCGTCACGCCCGAAACCCTCGTGGCATCCCAGACGCCGGCATTCCATTCGTGCAATGCGCCCGGGCAGACCAGCGGCCGGAACACGATCGGAGCTCCCAGGTTGTAGAAGCGCGGCCAGTACTTCTTGCGGATTTCTTCCGAATAGTACGTCATCTTTTTTTCGTACCGGTCGGTCAATTTGCGGTTGTAAGCCGCCCGAAAGAACAATTCGAGGGCGCGATAGACCGTGTAGCGCTTCAGCGGCGAGGCCTTGGCGATGGAGGTCTCGGACGGATTGGCGTTCGAGACGACCACCTGCGTCATCGACAGGCGCGAGCGGTTGACCGACGGCCCCACCAGGTTCAAGACCGCGGCCGTCTGATTGTAGGGCAGCGCGAAGGGCGGCATGAAACCGGTGAAAGCCTGGGTGTCGTTCATAATCTTGTCGGCGGTTTCGCCGCAGGCCTGCGCAGCGATTCCGTTCGCGTCGATCGGGATGCCTTCGGCGCGCGAGACTACAGTGATCTCCGGATCGAGCGAAAGCATATCGGCGCTCGAAACGAAATCGGAGTCGTTGAACAAGGACACGTTGTGCCTTTTACGAGCTGCTGAGATAGTATTCGCAATATATTTCGATTATGCCGGCCGTCAACGGCCCGGTGGCGATCGTGAGCGCGAGGCCGCCGGCGGCGGTAGTCTTGACCCAAGTGGACGCGGTTTGTGGGACCGGAACACTCTGGCCGAAGGCCGCTGTTCCAAGCGACGCCTTGGCCAAGGCCGTCATCAGAGCGGCAGTGCCGCAAGCCGTGCCTCCCGTGCAGCCCAACGCCACGGTAGCCAGGCCCACGGCCGTTACAGCCGTGGTGGACTGGATGCCGACGTTGTAGATGACGGCGTTGGCCGGAATCACGCAATTGCCGGCCGGGACGATCGGAGTAGCTCCGCCATCGACCGCGAAACTATAGGTGACATGGCACACACGCAGCGCTGATAGCCCGGTGACGGTGTTGGATGTCAGATTGGAGTCGCCGACGCCTGCGAGCAACGCCGGCAGCCCATTCGCGCCGATAGAATAGACCGACAGATTGTTGGCACTGGTAGCTGCGAGCGCGGGAATGGGCGCCTGCGTGAGAGCGGCGATGCAGCGCTTACCGAAATGCTGCAGAAAGCTGTAGGACGTCTCGCCTTCACCGCAATTTCCGGGATCTCCATAGACGGTGAGACGGTCGGGCCGCGTGGGGGCCTGATCAGCTGGTTGCTGGGCGTTGAGCAAGCTCGGGGCAGGCGCGAGCAGGACGGCGCCGGCAATCAGAATTACGGCCAGAAAAAGGGAAGGGGCGATATAGTTTTTCATGGTGGGCTCCGCTTCGAAAATGGGCGACTAAGTGGAAGACTGGTAGTACATCACGTAGATTTCGATCACCCCGGCCGTCAGGGGCCCGGTGGCGATCGTGAGCGTGATGCCGGTGGCCGCGGTGGTCTTGACCCACGTCGAAGCCGTCTGCGGTACGGGGATACTTTGACCGAAGGTCCCAGCAGTCAGAGAGGCCTTGGCGGTGGCAGCCATTAACGAGGACGCTCCGCAGGCCGTGCCGGCCACGCATCCGAGCGCCACCGTCGCCGAGCCCGAGGCCGTCACGCTGGTAGTCGCCTGTACTCCGACATTGGTGATCACCGCATTGATCGGAATCACACAATTGCCGGCCGGAACAACCGGTGTCGTTCCCCCATCCACCGCGAAACTGTAGGTGACATGGCAGACCAGCTGCGCCGATAGGCCATCCGGAGTGTTGGCCGTCAGGCCGCCCGAGCCGACCGTGGTAACGGTGGGCAATCCGGAAGCATTGACCTGATAGACCTGGCCGGAATTCGAGGACGTGACTGCAGCGGCAGGAATCGGCCACCAGACGTTCCCCCCTGTTCCGCAGCGTTTGCCGACATGTTGGGTCAGGTTGTATTCGGTCTCGCCTTCGTTGCAGGTCCCCAGATCGTTCACCGTCATGTGATCGGGCCGCGTGATGGCCTGATCGGCTGGCAGCTGGGCGTTGAGGAGAATCGCCGGCGGAAAGAAGCTGATGAGGGCCGCACTTACGAGCAGCGCCATGCCAAACAGCGGAAATGCGAATATTCTTTTCATTTGTTGTTTGCTCCGGGTTGTTTTCAAAGAATGCGAGCGGGAACTTCTACGGATTGGGATTGCTCGAAGCGAAGATGGTGCCGAGCGTAGATTCGCCCGCGCCGCCCGCGCCGACCACTCCGTCGCCGCCTTCGGTGTGTTTGATGCGGGTGAGCGCGTCGACCAGTTGATACAACTCGAAGGGGTGGAGGTTGCTTACGGTCGCGGAAAGCAACGTCTGTATTGCCGATTGCGTAATGTGCTGACTCATGTTTTGTTTAATCCTTTACTGTTTGGTTTAGAAAATTGACGGTTGATCACGTCAGAGCCATCACGCGCGGCGGAGTGAACACGATCGCTAACATCCAACCATTGTGCCTACCCTGTAATTGTTCAAAGGGTACGCGTCACATAGATTTTCGCGATCAACCATTTGCCCCATCGAACATAGAAAGACTGAAGAGGAACAAACGGGCGCGCCGATAGCAAGACAAATTTCCGGTGCCAGGTGTCGGACTGGAAGCGATCCTGTCCCTTTGGCGTAACGTGCGCGCGCACGCCGTCCTGTCGTTTGAACGAACCGGTGAAATCGAAAAGTCAGCTACACCTCTAGCCAAAATGAGACCACCGCGGTTGCCGATCCGTCGATGGCCAGCACGTTGAGCCGAAGCACGGCCGAGCCGGTCCCCAGTCTCAACATGGGGTAGTCGTATTTCCTCAGCGTGATCAGATCCAGCATGGCGCCGGTCTTCTGCTCGCCCTTGATGTTCCGGGCGTAGCGCGTAATCCACGTCGCGCCGTCGACGGAATCCTCGATCGCGATCTCGATGTTTTTGGCCGCGGTCAGCGATTCGAGCCTGACTCGCAGCGTCCAGTCATTGGTGTAGGTAGAGACCGGGAATGCCTGACTGGCAGAGGAACCCGCCAAGTTGCCGGCGGTGCCGTTGCCGGCCGTCGCGATCGAGAAGGTGGTCGTCGATCCTACCGCGCTCACGGCCACGTTGCCGTTCACCGCGGTGTCGGTCGTGACGCCTTGGACCTGGATAAAATCTCCAACGATCAGGCCATGGGCGGTGGTGGTGGTGAATACCGAGGGAGTGGCGTTGGTGAGAGTGGTGATCGCGCCTCCGACGGCCGTGCCGCCGGTGGTTCCCGAGGCGCCAAAAGCCCCGACCGCCGTGTGGGTGCGGCTAGATTCAATCATTACAGGAGCTGCCATTTTGATTTTTCCTTTGTTCTTCGGGCGCACCTGTGGCGCGCTACCGGTTGAATTCTGAAATTTGCCCTTCGGCCAGCTGGCCGCCCCGGGCCGGGCTTTACTGCTTGGTTTCGGACTGCTGCTTTTGGCCGGACTGACGCGCCGCGTCCCGGATGCTTTGCACGGACTCGGCAGGAAGATTGACAACGATATGCGGCACCGGCTGCGGGTTGCGTTCGGTGGCGAGCTTGGTGGCCGCTTCTTTCCGTTTTTCCTGCTCTTTTTTCCAGGCCTCGATTTCCTCGGGCTTGGAGGGGCGATGCGTTTCCGCCACGATGTACTGCGCCGCAAGCCAGGGCGGCGCCTGCGTCACACGTCCGGAGATAGTCCCTTTGGTGGGATTGCGAATCGATGTGAGCCAGACAGCTTTCGTGCTGGTAAGCATAAAGCTGTTCCGGTGCGCCGGATTGGCTTTGCGGACCTGATCGTCATAGGCCGCCGCCTGGGGATCGAGATCGGCGGCCACGCCGGCCACTTTCGCCCAATGCCGTTGCAGCGGGCTCAGCTCCGACTCGGTTTCGTTCAGCAGTTGTTCGGTGGTTAACTTATCCAGCACTTCCATGCCGGAGGTTTCGCTAGACATTCGAGGATATGCTTCCTTCTGGCGTTTTGGCTTGGGCTAATTAGCTGAGCACCAGTACGCCGAACTGATTGCGGAGGATGCCGACGCCGTAGAGCACGTCGACCGTGAATTGCTGTCCCAGCGTGTTGGGGTTGTAGCTCATGACGATGCGCAACCCGAAGCCGCCGAAATTGGTGTTGGACGCGATGGCGCCGGTGCCGGGAATGATGTTGGGCAGCGCGCGCGTAACCAGGCAGATGGCGTCCGATCCGAAAGCCATGTTGTTGGTGGTGGTGGAGACCGTGACGACCTTCTGCGATCGCACGATGGTCATGTTTTTGAGCTGGCCGACGACTCCGGTATAAATCGCGGTGCCGTTGCCGACCATGCGCTGTTCGGTGAAGCGGGAAATCTGGCGGATGGCGGAATATGCGTCGCCGGTGACCACTAGGTACTTGGGAACCGAATCCGGCATCTTGGCTTTGAACAGGGCCGTCTCGGCCGAGTCCAGCGTGGCTTCCGTCAGGGTCGTATTCGCGGTGCCGACCGAGGAGTTGAAGGTCAGCAGCGGATAGACCGACAGCAGATCGTTCTCGATCTTCTCGGCGATCGCCACGACGGCCGGCTGCAGATAGGTCGAAATGAGATCGGGGGCCGCCAGCGCCTGGGTGACGTTGGGGATCTGGAACGTCGCTTCGATGTGAGCGTTCAGCACGATCTGGGCGTTGCCGAGATTGGGATTCTGGTTGGTAACCGTGCCCGCCTCAGCGATGTTGTTGGCGGTCAGATTGGGCGCGATCGGCACGTTGACCGTGTCGCCGGCCTGGGCCAGCGCTCCGTCATAATTCCGGTTGACGAACGCCGCCATCACGAAGTTGGGGAACAGCGCCGCCAGGGCGATCGGCGCAACGATTTTGGGAATCGCCTGCGCGGCATTGGCGGACGTTAATTCATTTGCCATTTAGGGTGGCTCCTTTTTTTTGTGAGTTGAGTTTGGCCCGAGGCTTCCCTCGGGAGACCCGTTGCGATCGGACGCAAGGCAAAACGGGTCTGGACTGCCTCGGGCCGTGAGCGGCTCGGCCGCTCAGCGACAAAAACATTAGCGATCAATCTAGAGCAGGGCGGCCGCAGCTTTGGCCGCTTCTCTCAATTGCTCGGGGGTCGAACTGGCATTCAGCGAGTCGAGATCGATGACATTGGCTTTAGTGGTCGAGCGTGCGGCGCCCGAGCCGCCTTTTCCGACCGGCGCCAGGAGGTTCTCGTACCTGGTCTCTATCTCGGCCTTGATCACTTTCACGAAAGGCTGCTCGCCGATCATGATTTCTCCGGATTCGGCGTCCCGTTTCAGCCTGGGCAGATAGAGGCCGCGCGCCAGATCGAGCGAATCGGTATTGGCCCACGGGAAATCGGAAAGCGCGCGATCGAGCGCGGAGGTGAGTTCGAGCGACGCAGCTTTCGCTTCCGCGGCCTTGGTGGCCGCCTCGAGCGTGGCGACGCGCCCTTCCATTTCCCGGAATTGCTGTTTCTTGAAGAGGTCCGGGCGATCGTCGTCCTTGTTCTTGCCTTTGCCGGCGGCGGCCGCGGCTTCGGCGGCGATTTCGTCCGCCGTTTTCTGCTTGCCGTCTTTCGCTTTGCCATCGGCGGCTTCGGCGAGCTTGGCGGCTTCGATCTTGCGCATCATCTTTGCCAGCTTCTTAGGCTTGATGCCGGACTTGATCTTGGATTGCAAATCCTCGATGACCGGCGTCAGATGCTTCTGGATGGTTTTTTCCAGTTTCTTGTCGTAGCCGTTGATCTGTTCGGTTACCTTGGTTTCCAGTCCTTTTATCAGCTCGGTTAAGGACTCCAGGGTAAGTTCTGGTTTCTTTTCGTCTGCCATTGTGAATGTTCTTTCCCCGAGTTGATCTGCTCGGCCAGTCGGCCCGTGGCACCCTGGAAAGCCTGTACTTATCCGGTGACAAGTAGAGGCGTTCTGTATGCCCGTGGTCGTTCCTGAGATGTACTGCTCAGCCAGTTGTGTTTTTACGAATGAGATAATGCTTATGCGGTGGCTTCCGGTTTCAGCATTCATCCCGCCTATATCGCCGCGATCAAATGGTCAAAGCGCGGATCGTGCGGAAACGCAGGCTGTTCGGATCCGGAATGCTGTTGCGCTTTCTGCGGACTGCCCATCGGCGTCTCAGAGGACGATCCACGCTGGGATGTACACAGCGAGTATTGCGACGATTGCGATCTGTGCCGGGACCGCGTTCCGCTGATTCTTTTCCGGGGCGAGGGCAAGCAAATGGAGCAGGCGCAGTTTCATCAGTACTGCTTTGAAAAGATCGCCCACTTTCCGGACGTGTGCTAAAAACTAGTTCAGCGTGAACCAGACGTTGTATCCGAACGGCGTGGCCACTTGGTGGAAGGTGAATATCCCTCTCGGATCGCTGTATGGCTGTCCATCCAGCAAGCCCGTGTGATCGAGCACAATGTAATAATTGCCGCCCAGATTTCGCCCTACCTTGGAAGTCGGTGCGGGCGGCACTACCGGCGGCGCCGGCGGCACGAACGGGGGATAATCGGCCAGGCTGGTCGAGACCTTGATCGAGCCGGTTCCGAGTTCGAACGCCGAGGGCACGTAGCTCAATCCGAAGTCCGCGCGTAGTCCCATGATTGAATAGGCGTCCCAGCCGGTGATCATGATGCGGTCGTCGATCACAAAACCCTCTGCTGCGAGCTGCGCGCCCTGCTTATTGCGCTCGGTGGGATCCGAAATGGCCTGCAGCGCCTGCACGGCCGGCGGCTGATGCGCCCAATAGGCGGCGTCGAAAACACTCTGATCGCTCATGATTGTTATAGTCCTTTGTGCTGAAAATTGGCGCGCGCCTCGGGGGCAGGCGCGATAGGCGGAAATACTTTCTTCGTCCAGGGAAATTTCATTTCGAATGCTTTTATGGCTCAGCCTGTGCGGCCGATTGCCCGACCGCCTGGACCGACCGTCCCAACTGGCGATCCATGCTGAGTTTCACTTGCTGCTGCTGCTGCGCGGCGAGTTCGTCGCGCGTCGGCGCCGCATCGATTTCGTCATCGACCTGCTGGATGATCTGGCGGTTGGCATCGGTCAGATAGGAATGCGCAACGCGCTTTTGCATCTCTTTGGTCAACGTGTCCGACGGGATGTCGAGCGAGATCATGATTTCGGCCGTCTCGGCTTCCTGCAGCGCGGGGTTGATTTCGAAATTGAAGCCGCGCACGTCGAATTCGAGGTCCTTCTCGTTCAATCCGCGCGCCATCGCGACATCCGACAGCAGATTCTGCGAGCCGGCCCGCACAATATCCCCGTAGGCCGACAGCACGTCTTTGGACGGCAGCATGTCCATTTCCTTGGCGTAGCCGGAAGAGGACGAGGCCGAGGCCGACGAGCTTCGCCCCTGGGCCATGAGATACACGCTGCGGAAAATCTCCTCGCGCTTGGCTTCCAGGCAATTGTGCGAATGTTCGAAGCTGGTTCCCTTGGGCTCGGACCATTCGAATTTCCCGCCCTTGTCGAGCTGGATAAAGGCGGTCTCTGAAATCGTGTGCTGTATTTCGGTGTCGGAGGTGATGACCGGCACCGGCAGATTCGCCATGAAGAGCGCCCACTGGTAGCTGTTTTCGATGTTCAGGTGGGCCTTGGCCGGCAGATAGGCGCGCGAGGCCAGCCACAGCCCGTCGGGAATCGTGAAGTAACGCACCGGCACCTGCTCGCTGTCCGCGAGGGCGTGCGCCCCTTCGTCGACCAGCTCGGCGGTTTGCTCGGAGCCAGCGTCGATCGGCTGTCCGGCGGGGCTGTACAAGGCGATCGGCCCGGTCGAGGAGGCTTCTTTATAGGTCGTTGTCGAGCGCTCGTAGACGCGATATCGCCGGCGGTCGTAATAGGTCCAGCGATCGGTCCTGACTCCGTCGCCTAGAAAATCCTGGTGGAAGGTCTGGATCTTGATGACGATCCATTCGAGTTTTCCGAGGCCGTCGACCGCCCAGTTGATGACCGCGCGCGGATCGTACAACATCACGTAGGGATCGAGTCCGCCCTGGGCGCGCTGGGCTGCGCGGTTCGGCGCGCTCCTCGTTCCCGACGGTAGATCGATGCAGGCATAGCAGCCTTTGAAGACCAGCAAATTCTGATAAATCTGCCGCCACAGATCGACGTACGTGGTGCCGTTGCGGTCCGCGTTCTGCAGAAAATCGGTGTACGGCTTTCTGCGGTTTTCGGGCACTGCGGCCGGATCCGAATTCCCTTTGAGTCGCACTTCGATGGTCGGGTCTTTACTGAAAAGCTTGGACTGATACCAGCCGAGCGCGACGCCCAGAATGTTCTGGTAATCGAACATCGACAGGCGCGTGGCGAAGACTTCGGGAACTTCCTTGGGCCGCTTGATCAGGAAGCGCGCGGCTTCGCGCTGGATCTCTTCCCCGCCGCGATAGAGCAGATCGTAGATTTCCCAGAAATCGTGATATTTTGACCAATGGCTGTGCTTGGCATCGAGCAGGGTCACCTTCGCCTTCGAAGCCGGTTTTGCGGCTGCCTTCGTGGAAGCGGCGGTGTTGGGGTATGCTGGTGTCATGGAAAAAACAGCTGGTGTCCTGGAGAAAACCGCATCCGAGAAGCTCATCGACGCGGTACACAACTCGGTTGTCTTCTGCCTGGACCATATTTCTCAGGCGGCCTCGGGCAGCGTGGCTGATATGGCCCTGGTGCACAAAGAAGCTCTCGTGGCGGCCAAACAGGCCACGCTTCCCCTGCCACCGGCTCCGGCTGCGACAAAAGCGACGACCGGCGTCGCGGACGACAAGCCGATCGAGTTGGCCCCCGATTCCGGCAGTGGAAATTCCTTCATCTGTTTGAGCGCTTTCGCTCCGGCGCTCACGGCCTACAAAGACGGCGCGCTGTTTGCCTTCAAGGCCACGCATCCCAACTCCGGCTCCTCTTCGCTCTCAATCGACGCATTGGGCCCGGTGAACATAAAGAGAAATGCCCGCGATCTTGTCCTGGGCGACATTTTGGACAAAAATCACGTACTGGTGCGCTTCAACGGCACTACGCGCTGCTTCGAGATGGTCGATTAGCGGACGAACACCGAGACCAGCACGCCGTCGCCCAGGTGAGCTGCGTCCCAGTCGATTCCCCAGGGATCGATGGAGATGATGTTGGAATTGCCGGGCGAGAAAAACGGCATGTTCTGCGTCGTTCCCGGCTTCATGATGTAAACGCAATCGGTGAAGGGCGTTACGTTCAACATCGTCGCGGCGTTGCCCACGTAGATATTCCCCACGTTCGACGCGAAGGCTTCAAACGTAATGCTGTTCACCGCGTAATTCTGGCCCGACAACGCCGGAAGATTGAAGGTGATCGGCAGGCAGATCCTCGAAATCGTTCCGGACCCGGAAACGCTTCCGTTGCCGGCCAGGGGGATCGTGATCGTGTTCGCGTCGATGACCCCGATGGTCCAATCGGCGTTGAGGGCGGTTTGTCCGGTGACGCTGGCGATCCGCACCCGGTTCCCGGTGGAATAGCCGTGGGCGGTGATGGTGATCACGATGGGCGTTACGTTATTGGTGTTGACGATCGCGCCCAAGTTCTGAGTCGTCCCCACGATGTGTCCCAGGCCGAAAGGATTGTAAGCTTGAATCGGAAAAGGCGCGTAGGGCATTTGAAAATTTACCTCATCCAAAAACTGGCGAGCACCGCCTCGGTCCCCGGCAGTCTCGCATCAACCCAGTATTCGGCGATCGGAATTACGTTTCCCCCATCGCCGTCGATATCGTAAAAGTCATACACGCCCACGCCGGCCGCGGCGGGCGGATTCAGGCCGCGAAACACGTTCGTGAAATTCCCCTGGTTGAGTCCCTTGCCTCCCAGGAACAATACCGCGGTTCCGAACGGCACCGCCGTGAAGTTGATCTTGGCGACCATGAGCTTGCTGTTATCGGAGACCCCCGGGATGACCGGAAAATTAATGACGGTAATTAGCTGCGCCGGCGCGCTCGCGAAGCCTGTATTCGAGCCTGGCGCTGTTCCGGTCAGACCCAGCAATGTAATCGTGGTGGGCGTCAGCGTGAACTGATTGGTGACCAGATTCGAATAGCTGCCGTTGACGGCCGTGTTGGTCGCGTGGCCGCTGATGGTGATCACGTCCGCGAGGCTGAATCCGTGCGCCACGCCGGTGGTGATGACCGCCGGCGGCCCGACGGTGGAGCTCCCGATGCCGAAGAAGCGCGGCGAGCAGGGGCCTAGCGGATAGCATTTCATCAGCGGATCCAGAAAGCCACTAGCGCGCCGTCGGTGGCGGGCGCGGAATTATCGACCCAATAATCGGCGATGGGGATGACGTTGGTGCCGTCGATCTCGACATCGTAGTAATCGTAGATTCCGGCGGCCGGCGGAGGATTGATCCCGCGAAACAGGTTTGTGAAACTGCCCTGATTGAGTCCCGCCGTTCCGACATACACCGTGCCGGTGGGCAGAATCACTTTGGGGACGGCCGTGACCAGAATGCGCGCCACCAATAATTTGCTGTTGTCGGTCACCCCCGGTATGACGGGGAAGGAGGAAGCGCTGATGAGCTGCTGCGGCGCCGAGGCGGATCCCGTGGCTCCACCCACGCCGTTGCCGGCTCTGCCGGTCAGCGTGATGGTGGTCGGCGTGAGCGAAAAGCCGGTCTGAAAAGTCACCCCGTTTTGATACGTGCCGTTGGCGGCCGTATTGGTCGAGTGGTTCACGATGGTGATCACGTCCGTCACGAGGAGTCCATGCGGCGCACTGGTGGTAATGACGATGGGCGTCGCGTTGGTAGAGCTCGAGATGGTTGTGAAGCGCGGCGTGACCGCGCCCAAAGGGTAAAGTTTCACTGGGTTTTAGTTCTTGAATCCGGCGAAGCTCGGCACGTGGATGAGCCGCGTCTCGGCGGCAGCTTTGGCGTGCATGGGGCACAGATGCCGTTCGAGACTCAGGTTCCATCCCTGGCGCAGCGCTTCCTGGGCGAAGGCGGCCTCGAGCGATTGATCGTCGGCGATGGCGTCGGTGGGTTTGGGGCCCTGGATGTAGTTGGCGCAGCTGGCGTCGCACCACATCAGAAACAACGGCTGGGTAACGAAATCTTTGACTATTTTGAACATAGGCTATTTGGGTGCGGGTGCGGTGGGCTCCAGGATGATGGTGATGGTGCCGCCCTCCGCCACGGGAGTTTTCGCCAATATCAACGGCGGCGGGCTGTTGCTGTTATTACTGGCCTCCGTCAATACCATGTCCATCACGCCAATCATGAGTTTGGCTTTCGCCCGCTGATCGTCGCTGATGTCAGCATGCATATCGAGCGATCGTTCTAAGAGGAGATCCTTCAGGCGATCGCGTTCCGGGTTGCTGATGCTCATGGCCTCGAGCTTCTCCAGCAGGCGATCCATTTCCCGGTAGCGGTCTTCGGGGTGATGCAGATCGGCCGCTATCTGCGCCTGCACCTTGGCCCAGAGAGGACTGACCTGCGTGTCCAGCTTGGCGAATTCTATCTCCAGCTTCTGAAGCCGATCACTCATGGATTTCAGAAAAGCGATGATGGCGCCTACGACGATGGTGAAGGCCGCGATGATGAGGCCTTGGGCTAAGCCGTTCATTTTATGTGCGGCCGATCAGAGCATGCGGGACGTATACCAGCAGAAACGCCAGGCCGCCGGCGAGCATCATGATTTCGCCGATCCGCTTGGCATTCGGATACCCGGGCGTGGGCCCGCCTGGAACCGCCGGCCGATCCGCCAGCAGAAACAGCAGCAAGCCGATTAAAGCGACGGCTAGCGATAAGTAGATCACCATTTGTTTTTGGTTCCTTTGGATTGAAAATCTATCCGCGCCTCGAGGAGCGGGCGCGTAGTTCGGTGGTCCGGCTTTCGATCGCGCCCGTGAAGACCGGGGACGGCGCTGAAATCGAGCGATCGACCAGGTCGGCCATGGCGCCGGCCGCGAGGCCTTCGCCGTCTTTGATAAAGCTCAAAACCCCGGCCTGGCGGTCGACCTGCACGCTGTCGCCTCCGCGCAATTGATTGGAGGCCAGCAGGTTCGAGAGCGGCTGGACCAGCAGGCGTTCGATGGCGCGTTTCAAATGCCGGGCGCCGTATTTGAGATCCGTGCCTTGCTCGAGCAGCAGGACTCTGGCCTCCAGGCTCATTTTAAAGACGAAGGCGCGCCCGCCTCCGTTAAAAATGCGCTGCTGGACCAGGTTCAATTCGATGTCCAGGATTTTGTCGAGCTGCTCGGCGCCGAGCGGCTTGAAGGTCACGATCCGGTCCAGGCGGTTGACGAACTCGGGCGTGAATTTCCGCCGGGACGCCGCCAGGCCGATCTTGGAGATCTTCTTGGCTTCCACCTCCGCCGGCGCGCCGTGGAACCCGAAGCTCGGATGCAGGAGAGCGTTCATCTCGCTCGCGCCGAGGTTGGAGGTCATGAAGATCAAGGCCTGCGAGAAATCGACCCGGCGGTTGTCTCCGAGCGTCAGCGTGCCTTTATCGAGAATCCCGAGCAATAAATTCCACAGCGCGTCCGAGGCTTTTTCAATTTCGTCGAACAGCACGATACTGATCTTTACCGTTGCCGTGTGGTGCTGGTTCAAGACTTCCTGGCTCAGCAGCGCATGAGTTTCCCGGTGTCCCAGGTATCCGGGCGGTGAGCCGATCAGTTTCGCGATCTCGTGGCTGTGCTGGAATTCGGCGCAATCGATTTTGATCAGCGCCCGCGGGTTGAACAGCAGCGCCTCGGCGGTCGCCTCCACGATGCGGGTCTTGCCGGATCCGGTGGGCCCGAGAAACAGGAAGTTCCCGATGGGACGCAAGGGCGGGGCGAGTCCGGCCACATGGGTTTGATAGATCGAGAGAATGGCCTGAACGGCTTCGGCCTGCCCCACGATCATCCGGTTTAAGGTTGTCTCCAGCGCTTCGGCTTCACGTCCGGTTTTGGTGGGATCTAAGGAAATCGAGAGACGCATCATGGGCGCGCCCCCACTCGCTGGCGGAAGCCGTGTGGGGCGATGAATTGAAGGGGTTGCCATAGCTGATGCCGCCATAACTCAATGATCGAAATGAAAATCGCGGTTTACTAACGCAGGATTTCCCGGCTCACGCGTAAAATCGAGCTGGGATAAGTGAGCAGGGGAATGATGATCTGAGAATCGGAGGCGTTGGCGGAAGCCGAACCGCCGCCCGATACCGAACATTGATTGGTCTGCGGCGACGTCGCGTTGATTGCGACATTGACGCGCACCGTAATAACCGGATAGCTCGCAGAAGCGACCAGGGCATCCGAGCGCGTGCAGGAATTCGAAGCGCACGTCCAGCCTGTTCCGCTCAGGGACGCTAAAGTTTCGCCGGTCGGGATCGTCTCCGTCACCGTCACCACCGTTCCGTCGGTCGCCGAGCCGCCGGTGTTCGATACCACGATGCTGGACACGGCATTTTGCTGCCCCTGCGCAAAATTGCCCAAATGACTCTTGGCGATCCCGAGAATCGGGCCGGACGTCGGAATGATAGTCGTGGAATCGGACGCGTTCGCCGATGCCGACCCCCCGCCTGAAACCGAAGCGAGTTCGAGCTGCGGCGAAGAGGCGTTTGAGGCTACATTGACCAATACGGTGATCGCGGGATAAGCCGAGGCTGGATTCAAAACATCGGAGCGAGTGCAGGAATTCGATACGCAGGTCCAACCCGCTCCGCTCATCGAAACCAGAGATTCGCCGGCGGGAACGGTGTCGGTGGCCGTTACCAGGCTGCCGTTGGTTGCCACGCCGCCCGAATTGGTGATTGTGATCGTATACGGGGCATTCTGCTGGCCTTGGGTAAAATTGCCGGCATGTGTTTTGGAAATGGAAAAGGTCGGAGTGCCGAAGCCAGTGTTGGCGTAGTAGACCGAAACCGTGTCCGCCAGACCGTTGTTTCCCTCCCACATAAGCTTCGAGCCGTCCTGCGATATCGCTGCATGGGGCTGATCGTAATACGGATTGGGAGCGTTTTGTAAGTAAGTGTCCTGGAAAGCAAAACTCCGGCTCATCGCAAATCGTTTTACAATCGCGGCTGATGTAACCGTGGAAGGCATGTAGATCACATCAAGTTCCGATTCATGCTGGACGGTCGTCGGGGCCAGGTTGAGATAAGCGACTCCTGTGTTGGCTGTGTAACCGGCATTGCAGGTGACGCCCGGCAACGTGACAGTCACGCCAACGACGGTTACCGTCCGGTTCCCGTTGGCATTCGTGCAGCCACCTACGTTGGAAATGGTGACACTGTTTGTGCTGACCAGCGTTAGGGGATTGTTCTGCTGATAGACGACGGCTCCTGTTGTATGAGCGGCGGCAGAGGTACCTTGCTGCGCACGAGTGCATCCAGAATATACGGTGCTAACCAAAGTAGTGCAAGTGAGTATTTCCGCATCGAGCTGCAATGATGCCGGCGCTGAAAAGCAGTGTCCGTCCACGTCGCAGGTGGCCGACAGCGTGAATGTGGTAGCAACGTTAGTAATCGTTCCGCTCAGCGTGACCGACAGATCCCCGCCTGTGTGTCCGTGGTCGGTGGTGCGGACGGTTAGGTCGATATTGCTGCCGTTCGTGACTGCGTTGGTGACGGCCCACGATGTAGTGAGCGGCGCTCCGTCTGACGATAGAGAAAACACCTGTCCCTGACGTGCTGCTCCTGTGTGAGTATCCGATGTTTCTGTATTGACCGGAAACACCTGAATCATGCCACCACCGTTGGCTTGGTCGATGAACATCTGGTTCAAACCTTTGTTGAATAGAGAACAGGTGAACCAAGAACGGCCTGGTTGATATCTCCCCAGGGTCGCTCCGCACCACGCCTGCTGACCGGCTATTTCCCCGCCAGCCGTGTGATCGGTAGCAGCGCCGATACATAAACCGGCTGCATTCTGCACGGCGGTGCAGGAACCCTTACCTGTGAGGTAACCGAAAAGACTGCCAAGCCCCGGAAGGGTAGGATAAGGTCCCACGTCAGTCAGCGTTGTCCCGTTGAACGTGTAGAGTTCATGCGCGCCACTGTTGTTGTAAAGCGTGATATAACGTAATCCGCTTACCACATCTACGCCTGGTGTTGTAATGACGGTGCGGAAAATGAATGGAGACAACCCGGCAAAGCTGATGCTTGCCACTGTTGCGCAGTTCGTAGTGTTGCAGTTGCCGTTTATAAACCAGAGCTTCTTGTTGACGCCATCCACTTGAGCAAACCAGTCATCTTTTGTGGCCTCGCTGTCACCACCGTCACCTAAAACCGCTCCTGCATCGCCATCGGTCCAGATTATGACATCGGAAGTGATCGCTGGTGCTGTTCCAAAAGTGGCTCTGTGCAGAGTTACACCAGAGTAGTAAAACACAACCTTAGGATTCAGACCGCTCCACTTTTGAGATGAACCTGATACTATCCCGGTGGGATTGTGCCAGCCAACAGTGAAAGGCGGTGTGGTGGAAGTATAGTCCAGATTTCCTGTGTTTGTACCGACTACCATTAACGAGCCGTCTGAGTTGACGTTTGTGACCACGGTATCGCTTGGAGAAACGGCGATCACGTTGGGCGGAACGTTCTGGGCTACGGTGTATACGACGCCGCCAAAATTGGAGTCGGGTAATGCTGCGCTGCCAACCGCCGCAAAGGAATAGGTTCCAGACGGTCGCATGTTGGAAGGCGCGCAAGCATCGAGATCGATAAAAAATACTGCATCGGAACTGGAGCATCCCGCCGTACTTCCTGATGGTGTAGTAATGGTCGGCGCAGCCAAAGCCAGGATTGTGAGATTTACGATAGCGTGAAAGCTTCCTCCACTGCCTCCGGTGATTGGGATATCCGCTGAATGCGCGCCGAAGGAATAGTCATAATCGGCGTAGCCGTTGTAGTATCCGAACCCATCGGCTGGGGCTGTGTTTGTGGTGACCCAGACGTTCCCCCCCGAACAAGCTCCACTCACCGAGAATCCGGTGATCTGAAATGTCTTGGCTCCGGTATTCAGGTTAGCCACGACACCTTGCCCGTTCGCTCCGGTGCAGGTCGCAACGTTTTCAATCGTCACAGCCTGACCATTCGCTATGTGCGAATTGATGTTGCTGTCCGTATAGGTGTAAGTGGGCGGGCTCGCCGCTGTAACAGAAGAGATCGGGGACTCGCATGGGTCACAGCCCACACTCAGTACCCGAAAGGTAAACCCGCTCGATCCTGTCCCAGTGATCGTACCGACCGAGATGGTCCCCGTTCCGGCGATGGCGTAATGAATTGGATAGGTCTGCGATGCGTGCTGAATCTCGGATGTAGAGCAGGTCAAGCTGGAGCAACCCCACCCCGCGCCCGGATCACTGGTGACGGTGATCTGCCCAAAGAGCCCGCACGAACAGGCGAGAACAACAAATATAAGCCACCTCATTTTTATTGATTGGTCCGCCTCAACGTCAGCACCACATATTCAACCAGGGCGTTCCCGGCCAGATTCGAGCCTACGGTGTTATCGCGGGCAATGCGCACCCACAACTGCCCCGACGGTACGCAGTTGTTGACGGCCAGGACGGTGACTTTGCTGGCGTTCAACCGGGAGTTGCTGGCGGTCGTCACCGAACTCGCTGCGTTGAAGGTCATATTCGAAAAGCCAGCATCGTAGTAAACGCCGGTGGTGCTATTGTTCGTCGCGCAAGCCAGGTCCACGTTCCATTTCGCGTTGCCCGATCCGCAGCATTGATCGATCCAGTGGATGGCCACGTCAATATTTCCGGTCCAGGTGGAGGGCAGTAGACGCCGGTGCAGGATCGTGGGGGAATTTGTATTGGGAAATCCTATGAATGCAAGTGGATTGTTTGCTCCAGCACCTCCCCCAGCGGCCAATGGCGGACTAGCGCCCGCGACCAAATCCCAACCGCTCGCAACAGGGCCAAGCCCGTTAATTTCCACGGCCGTTGGGAGATTAATATCCTCGATGATGGTGATGACGCCGCCGGGTGCGTTGGCGCTCGGCGTTTGCAATTCGAAGAATCCGCTCGTCCCGTTATATTTGACGGCGATTTCCATGTTGGCCGCGATGTCGCCCGAGGCGAGATCCGTGGTGCCGCCTTGTTTTTTGATCAAAACCGCCGCCAGACCATCGATGGCCAGCGTTGACGCGGCGGCATTCGAGTGCGTGGCACGGAAGCTGTAGACCACGCCGTCGCGGTAGGCCGCGATTATGCCGCTGGCTTGATTCGCGCAGACGTAGGCGCTCCCGGCTCCGGTATCGGCGCCGCAATGATTGATGGTGCCTTCGACCGTCAGATTTCCGTCGACGTATTTGGTCTGCGAAAAAGCGAGCGAAGCGAACAGCAAAAACGCACACAAGTTTTTGATCATTGGATGAAACAAGCGCCTCCTGATTTGGCGGCCAGCATGGTGATGACGATGTCGTTATTGGCGGCGACGGTCACCTGGCCGGGCTCGAACCAGTTGGCCGGCACGGCGGCGTCGCGGCAGGTCACCGTCAAATTGGAAGTGCCGAGCAAATGCGTGGCTCCCGTGACCGTGTAGGAATTCGAGGCCGTGAGCGCCACCGGATATTTTCCGCTCGCTCCAGTGGCCACGATGCAATGCCAGTTATTGACCGGGGCAAGAAACTGAACGATCACCTGGTTGGCGCTGGAGACTTGTTTCTGGACGTCGAGTTCCAAACCGTTAGTGTCATAGCAGGCGCTGAAGACATTGGTCGTGTTCAGGTTGTGGTTTAAGGTCGCGACTGTTCCCGATCCGGAGAGAGAAAACGGGTTGGCTGGCGATCCGCCTCCGCCTCCGCCGCCCGCCGCGCAGGTCTCCGAGCCGTCGGCGTTGATCTTTTGCACGACGTTCGACGACGTTCCGCCCGCCGAGCAGTCCACCGTGCGGACCGGATGGGTCAAATTGCAGGCCGAATCTTTCCAGTACGGCACCGACCAGACATTGTCCGGCCAGCTCCACAGCAAAGTTCCGACCGGGCAGCCTGCCGGCGCGGGCACCAAAGGAACGATCGAGAGCAAACCGTTCGAACCTGCGGAGCGCTCCACAGCTTGCGATCCGTCCCACGTGAATTCTTCGGTCGTGCAGACGTTCGTTTCTGGTGAGATCGCCGCCGCGGTCCCAAACCCGGCCGGAAACGCGAACGTGAAAGGCCCGCCCGGCCCCTGGCAGACGATGAACGTGAGCATGCCTCCCTGCACGGGATTTTGCAGGGTCGAACTCGCGACGTTGCCCGAAAGAGTGATTTTGAAAGTCTGCAGACGGCTCGTGACTTGGAAAACAGGCGTGCCCGCGGCCGAACCGAAATCCGTAAAGGCCGTCATAAAGGCTTCGAGCGCCTTGATTTCAGCCGCGAGCTGATTGTGATACCAGTCCACGTTGAAGCCGTATACGGTGGCCACGTTGTTGTGCGGCGCGGCCGTGGTCCCCCGCCAGCCGCGCGTACAGCCGGAAAAGGTATTGGCCGTCAAGGTGGTGCACAGTATGATCTCGTTATCGATGGTGATGGCAACTGGCGCGGTAAAGGCGGTGCCCGATGCGACCAGGAACGTAGTCACCGCGTTGTCGATCGACGCCGCTAAAACAGTCTGCGAATTATTGGCCGCTACGAGCAGGTCGGTGTCGCTCGCGATCGCACCGGGCCAGCGAGCACTATTCGGGTTTTGGGCGCACAAAACCCCACTCCATGCGAACACCGCGAGCGTAGCGAGAAAACGCTTCATTTATTTGTTGAAAAATAACTTGAAAAAAAAGGTTTACAAAGCGGAATGTAGTAGAATGTGGACGCGGGCAAGATCGGTTTCGTCGACCTTGCCCTTAAGAGCACCGAGAAAGGAAGATTCTTCGATGCCCAATCTCAAGTTTTTCACATGGCTGGCCCTCGCGCCAATACTTGTCGCCACACCCACCTTCACCGACAGCGGATCGGCTTCGATCCAATGCCAATATATTGGTCAGACGGCGCCCACTGAGGGCATGACCAAAAGCTATACAGCCACGGGAACCGGCATCGATCTGGATTGCCCCGCTAGCGACCCGCTCTACGTCGGCCCTAGCGTCTCCGGTGGCGCTGGTTCGCTTTCGGCGAGCGTCGGCCAAGGCGGACGCTACAACGGAATTCTCATGCGATCCAGTTTCGATTTCAAATCCACGGCAACCGATACGGGATTGTTTGACGGCACTGGTCCCGCTCAAGTGACCTTCACGCTGGACTGGACCGTCGGGGCAGGAAACGATCTGACCGCTTGGGAGAACGCCACAGCCGACTTCTGGTGGAATGGAGTCGAGATCTGGTCGGATTCGAAGTACGGTTACAACTGGGAAGCGCCACCGTTCACGACCCGCCAGATCGTGCTCACAGAGCCGATTCAATTGGGCGTCCCATTCTCCTATCAAGCCGATGTCGAAGTGACTGGTGGCGGAAACGGCGTAGGATATGCTAAATCTACCTTGCTGATTGAGCCACCCGCCGATCCTTTGCCTACTCCAGAACCGGCTTACTTCTTTCCGGTCGCCTTGGCCGTTGTTCTGCTCATCCGATCGTCCGCGTGGCGCTAAACCGCCACCGGCCGCCGCGCCTGGTGGCAGCCAAGCCGGACCGGCAAGGGCTGGCGGGCGAGCTCCGGATAGAGATTGGCCCGCCACGAGCAGATCGGTGTCGGTGGCGACGCTGCCGGGCCAGCGGGCGGTGTTCGGGTTTTGGGCTATCGCCAGGGTCGCGAATAATACGAAGAGCAGGAACTTCTTCATTTGTTGTTAAATTCGGGCTATGTTCTTCATTGATCTAGCCGACGGTACGGTCTTGGTCCCGTTTGGAAATGTCGAGGACGCTGTGAGAATTGCAAAACAAGAACGAGGCAGGCTTCGTTTGCGGCCGCCAGGGAAAATAGATATGTGCACCTTCGATCCCATGGTCGGTTGCATCCTTCTCGCTGATTACCGGGACACGCCTAGAGCAGGACCGAATCCTGGAAGCGGATGACGACCACCGGGCACTCGGCGACATAGATCAGCGCGGGCGTAGTAGCGGGCGCGGGGGCGTTGAACAGCGAGTCCCCGAATTCCCCCTGCCCGAATTCGGATCCTTGGATGGGTGGGTTTGGCATGAAAAAGAATCGCGAAAAGTTTTAACGCATCGAGATCGATTAAAGAGTTGCCGCGCAATCGACGTACAACGTCCGGATCCCGGTTCGCGCCGGCGTCGAGGCGGTCGTGATCGTATTGGTGACCGCGTAAGAAACGCCGGCCGCTCCGCCCGAGAGCCAGATGGTGGTCACGTTATTGTTGATAGCCGTCGCGACGTTCGCCAGCCCCGGATCGAAGGCCCAGGTAGAAGTGACGATCGTGTCGCCATTGAGCCAAAGCGTCCAGTCAAATCCGCAATCGAGCTGCTCCTTGGGCGTTTTGTTTTCACGCGGAGGCGCGGGCGGTTGCGGCATGAGTTGAACCAGGAAAATTCGGGACCGGGCGGACACTTCAAAAATCCGGTTTTGCGCCGGAACGATGAACATCCGGTTATTGGCTGCCACCAGGCGCGGCGGCCGGTGGCGGTGCCGGACCGGCAAGGGCTGGCGGGCGAGCTCCGGATAGAGATACTGGAGCCGCTTCAGATCGAAGCGCGGACGTTGAATCTCCGGATGCCAGCGGTCGGCGGTCGTGATCTCGACATGCGCCGGCTGGGAGAGCTGTAAGATGAACGCCGGAGAGAGGAACTGGACGCGCTTGATGTCGAAGCGCGGCAGCTCGATCAGCGGATGGAATTTATCGAGCGAAACCGGCTCGATGCGCGGAATGCCATCCAGGACAAACGGCGGATAAAGATGCTGAAGCCGTTTGAGATCCGCAGCTTTCTGTTCGATCGCGGGGTGCCAGCGATCGGCGAATACGAAAATTCGCGGCAGCGGATCCGGGAAGAAGCAGGGATAGATCCACTGCCGGCGCGGCGAATCGAACAGGGCCTGGACAACGCCCGGATACCATCGCTCGAGGAAGATCGGCGAAGCGAGGGGCCGCGGATTGAACGAAGTAGGCTCGTAGCCCGCCTGCAGACGTTTCAGGTCGAACAGGGGCTGTTGGATGCCCGGATACCACTCATCGACCTTGGCGGTCTCGGCGCGCTGCGCCGGGGCCAATTCAAGGACCGGCCCGGTAATGTACTGCCGCCGGGAAAGATCGAAGCGCGGCTCTTCCGTTAAACGGAACCAGCGGTCGACCAGAATGATCGCCGGGCGCGGGAAGGCGTCCGTCGAGAACAGCTCATAAACCGCTTGCAGCCTGCGCAGATCGAAACGCGGCTGATCGACGCCCGGGAACCATTGATCGAGCGTGACCGCATTCGGGAACGGCCGCGGGAAGAAAGCCGAAGGCTCGTAGAGCCCCTGGATGCGCTTGGAATCGTAGAGCGGCGCTTCGGTGCGCGGAGCCCAACGGTCGGGCCACGGATTCTCCTGGCGCTGGGCCTGGGCGAGCTCGAGAACCGGCCCGGTGATGTACTGCCGCCGGGAGACGTCAAAGCGCGGCTCCTCGGCCAGACGGAACCAGCGATCCGCAAAAATCGGCGATATGAAGGGCTTCGGGTTGAACGAAGCCGGTTCATACAGGGCCTGCAGGCGCTTGGCATCGAACTGTGGCTGCTCGATGGCCGGGTGCCATTTGTCAGCGCTACTGCGCTCGATCCAATTGTTCGGGACTAAAACCGGCTCAAACGATTTCGAGCCCGCGCTGCCGCGTTTCCAGACCAGGACCTGGACGCCCGCTTTGCCGGAGGGCCCTTTGGCCGACGAAGGGAACGGCTGGAACAGGAACGGCGAGGCCTCGCCGAGATATTGTACCCGGCTGACGTCGAAGCGCGGGCGCTGGATTTCCAGATACCAACGGTCGGCCGATACTGTCTCTTGGAACAGTATTGTTGCTGGCCCGGCATGCGCGGGGTAAAGCTGCTGCCTGCGTCCTAAATCAAACCGCGGACGCTCGATCCCCGGATGCCAGCGGTCGGCACTCGCAGTCTCTGGAAAAACCTTTGAGACCGGACCGCTATAACCCGGATAAAGATACTGATGGCGCTTGGGCTCGAAGCGCGGCCGCTGAATTTCCGGATGGAACTTGTCGGCGTAGGGAACCGACACGAACAACGGCGCCACGGGATTCGTGAGCGCCGGATAGAGATCCTGCCGGCGGACCTGGTCGAATCTGGGCCGCTGAATTTCCGGATGCCATTTATCCGGAGTGCTGCGTTCGCGCCAGTTATTGGGAACTAAAACCGGCTCAAACGATTTCGTGCCGACGTGGACGAATTTCCAGGCCAGCGTGATGGCGTTCGCGCCGCCGGCGGCCTGCATGGCAGGCTGCGGGAAGATGAACAGCGACGCAGCGTCCAGATGGGCGCGCGAATCGATTGGCCGGACGGGATCCGGAGTTGGCTGCCACCATTTATCCGGGGTCTGGAGCGGCAGCGATGCCAGCGTCGGATAGCTGGATAAAGTAAGCGGCTCGGAAAGAACTTGCTGGCGCTTTTGATCGAATTGCGGCTGTTCAACGGCCGGGACCCATTTGTCGACCGTACTGATTTCAATGACGGTCGGAACCGGCCAAGCGAAGGAAACTGCCGGAACGATGAACTGGCGCCGGGAAAGATCAAATTGCGGCTGCTCGATCGCGCTCGCCCATTTATCGGACTGCTCGCTACGCTCGGTGAAACGCGTCGCAATCGGCGCGCCATGAACCTGATAGAGATCCTGCCGGCGCACCAGATCGAAGCGCGGCCTTTGAATCTCCGGATGCCACTTATCGACCTTGTTCGTTTCTACGAAGACGGTCGCGATCGGGCCAGCCTGTACCGGATAGAGATACTGCCGCCGGGAGACATCGAAGCGCGGCTGATTTCCCTCCGGCTGCCAGCGTGAATAGATCGCTGGATTCTGGAAGGTCCGGATAACCCATTGTTTGAGGCTGCGATAGGGCAGCTGCGACCAGCGGTTTATTTCCGGCTCGACCGGGATGACTACTACCGCTAACGGCGGGGCAACTGGCCCGGTGTGTGGCGGATACAGATCCTGCCGGCGAGCCAGGTCGAAGCGCGGTTGAGCGATTCCCGGGTCGTATTTATCCGGGGTCGATCGTTCTTTTACGACTGGCGAGATCGGCCCGATGTGCGCCGGATAGAGATACTGCCTTCGCCCGACATCGAACTGCGGCTGGCGAACTTCGGGGACCCAGGAATCGAGATCCGGCTTCTGCTGCTGATCGGGAACTATCCCGGCGGGATAGAGATACTGCCTTCGCCCGACGTCGAACTGCGGGCGCTGAATCTCGGGCGCCCACTTGTCGGGCGTCGTCCGCTCGCTGAATACGCTCGAAACCGGTGCCGCGTGCGATGGATAAAGATACTGTTTGCGCGCGGTATCGAACTGCGGCTGCCGGAGTTCGGGGACCCAGGAATCGAGATCCGGCTTCTGCTGCTGATCGGGTAGGACAGCGGCCGGGTAAAGATACTGGCTCCGCCCCAGATCAAAGCGCGGCCTCTGAATTTCCAGATGCCATTTATCGATCGTGATCGTTTCGATCGATGGGGTTCTCGGGAACGGATCCGGGAAGAAGTTCGGAGCGAGATACTGGAGCCGCGCCAGATCAAAGCGTGGCCGTTCCGTGCCGGGATCGTACTTATCGACCGTCGTCCGCTCTAGGAAAACGGCCACAACCGGACCGATGGGAGCGGGCGGATAAACGTACTGACGCCGAGCGGTATCGAACTGCGGCTGCCGTACTTCGGGGACCCAGGAATCCAGATCCGGCTTCTGCTGTTGGTCGGGCAGGACGCCCGCCGGATAGAGATACTGCCTTCGCCCGACATCGAACTGCGGCTGGCGGACTTCGGGAACCCAGGAATCCAGATCCGGCTTCTGCTGCTGATCGGGGATCGCGCCGGTCTGAGAGAGATACTGCGCGCGAGAGACGTCAAAACGCGGGCGCTGAATCTCGGGCGCCCACTTGTCGGGCGTCGTCCGCTCTAGTGCCGGAACCGGTTGGGTGTAGAGAAACGCCGGATAGAGATATTGGCCGCGCGCGACGTCATAGCGTGGCCGGGCGAGTTCCGGATGCCACTTGTCGACGGTGACGATCTCCGAACCGCTGCTAAGCGTCCGGAGAACAAACTTTTTTAAGTTACTGGCTGGTTGTTGGGACCAGGCGTTGACTTCCGATTCGGGCGCCGGTCCAGGTAACGGCGCCGTGAACGCGCAGGCCGTGAGCGTCGCAAGCAGAACAGCCGCGGCTGCGAGTTTTGGGAAAGCAAAATTAGTCTGCGGCGCCTCGTTCGGCAACCATTGATCAGGCTCACTTAGGGCATTGCCTTCTAGCGAAAATGGCGGCGGCCGGAATCCCGCCGGCGAGCCCATCCATCGCTTAAATCGCCCGGTGTTGCTGGATGGGTAGCGCTGAAACTCTTGTTCGAAAGGGTCAACGCTAGCTCCTGGACCGTCGGGTACGTTGAACCCTGCATCATTTCCGTAGTGGAGCATCTAAACGAATGCTCCTATCCGTAACAGGTGCGGAGGTAAGCCTCTTGTGTCGCGCATGCGCTGGTGCCGCCCGGCAGCGCCAGGAATCCTAGACATCCGATATGAGCGTCCGACCCGGCTACCAATTGCTGGATGCCGTCAATTTGCACCGTGGAATCCCGTTCTACAAAAGTGTTGGCGGCGATCGTCGGAATCAACATGAGCGGACGATAGATATAGAGATCGATCGTCCCCGTGGTGGTCGAGCAGGTGAACGACTGGACCGAGATCAAGCCGGTATCACCGGATTGCAAGGTTGTCGCTGCTACATCGGCAGGGAAGATACGCTGTGCCGCGCCCGAGGCCGCGACCGTGCAGGTCGCCGAAGTTCGTGAGCCGGTAGCTCCTTGATTGGTGTAGGTGAATACCGGATTGATAGCCACGGCACCAATGGTGGCGTTGATGCAGACGGCCAGCATGTTTCCCACGGCGTTCGGAGTGCTGGTGTTGGTAAACCGGACTACCGTTGAACCGGTAACCGTCACCGGGGACGACGCGACCGAAACAGCTCCGGCGGCCCACAGCAAATCGACCAGCATCATGACCGCAAAGCCCGTGGCCGAGGGGACTGAAACCCCGGTTGTCAACAAATAACGGTTCCCGCTGGGCGGATCGGCAATCGGAATAGCTCCGGTCGACGCGCTGTTCATCACCGATCCTCCCGTCACTCCAGCCGGGGCTATGGCGGCGGGCTGGCCGGCTGATTTGAAGAGCGAATACCAGGTGGCCGCGGCAGCGGAGGTGATGGATGTCGTTTTGAAAACCCATACATCGTTCTGCTGACCGGCAGCCCGGGCCGAAATGATCCCGTCATAATTGGTGATCGCGTTGCGCATGAGGCTCGCTGCGTACCAACTCTCCGAGAATTTCGGGATAAATTTTCGGCGGAACGTATGACCGACGATCAGATCCCTGTAAACCGGGTGCGCCACTGGCAATCGAAGGCCAGCCGGCACGCGTTGGGCGAGTTGGGCGAAATCCCGATAGGTTACGCAGGACAACATTTGTGAATGAATTCCTTGTTTTTCAAACCACGCTGACGCGGACTTCCTTGTACCAGGCGGCGATCTGTGTAATGGCTACCCCGGAGTCGTTGAAGACCGCGAGGGCCCAATGATCGGGATGAGATCCCGAAAAATTCAAGGCCACCGGAAAATCGAACGTGTACTGTACGCTGGCGTTGGGCACGGGCAGAATGAAGGCCGCTTTGCCGGCTGGATCGGCGCGCGTGAACGCTTGCGCTCCCGGGGTGACCACGTTCGCGCCGTTTCCAAGCGAATACGTTGTTCCGCCGTCGAACGAGCCGGCGACATAAAACAGAATTCTTTTATTGCCCGAGACCACCCCCACCGTGATCGTTCCCTGAATCTGCGTGTCGAGTGGCAGGGACGGTCCGGCCGCCGTTGCATCCACCGCCGCCGCCTGTGTGCCTACAGTAGCGCTCGTCGCCAGCGTCTGGGCGCCGGCCGCGAAGGTCAGATTTACTTTGGAGCCGAGGAGTTCGGAAGCGGTTGACATGGTTGTTTACTGGACTCTGGGAAATTGATTGAGCGGCGCGGCCAGGACCGACCCAAACCACAAAGCATTGGCCGCCGTAACCCCGGTTAATCCACCGAATAAATCTCCGAACGGCCGCACTGCCGATCCACCAGGAGCAGGTTCGGAGCCGCAGGTAAAGGCCGCGAGAGGTGCGGCGCAAGCGACTGTGCCAGCTACGGCATCGTGAGCGTTGTAACAATTGTCGCTCGCGTCACACAGGCCCCAATTGTTCATCGGGTTGTCGGGGCCGTCGTTGTCGTGTAACTGCCACCAATCCAAGCCAATCCATTGGTGCGTAGAATTGAAGCTGAGATTGTTCAGCATGGCGTTGACAGTCGAGTAGTATTGCGCTGCTCGTAGAGGCTGCGTGGCCTGATTGAAGTCATTCGAACAGTTAAGCCCCAGTTCCACACCCGCCGTCGCCGAATCGTTACAGGCGTTGGGAAAGTCGAGATTGAACATCGGACCCGTGAACTCTTTCGACATATAGGCGTACATAGCCTGCCCCTGCGCTGTCGAAGGCTGTGTCATCAAAACGTTGTGGAACGAGACGTCTACATACGGAGCCATTCCGTCGATAATGCGCCGGTTCGGAGGAGCACCCCAGGTGCCGGTGGTTTCGGGGCTAAACAATAGCAGATGCGGATTGACCGCCTTGAAACTCGTCTTAATGGAGCTTTCGTATTGGCTGACGTACTGAGAGATCCAGCCTTCTACATCAGCGGCGAATGTGGCGTTGGCATCCGGCGCTAACTGGCTCCCTGGATTGCCGGGACGGCAGGCATAGCCATCGGTTCCAGGAGTCGTGGGGTCGGCCACCGGAAGCAGGCAAATACCGTTGTGGCCTGTGAGGGTGGCGCTCCGGCCATCTTCATCCATTAAGCCAGTACCGTTCGGCCCCCATCCGTTATGGGTGTAGTTGACCGTGATCGCCGCACCATTGACAGGCGCGGCTGAGAACACAATCGTCGCGACTCCGGTCGCATAAGTTACCGAACTGGACGTGAGGGTGATGTTGGTGCCACCCAGGAAGCCTTTGCCGGTTCCTGCCGCGCAAGGATTGAATGCTCGAAAGGCGGGGCAGTCGCCGCCGATGACAGTTCCCGCTAACTTGATCTGAATGGAATTGGGATCTGGCGTTGAGGCAAAGGTGTGATTGAAGGTAAGCTGAACGCCGGTCCCTGTTCCGAACGTTTCGGCAGTGACTACGGTAGCCGAACTGTCGAAGGTTGTGTAGCTCGTTCCCCAGGCCGTATTGAGTGCCCCGATGGTCCCGTATTTCTTGGCCATGTAGTCGCGATATGTGCAGGGCGTAGAGATCTGGCAGGTAGCCGGTGGAGAGCCAGTCGTTGAATTGCCGTAAGGATTGTAGGCCGCGCCTGTGCGTGAGTAATTCTTAGGGTCAGCGTAGGGAGTCGAAAGACCGGCATATGCAGTGTTGGACGTGAAGGTCAGCAGCGGCGAAGTGACAGACACCAGAAGCCCCATGTCGCTTTGATTCCGGCCAGCCGGGACGGTATCGAAATCCGGCCCTGCCCCCAGCCCGTAGAATTGATCCGCGCTTCCGACCGACACGCCGATGATCATGGGGTTGTTGCTAAGCGCGACCGCCCCTCCGAACCCGGCGAAGAACTGGGTGAGGAAGGCGGAGAACCCGGAATCGAAGTAGTCCAGGAACGAGGCAAATGAGGCCGTCATCTGCGTGGGGTTAATGCACAGAGACAAGTCTTTTACCGGGTGAGTGCCGTAAGCCGCGAACGTCCCGCCTGGGATGGTGGCGATAATCGAGTAGAGATCGCCCGAGTCGTTCATCAATTGGGGAAGCGGCCCGCAGGCTCCGCTACAGGAGCCGCCAACCGGGGAGAAGAAACCACTAACGTCATTACCGATGGCGTTGAAGTTCCAGGACTTCATTTCGCTGAAAATGGCATTGGCCGCCGCAGTGCACTGACCGCCCGCACAGCCGTACTTTGAAGTTCCGATCAGAGTAATTGGGCCGACGCCTTCAACGAACATTCCGTGGTTAAAGGGATTGGCGAGCCACCATCTTCCGCTCTTGAGTTCGGGGTAGTAAAAAGCGGGAGCGATTGTGCCAGCGGTCGAGCCTGCGGTGGCCGAGGCATGGGCCGTCAGCGTCAAAGTGTTCCCAACGATGTTGGTGATTTTGCTGGCGCCGACCAGGGCATCCGTACCATCGAATACCCAGTCCATCGCCGTGCCGCTTCCTGAGATCACTATCGGTTCATTGAGAAGAAATGCCGAGCCGGTTGTAACCGTACAGGTCTGAGTGGTACTTGACTGGCTACAGGTCGCGGCTTGCTTGGCCGGATGGCCCGAGAGGGTAACGCTGCTTAATCCGCCAAGAGCATCTTTGCTCTGCGCGAAACCTGGCAACCCAGCGACGAGAAGGAATAAAACTACTTTTCTGATCATGGCGCTTCCCAGCAGACTCTTGCATCCACACTGCCCGCCGAAATCGAAGAGATGTTTTGCGTCGTTGACGTTAGCACGAGGTTGAAGGTGTTTGAGCCCGCTTCCGTTACGTGCTTTGGCAGTGTCACGCCACCGCCAGAGGGGTCTTGAAAGATGGTAGGACCAGCAGCGGTTTGCAGGTTGAAAGTGTTACTGCTGTATGCAGTAGGCGAAGGCCCTGACGAGTCTCCGAATGTGCTCACGAGCGTCGCCGTTCCCGTAAAAGCCGTGACGGTCTTGATCGTGTAACCGGTAATGACCATCAACGGAGACATTGTGAAGAGTGGAAGGCTCTGTGTAAGAGCGCCCAATTTCGTCGTCAGCGTAGCTGGGCCGCCATCCTGCGTCACCGCAAGATTCGTAGTCGAGTTGCTGATGTTGTAGACGTGACACTGAGGCTCGAAGTGGGTCGCGGTCCCGGCGTCGGAGATTTCCGTTGTCACCCCGATCATCTCGTTATTACCAATGCGCGCATTGGTCACCCCCGAGTCCACAGTGATACCGGTCGTGCATCCTTCCAAATGGTTGTGTTCGGTTTGCGAGCTAGCGTTGGTGTTGCTCGCCGAGGTCGTAATCTCGATACAAGTTCCGCCCGATGCGAAGATGTAATTGTCGGCGATGATATCGCCCGAGCAAGTCGATCCGGTATTGGCCCCGAAACAACCGGCGCGGATCGCTTTTCCTGTAAAACTCAGTGGCGTAACGATTGTGTTATTCGCGATGATATTGCCGCCCGAGTTGACCGTGCCAGCCGATTGCACCATGTCAATCCCAATCCCAGCCGCCGCGAATCCGTTCGACACCACACCGGAGCTTAAGATTCCGCCACCAATCACATTGCCGGTCATCGTCACTCTCTGTGTATCCAGAAGAGTGAAGCAGCTTCCTTGGTTCCCGGTGGCATGGCAATTGTTGCGCGTGATTGAAACCTCAGCAAGATCATGGAGACCAAAGAAATTGCTACCGATCAGACTGAAGCCGGTGTCGTCCATGATGTTGCCGTCGATCTCGCCGGCTATCGCGCCGTAAGTCGAATAGCCTTCGTCACCGGATGTGCCGTTTAACAGGCAATCGTTCGAGGACCAATGAATGTCGTGAACTAGTCCTGCGGCACCAGTAAACAGATAAACGCATCTTGTGGCCGTTCTGATGGTGTTGTGAATAATGAAGGGATGAAGCAGGCCGTTCGTACCAGACTGCATGACAATAGCGCCACCGACTGTTGTTTGTTGTAAATAGTTTTCTTCGACATAGGGAGAATCGATCACAGCGGCGGAAGGATTGAGATAGATGAGCCGGTCTACGCCAATCAACTTGTTGTCGTATACGTGATTGTCCAGTCCTCCAGTGACCTTAATCTCTCCATCAGAGGCATTCGTCCCCATGTTCTGGCTCACCAAACCATGCACCCTGGAATGATTGGCGTTGATGACGATAGGAGCGCTGGCAGTGTTCTGAGAGTTCCCGTCGATGATGCAGCCGGAGAAATCAAGATAATCCCCCGTATCGGTGATGATCGAAGACGTAGTGCTTAAGGTCAGCACAACATCTGGATCGCAGACCAGTTTGACGTGGGCTTGCGTTATGGCTAACGCTACGCTCTGCGTAGTAGCGGCGGTGATGCGTATCGTGGTGTTGGCCGCGAGCGCCGCAGCGATCACGTTGGTGCCGCCGTTGAGGAATACCGTCCCGTTGGGCGTGCCGCCGTTCAGCACGAATTCAAGGCCATCGTAGCTCATCAAATAAATCCCGCCTGCGGACAACTCGCCGCCAGTCAGCGCGGCGTTCCCGTTTTTGGTGACATTCTTGCTTCCGAGATTATTCAGATTGATCGTGGTGGCCGTCGTATTTGCGGCCGCAACGTTTACGAGGATCGTTTGGCCTTTGGTGTAATTCGCCAGGCCCAGGGTTGTGCTGCAGACAATGGCATTGGCCGATCCGGTATCCGGGCAGTAGGGCGGGGCGGCCGGGACTTCCTGCTGTTGGGCAAAAGCGCAACCGATGATCGTCGATAGTGCGAAAAGAAGTTTCATCAAAGTATTCGCGGCGTTGGAAGTGTTTAGCGGTGAAGAAGCGTCAAGCGTCAAGCGACGAAGCTGTAGAGTTTCTGAATAATCACGGGCTGACATTCGGCGACGAATGGAACGCCTGCAGGTGCGCTCGAGGCCGATACTCCGGTGGCGCCCAGCAGGAAGGTTCCGAGTTCACTCGTGTCCAATTGAGCCGATTGATTTTCGGGCATTTAATTGGCCTGTAGCATGAGCGTTCTGGGGACTGTAATCGCGAGTCCGATCACTCCGACATTCGTGGCCGTATCGGCTGTACGGCTGAGCTGAAGGCGCAAGACCCCCGGCGCGGCGCAACCCGTCATGGTGATGTTGTTTAAGGTCGCAGTCCAGGTGCGGTTGGCGTTTCCGTTCAGCGTGATGGTCGAAAACGATTGCGGCGAATTGAACGCGACGTCGTCGGTGGTCGATCCATCGCCCTTATCGCAAGCCGTCGCCAGCTGCATGATGATGGTGTGGCCGTTCGTCGCATCGGTGGAGGTCACATCCAGGCTCACCGAGGGGTTGATCGTGGAATTCCAATCTTTGGACAAATGCATCGAAAGCTGCGCGGTGTCGCTCGCGCCCCAGGGGCTCAACAAGGCCTCTTTATTGTTCGTGCCCGCTCGGCAAAGAGCGGCGGGGGTGAGACCCGTCGACCAACCCGAACCGGCCATCCCGTTGACGCAATCGGCCGCCGGCATGTATTTCACGTCGGGGAAAGTCGAGCCAGTAGCGGTTCCCGGGGAAAGAGGAATCGCCGCGGCGCCGTCCCACTGAAAACCCTGCACGCTGCAGGTATTGGGAGACGGCGAGACGATCTGCGCCAGTGAAAATCCCGCCGGCCAGGCGAACGTGAATCCGCCCGTGCCGTTCTGACAGACGTCGAAATAAACCAGACCGTTCGAGATCGGGGTACCCAGCGTCGAGGAAGTGACGGCGCCGTTGAGCGTGATTTTGAACGTCTGAATTTGTGCGGTCACCGGGAACGTGGGCGTGCCCGATAGCGTACCCAGATTGTTGAAGGCTGGCAGTTTGGTCGCGTTGGCTTCGATGGCCTTGATCTCCGCCGCCACCTGGTTGTAGTGCCAGGCCGAGAAGTAGCCGAACACTAACGCGCCGGAGGGATGGGCCGCGGCCACCGTTCCTTCCTGGGCGCGCACGCAGCCTTGCAGGAGCACGCCGCCAGCGACCGCACAATGCATCACTTCCGTTTCGATGGTCACGATCACGGGCGGAGTAAAAAGAGAGATGTTCGCCACCGGAAACGTGGTAGTGACGTTGTCGATGGGCGCGGTCAGACTGGTCTGCGCCCGGTTGGTGACCACGAACAGATCGGGATCGCCCGCGTTAAAGGCTGGCCAGCGCGCGGTATTGGGATTCTGCGCAGACACGGCCAACGCGCAGGCGCAAATGCCGATGACGACACGGAGATGCATGGAGCGTTTTATTTGACCGTGGCTGTCAAGCCTACGGGTGCGGAGGATGGGACTTGAAAGGGTATCACCGCAGTAACTTGGTTACTGTACGGTGAATCACCCCCGGAATTGAAGGCCGTGATCACGTAATAATACGTGGCTCCGGCGACGACCTGGAGATCACCGGTCCCCTGCGACCAGGTCCACGACAGCGTGACGGAATGAGAGTTGCCCTGCGCGCGGATCGAGAGGCAGATGGCCAGCAACAGAACGATAGCTCTTCTCAAAACACGAACTCCTTTTGGTCTTTGGTGGAAACGAATTAACGAATTAGAGCAGCGGCGCGCCGCGCGCTTTCAGGCGGTCAATGTCATCGTCGTAGCGCGTTTTTTTTCCTTCGACGTGTTCTAGGCGCGCTTCGGACGGTATACAGGCGACCGCCGGATCACAGCCTGGTCGGCCGCAGGTCAGCCGGTCGCATTTTCGGCACCAGACGCGGGGCCTGGCCAGATCGCCCAGTCCGCTGCGCCGTGCTTCGGCTAGCGTCCCATTGGAGGCAACCACAAAGTGCGAATTACAATGCGGACAATTCTGAGTCGTCCCGGTCTGTATGCCGTTGACGATAATCGCGCCGTGTTCTCTCATTTGGTCAGCTCCCGCAGGGCTTCGGCCACTTGCTCCATCGGTTGATACCGGAACTGCCGCACCGTCGGATACCAGTCGTTGCGTTCTTCGGGATTGCCCCAGCGCCAGTCGATCGGATTCCGGACCAGAACCCAGACTGGTTTCCCAAGCGCGCCGGCAATATGGACCGGCAGCGTGTCGACCGAAATCAGCAGGTCCAGATTCTCCATCATGGCCGCTGAATCATAGGCGTCGAGACAATGCCCAGCGAGATCCGGGATGCGATCGTTCTCGGCTGCCGCCGTGCCAAATTGCATCGAGTAGAAGTCCACGCCTTCCAACTCGAGCAGCGGCGCGAAATCTTGGAACGTGAGTGACCGGTTGCGATCCTGCGGATGTTCCGGCCGTCCCGCCCAGACCAGGCCAACTCGCAGGCGGCCGCTTGTAGGAGACAGGAGGGCAAGCAGCCGCGCCGCGCGTCGCCCGGATTCCGGGTTTATCCGGAGATACGGGCTGACCATCCCGACCGTTCCGCGATCCTCGAGCCCGAGCGCACCGAGCGAGGCCGTGTCGATCCAGTAATCGACGTCCGCCCCCTCCATCTCGCCCTGGCTGTTCACGATTTCGATGCCTTGAAAAGATTCATGGAACAAACGTGCCAGCGCGTCGCCGGGCCGCAGTAGAATCCGCTGCGGATGGAATTTCCAGAGCACCGGAAGAAAGCGGGCGTACATGACCTGGTCGCCCATGCCTTCCTCGCCGATGACGAGCAAGGTTTTGTCTTCGAGCGGCTCGCCCTTCCATTCCGGGCAGGGGCAGCTCTGCGCGAGCTGCTGATGCCAGGCGCGATACTTCAGGTCCGCCCAGCCGGCCGGGAAGTCTCCACGCCCCAGCGCCAGAATCGCGCGGTACATCCGGAGCTGCGCATGATCCGGGGCTAGAGCCAGGCCCAGATCGGTATGCCGCTGCATGGATCTCTGCGCGCCCCCGATCTCGGAATAGAGGCCGGCCAGCTGCGCGTGGGCGCGGACGGGATCCGATTCGATCGCGCGCTCGGCGGCCACGAAGGCCTCTTCGTATTTCCGCTCGCGGGTCAGCAATACGCTCAAATCGACGAATTCCCGGGCCCGTTCGAAATATCGCCGCGCTACATCCGCTTTCTCCTGAGTGGCCCGGATTCGGCCCAGGATTTGGAGGGCTTTGATGTTGCCGGGATCCGTTTCGAGAACCGCGGCCGCGAGCGTTTCTTGGCGGTGCCGGACCCCGGAGGCCAGTTCCATCACAAGATCGAGGATCCGCCGGTTCGGGTTTTCAGCGGCAGGCGTCATAGTTTGGGCAGGGCTAGCGGCGCTATCACCGTCGCGCCCGTGGGGCGTGGAATAGGCACCCGATCGGGAAGACTCGGGACCGGCGTCTTCGGATATACCTTGGCGAAATCGATTCGATAGCATTCCACGCACAATTTCTTGTAGATGCCCATCGAGCCCGGAATTCCCAGCACCGTTCCCGGATGGAAGTGGCAGGATTGCGACTTGTAGATCATGCGGTCGCTGGCGTCGAATTCGCGATTGCAGCCCCCGCAGTGACCCGCCTGCTGGTCTCTGCAGGTGTCGCACCATTGCACGTCTTCCGGTTTTAGATCTTCTGCGTATGGCATTTTCTTTATGTATTTAATTCAATACGTCGACGCTTTACCGATCATTGAAATGCTTGTACTCCACCTGAAGCGTGTAGCCTTCCTCGAAGGCCTGCGCCGGGGAAAACGATTCGTAGCCGTCCTTGTAGACGACGTAGTAACCGCCGGACGTCGGTTTGTGTTTCGCGAGGTACTCGGCACTCACACGAAATCGGGTGCGGGCGTTGGGATATTCGGCTGGGGCATCATCGGCGACGATCGTCGCTCCGAGTCTTCCGCCCGTGTCGCGTTCCCATGCACAACGCTCGCAATGCCCGCAGCCCGATCCCAGCGCGAAACATCCTTTGCAGGTCGCCTTCGTGAATTGCGGCCTCCGATCGTGCTGGATGTCGAGGATCTTGAGCGCCCGCACTTCCTTGTGGCAGACATAGCGCGGCATCGAACTCAAATTCCAGGACGCGGCCGTCTCGGGTACCGCTTGCGACATGACGGGATTGGCGGGATCGTTCACGCGCGTAGTCTTTCCAACTGATTCGTTACGTTCCGAAATTCCGGACCCCGTTCCACCGGGACACAAAACAGCATCGCGGAGACGATGTTCGGAAATACATTGACTTTATAGCCGTTGAAATTGCCAGGGTTGTAGAGCAGCGGCTGGTGCGAATAGATCCGGTAGCCCTGCTCGAGGATCCAGGCTCGCAACGCCGCCCGTTTTTCTTCGCGGTCATCTTCGACGTAGAGCAAGGGCCGATAGTGGAGGATCGTGCGCTGCGCGCCGGCGAGAACATCCAGCTCCATGCCCTCGACGTCGGCCTTGATCAGATCCAGTCGGTCGAAATTGAGCGAATCGATTGTAGTTGCCGGCGTGGGCACTCCAGTCTCGCAATCTTCGAGAGCCTCGAAGCCGCCCGGATTACAGGTGCCTTTCGAATAATCGACGCGGGCAAGCATCCGGACGTCATTCGCTTTGCCTAACACGCGGCGGCTCGGATGCACGCTGTGCGGATAGGCTGACAGATTCCGCAGCAGCATGTCGAAGATCTCCGGCTGCGGCTCAAACGCCCACACTTTCCCGGCCCCTTCGCGCACGATCTCGGCCATCGGAAGCGTCAACGCTCCAAGATTCGAACCAGCCTCGACAACACAATCATCGGGCTTCAACACCGCGCGCAGCAGGTCCGCTTCGCCTTCCGACCACTCGCCATACAGATCGAGCGATCGCCCCAGCCACTTATCGGTGGCGTAGAAACTCATCTCGCCATAGCGGCAGGGTTTGGAAATGACAGGCCACCCCGAAGACGAGCTGACTAGGCTCCCAGGAGGATTCTGGATAGGATGGCCCATGCTTTAGATATCGAGGCGAGATCTGAAGAATACAAATGCTTCAGAGCGCGAACGCCGGAATACTACTCCCCAAACACAACGCTGCAAAGTTCCACGACGCCCGAGCCGCCGACGCCCTGGCACTGGACTCCGATGCCGTTGGCGGCGGTCGCAGGCGCGATGATTTCCTCGCCCGGCGCTGCTACCCAGCGGAAGGTGGCGCGTTGGTTGTGAGCGATGTCGAGCACCGGGACGGCGCCGTAGGTCGGCTCGCCGGTGGCGTTCTTCCACGCAACCGAGGCCGCGGCCGGATCGCCCGAATCGAACAACGCGGGGGTGACCACGGTGCAGGTCGTGGCGCTGACGGTGAAACGCAACACCCACCACTCCGACGAATTGTCGGCCGGGGTCGCGTTGGAGGAGATCATGAGATCCATCACATAGGGACGGACCGCCGTGGTGGCGGTGATTCCCACGATTGACTTGGTGGAGGCTCCGGTGATGGAACCGGAGAAACCGTACTTGCGGCCATTGGCTGCCATTTAGATGTTGTTTCCTTTTCAGTTTTTGATTTGGCGCTGTTCACGCCAGTGAATCGAGGTTGAGTGTCAGACGAGCGGCGGGCCCGATCGCTCGCCGGCTTTGCGTTTCATCGGGAATTCGCGGACGATCATGTAACCCAAGGCGTCCGAGAGATGCGATCGCATCGGATCGGATTTATTGAGTTCCGACAGCGGGTTTCCGTTCGGATCCGCCTTCCATGCCAGCTGCTCGAAATCCTTGGCGAGCTCGCGGCATTTGGAATCCAGATACATGCGCTTCTCGCCGGCATAGTTCAGCAGCATGGCGTTGACGCAGTTCACGCGGTCCTTGACCAGCGGATGGGCTTCGGGAACGCGCAGTTGCACCTTGAACTTATCGGTGTAGCGGCCGAAAAACTCGCGCACGATCTGCCAGTCGGTTCTCGAACTCGAGGTTTTGCGCTGCGTGCCGGCCGGATCGCCGTAGACGTACACGTTCAAGGGCGCCGGCGGATCGAGCGGATAGCCTACACCCTGCTGCTCGAGCCAGTCTTCGGGAACTTCCGGGACTTTGCGGGCCGCGAGCATGTGTGCGGTGCGCGCCAGGAATTCCTCGCAGGCGGCCAGCGTATTCGAATTCGAGAGCACCAGCTCGTCCAACACCCGGATGATTCCGCCGTAGGTCTGCCCGATCACCGAGCACATGGGGTTGACGTTGAAATCGAGCGCCCACCAGATCGGATGCGCCGGCGAGTATTCGATTTGTCTCAAGTGATCTTTGCGGTTGAACGGATAATAGACCTGGCCCGAAAAGACGTTGAGATATTCGCCTTCGGCTTCCTGCTGGAAAAACCTGGGATCGTAGCTTTCCTGCAGGCGCTGGTAATAATCTCCCAGCGTCGGATTCTGCCGCGCGCGGAAAGCCTCATAGCCGGGCTTGCGATCGGGGCCGATGAAGCGGTCATAAACCCAATCGAAGCCTTTGGGCGTCCAGGATCCGAACCCGCACAGATGCGTGGCCTTGGGATCTCGCAGCCGGGCTTCGAGCCGGAGCCAGGACTGGGGCTTGCAGTAAGTTAATTCGTCTACCCCAAACCAACTCAGATTCGTGCCGCGGATCCGTTCGAAGGAATCGAGAGCGCGGAACAGGATCGTTGATCTGGCTTCCGGCAGATAGATCGAGTTTTCCGACTTATGCAGCCGGTAGGGAATCCGGTTCTCTTCCAGGATTTCCAGAAACGACGCGCGCGTCGAATCGCGCAGCATCGGATACGTCGGCGCGCCGATGACGCCAGTCCGGCCGCGATTCAAATAGGCCAGTTTTAGAGCTTCCGAACACAAGGCGCGCGATTTGCCGGATCCGACCGGTCCGGAGAATCCCTTGAAGCGCGCCGGCGAACGGTGAAAGGCCGTCTGCCATTCGAAGGGCTTGCGCTCGTCGCCCGTATCAGGGTCGATGGCGTACCGGATTTTACGCTTGGGAAGTTGCCCGGCCATGACAGTGGCCGCCAGAAACTCTCGGCGATTCATTCCGTCCAGATCAGACCGTCGACTTCCTGGACGGCGCCGGGTTTCGATTCCGAGTTTTTGTCAGCGCGGACGCCCGTGATCGCCTGCCGGGCCGTCTCGTTGGTTTTATTCATCAGCGCCGCGTAGCCCGAGAAATTGATGCCCTTGACCTTGGTCTTGGTGCTGGTGGCTTTGCCCTTGACTATTTCTTCCTTCGATTGGGTGACGTCGGTGATGGGCGCCGAATCGGCTTTGTCGAGAACCGCTTCCGCCTTGCGGACCCGCTTCTCTAACCTGTCCTGGTTTTCGAATTCAAATTGCGCGCGGCGTTCCTCGAGCTCCCGGGTTTTCTCGATGCGCGCTTTCAGCCTCTGCGCGTCGATTTCCTGATCGTAGGCGGCCGCCCGGCCTACCCATTCGAATTTCGAGGACCAATCCTGCCAGGTGCGCGGGCAGGAAATCGTTTCCTCGCCCCGTCCCGCTCGTTTGAGATGTTCCCGCCAGGCGGATTGCTGCGAACGCGCCGGGCCCAGGTCGCGATACAGCGTGAAGGCGGCGTATGCGCGCGAGGATTCGCCGGCAGCGGCGGAACGGAAAGGGAATGGAGACACATCAAGCTAAACCCGCGAGACAGCGCGGCCTGGGTTCCCGGATTGAAACGGTCCGGCCCGTTATTTTTTGGGCTTGTAATGCCCGCGAGCGATTCTACAGCGGAGACACATGCAGGCGTAGCCTTGGCCCCGGATCGATTTGCGCGATCCGATCGGCAGGCCTTTGACGTGCGGCACGCGCGCGACCGAGCCGCCGCCCCGGCGGTGCTTTCTCAACGCCTGCAATTGTCGCGCGGCATCGGATGCTTCCGGAGAGATGGGCTTTTTTCCTCGCGGCATTTTGGCACCCCGAGTATAACATCCAGTGCGCAGTGACTGTCAATTATCGCTGTGCAGCGCGCGCCACAGCGCGGTCGTATCGCCGTAAACGCATGAAAACGCGCTACAGCGCGAATCGCGCATGGCTAAGTCCTTGAAACCGCGCGCAATATAGTTCCTTGCGTGTTGGCACTGACTACGCTGTCAGTGTCATACTATAGATGTTACGTATTTGAGAGATACGAAACGCAGTTCTTTGACAATCAAACCGAAACGATTCGCAGTTTGAACCGCGACGGTACGAATAACGAAGTGGCAAGTTTCTGAGCCGCAGGGCGTTAGACAGCAAGCCGCCTCGAACAATCGCCGAGTGTAGGAGCGCCGCGTCGCGATGACGCCGCTAGAATCCCCAACGCGAAAGTAGAGGCCCGATGCAGCGAAGCGGATGACAGATGAAACGAGCCAACAAGTATGCAACTGACCAGGACGCGCAGTTTAGCCCGACCGGGCGAGACGTCCAAACCAATCCACCGAAATCAAACCGAGAAACCTCACATGATTCCCTACTTCGCCCTGCTCGCCAGTTTCCTGCTGATCGCCTGCACCGTCGTTTTCTGCACGATCGGCAAACCCAAAACAATTCAGATTTCCAAAAAGGAGAACAAGCAATGACACCGACGATCCAACTCAATGACGCCTTGAAGCCGTCCGAACTCGGGATGGCGCTGAAGACTCTGTTCGCCGCGCACCGCGCGCCGATGATCCACGGCGACCCTGGAATCGGCAAATCGGATATCACCCGATCCGTCGCCGATCAGATGTACGCCGAAAGCTACGGTTGCTCCGTCGACGCCTCGGGCGATTTGCACGATGCCGCCGGCAATCCGACTACCGACCGTCCCTGGTTTCGCGACGTTCGCGCCGCGCTGCTCGACGCGGTCGATCTCAGAGGCTTGCCGGTAGTCAACGGCGGCGGCCGCGCGCATTGGGCGCAGCCTGAATTCCTGCCGCGCGACCCGCGCGGTGGCATTTTCTTCCTGGACGAAATCAATCGCGGGACGGAGATGGTCCGCAACGGCTGCTTCTCGCTCGTGCTATCGGGCGAACTTGGCGAGTACAAAATGCCCGCCACGTGGATCCCCGCAGCGGCCGTCAACGATAACGATATCGGCGCCGCCAAAATGTCCAGCGCATTGCTCGCGCGCTTCATTCATCTGGATGCGGGCACGAATCTGGATGACGTCTGTAAGTTCGCCGTGCAGCGCAATTGGGAGCCGGTCACGATCGCCTTCCTGCGCTTCCGCCCCGAACTGCTTCACCAATACGACCGCAAGCAGCGCGTATCGCCCAATCCTCGAGCCTGGGAATTCGTGAGCCAGATCACCGCTCAAAGCCCCGCGCCGAAAGTGGAACACGCTCTGTTCTCTGGCGCGGTCGGCGAAACCGCGGCGGTCGAATATTCGGCGTTCCTGAGACTGTTCCGCAGCCTGCCCAACATCGACGCCATCCTGCTCGATCCCAAAAAGGCGATGGTGCCAACGGAGGCCAACGTATTGTATGCCATCTCGGCTGCGTTAGCGCGCCGGGCGTCCGACAAAAACTTCCCGCGCATCGTGACGTATCTCGAACGGCTACCGGTCGAGTACAACGTCTACGCCATTCGCGACGCCGTCACGCGCGACGCTTCACTCCAGTCCACGCCCGAATTCACCAAGTGGGCCGTTCAACATTCCGACGTTACGTTCTGACGTCCAATCCGAAACGAATTCAATCCAAGGAGAAATCACAATGCATCGAATCAATGAATCAGCCATGCTGGTGTCGCTCAACATCAGCCAATGGCGTGGCTACAAGTCCGACAAGAAGATTTCAGACGAAGTGGCCCGCACCCATTCGTCCGATCCGACCATGGGCAAATATCGAAAGAGCTTGCTCGCCCGGGAAGCGCTGGCCTCCCTGCAAAAGATTGCCGGCGCCGCCCGAGACGATCACTACACACTAACGCTGCCTTGGTCCGACGTAGGAAAACGGATTCTTTCGTCGCCCATGTACTTCAAATATAACCAAACCATGAAGGCTCACCAGACCGCCTTCTGGAATGAATTCCGCAACGTGTTCCAACCCAACTATGCTCAATACGTCGAGGATGCCCGGCGTCTGCTGAACGGGCTTTTCAAGCCGGAAGAATATCCGAGCCCATCCAAGATCGAATCCAAATTCGCTTTTTGCATGTCGGTCGATCCGATTCCGGACGCGGTTGATTTTCGCGTCGACCTGGGCGACGCAGAAACCGCGCGCATCAAATCGCAGATTGAATCGAACGTCCAGTCCACCATCGAATTCGCGGTGAAAGATATCTGGACGCGCCTTGCATCCGTGGTCGGCAAAATGTCGGAACGCCTGCACGCCTACACCGACGCAACCGAAGACACGCCCGTCCAAAGCGCCTTTCGCGATTCGCTGGTGTCTAACATCATCGACCTGCTCGACATCGTGCCACTGCTCAACATCACCGAAGATCCTGCCATCGATCAGTTCTGTAAGCGGATCCGCCGCGAACTGACCGCCCATTCACCCGAGGAGCTCCGAGACTCAGCCATCGTGCGGGAAGACACCGCGCGCCGCGCCGACGAGATCCTCAGCAAAATGTCGGGGTATCTGCAATGACAAACATGAATCAAGACGAACTCATGATGGCGCGTGCCCGCACGCGCCTCCTGCTCGAACAGCCCTTCTTCGGATCGCTGGCCATGCGGCTGAAGCTGATGCCGGATCCATCGATTGAAACCATGCAGACCAACGGGACAGTTTTGAAATTCAATCCCGAATTCGCCCGCAGCCTGCCCGAACGTCAATTGCTGGGCGTCATCGCCCACGAGGTTTGGCACTGCGCTCTGCTGCATCCCTACCGCCGTGGCGCGCGCGATCCGATGGAGTGGAACATCGCCTGCGACCACGCCATCAATCCGGTGCTGGTTGAATTCGGATTCGAACTGCCGCCGGGCGTTTTGAATGACCCCGAATTCAAGGGCATGTACGCCGAGCAGATTTATGCCAAACGCAAAGCGGCCGAACAGCCGCCCATGCAGCAACCCGAACCTGAGCCGGAGCCCGAAGAGGACGAAGACGGCGACGAAGACGAAGACGATCAAGAGGACGGCTCAGACGCGTCCGAGGATTCCGATGATGGATCGACATCAGAGGAGGAAGACGGCGACGCTACAGCCGACGGCAACGGCGGGGATGATCCCACTGACGATTCGACGCCCGATGCCAACGACGGCGCGAGTCAGACAGTCGGATCCACGCCCGGTGGTTCAACCCCAGGTGGTTCGATGCCCGGATGTCCGACCGGCGAATTCGTGGACGGGGTCGAGGCCGGGGAACCGGAGGCCGACGAAGCCATGACGCAAGAAGACTGGGCGATCGCCGCCGAACAGGCAGCGGCCGTCGCGCGCGCTTCGGGCGAACTGCCCGGAGGCCTGCAGCGCGAACTGAAACGCTCACGGGAACCGATCGTCGATTGGAAATCCGTGCTGCGCGAATTCATCGTGCAGTCGGCGCCCAGCGATTATTCCTGGACCGCACCCAACCGCCGTTTCATTTCGAGCGGGATCTATCTGCCCGGTACCATCCACGACACGGTCGGCGAGATCGTCGCCGGCATCGACACGTCCGCATCGGTCTCGCAAGAGATGCTGGACGAATTCGCCGCTGAACTGACCTCGATCATCCAGGAAGCCAAGCCCGAACGCCTGCACGCGGTCTACTGTGACGCGCGCGTCCAGGGCACCGCCGAATTCACGCCCGACGATGACGTGAAGCTCGAATTCATGGGCGGCGGCGGAACGCGCCTGCAACCCGTGTTCGATTGGGTCGAGGAGCGCGACATTCACCCGCGCGTCGCCGTGTATCTGACGGATCTGGAATCGTCTGATACGCCGGTCGAGCCCGACTACCCAGTGCTATGGGTCACGCCCGCCTGGATCGATCACATGCCGCCGTTCGGACAGGTGATCCGTTTAATCTAGCGGGCTGCAAAGCCCGCCTTTCAAATCATTGCACAGCGCGTTTTCTGCGCCGTGTTGGCAGTCACAACGTAGTCAGATATACTCTCAAGGAGATCAGCATGCCGAACAACACGCCCGTATTGTACGTCCGCCGCGAAGTCAAGTTAGCCGACAACGCGCAATGGACCAATCGATTTCATATCGCGTCGGAATCTTCCGATCGGCTTTACGTCATCTCGCAGAACAAAGACAAACGGCACTGGGGATGCTCGTGCCCCGCGTGGCGCATTCACCGCCATTGCAAACATCTCGACGCGCTCGGGCTGCCGGGCTACGAACGTCCGCACGAAGCCAAGATCGAGGAGCGCAAATGAAAGTGTTGTCTGTTCGTCAACCGTGGGCCTGGCTCATTGCTAACGGCCACAAGGATATCGAGAATCGCGATTGGTCGACCAATCACCGGGGACCGGTCGCGATCCACGCCGGCAAACGGCTCGATCCGGAAATGGAATCGATCCGGATTCTCTGCGGGCAGCGCGGCATCTTGCTGCCCAATCATTTTGCGCGCGGCGGCATCGTGGGCCGCGTGATCCTGACCGACTGCGTCAGCGCTCATCCGAGCGTCTGGTTCAAAGGCGAGTACGGATTCGTACTGGCTGAAGCCCAGCCGCTCGATTTCATTGAACTCACCGGGCGGCTCGGGTTTTTCGATTACGAATTCGATTCCGAAATCACCGGACTGATTCTAGCGCGCTTCACGCCCAAACCCACAGCCAAATCACCCCGACAGAAAGGCTCGACCATGAAACGCGATTTCATGTCCGGTTACAAGACCCACGACGGCCCGCGCGGATCCACCGCGCAATGGCAGGCCGCATTCAACTGGCGCATGGGCATCGACGCCGCGCGCGCCCACTTGAAAGACGATTCCCCGCACGACATCCTGGGCGTGCTAATCAGCGCCACGTGGGAAGAAATCAAGCGCGCCTATCGCGCTCTGGCCCGTCAACATCATCCCGATTTGGGCGGCGACGCAGCGGCATTTCGCCGCGTCCAAGCCGCCTTTGAAATTCTCGAACACAACCACATGAAAGGATCGCTATGAAAAGCAAACCGGTCACTCGAAAAGAATTGCTCGCTCTAGTCGAAGGAAAGCTACTGGCGCTCCGCGCCGGGTCCCTGGCTCACGAATTGCAGCGAATTACCAACCCGCAGGAGCGGGAGATGGCTCAATGGACGCTCGGCCAGATCACGGCGCTCGATGAAGTGCGCAGCCTGCTGCTTGGGCTGCGAAGGAGTTTTGTATGAACCTCAAGACCATCGCCAAGAATCGGACGAAGCTGATCGACGCCATCCTGGCCGTCGCGCGGGACTTCAAATGCTATTCGCTCGACAACCATTTCACCGGCCAGCCGATGGGCGGGCCGAATGCCGTCAAGCCGCCCGCCGAATGGCTCAAATACGAACTGCGCATCGGGCGACATACTAAGTTGCAGCAGACCGGACCGACTTCCTACTGCGTCCACGTGCATTCCAATCTCTGGTACGAATTCACGTCCGATATGACCGCCGCTGTGCTCGACGCGCGGGCCGGAATCGTGCCGTCGCCAGAAACGGACGCCACCAATCACGGCGCGAAGTGCGACACGTGCCACGGTTTCATGCTCGAAGTCGACGGCTGCATCAAGACCTGGTTCGTGATCGATGGCAAGCGCTACGACCGCCAGCCCTACGCGGGCGGATACGACCCTGGAACGGGCCGCTGCGGCGATTGCGGCGCCAAGATCGGCCACTATCATCATCCGGGCTGCGACGTTGAGCGCTGCCCAGTCTGCCACAACCAAATGATCGGCTGCGCGTGTCTTGAAAACGCCGCCGAATACGCACTGAAAGGACCAACGAAATGAAACTCTACGAGGCAACATTCACCGTCAAAACCAAAATCGGCGCTAAGGTCACCGATCAACAAGTGGAAGCATTGCTGGCTTCTTCGCGGTTCAATAGCCTGACGTGCGCCGTCGCGATTGCCGTCAACAATTTCAATCGCGGCAGTGACGACTTCATGGCGGAAGTTTCGGAAGGAGCAACGAAATGAAAACCCAAACCCTGTACTACAAAGATTCGAGGTCGGACAAAGTCTATACCGCCTCCGTCGATAACGGCACCGTGCAATTCGCCTGGGGGCCGCGCGGAGGAACGATGCAAACCAAAACCGTGGCTGCCGCATCGGAGACGGCCGCGAACGCGCTTTATCAGTCGAAGCTGAACGAGAAACTCGCCAAGGGCTATACGCCCGGCGAAGACGCGACGCCGCTCGAAACGGTCGGCTTCGATGCCAAGCCCGAGCCATGCGGTCCGAGGCTGGTTCCGAAGCCCATGCTGTTGAACGAAATCACGGACGCGGAATTGCTTTCACTCGCGCCCGATCCCGATATTTATTTCCAGGAGAAATTCGACGGCAACCGGATCATCTTAGAAAAGCGCGATGGCCGACTAACCAGCTATTCGCGGACGGGCAGGGTAAACAACACGCTGCCCGGCACTATCGTCAAAGCCGCTCTCGAATGCCCGTATGAGGCCTTCATCATTGACGGCGAAATTATCGGCGACATCATCTGGGCGTTCGATCTGCTGGCCGGACTCGCCGACATGCGCGCGTCCCGTTACAGCGATCGCCTGGGGCTGCTGCATTCGCTTTTCGGATCCTCGCAATCCGGCATCCGCGTGGTGGAAACGGCGACCGATCCGGATTCCAAACTCGCGCTGTTCGCCCGCTGCAAATCCGAGGGCAGGGAAGGCGTGGTGCTGAAATACGCCATTGCGCCCTACACACCGGGACGGCCCAATTCAGGCGGACCGGCTCTCAAATACAAATTCGTCGCGACGGCTTCGGTCATCGTGGCGGCTCACAACGTGCAATCCAGTTTCAACATGAAGCTTTTTGACGGCACCGAGCTGGGACGTTGCACGATCCCGCCCAACAAGACCGCGCCGCCCGTGGGGGCCGTGGTCGAAGTGCGTTATCTTTACGCGCATCGATCCGGGTCGCTCAGCCAGTCCGTTTTTCTCGCCGTGCGGGAAGACATCGAACCGTCAGAGTGCACCATCGATCAACTGAAATTCAAAGGAGAAGCCAAATGAAACTGAAAGAACGTCCGGCTGCTTGTCTGCTCATTTCGCTCGATTGGGAATGGGAACAACTGCCCGCCCGAGACAAAGCCCGCTCGATCGCGCTCGCTGCGCAGCTCGGAGGACTGGCCGGAATGATGCAGCGTATCATCACCGGCAAACCGCGACGCGCGATCCTGCGCGACTACGTTAACAATGTCGTCGAGCCCGCCTACATCGCGGGCGCGTGCGGCAGCGGTCTGATCGATGCCTGGAACGCGCGCGTGACGGCGCTGGAAGATCCGCTCATCGTGGCGCTGGCCGATTGCCGATGGCTGGCGTTTGAGCGAACTTTCAACGCCGTCAAAACCGAGCCGCGCCTCGGTGTGTCAACCGAAGATTACGTGCGCATTGCGCAAGTGCTCAGCGAGACGAACACCAAACCACCCGCCTAGACGCATAGCCGCGCGTTCTGTGCAATCCTCCGACCTGCCCTAGACGTCGCGTGTCAGTCTCGAAACCGACCCGGTAAATCGAGGCTGGTACGCGGCGGTTGAGTGTAAGACCACCTACAGACCAGCTTTTCGATCATTGCACAGCGCGTATTCTATGCGGTGTTGTCACTGACTGCGCAGTCAGATATACTCGCTCGTAATGCAGCCTGGGTTTTTCAAACCAGCCGGTCCCCAGCCCGAATCAATGCAGAGGGAGAAAAGAGCAAATAAAATGGCAAGCGTTTGGAAAGGCCACATCGCATTTGGACTCGTGAGCGTGCCCGTGAAATTAGCATGTGCCGCCCGCAGTGAATCGGTCAGCTTCAATGAACTCCGGAAATCGGATCTCGAACCGGTGGGACGGAAGTCCTACGTCAAATCGGACGGCTCCGATATCGCTCCCGCCGACGTGGTGAAGGGCTACAAGACCGGCAAAGGCTGGGTGATCGTGACGCCGGAAGAAATCAAGGCCCTGGCACCGTCGTCTGCGCACGTGGCCGAGATTACGGAATTCGTTCCGATCGCTCAGGTCGATCCGGTCAACTATGAAAGCGCATACTGGATCGCGCCCGACGAGGGCGGCTCGAAGGCTTACGCCCTGCTTTATGACGGGCTGAAGCGTTCGGGCGCGGTGGCGATCGCCAAAATCACCATGTCCAGCCGCGAACACGTCCTGGCGATCCGCGCCGGGAAATCGGGCATCGTGGCGCACACGCTTTTCTACGCGCACGAAGCCCGCGCGACGGAAGAGTACCGCACCGACCTGGGCCAGATCGGCGAGGCGGAATCGGAATTGGCTTCCAGTCTGATTGCGGCCTATTCGGGGACGTTCGATGCCTCGAAATTCTCGGATGGCTATCGCGAAAAGATTCTGGCCTTGATCGCATCCAAGGAATCCGGCGCAGCGCCGCCCAAACCCGAAGCCCAGAAGCCGCAAGCCGCGGCGGTCGATATCATGGCCGCGCTCAAGGCGTCACTCGCTGCCAGAAAGGCGGCGTGACATGACCCTGGCCAAAATCACAACCGGCCCGTACAAGGACCATCTAATGTTGCGCATGATCGGGGCCGCTATTGCGGCCCTATTCGCTTCCAATCTCATCAAGGCGTCCAAGTGGTTCGTGATGACGCCGCTGCCCGGTGACGAATGGGAATTCATCGTCAAGGACGAACCGGGAATCGTGACGCCCGAACGCGACAAGTTTCTCGTCACCAGCTACTACAGCGATGAGAATCAATCGCTTTACGATTTCGTGCAGGCCGACGATGCCGACGAAGCGGCCGCGCTGGTGGGCCGCGCGCGCGACTACGTGACCGGCATCGTAGCTTGGACCGCCACCGAACTACGCGAGTGCGCGGATCGACTGGACGCCGACATGAACCCGCCCCGGACAGCGCTCGAATTGCGCAAGCAGCTCGGCGAAGAAACCGACGATTGGTGCCTGATGTGCGATTCGGATGACTGCTGCATCGCGGAACATGCCAAGGAGGTCTCATGAAAACCGCTATGACCCGCGCCGAGCTCGTCCGGCGTTTGCAACCCGGCGTCCAATTGAAACTGGTTTGGCGTTCGACCGACGGCGTCAAGAATCAAGGCCGCACGGTGATTCAAGCGACCACCTACAGCGTGCTCATGTCCGGATCAGAATACCGATCCGGCACCAGCCGCCTCCATCTGAGAAACGCCCGCGTCTACGCGCTAGACAACGGTTTCGAAGTGCATTGGCCGGCAATCACCGGCCAATGCGACTCGATGATCCTCAGATACGAGTGGCTAAACACCTTAACGCCCGTCCCACCCGCACAGCAGTTGGAACTGAAAGGAGCATCCTCATGAACACATCTACCAGTCTCCGCAAAAAGGCGGACGCACTGCAACCCAAAATCGACAACTGCCTGCGCGAACGGCTGACCAACACGCGCAAACGCGCCCAGGAGGACCAGCATATGCGTCGCGAGGGCCGCACGCTCCAAACGATGCAGGAGGTTCTGCGCAAGGTGGCGGACCTGCATGACTCGCGCGCGCTGCCGGACATCTTCCAGGCGATCCGCTATGTGTCGGACGTCGACGTGCCGGTCCGCGGCCTTTTGTTCTGCGACCGGGAACGGGAAGAATATCCCAACGCGCCGCAGCGCGAACTGAGCGAATTGCAGAAGGCCATCCGCAGCTTGCTCACCCCGGTCGATCCGGCCAAAGAACGGCTGCATCGCCTGGAGGTCGACGTGAAGCTGCGCGACATCCCCGGCTTCTTTCCTTCGCGGCCTGCGGCGGTCCGGCGAATGCTGGAGCTGGCCGACGTCGGGGTCGAAATGAAAGTGCTGGAGCCTTCAGCGGGCGCGGGCGCGATCGCCGACTGGGCCCGCGATCTTGGCGCGCTGGTCGACGTGGTCGAAATCAATCCGTCCTTGCGGGAGATCCTGACGCTCAAACATCACACGCTGTTACCCGAGCACGATTTCCTGGACGTGAGCCCCGAGAGCGGTCTCTATGATCGCGTGCTGATGAATCCGCCTTTTGAAAACTTCCAGGACATCGACCACGTGGTCCACGCTTACAAACTTCTAAAGCCGGGCGGCCTGCTGGTGGCCATGATGGGGCCGAGCGGCTTCTTCCGATCAACGGCCAAGGCCGAGGAATTCCGGTCCTGGATCGAAGGCATCGGAGCCGACGTCGAGGATCTGCCTTCTGGATCTTTCGAGAAGACCGGCTGCCCAGGAAAACTGATTCGCCTCGTGAAGCCCGCCTGCCGCGTGATCGCCTATCGACCTGCCGTTCGCATTGACCCGGATCCGAATTACGGCATGGATGCCGGCGTCCCTGACCCTGAGTATCAATCGCGCATCGACGCCCAGCGCGTCAGCGCCGAATTCGCACAGAAAAGCGCGCGTCCACTCGACGCGGGCAAACAACCCATCACCGATAGCCCGCTGTTTGGCGGCGTAGCCCAAGGAAATCTATTCTCATGAACACACACACCGTTGTCTACTCCCAGATCCCCGTGGCGAAGTTGCACGAGTCGCCGCTTAACAATCGCAAGCATTTCGACCCCGTCAAACTGGCCGAACTGGCCGAGAATATCAAACTCATCGGCGTGAAGGCGCCGATTCTCTGCCGCCCGATCCGGGACTCGAAGCCCTGGCTCGATCCTACGGAACAAGAAATACTGGGCGCTCACGGTTTCGAAATCGCAGCGGGCCACCGCCGTCTGCGCGCCGCCAAACTCGCCAAGCTCGAATTCGTGCCAGCCGTTATCCAGCCCATGACGGACGACGCATTCCTCGAAGTGTTGCTGGTTGAAAATCTCCAGCACGTCGATGTGCATCCGCTCGATGAAGCCTCGGGCTATCAGGAATTATTGAAGCGGCCCGGCTATGACGCCAATGTCATTTCGAGTAAAACCGGCAAGGATCTGGCCTACATCTATAAGCGCCTGTCGCTGCTGCGATTGATCGCCGAATCCCGCAAGGCTTTCTGGGAGGGCGTGATCAACATCGCCATGGCGGATATCATCGCCCGTCTGACGCCCGAGGATCAGAAGACCGCGCTCAAGCGCATCACCAGCAAAGAAAACTGGCAGAAAATCAAGACCGCCCGCGAACTGCGCGACTGGGTCACCCAGGAATTGATGCTCGACCTGGCGCAGGCGGCGTTCGCCAAAGATGACGCCGAACTGGTTCCCGCCGCCGGAGCCTGCACGGTCTGTCCGAAGCGGACCGGCTTCACGCCCGAGCTTTTTCCGGACGTCAAAAAGAAGGACGTCTGCACGGACCGCAAATGCTTCGAGGCCAAGAAATCGGCCTACGTCAAGATCCAGATCCGGCAGGTGGCCGAGGCCAATCGCGGCGAGGAGCCGATCCTCGTTTCGACCGCCTACGAAAACGCCGGCGGAACGCTCGACGGCAAGCCGGTGCTCGGATCGAATCGCTGGACCGAAGTCAAAAAGAAAGGCAAATGCGCGTTCGGTAAAGCGGCCCTGGTGGTGCGCGGCGACGAGCGCGTGGGCGCTCAGTTCGACGTGTGCACCAATCCGCGTTGTCCGATGCACGCGGGCCGCTATAGCAGCCAGCGCGTTTCATCGCCCAAGGAACTGGCCGCCGAGCAGAAGCGCGAATTCGATTCCAAGGTGGACGGCGAGACGCGGCAGATCGTGCTCGATAAAACGGCGTCGGCCTTCGATCCGAAGAAAGCCTCAACGCTCGATCTGCAATTGATCGCGGCGCTGGCTTTCGGGCGCTGGGGAAACAGCGACGCCCGCAAAGCGATTTCGAAGAAACGCACCGGCAAGGAAGAGGGCTACCTGGGCGACAAGAACGCCATTTCGGACTGGATGCGCGCCGCGTCTTCTGACGATCTGATGCGGCTCATTTTTGAAGCCGCGCTGGGCGAAGGGCTGCACTATTATTCCGGGGGCGGTCATCCGGACGATTTGATGCAGGCGGCCAAACGCTGGAAGGTGAAACCGGAAGTCATCCGCGCCGAGGTCGCAGCCCAGCTCCGGACCAAACAAAAGGCCGCGCAGCATCGGGCGGCGGAACGCGCCAAGGAAAAACTCGCCAAGGAAAAGCGCGCCGAGATCAAAGCCGCGAAGACGGCCGCATAGATTTTCCAACTTCGGCACTCGCCCGGTGGGCATCGCGCAAATGCGCCTTGCCTGCTGGGCTTTTTTTGGCCTGTGCGCCGTGACGTTTGACCATGCGCCATGCGGTCCGCGCATATGCCCGCGTGTTCGCGTGTCGACTGTCTAACCGATCCGGCAGATCAAGCCTAATGCGCGGTAAACACTATGTAAGACCACCTACAGACCGCGCCGAACATACGGAAAACACGCTAGGCTGTGACGTTGTCACTCACTGCGCAGTGATCTATACTCGACACATGCAGTCTGAATATTTTCTCACCGGCTACGTGGACGAAGCGCCCGAGTCGGAAGACATCGAGGAAGAAATTCCGGAATCGGAAGACCAGCGCGATCCCTTCGAGGGGCTGATCGAGCCCGATCTGGAGCACGTGCGGCGCCGGCCAGGCCGCGCGATTCAACCGGCTGAAAAGCCAAAAGGAGATGCAGCATGAAACGAGATATGAGCTACTTCAGAAAGCTGGAGACGCTCGTCCATGCGCGCGACAGATTGCGCGATATTTGCGATGACGTTACGCCCGACATTGCCCCTCGATCCGCCCTGAAACTGCGCTCGGCTCTAAACAGCCTGGACGGCGCGATCCGCAACGCAGCCTCGCAACATGGACGGCTGGTCCGAAAAGGAGATGCAGCATGAACACCTACGGCGCTCAAGACCCCGGCTTCGATCCCCCGCGCAGCGAGCCGGATCCCGATTACGCTTACGATCAGATGCGCGAGGACCAAGCCAACGCATTAGCCGACCGGGAAGCACGCCGGAATCTGAATCATCTAGCGCACGCGGCCGAGTGCCGCTGCGAACGCTGCCACAACTTGATCGCGGCCATCTGTGTCGAGAAAGACGGCCAGCCCTTTTTCACCGACGCGGAGTTGCTCGAAATCGCCTCGCAACCGATCGTGTGCGAATGCCGCTGGTGCGCGGCGCTGCACGCGGAAATGGACCGGGCGCTATGAACCCCTGGTGCTGGTGCTGTCACGCCGACGTCATCGACTGCAATTGCGGGATTGAGGAATGCCCGGAATGCCATCGTTGCGAAAACTGCTGCCTGTGCGACGGCGCGGTCGTTCACTGCGAACATTGCGGATCAAGCCGCGAGCATGTCGAAATGATGGCCGAGGTCGCCGGCATTTCCGATCCCATCTGCTGCGAGGTCACGCTATGAACTACGGCACTGCCCGCGCGCGCTTCATCAAGGGCCTCAAGGTCCGCTATCACCTGCAAACCCAGATCCCGCTCTATGGCGAGGTCGACTCGGTTCGCCCGGACCCGGCCGATCAAAATCAGGCTCTGGTCAACGTCCGTCTGAATTCGGGCCGCCTGTCGGAATTCAATGCCCAGTTTTTGCAGCCGACTGAGGGCACGTTTCGCTGCGATTTCTGTCACCAGGAAAGGCCGCAGCATTGCCAACGTAAAATATTCGGCTGCTCGTATCCGCGCTGCTGCGACAAGTGCCGGGCGCAGGGCGAGCGATTCATGATGCAGCGCGCGCAGGGCGGCAAAGGAGGCGTATGAAAGACAACCTGCACGAAGATTGCCGCGTCTGTGGCGATCGCTACGAACTGGGCGACGGCTACGACGGACTCTGCCCGAGCTGCGCCGACAAAGCCAACGAGATTGCCGGCGAGGACGGACCCTGGGATGACGCCGTCGAGAAACTCAGAGAGCTGAAACGCGAGCTTGGCGAGAAGACCGTATGAACTACGTGGCCAGTTTCGCCTGGGGCGAGGTCTTCGCCGAGTATCCGCAATGCGTGAACTACGGACTCAAGCATGCCTCGCGCTTCGGCCCGCTGAAGAATGTCCGCAAGGCCACCGAGGACGATCCATGCGACGAATTCCGCCTCGTGTATACGTTGAACGAAAATTCCCCCGCGCGGCAGCGCTATCTGAAACGCCGGCATGATCGCGCGCACCCGGCTCAACCGGTGCTGTTCGCCGGGATGTTCAAACCCACGAATGGAGGCCTATGACGCCCCTGGTCGAGAAATACCGTCCGATGACGCTGGACGCTTTCGCCGGACTCGCCGGCCCGCGCGCCCTGCTGACTGCGCTGGCACGCGATCCCTATCCCTCGGCCTGGCTGCTGCTCGGGCCTTCCGGCCTGGGCAAGACCACCATGGCGCTGGCCTTCGCACAAGCCATCAACGGCGAAGTGCATCACATCGCCTCCCGCACGTGCGATCTAGAAACGGTGGACAAAGTCTGCCACTCGTGCTGGTTCGTCCCTATGAATTCCGGCTTCCATGTCGTGATCGTGGACGAAGCGGACCAAATGAGCCGCGCGGCTCAGCTCGCGTTCCTGTCCAAGCTCGACACCACCGCGGCGCCGCCTCGAACTATTTTCATCTTCACGGCCAACGAAACGAATCTGCTTGAGGCGCGTTTTCTGAGCCGCTGCCGCACGGTCAAATTCTCGAACGATCCAACGCTACTCGCGCCGGCCGCCCAGCTGCTCAAACACATCTGGGCCAATGAAGCGCCCGGACGTGCGGAGCCCGATTTCGAAGCCATGCTGCGAGACAATCAATTCAACGTGCGATCCGCCATCATGACGCTCGAAATGGAACTGCTGGCAGGCGGCTCTTTTGTACCTTTACCGTGCGATTCCGTCAATTCCGCCATGTCTGGCGCGATTGACCAAAAGCCACGCGCTGTGCGGCCGCCGAAGCCCGCGCGTGTTCCAGTCGCATCCGTGTCAGTGGGTGACGTGGTCGACGCCGCCCAGGCGGGAATGCTATTGGGAATCCATCAGGCCACTGTCTACATGAGACTCAAACAGGGACGGCTGCCCGCGCCCGTGCGTCACGGCCGCCGCTGGGTCTGGACGCGGTCACAGATCGAGGCCGCGCGTTGAAAATTCTCAGCATCAAACAGCCCTACGCCTGGCTGGTCGTCAACGGCCACAAGTCGGTGGAGAACCGCACTTGGTACACGCGCCATCGCGGGCCGCTGCTGATTCACGCCGGTACGCATCTGGCGAAGGACGTCGCCGGCATCCGGCGGCTGTGCCTTGGACGCGGCATCACGCTGCCCGCCGAATTCGAGCGCGGCGGCATCGTGGGCCAGGTGAATCTGCGGGAAATCGTGCTCCAACATCCCAGCCCCTGGTTTGAAGGCCCCTACGCTTGGATCCTGAGCGACCCAAAGCCGTTAAAGTTTTTCCCGATGCGCGGGCGGCTCGGGTTGTTTTGGCTCGACGATGAATTGCTCGGGAAGCTCAATCCCCAGAAACCCCTCTTTTGAATCGCCCGCGAAGGGCCATTCGAGCACCTCGGTCCATTCGATCATCATAAGCCCAACATCAGACCCGCCTGTTTCGGTTCCATTCGCTCGCCGCAGTATTCATACACCGCACAAGGACGCCCGCCCATGTCGGCAGCGCCCGCGATGGCCTTTTGAGTGCCACGCGAGGACACTAGTTTCTGCCCCAATGCGAGGCGTCGACGGTTGCCGGTCGAGGGCGCGAACGTGCCGGCGGCTTTTTCCAGATGCCAGTTTTCAGATTTTGCGAAGCTGCGAATCAATGCTGGATGCGCCGGGTAGGTGTGCATGCGTTTCCCGATGGCCTTATAAGCCGCGCCCAGTTTGTCTGCAAGGATCATGGCTAGCCCCAGCCCTTGCCAATCGGGCAGCGTGACCAATCGCGAAAGCCCCATGATGTCCCGGACCCTGGGATGAGGCCGATGCAGCATGGCCCCGAAAGACGCCGGGCGATTGCCCATGAACAGGCAAAAACACGTCGCTGCGCGATGCAAATTCCCCGTCAGATAGTGAAACGGAGCGAACAGTTTCCAAGCGGCGTAAGGAACCCGGCTGATCGTGACGTCGAGCGTTGGGCGTCGCTGAAGCGACCTCCGGGCAAAGTGCATCGTCGCCGGCTGAAAGATCCAATCTGGCTGCAGCCAATCGAGGATATCCATGTGGCAGGAGACCGCGACGAACTGGCGATCGAGCCGCCGCGCGAATTTCTGGACCGCGTGCGCGCCGATCTGAGCCACCTGGCGGTCGACCACGCTCGTGAATTCATCCACGACGATCGGATTGGGAAGCTCCAGCAGCCGCCGCGCCAAGTCGACGCGGAAACGCTCGCCGTTCGATAGGATTTTGTAGGGCCTAAGCCACGCCGGAATGGTGTTGAAGCCGACCGCCTGACAGACTTCTGAAATCTCCTGCATGGAATGCAGGGCCGAGAAATCATCGATGACGCTCTTGCCCGTCCATTCAAACGGCACATCGAAGTTTTCACCGAACAGATTCCGTGCGATGGTCGATTTGCCGGATCCGGATGGCCCCACGATCAAGCCAACATTCCAGTTGAAATCCTCGATCGGCAGATCGCCTGACCAGCGCAGCGAGCATTTCTTGGATGCCGGCACATCGAACATGGCCGACAGCTGTTTCGCCCGCGTGGATTGCGAGATTTCCGTCTCGACGGCTATATCGATTTTCACGCTAGGAAATGAGTGGCTTGCATTCGAGACCCTCGGCCTCGAAGCGTTCGAGCAGTTCCGTCTGTTGTTCTTCCGATTCGCATTCGACGATCACCCGGTACTCGAGCTCCGTCCGGCCTTCGCCTGATTTCTTTTCCTCCGGCTCGGCCGCCTTCAGGATCTCGTCGCCCATGCGTTTGAACAATTCGCCCAGGTCGACTTCCGTGTAGCCCGTTCCCTCCAGATTCCCCTGGTTGCGGGCGTCCATCAGCAGCGTGGCGAGGGCCGTTTCATCGTACACGGCATCGTCGGATAATTTGTTGTCGGCCAGCAGGATCTTGAGGGCCGCGGCATCGTCGCAATCGATCCAGATCACCGGGATCTGCTTCAATCCCTCGCCCTTGGCGGCTTCGAAGCGATGGTTGCCGGCCAATATCCGGCTGGTGGATTTCTGCACCACGACGGCGCCGAAGAATCCATTGATGGCGATCGATTTGGCGATCGCGCCGATATCGCCCTGCCGGGGATTGTCGGGGTGCACCTGCAACTGGGAGACGTCGACCAGCTCGTAGTCCTGCGCGAGTACTCCGCCAGGCCGGGGATCCGATGTCGCCGGCGCCACGGCGGTTTCCGTTTTATTTCGCCGCGCCATTTATCGGAACAGCCCCAGCAGCCAGCAGATCAGCAGGATCAGCAACACCGTCCCGACGCCGATGCCCAGACCGCCTTGCGTGCCCCAATTGGTGTGGCCGTAATAGCCGCCGCCTAATCCGAAGACCAGGATGAGAATGATGATCAGCACTAGCATTTTAGATTTCCTTTTTCAAAGCGAAACAGCTCATCCGATCTGAAGCGTTCCGCCCACGATCTTCAGCATCGACCCGCTCGCCGGCGGCAATACGGATCCAGCCTGCACGATGGGAGCGACTCCGGCGGGATTCAATATTCCCAGAGCTTTCAATTCCTGCACGATGGATTCAATCATCGATCCGGCCGAGCCTGGATCGAGCGTGCCGGGAAGCTTGCCGGCAGTCGATAGTTTGCTGGCCGCGTCGAGCAGCGCCTTCAATACGGCGTCGAACTTGGTCGGGCCGGTCTTGGGTCCAAACAGATGCTCTACATGCGTGACGAGCGAAATAATGTAGGGGCGCAGGAGCGGTATGGCGGAGGAGAGGATGGGGATGATTGCAGCGGCCAAATTAGTCTCTTTTTCTTTCGACGCTTGCCAGCGTTGGATCAGGTTTTTGTTCGTGCGCGCTCCGAGGCGATGAACGCCGAGAAATTCATGCGCTTCAGTTTGCGCAGCGCGCGGTGATAGCGGGTCTTGGCGCCGGTTGTTGGCTCCAGGTTCATCTTGCCGGCGAGCATCAGCCGTATGGCCGCTTGGTCGCCTGCACTCAAACGCTGAATGAATCCGTCCAGTTTCCCGAGCTGTTCCTTTTTTGACGCCTGCAGATCGGCTGGGACCATGCGCTCGTCGGGCGGGTCGATATATTGGTCAGGTCCGGTCGTCCATTTGGTTTTGTGGCTGTTCGCAATCAGCAACTGGATTTCATGCGGCCGCGTTCTGGCCTTGCGGCTTTTGTCGAAGACTACATTCCGGACGATCTTATACAACCAGGTGGTCATCTGGCAGCCCCCGCGAAACCGCGCGCGATGCTCCCACGCCTTCATGGCCGCCTGCTGGACGATGTCCTCTGTATTGTCGCCTGGCGCCTTAAAGAAGTGGGCCGTTTTCGCCATCATCGGCAATGCGGCTTCGAGTTCGCGGGCAAACTCAGTTTCAGTCACTAATTTCTCGAGCGCCGGAGTTCGGGGACCTCGAATGGCTCTTGACCGGTGAATCGTTCGCAGGCCGCGATCAGATCCAGCACGCCCGGATGTTCCGGGTTGCGTGCGATCAGCTGCGCGCAGGCCGTCAGCAACTCGGCCAGCTCTTCGGCGAACAGGACGCGGATATCGATCGAGATCGGCGCGGCCATAGGGCTTAAGCCGAGCTGTCGGGAACTTCCGCTGGAAGGGCCTTGATCACGTCGTCAAGATGCAGGCATTCCTTCAGATTCGGGCATGGATCATTCGGTTTGATCGGTGCGATCTTTCCGTTGCAATAGTCGTTTCCTGCCGTCGCGTCGTATAGTATTCCAACGAAGGGCGCGGCATAAGTCGACATCAGCACAACTTTGTCGCCGTTCTTTGCTTCCCGTCCATTTTTGTAGTGCATTAGCTTTTCTCCTATGCGGCCCGCTTCTGGACGTTCTTCGTCAGACAATCGAGCACGACCTGTTTACAAACCTTCCGGCACCAGCGCGCCCGGGCGTTGGGGATCGACTTGCGGGTGGATCCCATTTTGTCCTGGGTCCAGACGTTGGCGGGGTTGTCTTCGGTTTCTCGCCTATGCGGTAGACCGAAGAATTTCTTTTGGCTGACGATCTGATCGGCCGGCATGTCGGGATCGGGGATCACCATCAGGCCGATGATCTTGCCCTTGCCCTTCTTGCGCCTCAGAATTTGCACCTTGCGCTCGGCCAGCAGCTTACGGGCCTGGTGCTCGTCGGCCCACATGAGAAAGGATCCCAGGATGTCGAGCACCGGATAGGCGCCGGGCAGCTCTACGGTGGGGATCGGTTCGAACGAATAAGGTTGGGGTGTAGCAGCGGTGACCGGGACTTGACTATCTTTAGAGCCGGCCTTCGCCACCGGCTAACCCCTCTCCACGGCGGGGGCAGCAAGATTCGATCCTGCTATGTGAATAGAGGCACGCGAGTGGGTGTGCGGTTTCACTTCTTTTTTGCCGAAAGTCCCCAACGGGTGGCGAGGTGTTTCGTGACCAGCAAAAAGGCCCTCGCGGGATCTCCCCGCGCAGCATAGCCTCATCCACCCGTTCGAGATTCTTTTTCCTTTCCGTGCGCGGACGTTGCACAGACTCGCTTACAGTAAATCCTGGAGCTGTATTTCTGGCCAGTTCCACTGGCACGGACCATCGCCCTGGGTCAATCCGTCGTCCATGTGTTGGCCCTTGGGACCGAACACGAACAAGCGCACCGAGCCGTCCGCTGCCACGTTCTGAATGATCGCCGGGGATTGGGTGGGCGGATATTTTCCGTCCGCCGAGCCCGGATGATTGTAGATCACGATTGTGCCGATGGTCGGTTTCATTGCGTCTCCTTGTTTATCGTCCAACCGGAATCACCGGCGACGCCCCGCCACCAAACAGGAACGTGCATTGCGCATGCGCGCAGACCTGGCCCTGCATTTTGATTTGCTCCAGCCGCAGGAATTGATCGGGCGATAATTGCATTTCCTCGCGGTAAGCGTTGTCCGCCGCGGCGCGCGATGCTTCGGCGGCCTTGCGTTGATCCTCGGCCAGTTTCCTTTGCTGCTCGCTTAAGATCCGCTGCTGCTGGGTGGCCGTCTCGACGCGTTGATTTTTGATGGCGTCCGGTGGATTTGCTTTACCAACGGTGACTTTGAGAAGTTCCAAAGGTATTTTGGAGCGCTCGATATGCTGCTGCATCGCCTGGGTTATCTCTTGATCGATGGCATCGATCGCGATGGTGCTGATGGCGGTCTCGTTCATGCCGTGCTTCCGAACAGCCTGCCGGACACGATTCAAAAACTCCGCTTCGATGTTGTTCTTGTACCACTCAGGTCCAAAGCTTTTGACGAGCATAACGGAATCTGTCACGCGCACGCGGATGATGCTGTCGAACGTGAGCGGAACACCATCGGACGTCATTAAATCCGTTACATGGATTTGAAACTGTTGCGGCTGCATGATCACGTCCACATCGTCCGTCGTGGCTGCGACGACCTGACGGCCGGTTCGGACCGGCTCAGGATCCACGCCGCCGTGCCCGAAGAACATGGGCTTTTCGATCAACACTTTTTCGTGGCCCGCGTCGGCCGAAACATAACCGCATCCGGCCATCGCCAATAGCAATGCGGACACGTACAGTATTTTGAAAATCATTTCTTCCCCTTGTGCTTTCCGCGTGCGCCGTGCTTGGCGTGCTTGCCGTGCTTCTTCGGTTTGTCGGCCGGCCACAATTCATCCCGCGCGTTCAGGGCTTCCGATGCCGCCGTGATCATGAGCGAGGCCTGGCCGCCGCGCGCGATCGCGAGCGCCGCATGCTCCCAAAAGTTTCGCCGGTCTTTTTCGTGGTCGGTCATTCTCACTTTTTCCCCGCAACCGTTTTGCAGTTTTCCCAATTCATCCGGTCGTAACTCAGCGAACAACCAGCGGCGTTATGCGAGCGTCTGCATCTCCTGCTGGAGGATTTGCGCCTTGCGCTGCAGGGCATTCATCTGACCGAGTAGTTCCCACATCTCGACCTTTTGCTTGTCGGTGAGATCGCTCTGCGGCGCATCTGCCGCGAAGAGCAGCAACGTCAATAGGAAACAGATCAGAATTCGCATCTCTTCACCTCGACAACAGAAAACACACAAACCAAATGACGGCACAGCCCGCGGCCGGGCCCCAGGCGCTGTTAAACAGAAAATAGATCGTCCCTCCGACAGCAATGATGCCGAGACCGATCACCAGATTGTCCATTTGTCCTACAGCTCCAGCCGGGCCAGAATGTCAGAGAGCATGATGAACATCTGTTCCGCGCGTTCGCCCAGGCCCCGCAGGGTTTCCCCGTGTGCTGTGATCGGGCCGTCCACGAGCTTATTGAGGCCCTTGAGGGTTTCTACCCCGATCGGCCGAAGCACCGGCGTCAGGCGGCGCTCCAGCTCGTCGAGAGTCTCCCCGCCCATGTGGAGTGATTTCTCGAGGCGCTGGAGACCGATCGATATCTCGCCGATCGCCGCGTTGGTCGCTGGCCTCTCGGCGGCGCCGCATTCCGCGCCTGAGCGATTCTCCCAGGATTGGCCGAGTTTTAATCTCTCTGCATAATTGTTGTTCGCCATTATTTCCCTTTCACGCCTTCAGCAGAGCGGCCCCGATCCTCTCTCTCCGGGACGTCTGCGCGTCCTTTCGATAAGAGTGCCGCCCTGCTCAAAGCGCGCATTTTCAAAACCTATAAAAAGTGAACGGTCCGATCGTGCATGTTATTTTGTTCGAGTCCGCCCAGCTCGGAAGCGGATCCCCGGCCGGTATGCTGAGATAGTGGTTTGCGCCCGAGGTCGGATCCGCGCCTGGAGAATCCACGATCGCGCAACATTGAATAAACGCCCCGTCCGTTGCCGTCGGAATTTTCGCCGCGTTGGGATCATGGGCGTTGAAACTGGAAAATTGCAGAGTCTGGAGAATGACCCCGGAAAAAGTCTTGGGCCAGCGATTGGCCGCATCCAGCGTCCGGTTGCGGATCACGTGATAGACCCCGTCACGGGCCGCGAGCGATTCCCCGCGGGCCTCGCGCCAGATCGCCAGCGCAGTCAACACGTTTTCGAATTGTTCGAGGGTGGTCACGTGACGTGGGCCGGGTCCATCATTTGGGTTCGAATGACGTCCAAAACTTTTTCTGTTCGGCTTCCTGCTGTCCGGCTAAGGCCGCTGCCAGAGCCTGCGCTCTCAAGCGCTCATGGCGCGCCTTCATGGCGCGGATCAGCCCGGTTGTCTCGATCGCCAGGCCCTGCAGCGTCAGACACAGGGCCACCGACCAATGCGCATGCCTCCAGACCACCGCGAAGAGGATCAACATCAATGTACAGCGAATTGCCAGCGTGATCATTCAGGGATTTCTCCGGCTCCGCTTCCAGTCTTTCTTCCAGCGGCGCCATTCCGATGGCTCGACGGTCGTGACGGCGAAGATTTTGCGGACGAATATCTCTGGGATCGATTCAACGCGTCCCTTGTCCAGCGAGAAAATCTTTCTGATGCGCGTGGGCGCGATTTTGATTACGTCCAGCCAGGCGCGTTTGCCGCCTTCGTTTCCTGGAAACGCCGGCCCGAGCGCTGAGCCTTTTTGGACCGTCGTGCGATTCGCAACACGCCCGTGCTTCTGGACGAATGCGCGGCGCAATGCTTTGGCGCGGCTGCCGCTCACTACGCCGCCTTCTGTTGTTCAGCGGCCGACACATTGATCTGCAGGCCAAACTTTTCCCGCAACACCCCGACGCCATAAAGACATTCGACGGATCCAGATTGGTGCAATACGGCCGGGTCCGGATACAATCTGACCCTGAGTCCGATGTCCGCGAGTTCGGAGTGCCCCTCAACGAATTCTTTACCCGGATAATCAGAAGGCCGCGGTGGAGGGCGGCGGCTTATCAATCCCATCGCCGCGCCTGCGAACGCGATCCCGTGAGTCACCGGCGGCGCCAAATCTTTAACTACGGCCAACGAACGGACAACGCGTAATCCTTTGAAATTTCCGGTCTCGTCGTCGAATCGAGGGCTTTGACGAGCCTGGCGGTACATGCTTGTATCGGCCAGGATAAATTTGGGTTCAGCCAGGGGAATTTTCGCCAGGTACAACGCGGTTTCGGCGTCATCGATCACGCCCTCCGTCAGCGCCGCGGCTGAGATCGGCAGATTTGAAGTAAAGCCTGACCACAGCCGCGCCAGATCGCCGTCAATACTCTGTGCGAGGGCGAGCAGCGCGGGCGCTAAGTAGATTTCTAATCTCTTCGGATTAGCAAGACACTCCGTCATGTCTGGAATAGAGAAACTGGCCTCCATGTGCCGGTTGAGCACGACTTGGGCGTTTCCGATCGGCAGAGCGTTCGTGTGCGAAGACAAGATAGGCATGATCGGGACATTCACGGTGTCGCCGGCCTGGGCCATATAGGTGTCGTAGTCCCGAAGCACCAAGCTGCCAATTGTGAGGTTTTGAAGAAGTGTCGGCGCCGCCATTGCTGTCAGAACTTTCAACAGCCATACCGCGGTGTTGTCTTCTAATTTCTCCATGCTACGCCGCCTTCCGCTCGTCGATGGCCTGAACCTTGGCGACCGCCTTCAATTTGCGCGGTCCGGTCTGGGCCTCGGTCAGAAACTCCTTGTGGCGCCCGATCGGGATATTTTCGTCGACGTCGGCCAGCGCGAAGCCGCACAATTTCAAAAACAACTTCTGACCCAGCAGCTTGAACAGCGCCGGCATCTTGGTGATGGAGCGCTTGTTGGCCTTCTCCGAGATTTCGAGCGAGTAGCGCGCGCCTTCCTGGATGAAGGCCTCCGTGGCCGGCTTGGCGTCGTACCAGCTCTGGATCTGGCCGCGCAGCTGCTCGTGCCGGTCCTTGGTGGGCTTGAAGCGCTCGATTTCGCGCGCCAGGTCTCCGAATTCGTCGATCATTTCGGCTTGTCTGGCTTTGGAGGGGATGGGTAAAGGTAGGGAAGGCATGGGCTATAGAAGATATCGAAGGAGGGTCATGAGAATACAAATGGGCTCAGATGTCGACGCTTCTTGCAGCAAATAGCATCAGAGCGCGAACGCTCCCAAGCCGCCCTGCGATCGATAGTTCTGAAGAGCGTCAACCCATCAGCTTGAAATCACGTTTGGTGTAAACTACTCTCCATGAAGAAAGTAAAGCCGTTCCCTTTGGATAATCTTCCCAAAGGCCTCAAACCGGTGTTCACTACCATGACCCGGGAATTCAACAACGCCTTGAGCCAGGAGACTTTCACGCCCGAGCAGCTACGAATAGCCTTCCGTGCATTAGAGAACTGGGCAATCGACTGCGCCGGAGAAATCTCGGGATCAGTCAAGACTGCCGCAACATAGGCATAATTCCCAGTTGCGCGAAGTGGGATATGATGTGTACGGTGGTGCGGAGCATCCCGGCCACAAGACTGGATGCTACCCGGCGATCGCGAGGCCCGCAGTATGCGATTCGATCGAGCCGTGCGCATTC
>Ga0070713_100000051_pt1 | contig 73697 bp, 59 predicted proteins | sample LARL82metaG_FD_65465 | JGI IMG/M metagenome (GOLD analysis project Ga0070713, IMG submission 65465) | Corn, switchgrass and miscanthus rhizosphere microbial communities from Kellogg Biological Station, Michigan, USA - LAR L8-2 metaG | ecosystem: Host-associated > Plants > Roots > Rhizosphere ... | reverse complement strand
CTTGCGCCGCTTCGCGGCTTCTTCTGTCTTGGCGCCGCTTGCGACCTCTCGTGGTTGTGATGCCACTTCGCGGCTGAGAAGTATTGGCCCGGCACTCTTTTGCTCCCGGGACTGGAACCAATCGTTGTCTTTTATTGTTTGGTTGCGTCTAATGCGGCGTAGGGTCTCGTCCCTGATCCGATACGATCATCACAGAAAGGTCTCACACTTCATGACACGTTGGGTACTCTTCTCGGTATTACTGACTTTTGGTTGGGCTCAGGCGCAGGAGATTCGGACGGGCGATGGGCTGCTGCGGGCGATGCACGAGCGCTACAAGGATTCGTGGTACAAGACGCTTACGTTTACGCAGAAGAGCACTACTTACAAGCCTGACGGAACGAGCACGGCCGATATGTGGTATGAGGCGGCGATGCTGCCGGGAAAGTTGCGGATCGATATTGGTAAGCCAGTGGATGGGAACGGGTATGTGTTAGTCGACGGAAACGTATCGATTGTGCAGAAGGATAAGGTTGCGGGGACTCGTCCGCTGGTGAACATGCTTCTGGTGCTGGGATTCGATGTGTATACGCAGGATCCGGAGATCACGATCAAAGTGGTGAAAGGCCAGGGGTACGACTTGTCAAAGCTTCGTGAGGACACGTGGGAGGGGCGTCCTGCGTATGTAGTTGGGGCCGACAAGGGGGATTTGACGTCGAAACAGTTCTGGGTGGCCAAGGATACGCTTCTGTTTGCACGGGAGATTGAGCCTGCGCGGGATGATCCCAAGAAGGTGGACGACATACGGTTCACGGACTACCGGCCGCTGGCGGGAGCTTGGGTGGCGGCTCGGGTGGAGGTGCACTCGGACGACCGGCTCGTGTTTAGCGAGGACTATACAGATATTCAGGCGAATGTGAAGCTGGCGCCGGCGGTCTTTGATGCGCAGCAATTTAGTAGTACGCATTGGGAGAAGTAAGACTACTGACGTTGGTCCGCGCGAGATCCCTTCGGCGTTCTCAGGGCAGGCTCTTCGCTCCGCCTGAAAGGCGGCTAGCTCAGGATGCCGCGATTGACTCCGTTTCATACAATTCACCTCAAGCATTTGTAGGTGCGGGCTGCTCTCGCAGTAGAATAGCCGCATATTTCTGAAGGCCACTCCAATCTAAGAGGTGCACCGTGGTTCATTTCAAGGTGAACGGACACGCTCAGACGTTTGATGGCGATCCTGAAATGCCGTTGTTGTGGTATCTGCGCGACATTCTCGGACTGACGGGAACAAAATTTGGATGCGGCATGGCTTTGTGTGGAGCCTGCACGGTACTCCAGAACGGAAAAGCCATTCGCTCGTGCTCCAAACCGATGGGCACCGTCGACGGGCTGGAGATCACTACCATCGAAGCCATCTCAAGCAACGGTCCGCACGTTGTGCAGAAGGCATGGGCGGAAGTGAATGTTCCGCAGTGCGGGTATTGCCAACCGGGACAGATCATGCAGGCTGTATCTCTTCTCTCGTCGAAGCCCAAACCTACTGATGAAGACATTGACTCGGTGATGGCGGGCAACATTTGCCGCTGCGGGACCTACCAGCGCATTCGCGCCGCGATCATGACGGCAGCAAAGGAGACAGCATGATCGCTACAGAGAACATCACGGTTGAAAATGTCAGTCGGCGCGGCTTTCTGCAGGGCATGTTCTCGGCGGGAGCCTTTGTATTGTGCGCACGCATTCTTCCGGAGCCAGTTTGGGCTCTAACGAGCGGAGCGTCGGGTTCGGTTGCGTCATCCGCGTTCCATCCGAGTATCTTTGTCGGCATTCACACTGACGGCGCGGTCTACATCGTTTCACACCGGTCGGAGATGGGTAACGGAGTTCGCACCAGCCTGCCGCGTATTCTGGCCGATGAACTGGATGCCGACTGGAGTCGCGTGCACGTTGTGCAGGCGGATGGCGATGAGGTTTACGGATCGCAGGATACGGATGGGTCACACTCGGTCCGCGAATTTTTTGACACGCTGCGCGAAGCGGGAGCGACTGCGCGGCTGATGCTGGTGCGGGCGGCGGCGCAGCAATGGGGTGTTCCAGAGTCACAGTGCGTGGCGGATCCGGTGCATGTTGTTTCCGACAAGAGTTCCAGCCGCAAGCTGGGGTACGGAGAGCTGGCGGTTCTTGCGGCCAGGCAGCCCGTGCCGAAGAAAAAAGAGTTGCAGTTCAAATCTCCGCAGCAGTGGCGCTACATTGGCAAGCCTGCCCCGGGCTACGACGTGACCGATGTGTGCTCGGGCAAGCCCCTGTTTGGCATGGACGTTCGCGTGGACGGGATGCTCTATGCTGCGATCGCGCATCCCCCGGTACTCGGAGGGAAGGTTAAGTCGGTGGATGATTCGGCGACCCTCAAAGTCATCGGCGTGAGGAAGACTATTCCGATCGATCCGTTCAAACCGCCGCATGCATTTCAGCCGCTCGGCGGAGTTGCCGTCATCGCGGACAACACATTCGCCGCATTCAAAGGGCGCAAGCAGCTGAAGATCGAGTGGGACAACGGGGCGAACGCTTCATACAACTCGGCTGAATATAAAAAGGAGTTGCAGGAGACGGCGCGGCAGCCGGGAAAGGTCGTGCATGCGACGGGCGATCCAGACGCGGAGTTTGCCAAGGGCGGCAAAATCGTCGAGGCCGAGTACTTCGCTCCGCATTTGGCGCACGCTTCCATGGAACCGCCGGTGGCAGTGGCTGATGTGCAGTCCGAGAAGGTGATCGTGTGGTCGCCGACGCAGAATCCGCAGGGTGTGCAGGAAGAAGTTGCGAAGGCACTGGGACTGAAGAAAGAAGATGTTACATGCCACGTGACGTTTCTTGGCGGAGGGTTTGGGCGCAAGTCGAAGCCGGATTACGCGGTGGAAGCAGCTTTGCTTTCAAAGAAGACGGGGAGGCCGGTGAAAGTCATCTGGAGCCGCGAAGACGACATAAAGTTCGACTACTACCATTCGGTCGCGGCCATGTACATGAAGGCGGCGCTCGACGATGCGGGCAAGCCGAAGGCGTGGTTGCAGCGGTCGGTCTTCCCTCCGATCGGGTCGACGTTCGAAGCGGGCGCGAATTACGGCGGGGCCGGGGAGATGTCGATGGGATGGAACGTGGTTCCCTTCGACGTGCCAAACTTTCGGTCGGAGAACGGACAGGCGGTGGCGCATGTTCGCATTGGATGGCTACGCTCGGTCGCGAATATCTATCACGCGTTCGCTGTGCAGTCGTTTGCGAATGAATTGGCGTATGCGGCGAATCGCGATCCCTACGACTATCTGCTCACGCTGATTGGGCCGGGACATACGCTGGAGGCTGGACCGCAGGGGCCTCCGGGAGTTGGGGAGAAATATCCTTACGACACGGTTCGACTACGGCGCGTGGCGGAACTGGCGGCGGAGAAAGCGAACTGGGGAAAGAAGAAGAGCGGCAAAGGAAGCGGCATGGGGATTGCTGTACATCGCAGCTTTTACACCTATGTTGCCACTGTCGTGGAGGTCGAGGTAGACGACCAGGGCACGATTCACATTCCGCGCGTGACGACGGCGCTAGACGCGGGAATCGTGGCCAATCCGGAGATGGTGCGGCAACAGTTTGAAGGAGCGGCCGTGTTTGGAACCAGCATCGCTCGCACCGGAGAGATTACGGCAACTGGTGGCGCGGTCGATCAGTCCAACTTCTCCGACTACCAGGTCGCTCGGATGAACGATGCGCCAAGGCAGGTCGACATACATATTGTTGAGAGCGCGGCGCCGCCAGCGGGAGTGGGAGAGCCGGGAGTGCCTCCGTTTGTTCCGGCGCTATGCAATGCGGTGTTTGCGGCGACGGGAAAACGAGTACGGGAGTTGCCACTGACGCGGAACGGATTCTCTTAAACAGGACGATCGGGATAGATGGCGTTCGGAAAGCGAAGGTGGATGAGCCCGGCGCAGAGCAGCAGAATGACCAGGGCAAAGATGCTGCCTTCTGGTCCGGCGGAGCCACCGGTGAGCCAATTCGGGCCCTGCACCGAACTGTTGAGAAATCGGCCTATGCCGAGAAGGCCGCTGTCGGGTGTGCCATAGACAAAGGTCTCTGCCCAGTCCCAGGATGCGTGGAATCCGGCGGCAAACCAGAGATTTCCGGTGCGCCGAATCATCAGGCAGAACAGCAGGCCGGTGGCTACGACCTGCAAAATGCCGAGGATATTTTCTCCGCGGTTACCGAGATGCGCGACGCCGAAGATGCATGAGAGAAATAACGCCGCCGGCCAGAAGCGGATTCGTCTCGACATGGTAAAAAGCCAGTAGCCGCGAAAGGCGAACTCTTCATTCCAGGAAACGGCGAGAAATGTGATTCCCCACGCGATAGCCCAGTGGAGAGCCGCTGCACCTTTAAGCGCGACGGAGTCAATCTGAAAGTGGCCTGAGACGCGGAGAATCAGCAAGAGGGTGGAGAGCATCACAAATCCCCAGAGCGTGCCTTCCCAAAACCTACCGCCGAAAGCCTGACGCGGGGGCATTCCGTAGTCGGCGAGTGAGCGTTTCTCGATGCGCGAGAGGATGTAGGTTGCCAGCGCGACAAAAAACACCATCACCGCTTTGATCGGCAACTCGCTCTCCACCGACAGAACTCCACGGGAGGGCCTAACATGAAAGGCGAGTCCGAGAATGAGTGGAGGAAGGTACGCGATTGCGGCCCAGATGAACAAGCGAGCGCGATCGTTGCGGGTCCTGGACCGCGGTTGCGGTGAGGGTGAGGCGTTCATCCGATTCGAATCACGCGAGAGCTCTCAAGCCTGCGTGGCGTGCGAGCGCATGCGGCGGAGTTGAAGGATGACCTCGGTCAGCAGCAACGGGAGAGCCCAACAAGCCCAGCCGATGGTGATAGCGCGGTCGCCGGCCGGTTGGAGTCGCGAAGTGGGACCGTAGTCGTTCAGTACGCGGAAGGTTACGAACGCAAAGGTGACAACGTAGGCGCGCACCATCCATTCTTTGTGGACTGGGATGCGCCTGCGCAGGATCGCGTAGTAGGCCATGCCGGCTGTGGTGACCCAGGCTGTGTCCAAAGCCAGCAGCGAGAATCCGAAGGCCCATCCGAAGGTGGTTGCGATTGCCATGTGGAAGGCTCCGATGGAACCGATGGCGACGCCGCCGAGGAAGAGGCGTCCGGTCCAGCGATGCAGGCGCACATAGCGCGCCCGGAAGCCGCTCCAAAACTGCCATGGGCCGGTCAGCAGAGCGACCATGCCACCGGTCATGTGCATGAGAAGCCAGGCGCGATCGGTCCAATAGTTGGCGGCGCCAAGAGCCGGATCGGTATACGCCGTTTGGTTGTAGTTCAGGTAATACCGGAAGACGTACTTCAGAACGAAGGCTAGTGCAATGGCAAGGATCGCGCTCGACGCGGCGACCTTGAGAGCGAAGTTTGAGGTTCTCTTGCCTGACGGAAGAGCAACGCGGCCAGAAGTTGCCAGAGTAGACATGAGTCCCCTTGTTTTCCGCTGAGACAATTTACACCTAAATGCTCGCTCCGCAAGAAGAATCAATAGTGTGAGGTCTTGAACCGCAGGCCCATCAGCGATAGTATGACCTGCTGCATCGATTGCGAGGCAAGAAACAATATGCCCCAAAACTACGTTCCTATTTTTATTTTCATCGCCATTGTGGGATCGCTGTTGCCCATCACCCTGCTGCTGGCGAAATTGGTGCGGCCTTCGAACCCGAGCAAGACGAAGTTGATGCCGTATGAATGCGGGATCGATCCGATCGACAGCGCGCGGGGGCGGTATACGGTGCGCTATTACATAATCGCCATTCTGTTTGTCGTCTTTGATGTGGAAACGATTTTTCTGTTTCCATGGGCGGTGAGGTTTAAGGCGTTCGGCCTGTTTGGATTGCTCGAGATGCTGATTTTTCTGGCCATCCTGATCGTGGGGTACATTTGGGTTTGGGGAAAGGGCGCGCTGGAGTGGGTTTAAGGCACGCTGCGCGGGCGAAACGCCCCGCTACTGCCGCCGGGACGGCGGAGCTACCTGCTAGATGAACGCAGCGATTGATAATCCGATGGATTCGTCTCCGGCTGAAACCTTTACAGCTTCGCGGTGGACCCAGGGGAATTTTTTCTTTCCGACCAAACTTGTGGTTAGCCCGCAGCGGGTCATCCGAACTAAGTCGAAGTTATTTGGCAGCAACGAAGAGAGCATACCGATTTCGAAGGTCGCGTCGGTGCACATCTCTACCGGTGTGTTCTGGTCCGAGATTGTGATCGAGTCGACAGGCGGCAGCGACCCGATCACCAGCCATGGGCATCGCAAGGCCGAGGCCAAACGCATCCGCGACCTCATCGAGAGCTACCAGGCACAGTCGCGCGGTTGAGTTACCACGTTCAGTGTGCCGGCCGATAGATCAAGCCAATCACCATCCCGGTGATTATCCATTCCACGAAGTAGGCTAGCGATTGCTTGATCGTCAACGCCAGTCCGATGTTCAGGTTGACGTGATTGTGGATGACAAAGGAGCAGACGGCGAAGAGGCCGATCAGCGCGCCAAAGCGGATACCCTCGGTAAGGCCCGAACCTCCTTGATAGAGCATGGCATAGAGAACAGCCAAGACAAGCATCGCGATGAGCATGGCGAACATTCCGAACGGCATGACGCTCTTGATGGCATCCTGCGAGCGGTAGACCGCAGGATATTTCGCGAATTCATTGCGGAGCGGTGGGAATAGCCCGAACAAAAGGCCTCCCAGGGTGAAGTACGCAGCGAAGGCGCCGAGGGACGCGAGAAGAATGCGGGATGCGTTCATGGAAAATCCTTTCCAAGATTTTGGAGCTTGGACACGCTTTGGATTCACCAGGACAGAGCTGGCAGTTCACGCGGTACCTTATCAGATCGTACGGATGCAGGAAAGGCGAAATAACGGACCTGGTGCCGGATTTGAGGCGAACGGCAAACCGCATCACAAGTTCAGGATTGCGAAATCTTCTCGACGAAGTTCGCGCCGCGCGAATCGTTGACACTATCCGCTCAAGCTGATAAAAGTTAACGTTCTTTTCAATGCAGATTCCGCTGGAGCTTTGTGTCTTCGGATATGCCGGAAGAAACCAAATCCCCCGCTCCACCGCCGCCGGAAGGTGAACCGAAGCCGACGGCGGAACAGCCCGCAACCCCGGGCGGGGTGAAGGCTACCTCATCCGGGTCGGTTCAATCAGAAACAAAAGCTGCTCCTGCTGTCGCAACTCCCGCTACTCCGCCGAAACCTGTCGCCGCTGCGCCTGCAACCCCCGCTGCCAAGCCTGCTGCTGCACCTGCGAAACCTGCCGCTCCTGTGCCTGTGCCGTGGGATTCCCCGATGGTTGCGAAGCTCAAGGGCGAATATGGATCGGGGATTGAACCGCTGATGCATCTGGGGCAGAACTACATGGTGGTGGACCGGTCGCTGATTCCGGAGATTCTGCAAGTTTTGCGGAACGAAGAGCAGTTCGACTACTGCGTAGATATTACCGCGGTGCACTATCCCAAGCGCGAGAAGCAGTTTGATGTGGTGTGGGTGCTGTATTCGTTTGCGCGGAATGAGCGCATTCGCGTGAAGACGCAGATTGCGGACGGAGAGACGCTTCCGAGTTCGGTTCCGATCTGGGCGACGGCCAACTGGCTGGAGCGCGAAGTGTTCGACATGTTCGGAATCAAGTTCGATGGACATCCGGATATGAAGCGGATTTTGTTGCCCGATGGGTGGAAGGGGCATCCGTTGCGGAAAGATTACGGGATTTTGCAGCAGGATAATGAGTGGGTGCAGATCAATTTGGGGATTGAGAGCGGGCAATGAGGATTGGAACGCCGCACGCGAGATCCCTCGCCTCGCTGGAGAAAACGCGAGGCTTCGGCATGACGCCAGAAAGAAAACGAGCACAGACGGACTAACAAATAGTGACCGATCCGAATTCAATGTCGCCGCTGGATCTGGAGACGCCGGACAAGACGTTTCTGGACGCCAATGAACTCGTTATCAACATGGGGCCGCAGCATCCGGCAACCCATGGAGTGCTGCGTGTCATTCTGCGGCTGGATGGCGAGAAGGTGTTGGGGCTCGAGTGCGTGATCGGGTATCTGCACCGTGGCGTTGAGAAGATTGCGGAGAATCGGACTTACACGATGTTCAATCCATACGTCGATCGTATGGATTATGTTGCTGCGGTCTCGAACGGCCTAGGATACTGCGAGGCCGTTGAAAAACTTCTGAGCGTTGAGGCGCCGCCGCGGGCGCAGTACATTCGCGTGATTCTGACGGAGCTCAACCGGATCGCAAGCCACCAGCTTTGGCTAGGGACGCATGCGCTCGACATTGGCGCGATCACCCCGCTGTTCTATACCTTCCGCGACCGGGAAGAGATTCTCAAGATTTTCGAGAAGTATTGTGGAGCGCGGCTGACGACGCATGCGTTCCGCATTGGCGGGCTGCAGTACGAGGCCTATGAAGGTTTCGAAAGGGACGTCAAAAACTTCCTTACATTCTTCGCGCCGAAGATCGATGAGTACGAAGAACTGCTGACGACGAACCGCATCTGGCTGGAGCGCACCAAGGGAGTCGGAGTGATTTCGGGGCCGGATGCAATTGCGCTTGGGGTGACTGGACCGGTGCTGCGCGCTAGCGGCGTGAAGTGGGATCTTCGAAAAGCTCAGCCCTACGCCAACTACAAGAACTTTGATTTTGAGATTCCTACTGGACAGAGTGGCGACACCTACGACCGGTACCTGGTGCGGATGGTGGAGATGAGGCAGTCGTGCCGGATCATTGAGCAGGCGGTGGCGGGAATTCCGGAAGGGCCCATCATGGCGAAGGTTCCGAAGGTGATGAAGCCTCCGGTGGGCGAGGTCTACCACTCGATCGAGGCTCCCAAGGGCGAGCTGGGATATTTCATTGTGAGTGACGGGTCGACGCAGCCTTACCGGATTCGAGTGCGGCCGCCGTCTTTCGTGAACCTGCAGGCGCTCGATGTAATGTGCCGGGGACAGCTGGTTGCGGACGTGATTGCGGTGATCGGCACGCTAGACATTGTTCTGGGCGAGGTAGACCGCTGATGCACGATTTGATTCTGTACATTCAGTCCTACCTCGATAGTGATCGGACGCCCGGCGGAGCTGGAAACCTGTTCTGGGCAACCGTCTATATTTTGCTGGTGTTTGCCGGACTCTCTGTAGCCGTCATCGCCATGAACTGGCTGGAGCGGAAGATTCTGGCTCACATGCAGGTGCGGCTGGGACCGATGCGGGTTGGGCCGCACGGATTGTTGCAGCCGATTGCAGACGCCATTAAGCTGCTGCTGAAAGAAGACATCATTCCTGCCGAAGCGGACGCGATTGTGTTCTGGGTGGCACCGTTCATTGTCGTGCTCGCGGCCTTCACCGTATTTGTCGTTGTTCCCTTCGGGCCCACTCATGCCATTACCGATATGAACATCGGCATCCTCTTTATGCTGGGGGTTTCGTCGCTCAGCGTGTTGGGGATTGTGACTGCGGGATGGGCTTCGAACTCGCACTATCCGCTGATCGGCGCGCTGCGCTCGAGCGCGCAGATGGTTTCGTATGAAGTGGCGATGGGACTGGCGGTTGTCTCGGTCATTCTGATGACCAGCCTGAATGAGCAGAGTACAGGCACCTTGAGCATGATCGGGATCGTGCAGGCTCAGCTGTCGCAGGGCGAGTGGTTCGTCTTTAAGTTTTTTCCGCTCGGGCTGATTGGATTCTTCATTTTCGCCGTGGCCATGGTGGCTGAGACCAACCGTGCACCCTTCGACTTGCCGGAAGCGGAATCGGAATTGACGGCGGGATTCCACACGGAGTACAGCGGGTTCCGATGGTCTTTATTCTTTCTGGCGGAATACTCGGCGATGATCGCGGTGTCGTCGATCGCGGTGACGCTATGGCTGGGCGGGTGGTTGCGGCCATTTCCAAACTGGCTGAACGGGTCCACGTGGGAGCTTGTCTTCGCGCTGTTCCCCGGAGTTACGTTTCTGCTGCTAGGTGTCATGTGTTTCTACAACACAGCGCGCATGCCGAAGCATCCGCTGTTCAGGATCCAGACGATCGGACTCGCCGGGTTCGGCGCGGTACTGGCACTTATCGGACTGATTTTGTTTATTCCGGAAGTCCGCGTGCGAGTCGTGGACATTTATTGGTTCTCGGCGAAAGTTGCGGCCTTTATGTACATGTATATCTGGTATCGTGGCACGTTCCCGCGTTACCGGTTTGATCAGCTCATGAAAGTAGGGTGGAAGATTCTTCTACCCATGGGCCTAGTGTTGCTCATTGCTACAGCCGTATTGGCGATGCGAACCGAGGTTTGGGTCGGAATTGTAGTGCCGCTGTGGCAGTGGTTCGTGGGTATACTGCACTCGCTGGTGAGCTCGTTATGAATCCTCCGGTAGCGACTCCGTTCTTCTTCTATTTGCTGGCCGCCACGATGATCGTCGGAGGAATTCTGGTGATCACGCGCAAGAACGCGGTGCATTCGGCGATGGCGCTGATTACCACGTTGCTGGCCCAGGCTGGGATCTACCTGATGCTGTACGCTCCGTTCGTGGCTGGCGTGCAGATCATTCTTTATGCCGGCGGCATCATGGTGCTGTTCCTGTTTGTGATCATGCTGATCAATATGGAGCGGTCGGTAAAAGAGCGGCAGTTTAACAAGCAATGGCTGGTCGGAATCGTCGCTGCGGCGGCACTCGGTGGGCTGTTCATCGCAGTTTACACGACCACGACAAAAGGCAAGATGCTGTTTCCCGAAGGACGCATGAGCTTTGGCGAAGATCAGAATACGCAGGCGATCGCGTCACTGCTCTTCGACCGGCACGCGGGGCAATATATGTTCGCTTTCGAGATCGCGTCCCTGCTTTTGCTGGTGGCGATTATTGGGGCGGTAGTCATGGCCAAGAAGAGGATTTGAGAAGACAGCTGCTAGCTTCCGGCTTTTAGCTAGGTGCTAAATCAGAATTTCGACATGGATGCAATGCTTCACATCTCGACGCTGCACTATTTGGTTTTGGGCGCAGCACTTTTTCTGCTCGGGGTGATTGGCGTTTTGACACGGCGGAACGTGGTCATCGTGCTGATGTCGATTGAGCTGATTCTGAATGCTGTCAATTTGAACCTGGTTGCTTTCTCGCGGTACTGGCAGGGGATTCATGGTCCCGGTGCGTTGCATGGACAAGTGTTTGCGATTTTCGTCATCACCGACGCAGCTGCAGAAGCTGCGGTCGGCCTGGGCATTCTGATCGCCTTCTTCCGGAACAAGGAGACGGTGAACGTGGATGAAGTGAATTTGTTGAAGTGGTGAAAGTCAGCACCCGGATCTGTCATCTTGAGTGGAGCGAAGGACCTATGTACTGGTAGCAACATGAGAGTGCATAGGTTCTTCGCTTCGCTCAGAATGACAACACGAAGAATGAAATGATTTTTCTAGAGCACATCTGGCTGATTCCTCTGTTTCCTGCGCTGGGCGCGGCGATCATGTTCTTTTTTGGGCGCAAGCTGCAGAAGGCTACGGTCAGCGCGGTTTGCGTCGGGTCGGTGTTACTCGCCTTCCTGATGGCTTGCGGCGCAGTGTGGCAGTACACCAACTGGGCTCCAGCGAACGACCACAAACCTTACGAGAAGATCCTCTACACCTGGCTTGGCACCGACACGGGGCATACGACGTACTTGAAAGCAGATCGGACGCCGGCGCCTCTGCAGGCCGATGCGGGATTCCTCCTCGACCCACTTTCCAGCATCTGGCTGCTGTTTGTGACCGGCGTAGGGATGCTGATCCATATTTACTCTACCGGGTATATGGCACATGAAGGCGGGTATTACCGATTCTTTGGGTACCTAAACCTCTTCATGTTTTCGATGCTCACCCTGATTCTGGCCAACAACTACGTGCTGATGTTTGTTGGGTGGGAAGGCGTTGGGCTGTGCTCGTATCTGCTGATCGGGTTTTATTTTCAACGGAAGTCGGCGAGTGATGCCGCCAACAAGGCGTTCATCGTCAACCGTATTGGCGACGCGGGGTTTCTGCTAGGCATGTTCTTTATCGCCTGGTACCTGGGTTCGCTGCGATTCATCGACGTGAACGCAGCGGCCCGCAGCGGAGCATTTCATATCGGCGACCCGATCATTACCGCGGCAACTCTGCTGCTCTTTGTGGGAGCCTGCGGCAAGTCGGCGCAGCTTCCTCTCTATGTATGGTTGCCTGATGCGATGGAAGGGCCTACGCCGGTGTCGGCGCTGATTCACGCGGCGACGATGGTGACGGCCGGCGTTTACATGGTGGCGCGGTCGAACGCACTGTTCGTCCTGGCGCCGAAGTCGATGCTGGTTGTGGCTATTATCGGGGCGCTCACGGCTATTTTTGCTGCGTCCATCGGGCTGGTGCAGAACGACATCAAGCGGGTACTGGCTTATTCAACGGTTTCGCAGTTGGGTTACATGTTTCTCGCGCTTGGCGTGGGGGCGTTTGCTGCGGGCGTGTTTCACGTATTTACCCACGCATTTTTCAAGGCGCTGCTGTTCCTTGGGGCGGGGTCGGTGATTCACGCCATGAGCGGGGAACAGGATATGCGGAATATGGGCGGACTGTCGGGAAAGATTCCAGTGACGTTCCGCACGATGTTCATTGCCACGCTGGCCATCGCGGGAATTCCTGGGCTCGCCGGATTCTTCTCGAAGGACGAGATTTTATGGCAAGCCTGGAAGTTCCATCCTGCACTGTGGGTCATCGCCTTCGCCACCGCGCTGATGACAGCTTTCTACATGTTTCGACTGGTCTACCTGACCTTCTGGAGCCCGTCTCGAATCACTAGCCACGAGGTTGAACATCATATTCACGAGTCTCCAAAGTCGATGACTGTGCCCCTGGTGATCCTTGCCTTCTTCTCGATTGTAGGCGGGTATCTCAACGTATCCGAGGGACTCGGCGGGTCCAAACGCCTCGACAAGTTCCTCGGCCCGGTGTTCGCAAATCACAAGGAGACGGCTGAGACGTCATCCAGCGGCGAGGAAGGTCCTCGTGGGACAGAATACCTGCTGATGATTCTTTCGGTTGCGGCTGCTGGGGCGGGATGGTTCCTGGCGGCACGCGCCTATGGCAAGGCCGACAAAGGGTACACCGAACCGATCGCCGCTGCTGCGCCGCCTCTCTACAACACGTTACTCAACAAGTATTACGTGGATGAAGGATACGACTATGTGTTCACCGGGCGCCGGAAGGTGGGCGATGTGCGGCTAGGCGTGATGGGGGCCGGCGAAGCGAGTTCGTGGTTCGATGCAAATGTAGTCGATGGCGCGGTGAATGCCGCCGGCTGGATTACCCGGACATCCGCGACGTTTTCCGGTTGGTGGGACAAGTGGATTATTGACGGGATTGGCGTGAACGGCCCTGCGATTCTGGCGCGCATGTTGAGTTATCCGGCGCGGCTGTTGGAGTGGGGTCTGGTGCAATGGTATGCCCTGGTGATGACGGCGGGGCTGGTAGGGTTTGCGTTTTACTACGTGTATCACTGAGGCACTTTTTGCCACTAGCTCTTAGCTTTTAGCCAGACCCTATGGCGGAGAGCTTCGAGCTAGGGGCTAAGAGCTAAAGGCTAAGAGCTTTCATGCAAAACCATATCTTATCGATCATTCTTTTCACGCCGCTGCTGGGGGCGCTGATCCTCCTGTTTGTTCCGAAGGAGAATAAGGACGCGGTCCGCTGGATTGCGAACTTTTTCGCGCTCGCCGGCTTTCTGATCTCGATCCCGCTGGTTCCAATGTTCTGGGACAAACGCTTCGAGCCGGGCTTCAAGTTCATCGAGGGCAGCGCGGGCAACTGGATCCCTTCGATCGGCGCGGGGTACATCTTGGGCATCGACGGCATTTCGTTTCTGCTGATCATGCTGACGACGCTGCTGGGGTGGATCTCGATTCTGTCATCGTGGACCGCGATCGAGAATCGGGTAAAGGAATACTACATCTGGTTCTTGTTTCTGCAGACAGGCATGCTGGGCGTGTTCATGGCGCTGGATTTCTTCCTCTTCTTTGTGTTCTGGGAGGCGATGCTGGTGCCGATGTATTTGCTGATCGGGATTTGGGGCGGACCGCGGAAACTCTACGCCGCCATCAAGTTCTTCCTCTACACCCTGGCCGGATCGGTACTGATGCTGCTGGGAATTCTGTTTCTGTACTTCCACCATCACTCGGTCACAGGGGTATATACATTCGCGTTGCAGTCGCTGTACGAAACTGCGCCGCGCATCTATGCGGATTACGGACCGCAAGTTGCCACCTTGCTATTCCTGAGCTTCTTCTTCGCGTTTGCCATCAAGGTGCCAATGTTTCCCTTCCACACGTGGCTGCCGGATGCGCACGTGGAGGCTCCGACGGCTGGTTCGGTGATCTTGGCGGGCGTTCTGCTGAAGATGGGGACCTACGGATTTATCAGGTTCTCACTTCCCTTCTTCCCCAACGTAATGTCGAATCCGGCGACGTTCATGCACATGACGGTGCGCGGATGGATGATCTTTCTGTCGATCGTCGGAATCATCTACGGTGCGCTTGTATCGCTCATGCAGAAGGACATGAAGAAGCTGGTGGCCTATTCTTCCGTGAGCCACCTGGGCTTCTGCACGCTGGGAATTTTTGCGCTGACGCCGCTGGGGCTGAGCGGATCGGTCCTGCAGCAGATCAATCATGGCATTTCGACGGGCGCTCTGTTCTTGATTGTCGGAATCCTTTATGAACGGCGGCATACGCGCGAGATTGCGGAGTACGGCGGCATCTCGAATGTGATGCCGCTCTATGCCACGATCACCATGATCATGTTCCTGTCGTCGATGGGCCTGCCGCTGCTCAATGGGTTCGTCGGCGAGTTCACAATTTTGCAGGGGACGTTCATGGAAAACTGGCGCTGGGGCGCTTGGGCAGTGCCGGGAGTCGTGCTCGCGGCGGCGTATTTGCTGTGGCTTTACCAGCGCGTGTTCTTCGGGACCGTCACCAATCCGAAGAATGAGAAGCTGCATGATTTGACGCCGCGCGAAGTGGCGACTTTCGTTCCTCTGCTGATCATGGCGTTCTGGATTGGGCTCTACCCCAAGCCGTTTTTCCAGATTCTGGAACAGCCTGTGAATCATACGATTGCGGTGGTGCGGCCTGATTATCCGCAGCCTGCAGTGAATGCCGCAGCACAACCGAGCGCACTTGCGGCCCCGACGGGGGGGATGCCGTCCACTACGAATCCGCCGTCTGCGGACACAAAGGGGACGAACTAGTGGTCTGGACCGACTACCTACTAGCGTTGCCGATCACGCTGCTGGCCCTGTTCGCGCTCGGCATCCTGCTGATCGACTTCATGCTCCCCAAGGAGATGAAGTGGGCCAACGCGGTGACCGCGTTCATCGGCGTGATGTTTTCGGCTGCGGGCGTGTACAAGATTCAGCTCTGGTTGGGATCGTCGCCCGGATCGTTCGGGCTGATGCGGACCGTGCTGATGGACCGCTTCGCGATCTATTTTTTCTATCTCTTCCTCGCGGGAACGGCCATCGCGATTCTGATGTCGGTAAGGTATCTGGAGACCGAGCATGAGAATCATGGCGAATACTATGCGCTGATGCTGCTCTCGGTTGCGGGAATGATGTGCATGGCCGCTGGGATCGATATCGTTCTCATCTTTATCGGCCTGGAATTGATGGCCATTTCGACCTACGTGCTAGTGGGATTCCTGCGCCGCGACCGGCGGTCGAACGAAGCGGCGTTGAAATATCTGCTACTGGGAGCGTTTTCCTCAGGCATCTTCGCATATGGACTTTCCCTGCTCTACGGACTGACCGGGAGCACGAACCTCGCCGTGATTCAGCAAGAACTGATGCGGCACGTGCTGAACAGCGAATATAAGCCAGTCGCTGTTGTGGCCCTACTGACAACGATCACGGGGCTGCTGTTCAAGATCGCGGCGATTCCATTCCACCAATGGGCGCCCGATGCGTATGAAGGCGCGCCGACCAGCATCACAGGATTTATGTCGGTCGCAGTGAAGGCTGCCGGATGGGCAATGCTGCTGCGCATTCTAGTCGTTGGACTGATGCCGATGCGCGCGATCTGGGTGCCCCTGCTAGTGTTCGTCTCAGTGGCGACCATGACGGGAGCGAACTTTGCCGCACTCACGCAGACCAACACGAAGCGGTTGCTGGCTTATTCTTCCATCGCGCATGTTGGATACATGCTGCTCGGCCTGATCGCGGGTACGGCGACTCAGCTAAGTCCTGATGGAATCAAAGGGATTTTGATTTATCTGCTGGTTTACACGTTCATGAATCTCGGCGCCTTCGCGGTGATCACGGCACTGCGGCATCGCAACGTGATCGGGGACGAGCTCGACGACCTCAACGGACTCTATTCTCGCGCTCCTGTTGAAGCCGTTCTGATGCTGGTGTTTATGCTGTCGCTGGCCGGAATACCACCGCTGGCGGGCTTCTGGGGCAAGTATTTCATCTTCCTCAGCCTGATTGAGTCTGGGCACTACGTACTGGCGTCGCTAGGTGTTCTCTACTCCGTTTTCGGGCTTTACTACTATCTGAAGATTGCCAATGCCATGTTCATGGGCAAGGTGGAAAAAACCGAAGAAACTTTGCCTGTCAGTTTGAGCATGCGAGCGGCGATTGCCGTGACCGGGCTCGCGACGCTTTATATCGGACTTCTACCTGACGGGTTCATCCGACTCGTGAATTGGGCGCTGGGAATCGCGCAGAATCCGAGCGTGGCCAAGCTAACGCAATAGTCCTAGACTGATTTGGTGGATCGAGAGACGTTGCGAGCAAGGTCTCTCGGACGGCAGATTCCCTCCAAGCCTCCCGCGCAGAATATCGGCAACACTCACCTTCTCGGTGTCATCTCAAGGCTTATAAGACACCAAGGGTAGGTGAAGTCTGACCATGAGACGCCGAGATTTCTTCAAGAACGCTGCCCTATGCGGCGTCGCCACCACCCTACCCGCGGCCTTCGCGCAAGACAAGGCTTCCACCCAGGAGAATGCCATGCATCAGATTCCCCTCGCCCAATCCGCTGGAACCCGTAAAGGGGAGATGCTGTACCGCACCTTGGGACGCACCGGAGAACAAGTTTCGGCAATCGGGATGGGCGGCTTTCATATTGCGAAGCATGGGCTGACCGATGAAGAGAGCATACGCATGGTCAGGTCGGCCGTTGATCGCGGCATTACGTTTCTGGACAACAGTTGGGATTACAACGAAGGCCAGAGCGAAATCTTGATGGGGAAGGCGCTCAAGGACGGATACCGGAACAAAGTTTTCTTGATGACGAAGATCGACGGCCGGACCAAAGAGGTGGCCGAACGCCAGATTGAGACATGCCTGGAGAGGCTGCAGACCGATCACATCGACCTGGTACAGCACCATGAGATCATCCGGTTCGACGATCCGGATCGCATTTTCGCGGAAAGCGGGGCGAACGAGGCAATGGTGGCGGCGCAAAAGTCGGGCAAAATTCGCTACATTGGCTTTACGGGGCACAAAGATCCCCACATTCACCTTTATATGTTGAAAGTTGCTATGGAGCACGGCTTCCATTTTGACAGCGTGCAGATGCCCTTGAACGTGATGGATGCCCACTTCCGCAGCTTTGGTCAGATGGTTTTGCCGGAACTGGTCAAGCAAGAGATCGGGGTGCTCGGCATGAAGTCGATGGGCGATGGGGTCATTCTCAAGAGCAAGACAGTTTCACCGATCGAATGTCTGCACTACGCGCTCAGCCTGCCGACATCAGTCGTGATCACGGGCATCGACAAGCCAGAGATCCTGGATCAAGCGTTTGAAGCGGTGAAGACATTTCAGCCCATGAACAGCGAGCAGATCGGGCAACTGCTGGCCAAGACGAAGGAAGTTGCAATGGCAGGTAAATACGAACTGTTCAAGACTTCCTCTCACTTCGATTCGACCGCGAAGCATCCTGACTGGCTGGGCGGGGATGCGCCGGATGTACGGAAACTAGCGCCGCCGAGCGCATAGCCGATCGCACGGAACCCAAGAGCCTTAGCGCTGCTCGCTGGACTTCATTTATCATTCCGTTACTCGTCGTCCTCAGCGGTCTGGATCTCGACGGGTCTATTTCTCCCGAATGCTCCCGAGGAATCAGATCGACCGCATCCCTTCCTGTAGAGCGATCATTGGTCTTGGCTTTGTGGCCACCATTCTCTTCGCAAATGCAGGAATGCTTCTGGCACAAGGGACTGCATCTGCACAACTGGAAAGCGGTGAGCAGATCTATAAGGCTGCGTGCGTCGCGTGCCACGGACCGGATGGGCAGGGGACGCTAAAATCCATTGCTGGTTTTGAGCAGCCCCGAACGTTCCCCGACTTCACTCGATGCGATCAGACGACGCCCGAGGCGGATTTGGCATGGAAGACGGTGATTACGCACGGCGGACCGAACCGCGGTTTCTCGCAGATCATGCCGTCGTTCGAAGAGGCGCTCACACCGAAACAGATTGACCAGGTGGTTGGGTACCTGCGCGGGTTCTGTCGTAATAAGCGCTGGCCGCGAGGGGAATTGAATCTGCCGAGGGCGATCGTTACGGAGAAAGCTTTCCCTGAGGACGAAGTGGTCGTATCGAGTGCTGTGAATGCGACGGGCGCACCTGGGGTGAGCAGCCACATTATCCACGAGCAGCGGTTCGGAATGAACAACCAGATCGAAGTGGATGTTCCGATTACGTTCGAGGACCAGAACCACACGTGGTACGGAGGGGTGGGCGACACCACGTTCGGTGTGAAGCGGGTCATGTTCTCGAGCCTGCCCGCGGGATCGATTCTCAGTCTGCAGGGCAGCGTTATTGTGCCAACCGGCAATAAAGAGCGAGGGTTTGGTACGGGTACGACTACGTTTGAGACGTTCGCGGCGTTTGACCAACTGTTCCGGTCGAATACTTTTATTCAAACGCAGTTTGGCGCGGATCTGCCGCGGCATACACAGATTTCGCCGCAATCCATTTTCTTCAACACGGCTGTGGGGCAGAGCCTGGCTGCGGATCATGGAATGGGCCGTTTGTGGTCGCCGATGGTCGAATTTCTGGCAGACCGTGACCTGGTCGAACACGCAAAGATGAATTGGGATCTGCTGCCCCAGATGCAGGTGACGATCAGCAAGCGGCAGCATATTCGCGCGGATCTTGGAGTGCGCATTCCGGTGAACAACACGATGGGGCGGCCGGTGCAATTGATGTTTTACGTGCTCTGGGACTGGCAGGATGGCCGGTTGAACGAGGGTTGGTAATGACACGCTTCCGGCAGATTCGTGAGGCGATTGTTCTATCAGCGGTCACGGGCTTGCTGTGCGCTTCGATGAGTGGAGCCGGCGGTCAAAAGGAATTGAAGCCGCAGTTTCACACTTCGGACCGCTGCCTTGCGTGCCACAACGGATTGACGACTGCTTCTGGCAAAGACGTGTCGATTGGCTTCGATTGGCGAGCGAGCATCATGGCCAATTCTGCACGGGATCCTTACTGGCAGGCCAGCGTCCGGCGGGAAGATCTGGACCATCCTGAGTCGCGGGCGGCGATTGAAGACAGTTGCGCGGACTGCCACATGCCCATCGCTCGGTACGAGTCGAAATTGCAGGGTCGCTTGGGCGAGGTTTTCGCGCATCTTCCGTTCGAGGACGATCCCAAGAAAAATGCGGCAGCAGAGGATGGAGTTTCCTGCTCGGTGTGTCACCAGATTGGAAAAGAGAAGCTGGGCACACGAGAGAGCTTTAACGGGGGATTTGTGGTGGATGCTCCGCAAGCGGAGGAGAATCATCCGGAGTATGGGCCGTTCGTGGTTCAAAAAGGCCAGGCCCGAATCATGCAGACTTCGACTGGAGGTTTTCGGCCAACGAAAGCGGGACACATTCACGACTCTGCTCTGTGCGCCACCTGTCATACGTTGTATACAAAATCCCTGGCGGCCGATGGCAAAGAGATTGGATTGTTCCCCGAACAGATGGTGTATCTGGAATGGCAGCACAGCAATTATTCGGAGAAGGAGAGTTGCCAGTCCTGTCACATGACACAAGTGGAAGAAGATGCGCCCATTGCGGCGGTGTTAAGCGAGCCGCGGCAGGGGGTGAGGCAGCATACGTTTGTGGGCGCGAATTTTTTCATGCTCAATTTGCTGAACAAGTATCGCAACGACCTCAGCGTCAGCGCGTTACCGGCGGAACTCACGGCAGAGGCGGAGAGAACGAAGCAGTTCTTGGAATCGCGATCCGCTCGGGTGAGCATTCGTGAAATCGACATGGCTTCGGGGAATCTTAGGGTCGATGTTTTCGTTCAGAATCTCACGGGGCATAAACTGCCGACTGCATTCCCTTCCCGGCGGGCATGGCTTCATTTTCTGGTTCGTGATCAGGCGGGGAAGGAGATATTTGAGTCGGGTGCACTAAATGCGGATGGCTCGATCCAGGGGAATGATAACGACGCGGATGCTTCGCGGTTTGAGCCACATTATCGCGAGATTACGAGCCCAGAGCAGGTGCAGATCTACGAACCCATTCTGAAGGATGCAGCGGGCCACGTTACGACCGGACTATCGGCGGCTACCGGATACGTGAAGGACAACCGGCTGCTCCCGGCGGGGTTTCAGAAACAGACTGCCAGTCAGGATATTGCGGTTGCGGGCGACGCTGTGGACGATCCGAACTTTACCGATGCCGGCGACCTGATTCGTTACTCTGTGCCACTACGCGATGGAACTGGACCGTGCCATGTTGAGGTTGAACTTTGGTATCAACCGATCGGCTTTCGATGGGCCCACAACCTGAGTAGCTATCAAAGTTTCGAAACCCACAGGTTTGTAGCTTATTTCGAGTCCATGCCCACGAGCAGCGCCACCGTATTGGCGCGAGCATCGGCAGACCACTGATGTGGAATATCTGACAATCAAACTGCCAAAGGTTGTCGCGGGCGATGCCAGCCCCGTGGTGCGATAGAATTCGATCGTGCCTGAAGATCAAAAACGGCCGCGCAAGCCGAACGGGCTGGTCTCGGCGGCCCGCTACTCCGAGATTGGATTCATTATCCCGGCGGCTGTATTTCTGGGGTATGCGCTGGGCAAACTACTCGACTACTGGCTGCATACTCACTGGATCTATCTGGCCGGCGTAATTTTCGGGGCCGTGGCCGGGTTCGCGCAGATGATCCGGTCGGCGATTGTCTTATCGCGGGATAAGAACGACCGATGACTCCGGCTCCGCTACCTGACGGGCTGCCTCCTGCTGAGACGCCGGAGGCTTCACCTGCAGCCGATCGCTTCTTTTCTGCGGCAATTCCAAGGATGCTCCGCTTTGTCCTGATTCTTGGGGCCGCCCTGACGGTGGCAGTGGCCTGGCGATTTGGCATGGTGACGGCGATTGGATTCGCCGCAGGGAGCTTTATCGCTTACCTCAGCTTCCGCTCGCTGAACCGGGCGGTGCAAGCACTGACAGCGCGCGTGGTGGCATCGCACCGGGCGGAGGGTGGCTTCTCGCTGGTCAATGGCTTCTTCCTTCGCTATCTTTTGGCAGGAATCGTTGCGTATGTTATATTCACAAGTTCCTTTCAGGCATTTCGGGGCTTTCTGTTTGGGCTGTGCACGCCGGTTGCGGCAATGCTATTGGAAGCGGGATATGAGGCGTACGCCGCCTTGCGCCGGGGATACTGACTCAAGGCCGCATAAATTTTAGGTTTGCTGGAATCGTAAACATGGAGCAACTCTGGTTCACCGCGCTGCTCAATCGCCTGTTTGGCGTGCCGGTACTTCATTTGCTGCAGGCGTTAGGAATTCATCCAAAGCACCCCCTCACTCCGATCTCCAATAGCTTCTCGATGGAAGTGCTGGTGGCTTGTTTCTTGACCGCCCTCTTTCTGGCCGTCAGGGTGCGGTTGTCAGTCGACCAGCCGGGCGGGTTGCAACATGCGATGGAGTGGATTGAGGGATTCTTCGGTGACATGGGCGATGAAATTATTGGGCATCACTATCACCCGTACCACTCTTATCTCGTGACGCTCGGCCTGTTCATTCTGAGCTGCAACCTGATTGGGATGATCCCAGGGTTCGAGTCGCCGACCGCTGTTCCGATTGTTCCGCTGGGATGCGCGCTACTTACCTGGTTCTACTACCATTTTCAGGGATTGCGTACCAACGGACTGGGGTACTTCAAGCATTTCATGGGGCCGGTCTGGTGGCTCTCGCCGTTAATGCTGCCGATCGAGATCTTCAGCCATACGGCGCGGCTTCTATCGTTAACGGTTCGGCTTTTTGCCAACATGTTTGCAGGAGAAATGGTCACGCTCGTGTTCTTTTCGCTGATTCCCATTGGCGTGCCTATCATCTTCGAAGGTCTGCATGTGGGCGTGTCTTTGATCCAGACATATATTTTCGTGATCCTGACCTGCGTTTATCTGGGTGAAGCGACGGCTCACGAACACTAATTGCAGTCACGGCTTTTTCGAGATTTCACCAGTGTGAGGGCGTCTGTACGAGGGATGACGTCAACCACCTCCTGGCGAAAATTACTAAACGGCAAGGAGAAATGACATGCGTAAAGTTGTATTCCTGATTCTGACTATGGTGGCGTTGTCGCTCTTCGCGATGCCTGCATTTGCGCAGGGCGGAGAGACCGCTGCTTCGGGCGGTACAAACTGGGTAGCGATTACTTCCGGCTTCGCAATGGCTTTCGCAGCCGCATTGGCTGCTCTGGGCCAGGGCAAGGTGGCATCGGCTGCATGTGAAGGACTGGCGCGCAATCCGGCGGCTCGTCCTGGAATTCAGATTGCCCTGTTCGTCGGACTGGCATTTATCGAATCGCTGGTCCTGTTCACCTTCCTGATTATCTTCGTCAAAGTCGTAAAGTAGGTTCGGAAGGGCGAGAAGCAAAGAAAGCGAAAGGCCTCTGTCGAGTGACGGAGGCCTTTCGCAATTTGGGGTCTCCTGGTGGCTACAGCTTGCGTTCCCCGCTCCACTCTTGTCCTTTATTTTGCGGAGCACTATTGAGGGCATCGACCAGAAGGCGGCGCAGCCGGTAGCGGCTCTCCAGGTCGGTATTGACGATCTCAAATCCTACTTCGTTGACGCGCGCACGACGCAACAGAACATGAGCGCGAATTTTGGCCCGCATTCCGACCGAGATTTCGAGATCGGCTTCGCTGCCGATGCGGAGATTGTCTTCCTTGGTGCCCATGCCGCCGCCAAGGCTCAATTCGCGGATCATGATTCTTGACTTGCCCCATGAGCTGCCAATGGTGGCTGGAACGGTTTTCGACAATACTAGACGCTCGTAACGGCGTTGCCGCACCCAGGGGCAGGCAGGAGCAAAATCAAGTGGGGCGATCGCGAGTTCCGCCGTCTCCAGGCCGCTGTCGGATAAGACCTGCGAACTGTAACGGGGATCGGTTTTTGAAAGTGCCTGGGCTGCCGCAATGCGCAACTCACGATGATGCACCCAACTGAAGGTCTTCTTGGCTTCCAGAATCTCGCGCAACGTGGCAACGGCCTCAGAATCTTTGAGGCGGCCGAGCGATTCAATGGCTTTTAACTGCACGTAAGGAGAGCGAGAAGCGGCTTCGCCCGGGCGTGCCATGGCAATCAGGGGCGGAGTAGCCGTCATGTCGCCACTCATACCAATCTCGTCGACCGCCTCGGGTAGTACAAGGGGATCGAGAATTTCGGCCAACTCGAGCAGAGTGCGTCCGCGATCCACGGCCGCGCCATAGGCGATCTGACGTACAACGATGTCGTGATAAAAGCGGTTCCACTCCGGCATGCGGGTGGGGAGGAGTTCGAGCAGGGTCCCGACATCCAGGCGGCTTACAAGTCCGACCGCGCCAGCAGCCTGCCGGGGCTGTCCGGTGCGAAGAATTTCGCGCAACTGGCCGAGTACCGGCGATCCGAGCTCCTGAACGAGTTCGATCATGCGGTCGCACTCGTCGCGCCGCATGCAGCGGAAGAATCGGTCGGCGAGATGCTCAGCACCGGGCTGACTCATGCGGCGCAGCACAGACAACATGTCGGGAGGAATGGCCTCCATCTGGAGCGCTTCCTCGATGAATTCGGGCAACCGGTTCTCGACTCCTACTCGCGGTCGCAGATCGCTGATCAGAACAGGGCGCTCGATGCTGATCTTTTCCATGCCGCCGCACACTTCATTTACAGCGGCAAAGTTCTTAGCCGAACTAGCTTCCTGACTCATGCGCACAAATGCTGCGCTGAAGAGGCTTTGCAGTTCAGGATCTTTCTCGTGGATGAGTTGCTCGCTCAGGATGCGGATCGCCTGCCCCATGGGCTGGCCGCCCAGGCGAGCATAAAGATCGGCCAACTGGCTGAGTCCAATCGCGGTCCGCCGGCGGGGTTCTGTTTCGCGTGCGCTCAAGCAATTGGAGTAGTTATTGAGAATGTCGGTGGCGCTTTGCTTGTCATCGCGATCGAGCAGCACTTCAACAAACTGCCGAAGGTTGCGCGGGGGCACGCAGGGGGCTTCATGCGACATGAGCACGCTCTTCTTGCCTGCCTCCGGTACTTCTGCCCAGAACATGCGGTCGAGAATGTCGGCATGAGATTCGACAAGGATGCCGGCTTTGCTCATCTTCTCTTCTTGCAGTTTCAGGATGGAGCGTAGAGAGTCCATCTGGCGGCTCATGTGCTCCATCATCTGGTGAACCGCGTTCACCTTGACCTCACCCTTTTGATAGCGTTCGAGGGCGAAGCGGATGGCCATGTGCTCGGCCGCTTTCATGAGGAGAGGGGTGTCCTGCTCTTCCGTCGAGGCTTTCGCGGCAAGGCTACCCAGCAACTGCTGGAGGTTCAGGCGGGTGTTGGGATCGGTCTCAGTGAGCTCCTTCTTGAGGTCTTCTTCTTTGATGCTGGGATCCTGTTGCACTTGACCGAAGCGCGTGAGCAGGCGGATCGCCTGGATCACTTCTTGCTCTTGCAGAGGGACCATGCCTCCGGTCCACGCGGGAGCTGCCGCGGCTGCCGCTGTGCCGCCCGGAACACCGATGAGCGTGCCTTCGGGGACCCAAACTCCCTTGCCCGCCCCTTGCAGGGCGTTAGGAACGCTGCCCAGCGGAACCATAGGGACGCCGTTGGCGGATTCTCCGCTACCGCCACCGCCTCCGGATTTTGCACCCTCCGCAGCCGCAATCAATTGCAATAATTTCTGTGGATCGTTCAACCATTGCTTGAACTCTGGTCCCAGGGTCTGCGCGGCGATCTGCGCGGCGATACTCACATCGCCCGTCAGAGGATCAGCAGCTACAAACTTCACTTCATTGATCTTAATGGTGCTGCCTTGCCTGCCCGCGCTGAGAGCTTCTTTGATCTGCTTGGAAACATCCTGGGCTTTGGATCCGGCAACAGTGAAGGCGCGAACCAGGCGGACGAAATCCTCCTCGGTCACATCCTTCGAAAAGTGAAGACTCGCGAGACCGGCAGTGGACAAGAGTGTCGCGAAGCTGCGCTCGGCATTTCCTGTTTCCAGTGGAATACCATCGAGTAACAGCTTGTTGTCAGAAACACCCAACAGGAAACCCTGATCGCCAGTTGTGGGCAAACCCTGCTGTAACTCTTTCCAGGTGGTCTCGAATTGCGCTTCAGTGCGTTTGTGCTCGTAGCCGTACATTCTGGCGTACTTGATGAGAATGTTCAGGCTATGAACAAACGCGCGCGCGGAGGCGGCACGCGCACCTTGCGATGTGTTTGTGGCAGAGATAAGAAACTCCTCGTAAACGCAAGATTGAAGCTCCAGCGTAAAGGGAAACGGTAAGGCCTTAAACGTTACGGAGGTAATAGAGTGGTTACACCCGGTGCTCCCAAGGGCATGGCCCAGAGTGCCCAGGCGTGTCGCGCGGTCGACGCGGGCGTTGGAAGTGGAACCGGTGTTTCCGCCACCCCAGGAAGAATTCAGTAGAATACTCGCGGCGTAAGTTCGGCGTATGGATTGACAAATGAAGTCGGCCGGCAAAATCACGGGATTGCGGTACTGGATGGAGCGGGTACTGGAGGAGTGCGAGCACGTGAGCGCAGACTTCAGCGCCGATCCGGTACACGATTTGCGGGTTGCGCTGCGGAGGTGCCGATCCATGGCCGACGGAATGATCGCCATGGATCCGGATCGCGAATGGAAGGCGATGAAGAAGGCTGGGAAAGCACTCTTCCAGAGCCTGGGTAACCTGCGTGATGTGCAGATCATGATGGAGTGGATTGAGAAACTGCACCCCGCGCGCACAGAGGCAACGGCTACGGGCGGAGGAACTCCTGCCCCAGCAGGCAGCGGGGACGAAGCCGACAGCGCAGGAGCAGCGGGTGACCACGGCACGCGAAGCGATACCGCAGCTCATGCCCTATTTCAAATTCTGCGAGGACGGGAGATCGAGCAGAAGCGCGTTGCACGGGCGGCGCTGGAGGAATTCGATCGAAAACAGTGGCGGCAATGGAGCCGGTCGCTTCCCTTGAGGGCCATGCGCGCTCGGCCAGGCAGTTTGGTTTTCAAGCATCTAGCCTTGGAGCGATGGACTGCGGCGCGGGAGTTGCACACTCGTGCTCTGCGAAACCGATCGCAGGTTGGGTTTCATACTTTAAGGATCGGCATCAAACGGTTTCGCTATATCGTCGAGAATTTCCTTCCCGAGCAGCATAAGGCGTGGAGCGGCGATCTGAAGCATATGCAAGATCTCCTCGGCGAGGTGCACGATCTGGATGTGCTGTGGGCGACAGCGCTGTCGTGTCACGTGTTTCCTGACGAGGCGTCGCGCAAGAACTGGCATGAGCGGATAGTAGAGGAGCGCACGAAGCGGATTGACGAGTATCGGGAGCGCACGGTCGGGTCAAATTCGCTGTGGGACCAGTGGCGGTCGGGGCTACCGCAAGGCAAACAGATTCAACAGATTGCCCTGCAGCGGATGAAGTTATGGGCGAAGGCGCTGGATCCGGACTTCGCGCATTCCGAACGGGTGGCACGGCTGGCCTTGGAACTCTATGATGAACTTTCTATCCGCGGATTGGTGGGCAATGGATCGAGCAAGCTGACTGGTCCGGACGATCACGATCGAGAGGATTTCCGCTTGAGCCTACGGCTGGCAGCGCTATTGCACGACGTTGGCAAGGCGGAGGGAAAGAAGAAGCATCACAAGGAATCGCTTGAGTTGATTCAGGCGCACGGAGCGCCGTTGGGATGGAAGGCTGAGGCGATGAATCGAGCCGCGATCGTGGCACGGTTTCACGATGGAGCGCTTCCCTCTCGAAGCCATAAAGCTCTGCGTGATCTTTTGTCCCACGAACAGAAAGTCACAATTCAGTTAGCTGCAATCCTGCGGCTGGCGAATGCATTTGATGTGGAGCATGATGGGCACGTCCGGAGAGTACATATCGAAAATCGGGTCCGCGAAAGTGAAAGTGGGCAGCGAACGAGTGGCTTCCTGCGAAAACCTGCGACGTTGGGCCCGACCGAGGCTCTGGTGATTGGGGCCGAAGGGTTTGAGGCGGGGAGTTCGACGGCGCAGGCAGTTGCCGCGGAAAGATATTTGCTGGAATTGGTTCTGCGACGACCCGTGTTGGTGAAGCCTAGACAGAGCGTCGGGCAGCTTCCGAAGTCCGCAAGATTGAAGACGACTGCTTGATTCTAGTTCCCGACTGAACGTGGGGAAGCGTACGAGTCACTTTTCCATCTCTCGATACCACGTAAACTGATTCCATGACTCACGCGCAGTTGGTGGAACGGGCAGTGCGATGGCTACGATCTTATCGGTGCGGGGTGGTCTTGTCGGAGCAGGCGTGCGTCAGCGGCGAGATGCCGGACGCGATTGGGTGGAAGCGGGCCCATCATTCTGTGCTGGTCGAGTGCAAGGTGACGCGGGCGGATTTTCTGGCGGATCGGGGGAAGCCGTTTCGAACCAGGCCAGAACAGGGAGTTGGCAGCGAACGGTTCTACGTGACTCCGCCGAGATTGGTGAAAGTCGAGGAACTGCCCGTGGGGTGGGGATTGCTGGAAGTGCGGCGGGGGCACGTGGAGATAGTGCAGGCGGCGGCCAAGAATCTGCGGACTGCGAAGGGCTTTGGGTATGAGATGAATTTGTTGCTGGCCAGCTTGCGGCGGGTTGAGGTGCGGATTGAGCCGCAGAGTATTACGGACTTCTTGAAGTGGAAGAATCGGATGGCTGAGTACAATCGCGGGACATTGCCGGAAGGATTGGAGGGAGTTGAGGAAGAGTTGAATGTGTTTTTGGAGCCAGAAGTGCCGTGTTGACTGCGAATTTTTCATTGCGCGCGCACTGTATCGACCCTGAACGAACTTGTTGTATTCCTTCCATTTTCCCGGCGTCTCCCTGCCGGACTTTCATACGCCCTACTTCGTAGCTGATGTGATTTTTCGCGGGCGGTTCGCGACTGGAGCTAGTTCTTGCTGCGGTGGCGAATATTCCGCGGGCGGGACGCCGGCGCTACTGTTTCGCCGAAACTATCATTTCCTGGGCATTACGGCTTCAATGGCACTTCGTTTTGCATGGGCGGCCACACAAAAAAGAAAACCGGGCTGGTTGGCCCGGCTTCTTCTGCGTCGAGTTGGATGCGGTTACATCACAGCGCGGCGCGACTGGCGCTGAGGGGATGCATTTATGCGCCTCAGGCCGATCACAGATCGAAAGATCTGGCGCGGCAAGCGGAAACCGACTTTAGGCTGGATGCAAGCGGCTTGCCATGCATCCATTTGTTTCGATTGGGCCCGCAACAGATTGTTTTTATTGTAGTTATGGAACAATGAAATCTGGACCACTTATGGGTTATTGCTAAACTTGCCGCGATCTCGGAGCAAAGTTTTGCATAGATTGCACACCGCGATGTGCACAACGACTGGGCCGCTCATGAAGGACACGCCCGTGATTCTGCAAATAGAGAAGTAGGATGCTACGTCTCTCCATGAGGGGAGTGAAAGCCGCTTCTTCTCCGATATAATTCCGGCACTCATGGCACTAACCTCTGGCTCGCGCGTTGGTCCCTACGAAATAGTTTCGGCGGCGGGTGCGGGAGGGATGGGAGAGGTATATCGCGCACGCGATACCCGGCTCGACCGCACCGTCGCCATCAAGATTTTGCCGGCACAGTTATCGAACAATCCGGAGGCGAAGCAGCGCTTTGAACGAGAAGCGCGGGCGATTTCGTCGCTGAACCATCCCAACATTTGCACGTTGTATGACGTCGGGCACCAGGACGGGATGGACTATCTCGTCATGGAGTTTCTGGAGGGCGAGACGTTGGCGAGCCGGCTGGCGAAGGGGCCGCTGCCTCCAGAGCAGGTGTTGAAATACGGGATTGAGATTTGTGAGGGATTGGAGAGAGCGCACAGAACCGGAGTGATTCACCGCGACCTGAAGCCGGGCAACATCATGTTGACTAAGGCGGGAGCGAAGCTGATGGACTTCGGGCTGGCCAAGGCAGTGACGGGGCCGCCGCCGGCTTCAGGGTTGACGGCGACATTGGATGGGGCATGGTCTGGTGGAGCGGGAGCGGACGACGGGGCGCGAGGGTCACAGAATCCGCTGACGGCGCGGGGGATGATCGTAGGCACGTTTCAGTACATGTCTACCGAGCAGGTAGAAGGAAAAGAGGCGGACGCGCGATCGGACATTTTTGCCCTGGGCGCCGTGCTGTATGAAATGGCGACCGGGATAAAAGCATTCGGCGGTAAAACGCAGGCCAGCGTGGTTGCTGCGATTCTGGCGTCGGAGCCGCAGCCGATTTCGGTGGTGCGTCCGATGTCGCCGCCGGCGTTGGATCGAGTAGTGAAAGTGTGCCTGGCGAAAGATCCCGATGAGCGGTTTCAAAGTGTTCATGATTTGAAACTGCAGCTGATGTGGATTGTCGAAGGAGGATCGCAGGCGGGGGTTCCCGCCCCGGTGGCAGCGCGCCGGAAGAATCGCGAGCGGGAACTGATTGCTGCTGCGGTGGTGTGTGGACTGTTGGCCGCAGCGGGCATCGCAGGGTCGCTATTTTTCTCAAAGAAAGCCGACACGCTCAGGAAGGTCGTGAGGGCGCAGATTGGCGCGCCTGAACATTACACGTTCACGTCGCTCAATGCGAGCAATCTCGCGGCGATTTCTCCCGATGGAAACACACTTGCCTTCATTGCTGAAGGGGAGGGCAAGCAACTACTGTTTGTGCACCCGCTTCATGCTACAACGGCGCAGGCACTGGCTGGAACGGAGGGCGCTTATTATCCCTTCTGGTCTCCCGATAGCAAGTTCCTGGGATTCTTTGCCGGCGGGAAACTGAAGAAAGTCGAAGCCTCTGGCGGTGTGGTGCAGTCGCTGTGTGATTCGCCGTTCGGACGCGGCGGCAGTTGGAACCGCGATGGAGTGATCATTTTTACGCCAGGGATTCATGACGCGATCTACCGCGTGTCTGAGGGCGGCGGGCAACCGGTCGCGATCACAAAGGTTAAGAAGCCGGGTACCTACGCCGGCGGCCGCTGGCCTCACTTCCTACCCGATGGGAAGCATTTCTTGTATATGGGAACCGAGGGTGATGATTTCAGGGGGAAAATCTACGCGGCCTCTTTGGACAATCCGGAAGCAAAGCTGATCGTAGAAGAGAATACTGCAGCGCAGTATGCCAATGGGTACATCTTTTTTGTGAAGGATGGGAACCTGGTGGCACAGCCGTTCGATCCTGATCGCCTGGTACTAAGCGGAAATCCGGTTCCAGTGGCGCCAAGAATCGAATACTGGGAAGCTAAGTCTCAGGGAAACTTTTCGGTCTCACAAAACGGAGTGCTGGTCTATCGCAGCGCCTATGCAAGTCCCAGCCGGCTGGTTTGGCTGGACCGCAGCGGGAAGCAGTTGGCGACCATCGGGGAGCCGGCAAACTATGGTCTCGCGCGACTGTCACCCGACGGCCGAACCATCGTGACGACCCGCGAAGATGGGGCAGAGACTGGCAAGAACGATCTGTGGCTGATTAATGTGGAGCGGGGAATATTTTCGCGGCTGACCTTTCATCCGGCGAACGGCTACTCCGCAGTCTGGTCCCCGGACAGCAGCCATCTAGCGATCGCTTCCTTGGGCACAAAGGTACAAATCATTCCGTCCAACGGGACCGGAACACCTGTTAATGCTTCGAATGAGCAGGTGGCGATGACTCGGGATTGGTCGCCAGACGGACACACCATCCTGGTACAGCAGCAGAATTCCAGCACGGGCATGGACGTAATGGCGCTAGCGGTTTCCGATAAGCCACAGTCGCTCACGCCGGTGTTCAATTCGCAATTTGATGAAATATTGCCCAGATTTTCACCCAATGGGCATTGGCTCGCTTACATTGCCAACGACAGCGGACGCAGTGAAGTCTATGTAGTTCCTTTCCCGGGCTCGGCTGGCCGGTGGCAGATTTCGAACAATGGGGTCCAGGGAGGCATTCCGGGAGTTATTTGGAGCCGCGACGGCAAACAGCTTTACTTTCGAGATGCTGCTGGAGGGTTGATGGTGGTGGATGTCCAGCCTCAGCGCGGTGAGTTCCACTACGGAGTGCCACGGCAGATCTTCATGTCTCCGGGAGGGGTCTCTCCGCTGGATACCGCGACAGACGGGCGAATTCTCGTGTCGGTCCGGGTTGAGCAAGAGGTTTCTTCGCCGGTTACGCTAGTGCTGAACTGGGATGCGGAGATGAAGCAGTAAGGGTTGAGGGTTGAGGGTTGAGGGTTGAGCGTTAAGTTGAACTGCGCTCGACGGACACACGGGACGGCTGGCCGCACATAGTCGATTCGACCGTCACGCCGAGGACGAGACGCCCGCGGTACAGCGGGCGGGACGCTGGCGCTACTTAGCGCTACATATCTCTGCGGCCTTCCATCGCTTTCAGCATCGTAATCTCATCTGTGTATTCGATGTCGCTGCCGACGGGGATTCCCATAGCGATGCGCGTGACTTTCACTCCGGCGCGCTTGAGTTGCTGCGAGAGATAGGTGGCGGTGGCTTCGCCTTCGACCGTGGGATTGGTGGCAATGATAACTTCCTCGATGTCGCCGGTATCGACACGGGTAATCAGGTTCGAGATGCGTAGTTGTTCCGGACCTACTCCGTGCAGAGGCGAGATCGCACCGTGCAGGACATGGAAGACTCCGTTAAAGTGCTTGGTTTTTTCGATGGCGGCGATGTTGGTGGGTTCCTCGACAACGCAGACGAGATGCTGATTGCGTGTGGGACTGGTGCAGTAGACGCACGGGTCGACGTCGGTGATGTTGTTACAAACGGAGCAGAGGCGGAGGTTGGCCTTAACGTCGCGTACAGCGGTGGCGAGAGCTTCGGCATCTTCGTCGCTGGCGCGGAGAATGTGGAATGCGAGGCGCTGAGCGCTTTTGGCTCCTACACCGGGGAGCTTTTTAAGCTCGTCGATCAGGCGCGACATGGGTTCGGCAAATTTGGACATTCGTTAATTCACTTTCAAATCGGTGATCGTGCCCCGAAAGCAATGAACGCACGCTGTTTGCTGGAACGCGGGAAAGTACATGGGTCCTTCGCTTCGCTCAGGATGACACCGCATTATTGAGGATGACAGAGCTACTACGACAGCTTCGGCAAACGGGCTACAGGCCGGGTATACCTAGTCCGCCGAGCATACCTCCGACCGTAGATTGCATTTGAGCGTCTACTTTTCGGGCGGCTTCGTTGACGGCGGCCAGGACCAGATCCTGAAGCATTTCTACGTCGCCGGCTTTCACGGCTTCGGGATCGATATGCAAGCTGAGGAGCTGCTTGCGGCCATCCATCTTGGCAGTGACAGTGCCACCGCCAGCTGAGGCTTCGACCACGGTGGCCTGCATCTTTTTCTGCAGGTCTTCATATTGCGATCTGGCCTTGGACATTAATTCTTGCAGGTTGAATCCACCCATAGAACCTCGGCTTTCGGCTTCCGCTATCCGGCCCTCGGACGACTCGCCTTCAGAAGGCGAGAGCCGGAAGCCGCTGTGTTAACGCTTTTCTCTGTAGTCGATCACGGTGCGGACTTGTGCGCCGAATTTTTCCTGCATGCGGCGGACGACCGGGTCTTGCTCGGCGCGACCCCGGCCACCAGGGCCGGAGGGAAGCGGCGGACCACCGTTTCGATTGTTTTCTTGCGGGGCAACTGTCGCTCCTGGAATTACTTTTAGCTTCACGGGACGGCCTAGGACTCCGCTGGCTGAGGCGATCGCCAAACGCTTCGCGTCCGGGCCCAGCGACATATCCACTACGGTTTGGGACTCGGCGATTTTGATGATCAGATCGTTGCCGGCAACGCTCCATTCTCCGGCGGAAAGCATGGAGACAAGGATGCGCTGATTGCCGTCGGTCAGGGCTTGGAGGACGGCGCTCTGGAGATGCTCGATTGGCGGTGGCGCGGTTGCGACGGCAGTGGCCCGTTGCGGTGGCGCGGCTTGCAATTCCGGCTGAGGTTCTGGCGCGGACTGTCTTGTGGCGTCGGCAGAGACATAGCTAGCTACGTCTTTACGGTCGAGGAGAGTCACAGGTGCCGCTGAGCCCATGATTACTGGCTCGGGAGTGCTGGCTGTGGCTACGATTCTCGGGCCGCTTGGGGCTGCGGTTTCGCTCGAAGACTCCTGCCTGGGGGTGCCTTTGCGGGCAGAGTCGGCCGCGAAGGGAGAAACGAAATTCTGGCGTGCAGGCTGAGTCGCCTCGGTGCGGCGTATTTCGGATGTGGGGGCGCTGTTTACGGTGGCGGGGCGTGCTGGCGGACGCTGCGAACCGGATGTGGGTGCAGCGGAAACATCGCTCAAAAGCTGCTCGATGGGCAAGAGCTTTTGGGCGTGTGCCATTTTCAGAAGGCCAAGTTCGAGGTGAAAACGTTGTTCCTGTTTGTATCCCAGCTCTCCGTGAGTGCGAAGCATGATCTGGAGATGACGCGTGAGATCTTCTTCGCCGAACCACTCGGCGACGCGCGCAACGCGTTCGCGTTCTTCACTGGAAACCTGGAGCAATGCGGAGTCTTTGCCGGCGATTTTCGCGACCGTGGCGTTGCGCAGGAAGCGAACCATCTGACGGGCGAAGTGAGTGGGACTGTGGCCTTCGCTAATGAGGTGGTCAACTTGACTCAGAATTTCTTCGCTGCGGCCTTCGGAAACCGCTTGCATCACTTGTTCAAGAATGTGGGCGGGAGCGGCGCCGACCAGGTTGCGGACAGAGTCGGCAGTGACGCGTCCGCTGGCTGAGGCAATGGCCTGATCAAGGATAGAAAGTGCATCGCGCATGGAGCCGTCGCCGGCTTCGGCGAGCAGCGCGAGAGCGTCATCGTCGGCCTCGATTTTTTCGCGGGTGACCAGGTCACGCAGCTGGGCGACGATGGCGTCGAACTTGACGGCGCGAAAACTAAAATGCTGGCAGCGCGAGCGGATGGTCTGAGGGATGTCCTCAGGCTGCGTGGTGGCGAGCATGAAGACGATGTGGTCGGGAGGCTCTTCCAGGGTCTTGAGGAGGGCGTTGAAGGCTGCGTCGGTGATCTGATGAGCTTCGTCAAGGATATAGATCTTAAAGCGGTCCCGGGCGGGACGGTAGCGGGCGGCCTCGCGGAGTTCGCGGATTTCGTCGATGCCGCGGTTCGTGGCGGCGTCGATTTCAATGACGTCGACTGCGTTACCCGCTCGGATTTCAGTGCAGGACTCGCAGATGCCGCAGGGTTCGGGCACCGGGCGATCTTTCGAGCGGCAATTGAGAGCCATGGCCAGAATGCGAGCTACCGTGGTTTTGCCAATGCCGCGGTGGCCGCTGAAGATGTAGCCATGGGCGGTGCGTCCCTGCTCGATGGCGTTCTGGAGGGTGCGGGTGACGTGCTCTTGTCCGATGACCTCGGAGAACTTCTGCGGACGATATTTTCGGGCCAGGACCGTGTAACTCATGGGCGGAAGAGTCGATTATACGTGATGGGCGTGAGGAGTTGAGGAGACACGAGGGCAAAAGCTTAAACGACGGAGTGGGCACGGCGAAACTGAAATTGTGAGGTGTAATGAGTGCCCTCTACGCGCCGATTTGGCGAATTATACCCATCAAAATGGCAATTTTCTGCGTGGGCTTGCGAAGGCGCTGGCGCCGCGATAGGCTGGTTCGGCAAGAATTGCATGCGGATGCGGCAATGGGGCGGGCAAGTCTCGGCGGGCCGCAAAGGAGAGAGGTCTATGCAACTAAAACTCGCGAAGCGAAACGTGGATGGCATTCTGGCGATCGGATGCAGCGGCCGGATTGTGTTTGGAGAAGAGTCTTCCCTGCTGCGGGATGAGGTCAAGAAGGCCATTGCGGACGGCGACAAGCGCATTGTGCTGAACCTGGGCGAAGTCAATTACATCGATTCAGGCGGACTAGGGACGCTGGTTGCTCTGCACACGACCGCGCATAACGCCGGAGGGACGATTAAACTGGCGAATTTGACGAAACGAGTTGGAGACCTGATGCAGGTCACCAAATTGTTGACGGTGTTTGAGGTCCATCCTTCGGAATATGAGGCGCTGGAAGCGTTCCGGACGGCTGCGTAAAGTCAATCTCGGCTTCTCTCAAAAACGTGAAATCGAAGTGCGTCCCGGATTGGCTCGTACATCGGTTAGTTCAGGGGTGTAGGTAGAGATCCTTCGACTGCGAAGGCCGTCTCGCTTGGGCGAGCCGGCCTTCTTCGCTCAGGATGACAAAACTCAAGGCAAACTCCGGGGTTGCAGGCGGGATGCGGGTGCGGATCGAACAGGCGATTCGAGCGATTCCCCGCGGGAAGGTGTCAACCTACGGGGCGATCGCGCGGGTGGCCGGATTTCCGGGAGCGGCAAGACAAGTCGCGGCAATCTTAAGGCGGGGATTTGGGTTGCCGTGGCAGCGGGTGCTAGGCGCGGGTGGTGAGATCAAGTTACGAGGCGACTCGGCGATTGAGCAGCGTTTTCGCCTGGAAGCGGAAGGGGTGCGCTTTCGGGGCCGGCGAGTTGATATGAAGGCGTGTGAGTTCAAACGCATTCCCCCTGAGCGGTCAAGGTCGCCCCGGAAGAGGCGACGATCCAAAGCATCTTGAGTAATTACAGCCCAACGATTCGGCCCAGGGGGTTCTGGCCGACGGATATTTCAAGGGGACACGCTCCCACTTCTCTTTGGCCAGCCTTCAGGTTGCACAACTCTTCACATTGACAGGGTTTCCGAAACCGGGATATCTTCAGCGGCACGAACGAAAGCGATCGCGCGAAGTTTCCTTGCGATACTCTGCCATTTTCGCGGCGATTCGGCTTGCAAATCACTTTCTCTGATAACTAAGGAACCTCATGAATCGCATTCCCGCGGGTTATGGTTTTGGAGAAGCTCTGCCTCGACGGGCGCTTTGCGCGCTGCTGACGATGGCACTGGCTACGGTATTCTTGACTGCTCCACTCTCAGGAGCGCAGGCAGCCCCTTTGTCGGGCAGCCTCACGCAAATCAGTTCTGACCCGTTCACGGTAGGCCCAGGGCAGCACGCAACCGAAGTCGAGCCGCACATCCTGGCGAACGGCTCCACGCTGGTGGCGACTTTCCAAACTGGCCGCATCCTAAACGGCGGCGGGACTGCGATTGGCTGGGCAACTTCCACTGACGGCGGCACATCGTGGGCACACGGCTTTTTGCCGGGACTGACGACCGGCAATGGCGGCGGTCCGTACGACGCGGCCAGCGATCCTGCAGTCGCGTTTGATGCGAAACACGGCGTTTGGATGATCGCGTCCCTCCCCATTTCAAACACAAAGCAGACCCCAGCCGTGGTGGTGAGCCGCTCCAGCGATGGTGGATTCACGTGGGACAATCCATTGAACGTTGGACCCAACGTGGCCAGTTCCGATAAGAACTGGATCGTGTGCGACAGCTATTCTGCAAGCCCGTTCTACGGCAACTGCTACATCGAGTGGGACAATCCCAACACTGGAGATGGAATCCTGATGAGCACCTCCAGCGACGGCGGCCTTACCTGGAGTGCGGCTATCGGCACCGCGAATCACGCCAGTGGCATTGGTGGCCAGCCGCTGGTTCAACCCAATGGAACCGTAGTCGTACCCATAGAGACCAGTGGCATGTCATCGTTCAGATCGACCGACGGCGGCAAGACGTGGTCGAAGCCAGTAACGATTTCCAACATCCAGAGTCACTTTGATGCCGGAGGAATTCGCAGCGGCCCGTTGCCCTCCGCTGCGGTAGATGGTGCGGGAATTATCTGGGTAGTATGGGAGGACTGCCGTTTCCGCAGCCAATGTTCGACCAACGACTTGGTCTACAGCCGGTCGAGGGACGGTGTGACGTGGTCGAAAGTGTTCCGTATTCCCATCGACGCGACCACCAGCACCGTAGATCATTTCATTCCGGGCATTGGTGTCGACCCGGCTACTTCAGGCCCATCCGCGCACTTGGCCATTCACTATTATTTCTATCCAAAGTCAAACTGCACGCAGTCTACCTGCAGGCTGTTTGTCGGATACGTGTCTTCCCACAATGGCGGAAGCACGTGGAACGCCCCGCGGACATTGACCGGTGCGATGCAACTGCACTGGCTGCCTAATTCGCAGAACGGGCTGATGGTCGGGGATTACATCGCGACCGTCTTCAATAACGGGATCCCGCACGGCGTATTTGCTGTGGCTGCGCCGAAGTCGGGATCGACATTCAACGAGGCCATGAACACCGCGCAGGGGTTGAGCGTGCCTGAGGCTGGTCCACAACTTTCCTCGGCCGGCGACAAGCCTTTGCACAAACTCTCTGACGTGATTGAGAGGGAGCGTCCGGAGAAGGGTGTGATGCCACCCTTCAAGCGTGCGGCGAAACAGAGCGCGAAGTAGCGGGGAGAACTCGACCCCCTCAGGTAGCACTCCGCATGTTACAGGCATCGCGAAACGACCAGTGACTATCGGCCCTTCTTGAACTGCTCGTCAATCTCGACCTGATATCCCGTCACCATTTTGTTGGTTTCGTTGGCCATGCCGACGACAGCCATGAGTTCCTTGAACATCGCATCAGTCATGCCCTTCTTCTGGGCGGAAACGGTGTGTGAGGCAATGCAGTAATGGCACTGGTTGGTGACGCTGACGGCAACGTAGACGAGTTCCTTGGTCAGCGGGTCAAGAGCGCCAGGGGACATGATCTGCTTGATGTCTTCCCACGTGCGCTTGAGGGTGGCGGGATCGTGGGCGATGGCTTTCCAGAAATTGTTAATCCAATCGGTTTTGCGAGTTGCCATGATGTCGTCGTAGACGGCACGGACTTCGGGACTGGCATCTTTGTATTCGATCAGGCCTAGTGTAGACATGAGGTCTCCCGGTGAAAGAAAAAGTTCGAAAGCTTATCGCAAGGACACAGTGATCGAGGAATAGAGGCGTAACAAGTTACGTCTCTACGATTTATTTTGGGAGTTCGCCAGCGAGCAACTTCTCGAGCTGCGCGGCGTGGACTCGAACACCTACATAAAAGTGGCCGAACAGGGCATAGACAGCGCTCACTTCGTCGAAGCGCATTTCGTAAATCAGTTTCTTGAAGACCAACGGTTCGTCGGCGAAGAGGTCGACACCCCACTCCCAGTCATCGAAACCGATGGAGCCGCTGATGATCTGTTTGACTTCACCGGCGTAGCGGCGGCCGATGAGGCCGTGATCACTCATTTGACGGGCGCGCTCTTCGATGGGAAGTTTGTACCAATTTTTGTCTTCTCCGCGGCGACGGTCCATGGGATAGAAGCACGCGTAACGATGCTGCGGGATTTCAGGGTAGAGACGGGGGCGCATGGCTTCGCTGTGGCGGTTAAGCTTACAGGCGATTTCCGCCTTCCACTGATCGGAGTGCGGTTCAATGCCCTGGTCGGTGAGCTCTTTGTAGATTTTCAAAGTGGAGTCATAAAGCCCGAGTTCGATGATGGAAAGGTACGAGGTCGTGGGCTCGAGGTAATCACTGAGACGCAGGTTGGCAAGGTGGAGCTCGGCCTGGTTGAGGCTGGCGAACGACTCGCGGAAATGAATCAGCATCAAGTCGCCCTTGTGACCGATGAGCGAGAAGAGCGCAGACTGCCCGGCTGTATTCATCTCCATGGCGGCGAGAACGTCGGAGGCCTCCTTCGCGATGGCGGACTTCTCGGACGCAGGCAGAGCGCGCCAAGCGGGCCAGCGGAGACGCATCATCTGGTGTAGAACGCTGTAGCCTTCGGTAGTGAGCGGAACCGCAGGGATCTCCGTCGTGACTTGGGGACGGGGTTGGTGAGTGGTGGTCATGCCGGCCTCTTTCCGAAATATCGCGTTTGCAAAGGATTATTGTACGCTGCCGCGTGCAGCGGAAAACGCGAGCGTGGATTCAAGGCTTCGCGACTGCTACTTCGCGCGATGAGGCCGGGTCAGGGCACGAGCGGTGGTTTCGCGGATGATGAGCCGGGGCTCGACCATAATTTCACCGCCGTGGGAATCGGAGCCAACGCGCCGGATACGGCGCAAGAGAGTTTCGGCAGCCGTTCTTCCCATTACGCGGAGAGGTTGGCGCACAGTGGTCAGCGCTGGATTCTGATAGGCTGCGCCCTCGATGTCATCAAAACCGACGACGGAAACGTCCTCTGGCACACGCAACTGGGCCTCGCGAAGCGCACGAATGGCTCCGATGGCCGAAATGTCGTTAAAAGCGAAAAGAGCGGTAAATGTTTTGTGCGATGCCAACAACTTTCTGGTGGCTTCGTATCCGAGATCGGGAGACGGAGAATCTCCTTCGAGTTGAGAAGTAAGCGCTGCGGAAATGGGGAGTTCCAAGCGTCGGGCCGTTCTCTCGATGTTTGCCCAGCGGACCGCAGTATCCGAACTGAATTCCTGTCCTTTGATAAATGCGATGCTACGATGCCCGAGTTGCGACAGATGTTTGAGGGCGACCTCGGCGGCGCGTACGTGATCGAGAACGATATTGGTCACGCCCTGCACTTTATTGTGGCCCGAAACAGTAACAACGGGAACCGAGAGCGATTGAGTCCATGGGGTATCGACTGCAATCAAGCCATCGACCGAGCGCTCCAGAAAGAGTCGGGGATATTCATCAATCAGATCCGATCGATGACGATGGCTGGCGACAAAGTAGAAGTATCCAGCTTGCAAGAGATGGTCTTCGATGCCACTCATGACCGACGCGGAATAGCCATCGCTGACCTCAGGTACGATGACTCCAATCGTCAGACTGTGCTTAGAGCGAAGCGAGCGGGCGAAAAAGTTGGGGCGGTATTTGTGCTTCCTGGCTGCTGCAAGAACGCGATCCTTTGTCTCTTGCGGAATCGAGTCGGCGACCGGAGAGTGATTAATGACGAGGGAGACGGTGGCGGGCGAGAGTTGGAGATGCTCCGCCAGTTGCTTCAGGCTCACCGGTTTGGGCCCCAGGCGCACGGTTCGCTTGGAACTCTCAGCCGTTTTTCTTGTCGTCACTGTGCGAAGTCTCGCACAAACCGAATCGGGGGAGCAAGCATGGGCCTTGGCATGCGAGACGCTTGTAGGGTACGCAGCTTATTGACATTGCGAAGAAAAACATTTTTCATACGATCCGACATGATTTACTAATGCGATTTAGTAGATGTTTCAGCACGTGCGACGGAGGGTTCTACCCCATGTCAGTTTCGTCTTTCAATCGACTTGTCCTGAATCACTGCCACCAAGTAAAGCGTGCCGGGAACATGAGGATAATCGGCGCTTTGATGTTAAGCGCGATCGCCTCAGTGATGATGACGGCCCAAGCAGCATCGCGAGCGAGTCAAGCAGGAGGCATTGCGGACAGTAGCCTCGACGCCCGGGTGGAATCGATACTGCAGCAGATGACTTTGGAAGAAAAGGTGGGGCAACTGGTGCAGTACTCCGCGGGTCAGCCGACCGGGCCGGGAACGGGGCGGACCGATTATGAGGACATGATTGCGCACGGGCAGATCGGGTCGATGTTTAACGTAAGAGAACCGGCTGAGATCAACAAATATCAAAAGATCGCGATGGAGAAGGCGCGGCTGCACATCCCGATTCTGTTCGGGCTCGATGTGATTCACGGGTTCAAGACGGAGTTTCCGATTCCTTTGGGACTAGCTTCGACGTGGGATCCTTCGATTGTGGAGAAGGCGTCTCGCGTGGCAGCGATGGAAGCGTCGGCCGATGGTATCCGTTGGACGTTCTCGCCGATGGTCGATATCGCTCGGGATGCGCGCTGGGGGCGGATGGCGGAAGGAGCCGGGGAAGATCCGTTTCTGGGATCGGCCATGGCCGCAGCTTATGTCAAGGGCTATCAGGGTTCAAGACTGGATGCTCCGGACAGCATTGCAGCATGCGCCAAACACTACGTCGGTTATGGCGCTGCCGAGGGTGGGCGCGACTACAACAGCACCGAAATTTCAGAACATACCTTGCGCCAGTACTACCTGCCACCGTTTCATGCGGCAGTCGAGGCCGGGGTGGCGTCGCTCATGAGCGCATTCAATTCTTTGAACGGGGTGCCGTCATCGGCCAATCCATTCACATTAAAGCAGGTGCTGCGAAAGGAGTGGGGCTCCCGGGGTGTGGTGGTAAGTGACTGGAATGCGGTGGGAGAGCTGATTCCACAAGGCGTCGCGATAGACGGAGCCGCAGCTGCCCGCAAGGCTTTTACGGCAGGTGTGGACATGGATATGGTCAGCAGCCTGTATCACGACCATTTGCAAGAGATCGTGAAATCCGGGCAGGCGTCGCAAGTGGATATTGATGAAGCGGTACGACGTGTGCTTCGCGTAAAGATTGCTTTAGGCCTATTCGATCATCCATTTGTAAACGAAGGCGAGGCTGCAAAAGCGCTCTATCATACGGAGAGCATTGCGCTGGCCCAGGAGGCGGCGGAGCGATCGTTTGTATTGCTCAAGAATGCCAACGGGCCGAGCGGGAAGGCGCTTCTGCCCCTCGGGAATGCAATTGGCAACATCGCAGTGATAGGGCCGCTCGGGGATGACTCCTCCTTTCCGGGCGGCCTGCCGCCCGGAGAGAAGCCGCGTGTAACGTTGGTGACGGCTTTGGAACAACGAATCGGCAAAGGCCATGTTTCGCGGAGCAAGGGCAGCGGAATTCTCGACGGCGGCGACGGGGATATAGCGGCGGCCATATCAGTGGCGCAAAAGGCTGATGTTGTCGTCCTGACTCTGGGAGAAAGTCCCGAGATGAGTGGGGAGGCGGCATCACGAGCGCATCTGGGGCTTCCGGGAAGGCAGCAGGAATTGCTGGAAGCCATCGTTCGCACGGGCAAGCCGATCGTCCTGATTTTATTCAGCGGACGTCCACTCACGGTGCCTTGGGCATTTGAACATGTTCCCGCAGTTATCGCAGCGTGGCTGCCCGGAATCAGCGGAGGACCCGCCCTGGCTCGCACGTTGTTCGGGGAGGTAAATCCCAGCGGGAAATTGGTCGTCAGCTGGCCGCGCAGCGTGGGTCAAGAACCGCTCTATTACAACGCGCTCAATACCGGGCGTCCCCCAGGCAACGTGGACCTGACGCGTCCACCGAAAGACATCGTGAGCAAATATGTGTCCCGTTATCTCGACGAACAGAATAGTCCTCAGTTCCCTTTTGGTTACGGCGATTCCTACACCAGCTATTCATACGGACCCACAACGATCAGCACAAAACGTTTGAGCGCATCCACGCTAAATCAAGGCTTGAGTGCTGGCGAGAATGTGGCGACGGCAATAACGGCCGAAGCCAAAGTGACCAATACTGGATCGCGGGCCGGAGCGGAGACGGTGCAGCTTTATGTTCAACTCCAGGGTACGAGCGTGGCGGAACCGGTGCGAATGCTAAAAGGATTTCAGAAGGTGACTCTGGCTGCCGGAGAGTCGAAGCAAGTACATTTTGAATTGAAGCCGGAAGCGTTTGCGATTTGGAACGACCACAATCAGTTCAGGGTAGAAGCGGCCCAGGTAAATATCTGGATCAGCCCTGATTCCGCGCGGGGCTCCGCCGCGCCGGCGGAAATTCAGCCTTAGCAATCGGCGGAGGCGGCCGGACGACGAAATAACCCGGTGGTGGGCGAGTGGGCGCCAGCGGGGAGACTTACAGTCGAGCGAGGCCGACAGTTGCAAAATCTTGCAACTCTTTGAAAAATATTGCGATACAGAAGATACCCGCTTGACAATCCGCGCAGAACCCTCCACACTCAGCGGGTTTCACCCGCTACAACATTTTGGTAGGTCACCTTTCAACAGTAAAAAAAACAGGAGGATTCTCGTGAGAAAGATGTTCTTTGCGGTCCTTTGCGTCGCAACCCTGACCCTAGCATCTCTAGCACAGACGAAGGCAACTCAGCCTTCACGACACTACTCGGCTCCCCCGGGAAGTCATTTCAAGGCTGATCCGGACGGTCATCGCGCACCACGCCTGTGCAACCCTTGCATATTCTACGGTGGCAATCTGGATGTACCCAACATCGATTCGGCGGGCCTATCCGACGAAAACACGCTAAATGTATCCGATTCCCACAGCTACGGAGCCTTCGCAGTCCCTGATGGAAAGAGCGCCTCGGTGACTGGATTGATCTTCCAGGTACAGATGAGCGCACACATGAACCCGAAGCAAGCCACATGGGAGATTCGCAGCGGAGTTTCCAGTGGCAATGGCGGAACGGTTGTGGCATCAGGTACTGGCGATGCGACGATGAAGCCGACCGGCCGAGTTTTCCTCGGACTGGGCGAATACTCGGTAGCAGTAAAGTTTCCGGCGGTCAGCCTTTCTTCCGGAACCTACTGGGTTAACGTAACGCCGCAATGTACAGACTCGAGCGACGGACAATGCACTTCGTTCGCCACGCGATACTTTGTATCGAACACGGTCAAGGCAGCGGACAACGTTCATGGCAGCTGGCAGCCGGTTGGCCAGATGTTCTTGAATTCCAGCTTCTTCGGCCTCAGCTTCATCAACTGGTGCGATCCCAGCCTGGGATTGGACTCGACACAGTGCGCAGCAATGTCCTTTGGCGTGATCGGAACGCTAGACTGAGAATTCATCCCGCCAACTCCAGCAGCAGTGAGTGGTTGGAGGAAGCCAGATCAGTCAAGCAAAAGCATGCAACACAAAACCCCGAGATTCTTTCGGGGTTTTGTGTTGCTGCGAAGGGTCATAAAGATACAAACCGTTAACAAATCCAAGACAAGTGCGGCACCAGCCGCTCATAGCATCTTCCTCGTAAACCTTGTTGCGCTGGAGAACCAGGAAGATGGCTGGCAGCCCACGGTATGTCACCGCGTTGATTTCCGCACTGAGGCTTAGAAACGCCCAGCCTGAAGTCCTGCAAGCTCTCGACGATTCAGAATGGGAGCAACTTCTCATTTTTGGAGATCGGATGCATTTGACGATCCCCCTCATGAAGAGTTGCGCCGACTATTGTCCACCCTGGGTGCGCTCGCGCATTGATCAGAAACTTGAAGACAATTCCCGTCGCTTCCAACTGATCAAGAAAACCTACTCCGAACTGGCGGAGGCACTTCGCGAAGCGCACGTTGACTACCTTATCTTGAAGGGCTTCACGAAGACACCCGACTACGCCCCAAATCCAAGACATCGGATGCAGTCTGATATCGATATCTTCTGTCCTCGGGAAACAATCTTTCGTGCCCGCGATGCACTCCACCGCATCGGCTACCGGAGTCAACACACCTTCGACGATCAACCTTGGGATCACCTTCCGCCATTGCGGAAGAGAACAGAGTGGAGATGGAAAGGCAATGCCTATGATCCCGAGATGCCGTTAACCGTGGAACTGCACCATTGTTTCTGGGATCGCGCCGCCGTTCAGTGCGGTCCCGAGGGCGACATGCATTTCTGGGAGAGGCGGATCGGACGACGACTCGAAGAGATCTCCTTCCCCGCCCTCCATCCCATTGACAATCTTGGGTACTGTGCCCTGAACCTGCTTCGCGATCTGCTACGTGTCAGCATTGTGACATCGCAGGTTTACGAGTTGGCGTGGTTCCTGCACCATAATGCCCGCAACGAGGAATTCTGGAAAAGCTGGAATCGGGTACACGATTCGGAACTGAGGCGACTCGAGTCGGTGTCCTTCCTACTCGCTCGAACATGGTTTCACTGCGACCTATCGGAAGCGGTACAGGCAGAGATCCGGCACCTTCCTGTGAGCACAAGGCGCTGGTTCGAGATCGACGCCACGTCTCCGTCTCCGATGGGTTGGATGCGTCCCAGTAAAGATGCGATTTGGCTGCATAGCAGCCTGATGAACTCTGCGGCAGAGAAACGAAGGGTAGTCCTTGGAAGACTACTGCCGCGGCGGGTACTGCCCGTGGACACCGCAATAGCCAACCGGATACCAAATAGCTCTCCGACAGAGGAACCCGGCTGGCACAATTACAGCCGATATTTGATCTATTTGTTGGCGCGAGTCGGCTATCACCTGAGAGTTCTTCCGGCAACGCTATGGCACGGCTTCCGCTGGTGGTGGTCGGCGAGACCTTCGAATCACGCGCTGCCGTAAGCCGTTCGCGTGCGCGCATGTGTCATTGAAGTGACCAAAAAATGACAAGCAGATGACAATGCCATCCGGCCGTCTGCTCTAACCTCAAAAAGAAATTACATCGTTGGTACAGCGATTTGATTTTGCTGTGCTTGTTTACAACGAGCAACATTTGGGAGACAAGAATGGATTCTTCACGAGGGTGGCGCCGATGTGGATGGATCGCTGTGATGGTGTTGTTCGGAAGCGCGCTGCCGGCCTTTGGAATTCCCGCCTTTGCCAGAAAATACAACCTTCGCTGTTCTGACTGTCACGAAGCGTGGCCCAAGCTCAATAACTTTGGCCAAACGTTCAAAGATAACGGCTATCAATTAATGACCGGGCGGGACACTCCCATTTTTCAACAAGGGGCATACTTTCCGGTAGCGTTTCGTACTTTTGCTTCGTGGCATCGCGAATACAACAGTCTGGTTGCCGTGGACACGATTCCGGGGAATCCCGCGGCCGGACAGATGGAGTCCCCCGTAAGCAAATCCGGATTTAATATCTCGGGACTCACCATCTGGGCGGCCGGAACCGTTGCGAAAAACATCTCTTTCGGATTCCAAACCGAGATTGATAACAGCGGCACAGCAACCCTTGCGACTTATTTTGCTCGGTTCGACAACTTGCTAGGTTCCCCATGGCTGAACGTGAAGGTTGGCAAATTCGAACTTGACACGCTGATCTCAGAAGAACGCGAACTGGTATACAGCAATACGGGTGGCTTCTACCGCAATTACCATTTTGTTCCCGCCGGTGACAGCACGAATTTCGGACTGGGCGATAACCAGCTTGGGGCCGAGTTAATGGGACACTCGCGCAACGACTACACGCGCTACTCGATCGCGGTGCTTAACAGTACAAACGGGGTTGCGGACACACCCACCAATACCTACGACCTCTATGCCGATTTCACGCAAGGATTTGAGATTCCAAAGTTGGGACTGCAGCGGGTGGGCGTATACGGATATTTTGGAGAACGTCCAACGTTCTCACAAACCAGCAACGGGGCTCCCATCCCTGGCACTGGACTTGGCAATCGAAGCTTCAGCCGCACTGGCATTTATGGGCTGTGGTATCTGGGCAAATTCGACTTCAGTACGTTCTATCTTCACGGCCAGGACAACGTATTTCTGGGGAATAGCGTAGCGGCGAACCAACCCGGCGATCTTCCGCCCGGGGCGGTCGGACCCACCTGGAACGGCGGGTTCTTTGAGGCACACTACACCTACAATCCGCAGCTGATTGTGATCGGCAAGTACGAGACGGTGCAGATGTCGCGGCAGGCCAATCCGGCGACCCCGAACGACTTTGGGGATATGAAGGTGTGGACCGTGGGATATCGCTGGTACCCCATCATGAATAACCGGGCGGGCCTTGCCTGGCACCAGGAATACGCCATTGCGCACACGACCGGGACAGCACCCCTCAGCGGCAAGAATGAGACCAACAGCAGCTACTTGATGGGATTTGATTTGGAGTTTTGAAAACCACGGAGTCAGGGATACGAATCATGATGAAAGGTAGCAGCCTTACACTGGCATTCTTGGTGACCTGCAGTGTGCTTGCGTCTGCACAGGACAGCAAAATTGGAGAGCTCAGAGGAAATGCCAACTCCGGAAAGGCGCTGTACCGCCGCTACTGCATCGGGTGCCATGGTGCGCACGGCGATGGAGCGGGAGAGAGCGCGCCGCATCTTGATCCCAAACCTCGTGACTTTACGAAGGCGGCATTCAAATGCCGATCTACTCCAAGCGGAAACCTTCCTACTGATACCGACCTGTATGACACCATCAGCCGAGGAATTTACAACACCGGCATGCCGTCCTGGAGACCATTGACGAGGCAGCAGCGGGCGGACCTCGTGGCCTACATCAAGACATTCTCAAGCCGATTCCAGGAGGAACCCCCGGTTGCATCCGTCACGATCCCGGCAGAGCAGCCCACGTCAGCCGAGAGTGTGAAGCGGGGTGCGGGGCTGTTTCAGAGCATGAATTGCTGGAGCTGCCACGGCAAGGAAGGACGAGGAAACGGTCCGTCTGCGCAGACATTGACCGATAGCAAAGGATATCCCATTCGCCCCTTCGACTTTACGGACGGAAGCCACTTCAAGTGCGGCGAAACAGGGAGAGATTTGTTCAGAGACCTGACCACTGGCTTGGACGGAACTCCGATGCCATCGTTCGCAGATTCGATGAAGCCGGATCAGATTTGGGATCTTGTGCATTACATTCAAACGCTGAACGAAGATACAGGTGGTTTCTTTCACCGAGCGAAACATAAAGTTCAATAGAAGAACGTTGATCGCGATCCACGATCCTGTTCAGGAGGCAACGTGAATAAACATTCTTACTATCTCGCCATATTCTGTTTGATTTTCGTCTGCGGCATGACCCTTCTTGACGCGGATCGAATTGGTGCAACTCCGGCCCCGGGCGGGTCTTCGGTGACCGGCGTAGTCAAGTTCAAGGGAACTGCAGAGAAACCGACACGAATCGACATGTCTGCCGATCCCTTCTGTGCGAAGGCTCATCCCAACGGAGCAACCACGGAGGATGTGGTCACAGATGCAAGTGGCGGACTCGAGAACGTCGTGGTTTACGTCTCTGACGGCTTGGGAGCGGCGACATTTCCAGTGCCGGACCAGCCGGCAGTAATGGAACAAAAAGGATGCCAATACAAACCGCATGTGCTCGCGATGAGAGCGGGACAGAAGCTCAGTGTTGTGAATAGCGATGCGACTACGCACAACATACATCCCACGCCAAACAACAATCGCGAGTGGAACGTATCGCAGCCCCAGGGCGCACCGCTAGAGCAGGTCTTTGCGCGGGAAGAGGTCGCGATCTCGGTGAAATGCAATATTCACCCGTGGATGAAGAGTTACATTGCGGTGGTCAAGAATCCGTATTTTGCAGTTACGGAAAAGGGCGGGACTTTCGAACTGAAGGATCTGCCGCCGGGCAACTATACGCTGCAAGCGTGGCATGAAAAGCTTGGAACGAAGACAAAAATGATTACTGTCGCGGCAGGAGCGAGTCCGACAGTGGAGTTTGACTTTCAGTAAAGCTTGGGCCTTCGTCTATCGCAGCAAATCCGCGAGGCAATTCACGGCAGGATCTAGCTCGCTGTATTGCAATTCCAAGACGTCTCCTCCGAGCAAGTCTCTCAAGGCTGATTTCTGCGCGTCGCGAATGTGCTGCTCGCCGTAACAGATCACCTGTTCCAGGATCGCTGCTGCGCGGGCTTTCGAGAAAGCTCGCAGGACGGGCGGACCGGATGGTTGCCGATTCAGGAAGATAAGGAAGTCAATCTGCGACTGAAGTGCGGTGTTCATGTGGGGCAGCTTTGCTGTGGTGAGTTGAATGGCAATCTCTCCGTTGATGCGTGCAGTGAGTTCGTGAGACTTCAACTCGGCAAATAGATCTGTGGCGGATTCACGAAAGTGCAGGTGCCGAGGATTGCCTACGGCGACGTTCCCTTTGCCGGCGCGAACGAGAAAGCTGGCATCATCCGATACGAAGGTCCACCCGCGGCGCGCACAGGCGTAGGAGAGCGAAGACTTCCCTGCTCCGGAATCTCCGCATAACAACAATCCGCGCCCGTTAAGAGATACGCAGGCAGCATGGATTGGCGTCAGGTACAAGGCCTCGACCAGTAGTAACGCCATGGCATCGAGAAAGTGATACCGGAGATACGCGCTGTTCTCGACGGTGCTCTCGGACAGCCAACAGGATGCAAATCCGGCGGCAAGATCGCAAACGGCAAAATCGTGAGCGCTTGCCACAAACATTACGAGATTGCGTTGACCTCGGCAGGTTGGCGGGCTGGGACATTCGCTCGCACGCACCTGACTGACCGCAATCCGTAGCTGTACTGGAGGAACGACAAACTGCTTTTGAAATGACTGCCAGTTTTCGTTGGCTGCCGCGAGTACGTCCGCACAATTGGTGGCGATTTCAACCGGAAAGCCGAGGGGATAAAACAAGCTCTTGAAAGGCAGCTTAACATCGTAGCCAATCGGATCGAGGGCTGGCTGGCTTCCCGATGACGCAAACGTGTGGGTGTACAACGAGGGTTGCGGCGCAAACGGAACTATGGGCTGGTCATCCACATTAGTCCCCTTCCCCATGGACTGCTTGAATCGTAGAAGTGACTGTGCGGCTCATCGACTCTGGATTGGGAACATACAGGGAGCACACGCAGTGTCGGCAGATTGGATCGCTGGCGATATCGAGATTTGCGCGGAACTGCAACGCTCGAGTGCTGTTCAAGATTTCGTTTAAGGGGCTGACTCGAGTATTGCCCAGCGGGGGATGGAAGAAGCACGGGCGCACATCTCCACCGGCTTCGATGACGGCCGACGTCCACGGGGCGTTACAACGCGGAGAGATTGCTTCGACCTGCCCGAGGCTAGCCCGGAAATGCCTGGCAATGTGATGCAACTTTTGCGGGCTCTCGGCGATGAACCCAGAATCGAATTCCCTAGGATGATCTTGGACCAAACGCGCAATCTCAGCCTCCAATTCCTCGACTTCGGACGGACCGAGGGCCACCTGTTCCTGGCGCTCCAACGACCAGGTGGAGGGACGATTAAAGGCGGTGGAACTTACATCGGCCGCGAGAAACGAAATCGAATTTAAGCCCATGCTTAGTGCTGAATCTACGGTCGCACACAGGAAGCGGCGGTTCAGCTTTTGAATCGTGCATCGAGCTTTAATGGAAATGTCAGGCCGCAGATGACGCAACTGAGTGACACCATCTGCAAGTTTCTCAAACGCATGCGCAACGCGACGGATGCGGTTGTGCAATTCGGGTGGGCCATCCAGCGAGACGATTACATCGTCGACACTGTCCGCGATCTCCTGAGCTTGAGAGCCCAGAAGTAGTCCCGCGGTCAGGAGGGTGATGCGAATCCCTTCGGCGCGAAGAATCTTCGCCAAAGCCGGGAGATGACGATTCTTCTGCGGCTCTCCGCCCGTAAACACAACCCAACTCACTCCTAACTCGCGAAATGCAGTGATCTGCCGTTCCAGATCAGCGACGGAGAATTCTTCTGCTTCGCGGATCTTCCAGATATCGCACATTACACAGTGACAGTCGCACTGATTGTGCGGAGAGATTACAAGGATGGGGAGAGTACGGACGCGGTGCTCTTCTAGTTCAGAGCGGGCGATTGTCGCGGAGGGAGTCGAAATGGATATGAGCGTATTCATCCGCGAATATCCCGTTGAGCGTGAAGCAAGTAGAATTTTGACGGCTCGCGACGACGTGTCAGTTTTGCTTTTATTGGACGGAAAGCCCAGTTGATTCCATACCAGGGCTTGTAAACTTGCCACTTGAGGTGCAAACGCACGGCCAGTCGCTGCAGAGTCTCAGCCGTCAGATATTCACGGCTCTGAATGCTGTCCGAGCGAAAGCCATACTGCCGCTCGAACGCCGCACGTTTTTCGTGCAACATCTTCTTCCCACTCTCCTCTTTCCGGTAGAAGGGCGAGTCGGCGACCATCAAGTGGCCGCCTCTGCGTAGACACCGCAGCGCCTCTTCGAGGGTTCGCGTGTAGTCTTCGGAATAGTGGAACGAGGCATTGAAGATGACAACATCGAATTGCTCCGGCATGAACGGAAGGCAATCCATTTCCGCCTTGAATCGCGTGAACGTCGGAGCGGCGTGAAAGTAGTGTCGGGCGGCACCGAGGCCGTCAGTGTCGTTGTTCAGCAAGTCAACCGCCACGGGACGGTGGCCTCGCAATGCCAACCGATAGGAGAGCCATCCGTTGCCCGCGCCAATATCAAGGACGTCGCACCTCCGGTGAGACTTGCCCTCAAGCAACGGCAAGAGCTTGCGCTCCATGAAACGGAATGTACGCGCTCGAATGCCCCACTGCCATGCGTTGCGGCCGGTAAGATCCTGGAATGGGAGCGCCAGGTAGTAGTCGGGTCGATCTGATCCACGGCCTTCTTTTGAGCGAACCAGTTCGTAGTCATGAACGAACTGGATATACTTTGCCTCGCGCGATTGGGGCAGGGCGTTATAGACGCCATTTGTTTCGGAGAACGTGAATCCACAGGAAAGGCAGGCGGGTTGGGCGGTTGAAGATATCCGGCAAGGGCCCTTGCGGCAATCGGGGCATTGCAACTGCACGGAGGGGAGCGGCCAACTTCCCAAGGACGGCTGAGCAGCCGCGATAGCTGACGTCACCGAGTCACTCATATCGTCAGTTGTTCTCCCCGTTGTGCTCTGTACGTTCGAAACGCAGCAGGATGTGGTCTGCGAATCCACGGATTCCGGGACACAAACCGACGTATCGGTCTGCCTCGGCAGCTAACCTTGTGAGACGCGGGAATCGGCGTGCCCACGGTTCCAAGTAACTCGGCGGCACGAGCACGCCTATGCCGAGGACCGATTCTAGGCGGAAGGCCGGCGCAAACAAAGACCGCATCGAGTGAACAGAGTGATAGTAAACGTTAAAAGTCTCGCTGCCCTCCAACTTCGCTAGCGCCCCGCCGCGACGGAAGCGGCGAAAGGCTTTACCGGGTTTTCCGCACACGAGATACCACGCCGTTTCCCAAGCACAGCTGGACCCAATCACGCACAGCAACACCCTTGCTCCGGGTTTGAGAAGGCGAGCCAGGTCGCGCGCGAGCTTGCCGACATGGCTCACGCAGTTGACAGCCCCGAAGTTCGAGATAGCACCGTCGAAAGGGCCTTCTTTGCGCAGGCTCAACACTTCCTCCGCTGACACAGGTCGCAACTGGATGGAGCCCGCGGTGGTTGGGAGAGCAGCAATCTTTTGAGCCGCGACCCGCAGCATCTGCGACGACTCGTCACAGGCAATGACATCGATGCCATGCTCGGCAAGAAAACAGGCGTCCACACCTGTACCGCAGCCGACGTCAAGGATCCGGTCTCCTGCACGAAAGCTCTTCCTGAATTCGCGCCAAACGGCGGCACGCTGCAATTGCCCAATCATTGATGAACTGAACGTTCGGTCGTATTGTTCAGCAATCGCGTCGAATGGGGCGGAATAAGAGGCGGCTGGCTCGATTTGCGTAGAGGCAAGCGTCATGCTTCCACCTCAGTCGAGGATGCGTGCAGCCCCGTACGCAAATCCGCGACCCTGGTTTGCAATTCAGCAATCACTGATATCTCGACAGTTGTCTTCTTGCGGGTGCGTTCGAGTTCCACTTCACTCCGCAGCAACTGGTCAGCGATTCCGTAAAAGTTTCGTGAGTGGCGGCCGCGGATCCGGACGTCCCGGTCAGAACCAGCCTGCCAAAGCTTCATATGTTCAGTACGATCAGCCACCTCGATTGAATACGGCGTGCCTTGGATGGGATAGGCGACGGTGGTGAAGAAAATGTCTGGATCGGTTGTCTTCACGTGTTGAATCGTGGCTTCGACGTCATCCAACTCCTCCCCCTCGTATCCCCACATGAGAAACATTCCGGTTTGAATGCCGTTTGAGCGGCACAGGGCAACGGCGGTTTGTACCTCCTCTACCTTCACACCCCGCTCCATCGCGTCCAGAATGCGCTGCGAACCACTCTCAGAGCCAATCCAGACGCGGAAGCAACCGATCTCCGCAAGGGTCGCGACAACTTGGGAATTCAAGCGATCGGCTCGAGAGATGCACTCAAAGGGAATCTTGAGGTTGCGCTTTTTCAATTCGGCGGCGTACTGGAAGAGCCAGCCATGATGGATGGTGAAGACGTCATCAGCCATCCACGCCATATCGGGGTGGTAGCGTTCGACCAGCCAGGCCAGTTCCTCGGCCACCGATGAAGGTGTTCTTCGCCGGTGAGTCTTGCCAAAGACCTGATGACTGCACCACCGGCAGTGATAGGGGCATCCTCGGGCGGTGATCAGGGAAACGGATCCAGTGCCGTGATGTTCGCGCCAGACGGAAACGTAGCGATCCATATCGATTGCTTCACGTTCGGGCCAAGGCTGCGCATTGATATCGCGAATCTGCTCTCGCGCCGATGTCTGCACAATGCCCCCGCCCGGCGTGCGAAAGGCGATTCCCGCGATGTCTTGCAAGGGCTGGCGGGACCTTCCGTGTAAAACAGGCAGCAGTTCTTCCAAAGTGGCTTCGCCCTCTCCGATAACCACGAAGTCTGCACCCGCATTGAGATAGTTGTCTATATACGCACTGGGCTCCGGCCCGCCCACGATGGTCTGCCAACCAAGATCTTTAGCGCATCGCAAGATCTCGATCACGTTGGTACGTGTCATCAGGTTTGCATAAATACCGAGTACCGACGGAGGGCCATTCTGCAGGGCGTCTAAGAGCTGCTGCCGGGTAGAGAAGGTAGAGTCGAAAACTTCTACGTCCATCCCCTTCCGGCGCAAATGCGCGCAGATATAAAGAATTCCCAGAGGAGGATAGGGCTTCATGATTTGAAGCTCTTTGGGGTCCTCGTACAGGAAATACCCGTGGGTGAGTAGGATATCCATGTCTGCGGTCCCAATCAGTCACTGCCCGAAGGAGGCTCCGATGAGGAAATGTGAACAAACTCGGGCGCGAGCCTCAATTGCACGAGCGAATCGCTTGGGAAGCCATCTAGAACAGTGGGCTGGGAGTTCCGGCAAATCTTCTCCAGGTACACGACGCGCTCCCACAAGTCGTCGAGTCTTGGAGCGGAGTGCTCGTGATTCTCCTTAACTGCGACTCCTGCGTTGTGCCCAGAATGCCAAGTATCGACCTGCGCGTGTAACGCGTCGTGCAGCGCCCGGTAGAACTCATCGGTGTACGAGCCCTGGAACATCATGGAAAGGTCTTCACTGTCAGACCAGTTGGTCTTCTTGCCCAATTGGGCGCGGACGCGATCGAAGAACCTGGTTCCGGGCAAGGGGTAAGCGACCGAGACGCCAATATCGTCTGGGCGAGTGTCGCGAACCAAGGCGATTGTTTTCTGAATGTCTTGCCAATTCTCGCCGGGATAACCAAACTGCAGAAAATAACATGCGCGAATTCCTTCTTTGCGAAGGCTCTCTCTTGCTACTGCCACCTGATCGACGCGGGTTCCCTTGTCCATGGCAGTTAGAATTTTCTGGGAGCCGGACTCGACTCCCATCCAAACCTCAACGCAACCAGCGCGGTGCAGGGCTTGGACGGTTTCCGCACTCATCAAATCAACGCGTGATTGCATCTTGAAAGGGACCGCAGCCCGCCGCCGCTCGACTTCGGACGCAAACTCACACACCCACTTGGGTTTAAGCCCGAAGATGTCATCGGCAAACCACAGATGCTCCGCTGCGCACTCATACTTCAACCTGCGCATTTCCTCAGCGACACTCGCTGGCGATCGTACGGAAAAGTGGTCTCCATAGATCGGCTTGGCGCACCAGTTGCAGCGGTACGGACAGCCTCGGCTCGAAACCAGATTGAGTGAGAAGAAACCGTGGGCAGACTTCCAAGCCGCTTCATACTGCTGGATATCGATCAGATCTCTCGCTGGCTCAGGCATCACATTTACATCCCGCATTAACGGGCGGCTTGGGGTCCGCATCTGCTCGCCCGTTTGCGGGTGCAGATAGGCGAGGCCGGGGATGTGTGAAACGTCAGAGTTACCGTTCTGCAGAAGCTGCTGAACCAGCTCCAGCAGAGTCCATTCCGCCTCTCCAAGTAAAACGCAGCGGAATCCGCGCTGAAGGAAATCGGAAGCATGATCAGACGCATCGGACCCGTTGGCCAAGACAATCGCGCCTGCACGCCGCGAGGCTTCGAGTATGTGGTACGCGGCTTCGCGCATGCGAGTGAGGCACATTTTTGACAGGAAGTTGAAGCTATCTTCGTAAACGGCGACGATCTTCGGGCGATGCTGGTCAAGAGCTGCCTGAAACTCCGTCTCGGGATTGTTCAGCATGGAGTCAAACACTGCCACGGAAATTCCAGCGCTGCGCAAAAGGGCTGCGGCGTAGAGAGTGCCGAGTGGAGGATACGGCTGCATCTTCCGCGTTTGTTTGCGGTCGAAGTACAGGTGATACGAATGGGTTAAGAGGACTTCGGCCACGCTAGTCGCGCCTCATGAATTTGAACTGTGTGCTCAACACACTTCCTGAATACGATCGCTCAACTTCTGCCCCGTCAACAACGACCTCCGAGTGACCACTTTTTCGACAGTGCGCGAGACCCACAGTTCCCACGGAAATGAATAACGATTTCTGCCGATGCGCCAACGGATGGGCATGCCCAGTGCTTTGCGGAATCCGCGCCTTAGCCAGGCATGTTTGCGCGTAGCCTTCCGAATCTGATTATTAAGCAAGAAGTATTCCAGGCTGCGCCGCAGGCGATGCAACTCGTCTCCCTGAAGCCACGGGAGAACGTTATGCCCCAGAGCCAAGTCTTCCCATTCTTCCAACGTCTGCGGTTCGCGAACACCCAACTCTTTCAACTGTGGCCAGATCGGAATTCCCGGGTAGGGTGTGAAGATGTTGGGAGAGAAGCTGACGTTCCAATATTGGCGAGCGATGTCGCTCATGATGCGGAAGGTCTGTTGACGATCGTCCTCAGTCTCGCCGGGATAGCCGAGAATCACGTTGAAGGTGACGTGAATTCCGGCCAGTTCCGACTTTCGCGCCGTCTCGACCATCTGCTCGACGCGCTGGTGATGTTTGTTCATCAGCTTCAGCACACTTTGCGAAGCGGACTCTGTGCCGAAGCCCATGTGGGTGACGCCGCTCTCACCGAGCAGCCGGACCTCGTCGTCGCTCATCTTCCACAAGAAATCTGTGGAGGCCTGGAAATCCCAACGAAAGCGAACGCCACTCGTAACGATTCCTTGCGCGATCGCCAGGGCGCGTTTGGTATCGACGAGGAAATTGGAATCGAGAAGCGCGACTTCGTCAATGCTGTAGCGGGTGACAAGATCGGCAAGGTCACTGACAACACGCTCCGCGCGATATGCATTGAAGCGGCGCTTGTAGAAAACCATATCAGTGCAGTAATTGCAGGCGTACGGACAACCTACACTGCTGGCGTATCCAAGCTGGCGCGTCCCCGAGCTCTTCGAGTAGCTGTCGTAGTTTCCCAGGTGATAAGCGGGCGCTGGCAGATCGTTGATATTTGTTACGGGGCGTTCTGGCTCATGATGAGTCCCGCCGGCGTCCTTGAAAGAAAGCCCTTTTACACCGTGCCAATCCTGGCGATCTGCAATTCGTTGTGCCAACTCCAGGAGCGTGAGTTCGCCTTGCGCTCGAACTATCCCGTCAACGAAGTCGGGTTTCAATGTCTGCTCTGGAACGAGGCTGGGATGCCAACCACCAAAGATGATGGGAAGATTCGGCTTCACTTGCCGAACCTTTTTCGCCATCCGGACTGCAGAGCCAATCATGGGGCCAGTCAAAACCGAGATGCCGAGGCAGAGCGCATCCTGGATCTCGCGCAGAATGACGTTCTCAAAGTCGGGACAGGTCAGATTGTCAACCAACTTGACTTCAAAACCAGCATGAAGGAGTGGTGAGGCCAGTGCCAGTAAACATAATGGGGCGCTCAGCGGGGGTCCATCGTACGGAGGATAGAAGAGCACAACTTTTTTATTCACAGAACCCCTGGGTAGCAACACTTCGCCAGCCTGCTCCGAACGTTCGAGTCGGAACTGTGGACTCGATCGCGTTGTTCTTGGCGCGAATAAAGCGAAAGTTACGCTCTGCGTCACCCGTGTTTGTCATTAGACTGTCAAATTTCTGTCACTTGTAATCAAACGAGCCGGGCGTTCTGGCGCGATGCACAAGAGCTTTTACATAACTTTGACAAGCGCGCGACAATCGTTGACCTTGCTGCTGATAACTTTTGGTCCTTCAATCCATTTGTTATTGAATCGCTGTTTCCAGTAACCAAACCACCTTGACACGAGGGGAATCGAACACAAAACCCATGGGTCACCGCAACGACCGAGAGGTAATCGCGTGAAGTCTTCGAACAAGATTGTTTTTTTTGTTCCCTCCTTTTCGAGTATCGAGGCAACAGCTCCGCTGGGCATTCTGGCCATTTCAACGCCGCTGCTAGAGGCCGGATACGAAGTGAAGATCATCGATTCGACGATTACACCCAACTATAAGAAGAGAATCCTGGAAGAGCTTCGGGATGCACTGTGTCTGGGAATTTCTGTGGTCACAGGTCCCATGATTCGTGACACGGTTGAAGTAGCAAAGGCCGTAAAGAAATGGGATGCGGATTTCCCGATTATTCTCGGCGGATGGCACCCTTCCCTTTTGCCAGGGCAGACGCTTGAAGCCCCATATGTGGACATCATCGTTCGCGCTCAGGGTGAGGACAGCATGCTGGAAGTAGCTCGCTGCCTGCAGGACGGCGGCGACCTGGAAAAGATTCTGGGAATCGGCTTTAAGCGGGACGGAAGGTTGCACATGAATCCCGAGCGTCCCCTGAAAACTCTGGACAAGATGCCGCAGAAGGCCTACCAACTGGCTGATTTCGACGCGTACGAGCGAGTATGTGGGCGGCGATGGACGATGTACGTCTCAAGCCTTGCTTGCCCGTTCAACTGTTCGTATTGCACGAACGCTGGGGTCTATGGGCGCAAGTGGAATGCCCTGCCCGTCGAGCAGGTGGTGGAAGAAACCATCGAACTCACGCGGCGTTATCGGCTGGAATTGTTGTGGATGGCTGATGATAACTTTCTGGTCGACTTACCGCGATCGCTCAAGATTGCCGAACAACTCATTCGAAAGGGCGCCACGTTTAAATGGAGCGTGCAGGCGACGACCAATCTGACGGCGCGCCTTTCCGTCGAGGAACTGAGCCTGCTTCGCCGCTCGGGTCTCCACCAGATTTGCCAAGGCATCGAAACTGCCTCTCCAACCGTAATGAAACTCATGAATAAGGATTTCCAAGTGCTGGGAGACATTTATGAGTCGACGGAACGCTGTGTCAAGGCTGGCGTAATTCCGTCTTTCAACATCATCTTTGGATATCCGGGGGAGGGAGACAAAGAAAGGCGCGAGACGGTGAATTTCATGATGGATATCTGTCAGAAATTTCCGGGCGCTGAATTCTGGACGAACATCTTCACGCCTTATCCGGGCTCACCAATCTTCCATCAGGCCGCAACTCTCGGCATCGATGTGCCGAAGACGCTGGAAGATTGGGTAAATTATTTCCCGCGATACACCGTGCTCCCGTGGCTTAACGGGAAAGATCACCAGCGCGTGCAGACGATGCGGGACTACCTTCGGATCGCGTTCGATCGGGCTCCGATCGCGGCGAATGGGCCGGGACGTTTCGCCAAAGCCATCCAGCATCTGACGGCATACCCTGCGCGCCTACGGTTGAATCACGACTTTTATAGCTTTCCGGTTGAATTGTGGCTGAACCGTCAGCTGAAGAATATCGTGAAACTTCCTAAACCGAGTGTCGACGCCAAGACGATGGGGCCCGAAACCGCGACAAGCTGCAGTTAACCCGGCACGACCCGCAACTTATGATCGTCCTTTACAATCCGAAAGCCACCGGGTTCCGCAATCGGCGCTTTCCGTTGTCGATCCTTGCGATCGCCGCCGTGCTTGAAGGGCGGGAACAATTCGCGATCGTCGATGGCAATCTCGATCCTCATCCAACCGAAACGCTTCTTGGACTGTTGCGTGACAATTCCGTCGAGCTGCTTGCGGTCACGGTAATGCCGGGTCCGCAGACCGTGGGTGCTGTGGCAAGTTGTCGTGAGGTTCGCCGGCTTTTTCCGACGGTGCCAATCGTGTGGGGTGGATATTTTGCGACGAACTATACGCAGGCAGCCCTCAATGCGTCGTACGTCGACTTTGCAGTGCGTGGCCAGGGAGAACAGACATTTCTGGAGTTGCTGGAAGCCATTCGTGGCCAAAGAGAGGTCAAGACAATCCGCGGACTGTCTTATAAAGAGCCCGACGGCACGCAACGGACAAATCCCGAGCGTCCGATCGGAAAGCTCGACGACTTTCCCTGGTACCCCTACCATCGTATTGCCGCCCAGAAATATGTTCTGCCCACATTTCTGGGACGCAGGACTGCCGTACACCAGGCAAGCATTGGCTGTCCGTTTCGCTGCAATTTCTGCGGTGTTGTTAATTTCTCGGGCAGTCGAGAAAAATTAGAGTCTCCGGCCCGTACCGAACAAATTCTTCGTCACCTGGCGCAGACCTACGGAGTGGACGCAGTGCAGTTTTACGACAACAATTTCTTTCTGCGCGAGGATCATGCGCGAGAGCTAGTCGATCGTATCGCGCCGCTCAATCTACGCTGGTGGTGTGAAGCCAGAACCGACATCATGATGGGATACTCGGACGAGACGTTCGAGGCCATCCGTCGGGCCGGTTGCAAAATGATTTTCTTCGGTGCCGAGTCCGGGTCAAACAAGGTTCTGAAGGAGATGAACAAGGACCTACGCGCCGAAGACACTTTGGCGCTGGCGGCTCGCATCCGGCGCTTCGGGATCATTCCAGAATTCTCCATCATCTTTGGTAATCCGAAAGATCCTGAGGGCGATACACGCGACTGCATCCAGTTCATCCGCCAACTCAAGCAACTCAATCCGGACTCGGAGATTGTTGTGGAGCACTACACTCCCGTTCCGCAGCGCGCTCAAATGTATGGTGGCGTGGAGAATCAGTTTCAGTTTCCCGAAACTCCCGATGAATGGGCAACCGAATCATGGCAGCGCTTTGCAACGCAGAAAGATCCAAGAACTCCGTGGCTCAGACCGAGCACCAAACAGCTAATCGACAACTTTGAGTTGGTGGTTTCTTCCCGATGGCCTACGGCGCAGGATATTCGGTTACCAAGTTGGGGTCGGCTTGCCCTCAAGGCCCTGAGTAGCTGGCGCTACCGATTGGGCATTTACTCTGTTCCGATGGAACTAAAATGGACGCAGCGTGTGATCAATCTGCGCAAGCCTAAAGCGGAGAGCTTGTAGATTTCCAGCCATGACAGAACGAATATCGTCTGCCATCGACGAGAAAGGCTTACACGTTCTCTCTTCCGAGGCTGAGAGCAGGAGTATTCCAGTTCGCGAGGGCTATGATCGCTGGGCCCCGATCTACGATCTGGCTCCCAATCCAGTTCTGGCGCTCGAGGAGCGCTATCTCAAGAACATGGTGCCCGAACTTATCGGGAAAAATGTTCTGGACTTAGCCTGCGGTACGGGACGTTGGATTCCTCGGCTGCTTGCGCGAGGTGCGCGACGTGTGATTGGGATTGACCTCTCCGCGGGGATGCTCAGGATTGCGGGTGCGAAAGCGGGGATCCACGGGCGCCTTGTCGTTGGTAACGGCAGCCAACTTCCATTCCCGCCTCGCGCATTCGATTTCGTTCTATGCTCATTTGCGCTGAACCACATGTCGAACCTGGATTCTGTGGCGCGAGAACTGGCATACACATTGAAGGAGTGGGGCCTGCTGATCCTCACAGAAATGCACCCGAAGGCTTACGACGAAGGCTGGAGGCCAGGGTTCCGGGACACACGAGGGGCTGCGCAGATTGAAACAGTGAGGCGGTCCGCTGAACGGATCGTGGAGAGTTTTCGTGCTAGCGGATTCGGGTGCCTTCAGGAGCGTGACTGTTTTTTTGGGGAGCCAGAGCTTTCTGTCTTTGCGGCGGGAGGTAAGTCCTGGTTTTTTAAGTCTGCCTGCAGCGTTCCGGCGGTGAAGGTTTGGGAATTTCAGAAACAGTGAAGTCTGCGAGGCTTCGTCGCAGCAGGGTGTCATGATCGGCCGTTCCGCGACGCCATCCGCGAACTGTGGATGAGACATCTCTACATCCAACTACCCTTGCCCTCAAGAATGGTAATGTAACGGTCGATTGGCAGATCTGTGATGCGCTCCGTGGCACCGCCAGGTTGCGGCCATTTTATTTCGAGCCAGTCAATTTTGGGTCGCTTTCCGATGCCAAGGACGATTCGTGGATCATGCGAAGAAAGGAAACTTCCCCCTGCAACTTTCGTACGACTTCGTTTCAAGTCTCCAGCTTGATAGGTGATGCGCGCACCGACCGCGTCGCGATTCGATTTCGCTCCCACTAACTTCACCCCCAGCCAATGGTTCTTGCTTCCAACGTCGTTGCGCAGAAGGACAGGTGCCGCATCGTTCACAGCAACCAAGACATCCACGGCTCCATCATTATTGAAGTCTCCAATGGCCATTCCGCGGGCGGATAGTGGCTCTGCAAAAACGGGACCGCTCTGTGCACTTACGTTTTCGAAACTCTTTTCCGTGTTGTGAAAAAGCATCAAAGGCTCTTGGTATTTGACCTGGCTGTGCAAGCTCTCGATCAGGTCATCCGGATTGCCATTGGCGAGAAACAGATCGAGATTGCCGTCATTGTCATAATCAAAGAACTTCAATCCCCATCCACTCATCAATCGGGTCGCATTGCCAATACCGGTAGGTCCGGCCTGGTCGTCGAAGGTTTCATCGTGATTATTCTGATAAATCGAGAACATCTCACGGTCGATATTCGCTACGAATAAGTCCATCCAGCCGTCCTGATTGAAGTCGGCCGAATCCACTCCCATCCCCGAGCGAGCCCGGCCGTCAGAACTGTAGGCGACGCCCGCATAATTCGCAATCTCTTCGAACTTGCCACTGCCGCGGTTCATAAGGAGAAAGTTCGGGAGGGTGTCGTTCGCCACAAATAAGTCGAGGCGGCCGTCATTGTTGACATCGGTGGCTACCACCCCCCAGGCCTTCCCCGGATAATTGGCGATGCCTGATGTCTTGCTGACATCGGTGAAGGTTCCGTCGCCATTGTTGTGAAACAGCCAGCTCGGCATCGGCTTATAGAGACGAGGAATGCAATAGCCGTGCTTGCCCTCTTCGCCTGGTCCACAGGATTTGTTGATGGATTTGGAAAATTCGACGAATTGACAAACGAACAGATCCAGTCGGCCGTCGTTGTCGTAATCGAACCAAACGGCGCTGGAGGACCATCCGGGAGCGGCCACGCCAGCCTTCTCCGTCACGTCCGTGAAGGTGCCGTCCCCATTATTGTGGTAAAGGATGCTCTTACCGTATTGCGTCACGTAAAGATCAGGGAAACCGTCGCCATCGTAGTCTCCAACGGCTACGCCTTGTCCGTACCCGCCTGCGGCGACTCGTGCCTTTTCGGTGACGTCGGTGAAAGTGCCATCGCGATTATTTCGGTACAGCGCGTTGCGTAGAGGCGGACTGGGGTTAAAAAAATCACACTGGCCACTGTTCACGAGGTAAATGTCCATCCACCCGTCGTTGTCGTAGTCAAAAAAAGCACAGCCTGGTCCGGTTGTTTCGGGTAGGTATCGGGCAGAGGATCTGCCAGAAATATGCCTCCATATGATGCCACTCTGTGTAGGCGAAATTTCTTCAAATGGATATGCGAGATCCGGTAACGCGCGGATGATGGGCTGCATCCCGCTGATCGCAACGGCTCCGGCTATTCCGCGAAGAAAATGCCGCCGGGAAACGTCGAATCGCGCGATCTCTTGTTTTTGAAATGAGTTAAGCACGGCCTGTCTGGATAATAATAAGCGGCGAAAAAGAATTCGCTCAGTTTGGATCTGTGGGCGGAGCGGGTTGCTGTTGTCCTGCCTCGCCTTTCTGCGTCATCTGACGGTGAATCGCGAATTCCTTATCCGCTTCTTCCTTTCGGCCGGCGCGCGACAAAGCAGTCGCGAGGCTATAGTGTGCGCCGGGGTTGCGTGGTTCAAGCTTGACGGCGGTCTCGAGAGGCGGAATCGCCTCAAAGAACCGCTTGGCTGAGAGTAATGCTGTGCCCAGTCCCAGAAATGCCTCCCCAAAGCTGGCATCCAACTCGGTGGCACGAGAGAAATGTTTGATGGCATCTGGCCATTGGTTCTCCTGGCGAGCAATCTCTCCCAGCACATACTCCGCGCCCGCGTTCGTGGGATCAATGGCAAGCTCCGCTTCGAATTCCTTTTTGGCGTCTTGCGCTGCTGTCGGCCCGGCATCAGGTTTTGAGAGAATCAACCGGCCCAGCAGGAAATGCGTCCCCGGTAGCTGCGGGTTTTGCTGCAGAACAATCTTATATTCTTTTTCTGCGGCATCCCATTTGCCCTGGGCTTCGAGGGCTTCTGCATTCAGCTTGTGCGCCTCCACGGAGTTCGGAGCGGTCATTGCCAGTTGCTCGGCCGCCCTGGTCGAGAGATCAGAGAACGTGTGAACCGAGAGAGCGAGGACTTCAGGATCATTGGGAAATTCGTGATTTAAGAGGCGCAGGAAGTCGACCGCAGCATCCGTTTGATTCAGAAGCATCGCGCAACGGACGCCAGCAAACGCCGCGGTGCGTTTCAGAGATTTGTCGGAGATTCGCGGTGATGCTCGTTTGAGCGCCGGGACCGCTTCTTCGCAATGGCCGGTTTGAGCAAGCTTGACGGCGCGCTGCGCGCTGGATGCGACGTCACTCGCAGGTACTGGCTTTGTCGATTGCCCGAATGCCTCAGCAAGAGTAAAGACAGCTAGGGCAAAGACCGAAAGGCGTAATCGGAACATGGAAAAGGGGCAGATGCTAGAGAACATCTGCCCCATAATACCAGCCAAATCAGTAATAAAACTTCAGCGAGAATTGGATCACTCTTGGGTCTGAAGAAGTGTTGACCAGGCCCATATTGTCGCCCAACGCCGTGGCGGGGGTGTTCAGATTCACGCGGTTAAAAGCATTCAGGAAATCCGTGCGGAACTGAAGCTTCATGGTCTCGGTGAGGGGGAAGTTCTTTTGGATGCTCAGATCCACATCTCCGTATCCTGGTCCGCGAACTGGACCTTGAGCCGGACAGTTGCCGAACGTTCCCACCGCTGGAGCGGAGTAAGGCGAGGGATCGAACCACTGGTAGCCGAGGTACTTACCGGTCGAATCCACCGAAACTTGCCGTCCGAAGGTTCGTCCCGCACCAGCTCCGCAATCCGGACGTAATCCGCGAGAATTCGTCCCCGTGGAGTCCGTGCCGAAATCGTAGAGTGCCAGCGGAAATCCCGAGTGAATGGAGACAATCGGTGCAATGGACCAGCCACCGGCGATTGCATCGACCGCGCGATTCACATCGTGGCCGAACCTCTTGCCGCGGCCGAATGGGATGTCGTAAATCGCATAGGCGCTAAGGACATTCTTGGCGTCGAAGAAGCAGTCTGCCCAGTCGGCCTTGGGATCGTAAAGGTTCTGATAGTACGGATTCGCCGGAGACGCTTGTGCTCCCCAGTTGCCATAGTATCCGCTGTTATCAGTCCGGCAGCGGGAAAAGGTGTACGCGACCTGGTATTGCAAACCGCTCGAATAGCGCTTCTGAAATACTGCTTGCAGCGCGTTGTAGTTCATACTTCCGACAGATGCGGTGCCGGAAATCTGAGCGATATCCGACTGGAACGCCGGATTCCCGGAGAAGTAGACGCTCGGCGCAGTACAAGGCGGTGTGGCACAAGCACTGTTCGGGAGCAACTGGCGCTGCAAGTACGGCATGGGAACCATTAGATGCGTCCCATGCTGGCCCACATAACCGACCTGGATGGTATTGCTTCCGAACTGCTGCTGTACTGTCCCGTTCCACTGCTGCGTGATGGCGGGCTGGACATTGGGATCCCAAACGCGGACTAGAGCTCCGGCGAACGGGTCACTGGCCGCCCCGACCGGAGCCAAACCTTCCTCCGTAGTCGTTCCCGGGAGCGCGACGTTGTTATATTGCGCCAAGGTTTCAGCCTTAGTAAACGGCGGGTTGATCGGGAGGCGAAGGTTCGTGCCCGTGCCTTCCAAATAAGAAGAGATACTGTAGGCGCCCCGGAAGACGGTCTTCCCACCTAACTTCGCCGGCGTCCAGGCGAAACCGATACGCGGCTGGAAATCCCTTAACCCGTACGTGCCATTGTAAAGACCACGGCTGCCTTGCTTGCAAGTCACCGGGGCTGTTCCAAGATTGACTTTAGAACAATTTGGAGCGATCAACTGTCCTGTGATGAGATCGAAGTTATCCTGCAGGTCATGTGCTTCAATCCACGGGGTGTGGGCCTCGTAACGCAGACCCAAGTTGAGGGTGAGGTTTTGTGTGGCCCTCCAATCATCCTGAATATACCCGGCAAAAATGTTCGCCCGATGACCCCACTGTCCAGCGGAAATACCCTTGCCATAGGAAGAGGGTAGTCCGAGGTAGAAATCGGCGCCGCCGTAGCCGCCCACAGCCGGAGTCACGTTCGTTGGATCCGATGATGTGAATGCACCGTTGAAAATGATAGCGCCGAGCGTGCCACTGTTGCCGGAGTAGAAATTGTTCATGCGGTCGCGCCAGTACTCAAAGCCCACGTGAAACACATGCCGGTTGTGAGTCATGACCACTGCATCCGAAGCCTGGATCACCGCGTCCTGGAATCTCTGTTGGACCCCATTGCTGCCGACGTTGGTAAGAACACCGGTGCCGGGCCCACTGGGGTTACCTCCATTGAAACCTAGTTCTAGGAGCCCTGGCCCACCGGCATTGGCGTTTGCGATCCCGAGTTGCGTACCCAGATCTCCGACGCTGCTATCGAACTGGGTGCCGTTGTGCAACTTGACGTGGTTGACCCCGAAGCGAACATCGTTCAGCAAATTCGAATTGAACGTGTGGCTCCAGTCGATGACATAGTTGTCGATTGGAGCCTCCGAGAAGCCCGTTCCCAGCAATGCAAACGAATTGAGCGTGGGATTGTGCTGCTTGGCATGGGAATAGCGGCCGAAAATATGATCGTTCCCAGTGGCGTTGAAGTCGATTTTTATGTCGTATTGACTGGTATTGACCTGTCCGGTCTGGGTGTAACTGCCGTTGGCTTGCGTCGAGGTTCCGACCGCAGCCGGATAGAGCGACGACGCAAATAAATTGGCCGCTACCGGATCAATCGGTTCTACAGCTGCAATGTTGTTGTTGAGAATGGCGGCGTTTCCGTTCAACGGGTCATAGAGCTGGTGAGCCGAGTTGTTGCAGATGCCTGCACCTGTGAAGCCCTCGGGACAAATGTCCGCGAAGTTGCCAGCCCGCTCAGGCGTTGTAAAGACGCTGAGTGGAAGGGTGGTGGAAGGATGGTCAAACCGCTGCGCCTGATAATCAAAGAAGAAGAACAGCTTGTTCTTGAGGATGGGGCCGCCAACGGTTCCGCCGAACATATTCCACCGAAGTTTAGGCCTGGGATTTCCATTAAACCTATTTTCCCAAGAGTTCGAGTTGAGCACGTCATTGCGGAAGAACTCCCACAGATCACCGTGGAAGCCGTTGGTGCCAGACTTGATAGTCGTGCTCACGATGCCACCTTGATAATTCCCGAACTCGGCGGAGGCATTCTGAGTGATGAGGTTGAATTCCTGGATGGCGTCGGGCGCCGGAGTGAAGCCAACCAGGTTGTCCGATACCTGGTTGTTATCCATACCGTCGAGAATGAAGTTGTTTGCTTGTTCCCGGTTCCCGTTGATATACGGCCGCCCGCCACTCGCGGTGTTGTCGCCGTTGTTGAAACTGGACGGGTTCGGCGTCACCGAGCCTGGTGCGAGCAGAGTCAATTGCACGTAATTTCTTGTGGCCAGAGGTAGTTCTTCATTGGTCCTGGAATCGATGACCGTGTCGACCACGGCAGATTCAGTCTTGAGAACTGGGGTGCCTCCGGAGACTTCGATACTCTCTGTAACCTTGCCGACTTTCATCTGAACGTCGATGCGGGCAGTCTGGTTGAGTACCAGGGTTAGCGGAGGATGGACTGCAGTCTGGAATCCCGACGACGCGACTTTCAGCGTATAGGTTCCAACGGTCAGGCGAGTGATGTTGTATGCACCTGAGTCATTGGTCTCCGCTACGCGCACTGTGCCGTGATCCTCATCGGTGGCGGTCACTGTCGCTCCCTTGATGGGCGCGCCGCTGGCGTCCACCACGGTCCCCACAATAGCGGCTGATACTTCTTGACTCCAGGCAGACTGAACGGCGCCAACCGACGCCATCAAAAATAGCAGTACGCAGCAAAGCACAGCGGACCGTCGTTCCGTCATTGCAGAACCTCCTCTAGTTCGCTTGACCCCAAGAAAAACGAAGTGACTGATACACTCAGCCCAAGAAACTACATGGGGTCATGCTATATAGCACATCGATGAACCAGGTCAAGAAAAAAATGCAGAAAGCTTCAAATTTCTTTTGGCGGATCCTCTAGGCGGTTCCACCCCCTTTTCCTCGGGAGCCGATGATCTGTGGATGTCGAACACAGAGCGGTGCACGCGGGCGTGTATCTAACAAATTTTGGTAGCTAATATCGGAGAATTTGCTGTCCGGGTGCGTTTGTTGTAGAGGCGGCCGGCTTAAAACCAAGGGTTAGCGGGCTACGTCGTCAACAGCTTTTTGCGCCGAGGATATAGGTGTAGAACAGATTCTTCACAATTTCATATTGAGCTATGTAGCACTACTGTAGTATGGTGCACGTGCCAAGCGGAGACTTCATGCGACAATCCCGAGGAAACGGGTTGCCAGCGTACAAACGAATTCAGGGTGCGATCCTGAAGCGGCTCGAAGCCGGGCAGTTGAAGCCTGGCGATACGGTCAACTCTGAGCGGGAACTGGCGAAGATTCATCGCGTTAGCCTGATGACGGCGCGCCACGCGTTGGCCGGACTGGAACGCGAAGGCATGGTCGTGCGTCGCCGGGGGGCGGGAACGTTCGTCGCTCCGCCAAAAATCCACTTTAACAAGCTGATGAGCTACACCGAACAGATGTCGGGACGGAGTCTCTCTGTTTCATCGAAGTTGCTATCACTGAGCGTGACTGATACCGAGCAAGAGATTGCTGCCCGACTTGCTCTGCCCCCTACTGGTCGACTCATCAAAGTGGAGCGCTTGCGTCAAGGGGCAGACGAACCATTTGCAATCGAGACCTGTTATTTGTCAGCCGAAGACTTCGCCGGGTTGGCGGACAAACCTTTAGATCGCGTCTCCCTTTTTTCAATCTTGGAGCATGACTACGGGCTGGACATCGCCCATGCGGACGAAGAAATCGACGCGACTACAGCGGACCCTCATACCGCACGTCTTCTGAACATCGCGCACGGCTCGCCCGTCCTCCGCATTCGCCAGGTGATCTACTCCACGAAAGGCAAGGCTGCGCTTTATGTGTTGGGACTTTATCGTTCCGATCGACATACCCTGCTAATTCGCAGGTTTCGCTAAGGCAAACGAAGAAGTTCCGTGCGAATGGCCCTTTTGGTAAACGTGAAATATCAAACCAGGCTTGCCGAGTCTGAGGGCTGACCTGCGGATAAAATGTTGTGGTTGGAGCTGATCTTTTCCCTCTTCGATCCAGTAGAACTTGTCGACGTCGATGTCACGGAAGATTTGTTTCTGCCCACTGGGCCATGTTACTTCCACGGTTTCTGCTCGCTTCGCCTTACCCATGCCGAAATTTGCGCGCAGGTCGCTTTGTGAAAGATAACTTCCCCCGCCCGCGATCTCACGAATCTGGGAGGTGGCACCGGCAACGACGCGGATACGTGCTCCCATCGCATCGTGATTGCTCTTCGTGCCCGTTAGTTTGAAGTTGAGAAAGTGGTTGCCATTGCCGCCGTTGTTGTGCAACAGAAGTGGCGAGTCTCCATTGTTCGCAACGACCACATCCACAAATCCATCATTGTCGAAGTCAGCAAAAGCAGCACCGCGTCCTACATAGGGAGCGGCAAAACCGGTACCGGACGATCTACTAACTTCTGTAAATCTTCCGTTTCCTTCGTTGTGGAACAATGAATTCGTTTGCTTGTAGTGGGTGCCGGGCGTGGCTTGTTCGACCTCGGGGTAGACATGGCCGTTAGCGATAAGAATATCCAGCCAGCCATCGTTGTCATAATCGAAGAAGCCTCCACCGAAACTGAGCACATCACGGGTCGGTCGTGTGATGCCCGTCTGTTCGCTAACCTCATCGAACAGCCCCTTTCCCTCGTTGTGCCAAAGGTGGTCTGAAGATCGCTGAAAGTCTGAGATATAAAGGTCGAGGCGGCCATCGTTGTCATAGTCTCCCAGGGAGATGCACATGGCCGCCATGACTCTTCCCTGAGCGGTTACAGCCATTCCACTGACGAGTCCCGTCTCTTTGAAGGTGCCATTCCGTTCGTTGTGGTAAAGATAGGCGTTCAGCCCATCGTTGGCGACGAACAAATCAGGCCAGCCATCATCGTCGTAATCGGCGGCCGCTACGGACAGGTTTTTGCCTTCGGGCTGGCTGATCTTCGCTGCGACGGTGACGTTCGTAAAGGTACCGTCGTGATTGTTGTGATAGAGCGCGTCCTGGCTGCCGCGGTACTCGCTGGGAGCGCAACTGCTGAGCATTTCTCCCAATTGGCAGTAGCGTTTCTCCCCGAGAGTGACGTAGCTTCCTACATAGAGATCGAGCCAGCCATCGCGATCGTAGTCGAAGAATGTCGCACCGGAATGAAACGCGCCGGATTCAGTACCGGCTACGCCCGCCTTGTCGGTGATATCAGTAAACGTTCCATTGCCATTATTTCGATAGAGCACATTTCGGCCATACTGAGTCACAAATAGATCAGGGAAGCCGTCGTTGTTGAAGTCTCCCCAGACACAACCGAGGCCGTAGCCGGTTCCAGGTACACCGACCTTTTCAGTGACATCGGAGAATGTGCCATCCCCGTTGTTGTGATAGAGCGCGTTGGTAACAGAGATGCCGCGATCATAAAGGTCCCTGCCATTCACAAAATAGATGTCCGGCCAGCCATCGCCGTCGAAGTCGGCCACGCAGGCTCCGGGACCAAACTCCTCGCGATTGATCGAAATTCCCTTGTTTCCTTTGAAGTGAACGAACTTGATGCCAGCTGCGGCGGTTACATTTGTGAACTGAATTGGTCCCGGTGGGGTGCCTTGGGCGCGGAGAGACGTCGTGCCTTGAAACGCTAGGGACAGCAACATTGCTGGCAGGAATAGTGGGCGCACCGTTCGGCACCAAGAGTACAGTCTTCCCTCAGAATTCGCAATCATGACGACCTGCAGATTCTTTTGTCTGGTTTCTTTTAAGAATCCTCGGGCCTTGTCGACAAGAGCAAGTTCACTTTGGAGGTACCGCATTTCAGCTGGGCGGTATTATGGGGACCGATATTCCTCAAAATAATTCATATTCGCACGGAGGCGCCAGAACTCGACATGACTATCAAGCCAAGCTGGAATAGGTGGGCATTCCTGGGAAGTCGATTCAGCGCCTTCGCCGTTATGTGTGCCTTTTGTTTGAACACGTCCGTCACGGCACAACAAGTTCCGCCCGAGATGCCAATGCAGGCTCGGCATGAAGACGGCGCGGAGTTTCGATGGCTAAACAAAAAGGTCCTCGAATCCCGCCCGCTCGACAGCATGGAGGACCTTTCCGCCTGGTCGTTTGCCGGCGCCGGAGAAATGACGCTGACCAACGTTCACGCTAAGGATGGAAAGCATTCGCTGCGCATTCGTTCTACCACCAACGTTGCCCAAGTGGAAGGCAGCGGAGAGTGGGAGGATCTTGTGGCAACGCGAAAGTTCTCTGGCGAAGATTGGAGTCGATACAACCGTATCTCACTCTGGGTTTATCCGGATGTGATCGGAGCACCGGCAATCTCCTGCTCTCTGGTTCTGCACAATGACGGCGCCCACAAATTACCGGATTCGTACAACGAGGGCCGTCACGAGTCCATTACGCTTAAGAATCACGAGTGGAACCATGTTGTATGGGAGATCGCTCCTCTCGACCGAGATCGGGTCACCGGTCTCGAGTTCGCCTACAGTCTGCCCAAGAAGTTTCCTGAACCCGGCGACCAGACGATCTTAGACATCGATCAACTGGAGTTACAGACTGTGGTTCCCGATCACGTTGAGGGTTGGGATGTAGCACCAGGAAAAATCGCGTTCAGCGGAAGCGGGTATACGACGGGTTCCTCGAAGACCGCGATCGCGAGTGATTTGGCCGCCCATGAGTTCTCAGTTACTGACTGGGCGACAGGAAAGGTCGTCCTCACCAAACCGGTCGAACAGAGGACCTCGCCCTTGGGCAAGTATCAGGTTTTAGATTTTTCCGAAGTCCGTGGTCCGGGCACATACGTAATCAATGCCGGCGATATCCAAACTCGCCCTTTCCGCATTGGAGATGACGCATGGGTTGAAAGCATTTGGAAGGCGATCAACTTTATGTACAGCGAGAGATGCGGAACTGAGATTCCCGGAATTCACGGCAGATGTCACGAAGACATTTATACGACGCACGACGATAGGCGAATTGTGGTAAATGGCGGATACCACGATGCCGGTGACCTTTCTGCGACAGGAAACACGCCGGGAATGGTGTACGCATTGTTATCGCTCGCGGACAGACTCAAACGACAGGGCGGAGATCCGATTCTCTCCAATCGACTATTGGAAGAAGCTCGCTGGGGACTGAATTGGGTACTCAAGACGCGATTTGGCGATGGGTATCGCAGTACCGGGCAATTGGTGAGTTACTGGACTGACGGCATTATGGGCGATGGAGATGATCGCTTTGGCCAAGCCGTCAATAATCCAGAATGGAACTTCCGGGTAAGCGGAGTGGAGGCGCTGGCGGCCCGTATTTTGAAGGACACTGACCCAGAGTTGGCGAACCGCAGCCTGCTCATCGCGGACGAGGATTGGAAGTATGCGGTGGCAGGTTTGAAGACGGCGCCGCCGCTCGCCGAAGTTTACGGAGCACAAGATGAGTTAGAACGGACTTCTTTCGGCGTCGTCGCATCTGTCGAGCTTTACTTGGCAACGCGAGAAGATCGCTTTGCGCAGGAAGCTATCGTGCTGGGCGACCAGGTGCTTGCTTCTCAGGAGCGGACGCTGCAACCTTGGACAATTCCCCTGACCGGGTATTTCTACACCAGCCCAAAACGAGACAATCTTTTTCATCGTTTTCACATCGGACAAGAGCAGGAACCGATTGTCGCGCTCATCCGCTTGTGCGAGGCTTTCCCGGAACACGAAAAATGGATGAAGTGGTATTCGGCGGTCGTACTGCATTCCCAGTTTTATTTGACGGCAGCGTCTGCTGTCGACGAACCGTACGCGGTTTTGCCGGCGGCGGTGTATCGCGAAAGTGAAGCGCGCCTCATTCCGGAAGCAAAGAACTGGACTCCTCTGCGGGCGGCAGATCGCGACGCCTACGTGGAAGAAGTGCGACGAGGAATTCCGCTTGGCGGCGAAAACTATTTGCGGAGATTTCCAGTCTGGTTTGACTTTCGCGGAAACTCCAGCGTTCTTCTTTCAGAAGCCAAAGCATTATCGGCTGCGGGCAAGTTGCGAGGGGATCTCGAGGCCGAAGAGCTCTCACAGAAACAAGCACAGTGGTTCGTTGGCCGAAATCCTTTCGCCGCGAGCGTGATGTACGGCGAAGGCTATGACTGGACGCCGCTTTATAGTGTCCGCTCTGGCCAGATGGTTGGCGCACTTCCCGTCGGCATTGAGACTAGAGGATTCGCCGATGCCCCTTACTGGCCGAACCAAATTTGCTGGACCTACAAAGAAGTTTGGACGCAGCCCGTAGGTCAGTGGATCTGGCTGATGGAAGACATCAGCGTGCCGGCGATGGTTCGCGGAATGGCTGATCGGTCGAGCCATGAACAGGTTGAATTTCGCGATCCGAAGAGGGGTCGGGTCGCAACAGCGAGTCCAAGCTCGAATGGCGAATTCCAGTTGCACTTGCCAGAAGGTCACTTTGATGTGCGGCAGGGGTCCGCGCACTCGAGTCTTACGGTTCTTCCAGGCGGGTCCTATGATGTCGATCTACGTGCTGATCGCGTGCTTGACTTTAAAATAACCTCTCAGAATCTTGGCCAAGGCGATGTCGAAGTGCAAGTGTTGGCGGAAGGCGCAGGCCATCACACATTCCAACTCCGCAGCGACAACCTCGTCGTAAACGAGCCGGTCAAGAAGGAGATCGATCTCACCCCAGGAAGCGTCCGAAAAGTCGTTTGGCACGGCCATGTGGAGTCTCGGTTAACTCCCTGGGTTGCGGTCGTACTGCCCGATGACACCCTGAACAGAAAACTCGAGGCCAGCGGGCATGCAATGCAGACATCTCAACCGAGTACGGGTCAAAGTACGCGGTGAATCTCTTAAGGAATCCGCACGGGACGCCTCTGGATAAGAAAGAATCGAAAGAATGGTAAAGTAAACGAAAGCGCAGCAAAATGCTGATTTTACTTGCATGGCGCTTCGACGTATAAGCCGCAGATCCAC